>Ga0081538_10004363_pt1 | contig 13069 bp, 13 predicted proteins | sample TabmetS5T2R1_FD_71022 | JGI IMG/M metagenome (GOLD analysis project Ga0081538, IMG submission 71022) | Tabebuia heterophylla rhizosphere microbial communities from the University of Puerto Rico - S5T2R1 | ecosystem: Host-associated > Plants > Roots > Rhizosphere ...
TGCCGTGCTTGGCGGCGTAGTCGCCGACCGCGCGGTGGAACTCGATGCCGCGCTTGCGCTCCTCCGCGGTCGGGCCCTGGCCGGAGAAGTGGCCGAGCTGCGAGTGCATCGGGCCGGCGATCAGCGATGCGCCGAGCGCCTTGCTGCAGTCGATGACCCACTTGGCGCGCTCGACCGCGGCCTTGCGCTCCGCCTTGTCGGCCGCCAGGCAGTTCTGTCCGGCACCCAGCACGCTCACCGTCGTGACGTCGAACTCCAGCTTGGCCAACCGATCGCCGAGCCGGGCGTAATAGTCGGGCGTGCCCTCGAAGATCGGGATCTCCACGTTGTCGTAGCCGGTCTTCTTGAGGGCCTTCAGGACCGGCGCGTGCTCATCGGTGACGTGGCCGGTCCAGAGCAGCAGATTGAACCCGTACTTCATTGTTCGTTGACTCCCCTGATTTCGCGACTGCGCGGCTAGGCTGCGGCGGCGCGCTTTCCCAAGCGGTCGCGATATTTTTTCGGCGTCATGCCGAAGAAGCTGGAGAATTGCCGCGTCAGGTAGCTCTGGTCGCAGAAGCCGCATTTCAGTGCGATGTCGGCGATCGGGGCATCGCTCGACAGCAGCAGCTTGGCGGCGGTCTGCACCCGGATGCGAGTGATGAACTTGAGCGGCGAGATCTTGAACAGCTTCATGAAGCGCTTGCGGAACTGGCTTTCCGACAGCCCGGCGATGCGCGCCAGCTCCGAGATCTCGAGCGCGGAGCGGTAATGCTCCTCGACGTAGTCGATGACCTTGGAGAACTGGCGGTAGCTGTTGGGCAGCATGTGGGTGGTGCCGACCGGGCGCGTCAGGCCCATCACGCCGCAGATCTCGCCCTGCTTGTTGCGCGCCGGAGTCTTGGTGGTGAGGACCCACAGCAGGTGGCCGCTTTCATCGACGATGACTTCGAGCTTGTTGACGATAGGCCGGCCGGATTCGATGACCGAGCGGTCGTCCTGGATGATCTCGCGCGCGATCTGCTCCGGGTAGAAATCCCAGTCCGCCTTGCCCAGCACGTCCGACTTATGCGCGGCGTTGAACAAGGTGAGGATGGCGGAATTGCATTCCTGCCACTTGCTGTTGACGTCCTTCACATAGAAATAGACGTCGGCCAGATGGTCGAGGATCTCGGGCAGGTTGTCGGGGTCGCAGCGGATCGCGGCTGCCCGGTTCCGGGGCCGCGATCGCGCTGCAACCGGCACGCCCATCTACTTCTTTTCCAGCAGCTGCTTCACCATGGCCTGGACCAGGCGCGGCAGGTCGTAGGGGAAGCGGGCGGTGATCAAGTTGCCGTCGACTACGCAGGGCTCGTCCAGCACGGTGGCGCCGGCATTCTCGAGGTCGACGTGAATGTTCCACACTGCGGTCGCGCGCTTGCCCTTGAGGATCTTGGAGCTGACCATCACCCACTGGCCGTGGCAGATGGCGGTGGTCGGCTTGCCCGCTTCGAACATGGCGCGCACGAAGGCGCGGGCGTGCTGGTCGGCGCGCAGGGCATCGGGGTTCCAGCAGCCGCCGGGCAGCAGGACAGCGTCATAATCCTCGGCGCGCGCTTCGTCGGTGTAGCGGTCGATCTTCAGCCAGCCGGCATTCTCCATCAGACGGATCGCCAGCACATGGGTCGCACATTGCGGCGGGAAGCGCAGGCCGAGGGTCGGGTGGAATTCGCCGATGCGCGGCGAGACGACGTGGACGGTGGCGCCATGCTCGCTGAGCCAGCGATAGGCGCCGATGATCTCCACCTCCTCGACGCCATTGGTGCAGCAGATGGCGACGCGCTTGCCCTTGAGCAGCGTCGGGTTGGACGGCGGGTCGAACAGGAAGGCTCTCAGCTCCTGGTTCAGTTCGCCATCGGCGGTCACCAGGAGTTCGGTCGAGATCGACGGAACCGGCGAGGTCGACATCAGCTGCTGCATGCGGTTAACGGCGAGTGCTTGCGTGCTCATCTTTCATGCTCCTGAAAGAAGGGTCAGAACGTAATCTTCTTGAACGCGCGGGTCTGTTCGGTCAGCGCGGTCTCGACCGGCAGCCGCTCCATCGAGCTGGCGCCGTAGAATCCGTGGATGCCCGGCACCGTCTTGAGGATGTAAGCGGCATCCTCCGGCGAGGAAATCGGCCCGCCGTGGCACAGCAGGATGACATCCTTGCGCACCTTGCGGGCGGCTTCGGCGCAGGCATCGATCACCATCGGGCAGTCCTCGAGCTTCAGCGCCGTGCCGGCGCCGATGCTGCCGCCGGTGGTGAGGCCCATATGCGCGACGATGATATCGGCGCCGGCCTTGGCCATTGCCGCGGCCTCGTCCGGATTGAAGACGTACGGCGTGGTCAGCAGATCCTTGTCGCGGGCCTTGGCGATCAGGTCGACTTCCAGGCCATAGCCCATTCCGGTCTCCTCGAGATTCTTGCGGAACAAGCCGTCGATCAGCCCGACGGTCGGGAAGTTCTGGATGCCGGAGAAGCCCATGGCTTTCAGCTCGTCGAGGAAATGGTCGACCAGCAGGAACGGGTCGGTGCCGTTGACGCCCGCCAGCACCGGCGTGCGCTTGACCACAGGCAGAACCTCGCGCGCCATCTCCTTCACGATCTCGTTGGCGTTGCCGTAGGCGAGCACGCCGGCGAGCGAACCGCGCCCCGCCATCCGGTAGCGGCCGGAATTGTAGATGATGATGAGGTCGATGCCGCCGGCTTCCTCGCACTTGGCGGAGAGGCCGGTGCCGGCGCCGCCGCCGACGATCGGCTCCTTGCGGGCGATCATGCCCCGGAACTTCTCCAGCAGCGCCTTGCGTTCGATCCGCGGCATCGCTCAGTTGCTCTCCTTGCGGGTCATGAACCGCAGCACGAACGGCAGCACCACGGCGATGGCCGCCACCGTCCAGGTGAAGGGATGCATGTACCAGGGCTTGGCGGCGAGCTGGGCCTTGCCCATGACGGTGTTGGGATCGGGCGGCCTCAGGAAGAACACGCCGTAGAGATGAGCGGCGAAAATCGCGACGACCAGGACGATGCAGAAGATCATCGCGACGATCATCGCGGCCTTCAGCACCGAGCGCGCCGGGACGCCCGGGCGCGCCAGCGGCAGCAGGTTGTTGATCAGCCCCGCCACCACCACCAGGATGCAGCCGATGGTGAACAGCCCGATGTTGAACGGCTGGAAGATCATCAGCAGCGCCAGCACGCCGAGGCCGATGATGACGTATTCCACCTTGCGCGCCGACGCCGGGGTCATGCCGCCGTTGCCCTGCTTGCTCATGCGCGCACCGCCTTTCCATTATCGGCGAACACATGGGTCTGCGCCGGATCTGGCACGAGATGCAGCGCCTCGCCGGTCTTGACCCGTTTGTCGCGAGGCACGACCACGCGGATGTCGCTGCCGGTCTTGGTGCGGGCGTGGATCAACGTCTCCGCGCCCATGGGCTCGATCAGTTCCGCCACCGCATCAATGGTGTCGCGGGTGTCCGACGGCACCACGCTGAAGGCGCGCGGGCGGATGCCGACGGTCAGCTTGCCGGGCTTCAGGCCCGCCACCGCCGGATTGACGCTGAGGTCGACATCCTGCTCGTCGAACGCGACCTTGGCCTTGCCGTTGCTGTAGCCCTTGAACTGCGCCTGGATCAGGTTCATCTGCGGCGTGCCGATGAAGCTGGCGACGAACACGTTGGCGGGCTTGGCGAACACGTCGTGCGGGCTGCCGACCTGCTCGATCAGGCCGTCGCGCATGATGGCGATGCGGTCGGCCATGGTCAGCGCCTCGAGCTGGTCGTGGGTGACGATGACCGTGGCCTTGGAGAGGTTGGACAGCACGCCCTTGATCTGGCCGCGCATGGAGTGGCGCAGCTCCACGTCGAGGCGCGACAGCGGCTCGTCGAACAGGAAGCAGTTGGGATCGCGCACGATGGCGCGAGCCACGGCGACGCGCTGCTTCTCGCCTTCCGAGACCTGCCCCGGGAGCCGGTCGAGGACCTCGCGCAGGTGCAGGATGTCGGCGACCTTGTTGACCCGCGCGGCGGTCTCGGCGCTGCCGATGCCTTCGTGGTGGAGCGGCATCGCGATGTTCTGGCCGACGGTCAGCGCCGGATAGAGCGCGTAGAACTGGAACACCATGGCGATATTGCGCTTCTCCGGCGGCAGGTCGTTCATGCGTTGCCCGGCGATGATGACATCACCCGCCGTAGCCCGCTCCAGGCCGGCGATCATGCGCAGGGTCGTGGTCTTGCCGCAGCCGGACGGGCCGAGCAGGCAGACGACCTCGCCGGCCGCCACGGACAAATCGGCGTCCTTGACGGCGGTGAAGTCGCCGAAAATCTTGGTGATCTTGCGGATCTCGATGGTCGACATGACTACTTCCTGACCGTGCCGAAGGTGACGCCGCGCAGCAGATGCTCCTGCAGGAAGAAGGTGACCAGGAACACCGGGATCAGGAACAGGGTCTCGATGGCAGCCAGCAGCGTCCAGTCGGTGCCGCGGCCTCCGGACGACACAGCCTGGTTCATCGCGACCGGCACCGTGCGCGTGTCGGGACCGGTCAAGAGCAGCGCGAACAGGAACTCGTTCCAGGTGAGGATGAGGCCGAACACGAAGGTCGCGGCGAGGCCCGCGATCACCTGCGGCAGGCAGATCTTGAAGAACACCTTGACCTCGGACGAGCCATCGATGCGGGCCGCGTCCTCGACATCAGGCGAGAGCTCGTCGAAGAAGCTTTTCATCATCCAGATGGTGAAGGCGAGATTGAACGCGGTGTAGAGCATGATGATGCCGAAGTAGGAGCCGGACAACCCCACCGCGCGGAACATCAGGATCACCGGGATGATGACGACGATCGCCGGCAGCATGCGGGTCGTCAGGATGATGAAGAGATAGGTGTCGTTGCCCTTGAGCGGATAGCGCGAGAAGCCGTAGGCCGCCAGCGTGCCGATGATGAGCGCCAGCAGCACGGACACCGACGCGATCACGATCGAGTTGAAGAAGAAGCGGTCGAAGCCGGTTGGTTCCGGCGAACCGCCCACGGTCATGATGCGGGAGAAGACCGAGCCGAAATTTTCGAGCGTCGGTGTGAAGACGAACTGTTCCGGAATGAGGCCGAACAACGACGTCGGCGACAACGTCGGCGGGACGGACAGCGCCAGCGCCTGCGGCTTGATCGCGGTGAAGATGATGAAGAGGACCGGCAGGAAGTAGATGAGGCTGACGATCGCGACCACCAGGGTGCGACCCCAACCGGCGTCGCCGACGCCGCCATTGCTGCGAAGTCCGATCCGTTCCCAGAATGAGACGCTGCTGGACATGGCTCAGGCTCCCTGGTTCCGGCGGTTGGCGAGGTAAAGATAGAGGTTGGTCAGCACGATCACCATGAACAGCATGACGTAGGAGATCGCCGCGCCCTCGCTGGTCTTGTTCTGCTCGTTGGCGATGCGGATCAGGTGGTACGAGATGGTCATGGTGTCGTTGCCGCCCTTGGTGAGCAGGATCACCAGGTCGGCGAGCTTGAAGGCCTCGATGGTGCGGAACAGCAGCGCCAGCATCAGCAGGCCGCGGATATAGGGGAAGGTGATGGTCCAGAAGCGCCGCCAGGCCGAGACCCGGTCGATCGCGGCCGCCTCGTAGAGATACTTCGGCACCGACACCAGGCCGGCCAGCACCAGCAGCATGACGAATGGCGACCACATCCAGGCGTCGGCGAACACGATGCCCGCGACCGCGCCGGCCTTGTTGGACATCAGGATGAACTGGCCGTCGCCCAGGCTATTGATGATATAGCTCAGGATGCCGAAGGTCGGGTCGTAGTAGTAGGTGAAGAACACGCCCGAGGCGACGACCGACAGCATCATCGGCGTCAGCACCAGGATCAGCAGGTATTTGCGCAGCGGGAACTGCTTGGCGAACAGCATCGCGAGCAGGAAGCCGACCAGCATCTGCGCCGAGACTGTGAGCACCACGAACATCGCGGTGTTGATGAGCGCGTTCCAGTTGGCCGGCGCAGCAAGGTCGTTGGTCAACACCTTGATGTAGTTGTTAAGGCCGACGAAGCGGATCGTCTGCTGGTTCGACTGGTAGGCGAAGAACGACAGCCCCAGCGACCACAGCAGCGGAAAGATGTTCATCACGAACAGGACCGCGATCGCCGGCGCGACCAGCAGGCCACCGTAGTAACGTCGGCGATAGGCGTTCACCACGAAGGCCGCGGCGACCAACGCCGCCATCGCGCCCACAATCCAGAATGATATGGAGACCGGCAGAGTCACCACTGCGAGAACAGAGATAACGAGGCCGACGACGATCGCGAGCCGCCAATTGTCGGCGGAGATATCGAAGAGAGTCGGTGCGGACTGGGTCGCTGGTGTTACTGACATGGCGCGCGGGTATGCTTCCGTGACAAGAGCAGTGTCTCAAGTGTTGCAGGGTGGCCGTTGCGCGCCGCCGCGGGCATCCGGCCGTTCAAATCGACCGGGGGAGAGCCGAGCCCTCCCCCAGCCAATGATCCTGGCCGCCGCCATCTCCGAAGAAATGGCGGCGGCTCGCACGTCACGCTATTGGATCAGTCCCGCTTCCGTCAGCAGGTTCTGCTGGAACTTGGCGATGTTGTCCAAGGTCGTCTTGGCATCCTGCTTGCCGGTGATCGCGAGGTCGAACTGGTCCTGCTGCTGTGTCAGCAACTCGAAGAACTGCGGCACGTGCCACACGTCCTTCTGCCAATCCAGCTGCGGGGCCCAGGCCCGGTTCCACGGGCGGTAGTCGACGTATTTCGGATCCTCGTACACCGACTTGACCGCGGACTGGCCGCCGGCGGCCGCGAACTGGTGCTGGATGTCGGATGACAGCCACCACTTCACGAACTCAACGGCTTCCGCGATCTGTGTCTCGGTGGTCCAGGTGGTCAACACGAAGGGCTGGCCGCCGATGTTGGACCAGCGAACCATCTTGCCGTCGACCATGGTGCCCGGCATCTGGCCGAACACCAGCTTATCCGAGACCTTCGAGGTCTTCGGATCGAGCGAGGCTTCGCCCAGGCCGATCCAGTTGATGTTCATGGCCACCTTGCCTTCACGGAACAATTCGTCCGATTTGAAGATGTCCATGGTGCCGGTCTTGGCGACCGGCGGCATGTATTCGATCATCTGGAGATATTTCTCCAACGCAGCCACCGCTTCCGGCGAGTTCACCACGCCTTCGGCCTGGCCGCTGGGCGCCTGGGTCTCATCCCAGATGTTGCCGCCCATCTGCCAGATGAAGCCGTTGATCTGCATGCACGAGAAGTCATACGCCTTGCCCGCCTGATAGGCGATTCCGTAGAAATCGTCCTCGGCAGGCTTGCCGGCCAGCATCTCGCCCTTCTTGCGGCGGAAGAACTCGCCGACATTCTTGAAGTCGTCCCAGGTCATGGCGTCGAGCTCTTCGCCCGTGCAGGGCAGCTTCTTGCCGTATTTGGCCTGGAAGTTCTTCTGCTCCTCTTCGTGGCAGATGATGTCCTTGCGCGCGAAGTTCACCAGCACGTCGGGGAACTGCGGGAAGCCGTAGTAGTTCTCCGTCTTGTGCGGATAGGTGGAATAGGAGTTCAAGGGGTTCGGGTGGATGTCCATGAACGTCTTCTTGAACTCCGGATCGGCATCGAGCAGGTCGTTGATCTTGCGGAAATAGCCGCCCTCGACGAAGGCGCCGAGCCACTGCGAATCCGACACGATGAAATTGTACTTCTGCTCACCGGAGGTCAGCGATGCATTCACGCGGGTATAGAAGTCGGGCCATGGAATGAAGTCGACGTCGAGCTTCACGGTGTTGCCGGACTTCGGCTTGTACTGCTCGTCGAAGAACTTCTTCATGATGCGCGTCGGCGGCCAGTCCGGCACCGCCATGGTCAGCGTCACGTCTTCGGCGTAGGCGGACATCGCGCCGCCCGTCATCAGCGTCGCGGCGAAGCCCGCCGCCGCCACCATGCCCTTGATCTTCGTTGCTACGGTCATCTTTAGGTTTCCTCCCTTTAGTGTACCGTTTTTTCCTTCTTGGCCTCCTGCGTCAGGCGATCACCTGCCCGCTCGAAGCTCGGAAGATGTGGAACTTGCTTGGATCGAGAACCACGGCCGCCTGCTGCCCGGGCTGTAGGCCCGCGGCGGCGGATTCCGGTAGGACCATGCGCAGCGTCTCGCCGCCGGATTCCACCGACACCACCGTCACGTCGCCCAGCGGCTCCAGCATCGCGATGTTGGCGCTCACCCCCGGCTCGCCTCTTGCCGCGAAACGGATGTCGCTCGGCCGGATGCCGACCACGGCCGCTTCCCCTGCCTCGGCCGTTTTCAGTTGTCGTGCGAAGCGCAACGGGCCGATGGCCGAGTCAAGTGCGGCGCTGTCGCTGGCCAGCTTGCCCTTGATCATGTTCATGTGCGGGGAGCCGATCTTGCCCGCCACATAGAGATCGCGCGGCGCCTCGTAGAGATCGTCCGGCGTGCCGATCTGCACCACGCCGCCGTCGCGCATGACCGCGATCTCTTCGCCCATGGACAGCGCTTCCAGCTCGTCGGGCGTGGCGTAGACGATGGTGAGGCCGAATTGGCGGTGCAGGCGCTTCAGCTCTGCGCGCATGTCGTGGCGTAGCTTGGCGTCCAGGTTGGTCAGCGGCTCGTCGAGCAGCAGGACCTTCGGACGGCGGATCAGCGAGCGGCCGAGCGCCACGCGCTGCTGCTCGCCGCCCGACAACGTGCTCGGCTTGCGGTCGATCTTCTTGTCGAGCTTCAGCATCGCCGCGGTCTCTTTCACGCGGCGGTCTATCTCCGCGCGCGAGACGCCCTCCTCCACCAGCGGATAGGCGAAGTTCTCGTAGGCGGTGAGATGCGGATAGAGCGCGAAGGACTGGAACACCATCGACACGCCGCGGCCGGCGATCGGCTTGTGGGTCCAATCCTTGCCGAAGATCTCGACCCGACCCTGGTCCGGCGTGACCAGCCCGGAGATGGTGCGAAGCGTCGTCGTCTTGCCGACGGAGCTTGGCCCGAACAAGACAAAGAAGCGGCCTTCCGCCACGCTGAAGGACAGGTTGTCGAGCGCGCGCACGCGACCGTAAGCCTTGCTTACGTTCGCCAAACGCAGCGCACAGTTCTCGGCCTGCACCATTACCATTTCCCCAGTCGCTGCCTGCCCGCCATTCCCCAGCGCCCACCCGACCGGCGGCCCACGCTGGGCCGAGTGCGCTGCCGCGTCTTGTGACTATCAAGACGATTTTTGTATAAAACGCTCATTCGCCATCCATGCGCAACAGCGACATCGAGGCCGGTCGCACTATACATCATGCGAACGCCTCCAAAAGGCGCTCGCGCGAGCGCTCGATGTGCGTACGCATGGCCCGTTCCGCGCCGGCCTCGTCGCCGGCCGAGAGCGCGATCAGCAGCGCCTCGTGCTCGTCCAGCGCCTCCTCGGTGATGCGCGCATGATACATCAGCCGGAAGATGTGGAAATGCGTGTGAAGATGCGCCAGCGTATCGCGAACCAATGTGTTGCCGGCAATCGCCATGATCTGGTCGTGGAAGTGCGCATCCAGGCGCGCGAAGCCGGAATAGCTCTGGCGCTGCCGGCTGTTGCTGAGCGTCGCCATCGACGCGGCGGTCTTCCTGAGCTTGCCCAAGTTCTCTTCGCTGATGCGAAGAGCGGCACGCCGGGCCGCCTCGGGTTCGAGCAGCAGGCGGAAATCGTACAGCTCGTCGAAACGCCGGCGCGTGATCTGCGGCGCCGCGCTGTAGCCGACGAGATGCGTCTTGACGACGAGCCCCTCGCCTTCCAGGCGCCCAAGCGCCTCGCGGATGGGGGTGTGGGAAACTTCCAATTCCCGCACCAGCCCATCGACCGTGATGCGCGTGCCGGGCGCGATGTCCAACGTCATCAGCTTGTTGAAAACCGCTTCATAGACGTCGTCAGCCAAGCCCTTTTGTCTTTGGATCGCCATGCCGCCCCCGCCAAGGCCTGACCGGCTGTTCGTTGCACCCGCTGATGGACTCTCCCTCATGGTGGCCGCGGGCGCTGACACCGAAACGCTCTCCCAGACGCAAATCGTATACGATCCGATATACGATCATAAGGAGCGCAGCGTCGCAAGTTGCATCGTGGCCGTGACGTGCATTGACGTCGCCGATCGTGGCATCGACGCATGACGCATCGCACAATTGCGGACGCGCGATTTAACGGATTCCCTCAATTCGCATCGGCACCGAGCGTGCGCTCCAGCTGTCGGAGGCTCGTGTCGCAACGCCGGGCGATTTCGTCGACATCCCTGGCGTCGACGATCAGCGGCGGGGAGAAGCCGAGCACGTCACCCATGCAGCGCGCCACCAGTCCGTTTTCGTAGGCGATGCGGTCGAACGTGGGACCGACGTTACGCTGCGGTGCAAAAGGACGGCGAGTCGCTTTGTCTTCGACCAGCTCGATCCCGAGCATGAGGCCGGCGCCGCGCACCTCTCCGACGATCGGAGAGCGCCGTGCCATACCCTCGAAGTGCGTCTTCAGCAGATGGCCCATGGCGCGGACGTGGGCGACGACATCCATCTCTTCGTAGATGCGGATGGCCTCGAGCGCCACGGCGACACCGACGGGATGGCCGGAGTTGGTGAAACCGTGGCCGAAATTGCCGCCCTGCTTGTTGATTGCGCACAACGCCTCGTAGATCGCCGGCGCGATCACGACGGCGGAGATCGGGAAATGCGCCGCCGACAGACCCTTGGCCAGCGCCATCATGTCCGGCCGCATGCCGACTGTGTCCTTGCCGAACCAACTCCCGGTGCGCCCGAAGCCGGTGACGATCTCGTCATCCAGGCACAGTACGTCGTATTTGCGGAGCACCTGCTGAACGCGCGGAAAGTAAGTGGCCGGCGGGACGATGATGCCGCCGCCGGCATTGATCGGTTCGGCGATGAAGGCGGCAACCGAGTCGGGTCCTTCGCGCAGGATGAGGCGTTCGAGTTCGCCTGCCAGGCGTTCCACGAACGCGGCCTCGTCCTCTCCCTCCAGCATGCCGCGATAGGGGTCCGGACACAGGGTGTGCAGGATGCCCGGCGCCGGCAGCCCGAACTCGCGATGCATGAAATCCAACCCGCATAGCGACGCCGCGATGATGGTCGAGCCATGGAAGGCGCGGTCGCGGGCGATGATCTTGCGCTTGCCGGGCTTGCCTCGCACAGCGTGATAGACCCAGGCCAGCTTGACCATGGTCTCGTTGGCCTCCGACCCCGACGTCGCGAAGTAGGCCTTGCCGCCGGTCATGCCGGTAAACGCGACCAGCTTCTCGGCGAGCTCGGCGGCGGCCTCGCCGGTGCGGTGGAAGAAGGTATGGTAGAATCCCAGCTCGGCATATTGCCGCGCGGCCGCCGCCGCCAGCCGTTCGTTCGCAAAGCCGAGCGAGGCGCACCATAGGCCGGCCATGGCGTCGATGTATTCCTTGCCGCCGGAATCATAGATGCGGGCACCATGGCCGCGCCTGATCACGATCGGCCCCACTTCGGCGAATTGCAGCGGATTGGTCTGCGAATGCAGGTGGAACTCGATATCGCGCCGCGCGGCCGCGTTGGAAATGACCTGTGACAAGGGACTGACTCCTTATGCGGATTGTCGCAACGCACCGACCACCTTGGGCAAGGAGGTCCAGTGATCGACCACAATTTCAGCACCGAGGGCACGCAACACGTTGGCCTGGCCGTTCAGGCAATGGGAACCACCGACGAATCCGATGACCTTCATGCCGGCCGCGATGCCCGCCGACACGCCGGCGATGCTGTCTTCCACCACGCAACACCGGGACGGCACCACTCCCATGCGCTCCGCCGCGTGCAAGAACAAGTCAGGCGCCGGCTTGCCGCGATCGACCGCATGGGCGCTGAAGATGTGCGGGTCGAAATGCCGCTTGAGACCTGACACGGTCAGCGCCAGGTCGAGCTTGCTCGGAGCGCTGCTTGAGGCGACACATTTTGACAAACGGATCTCCGAGAGGGCCGTATCCGCGCCCGGCATCGCTTGCAGGCTCGAGCGCATCAGTTCCTCGACTCGCGACTGCACGCGACTTGCGAAGTCGGGACGGACCTTGAGGCCGGTCTCCTGCTCGATCTCGCGCACCATCTCCATCTGCGGCACGCCGGAGAAGCGCCGGATGATCTCCTCCAGCGACAAGGTGGTGATGCCGTCGGCCGTGAGCTCTTCCAGGTCGACACGGCAGGCCAGCGCCTCGCTGTCGACCAGCACGCCGTCGCAGTCGAAGATGACGAGATCAATGGCCATCGTAGTCCCCCCGGCTCTGGCGCAGGACCTTGATCTCGCCCGGGCCGCCGACATCGTCCGCCAGTTCGGTCGCCACGATCTCGGACTCGGCGGCCAACTGCACATGATGCACCAGCACGGTGTCGCCATCGACCAGGATGACCTCGTAGGACGGCGCGCGGTCGACATAGGACGCGGTCATGCCGTTCAATGTCACCTGGATCGGATGACAGGTGCCGCGCGCGCCGGAGATCGAATATGGACCGGAGCGCCCGAACACCGGCAGGTGGACGTGACCGAACGCGACGTGACGCACCGCGGGATGGCGGCGGAGCAACCCATCCAGCTCGGTCCCGTTCGCCAGCAGCATGTGCGCGAAATATTCGACGCCGATCGAAACCGGCGGATGGTGGATGAAGACGATGATCCGCCGGCCGACGGACTCGCCCAGCACGCGCTCCAGCCAAGCCATCCGGCGGGAGCACAAGCGGCCGGCGCTGGGCTCGCGCTCGTCCAGGCTGTCGAGCAGGATGAGGCGCGTCGTGCCAAGATCCACGATCGACTGGACGAATCCATTTTCATCGACCGTCACATCGCCGAATAGCTCGAGGAAAGGCTGCCGGCGATCGTGGTTGCCGAGCATGTAGTACGTAGGCGGCTTCAGGTGCCGCGTCAGGTCGCGCAGGCGCACATAGGAGTCCTTGTCGCCGCGGTCGGTGAGGTCCCCCGACAGAATGCAGGCGTGGGCATCGGGATGGTCGCGGTTGATGGACGCGACAACGGCACGCAAGCGAGCCGCCGGATCGAAGCCCACGATGCGCTCAC
>Ga0081538_10004364_pt1 | contig 13068 bp, 13 predicted proteins | sample TabmetS5T2R1_FD_71022 | JGI IMG/M metagenome (GOLD analysis project Ga0081538, IMG submission 71022) | Tabebuia heterophylla rhizosphere microbial communities from the University of Puerto Rico - S5T2R1 | ecosystem: Host-associated > Plants > Roots > Rhizosphere ...
GATCCCGACCCGAGCCGCCGTCAAACACACGGGCTCACGCTAACGCCCCGGCGACAGCGCGTCGAGGACCTGCCCGGCGCGCCCCCCTACTCGCCGCATCTGCTTTCCCCCCGTCCACGCCCGCCGAGGATCCACGCGGAAATCGCGCGGCATGACAGGACGTGCACACCGCGGGCAAGGGTGAGGGCCTTGTGGCCCGTTTAGGCCATGGGAGTTCGAATCTCCCTGGGCGCACTGAGAAAGCCCCGCAAACTGAGGGGCTTTGCGCTTCGCGACCCTCGCCCACCCGCATCGCGCCGAGGCGCGGCGGGACGTCGGACACGAGCATTCGCCCATAGTCCTTGCGTGCCCGGGTACCCATGGGTACCCTCGCAGCGATCCAGCCGTGCCGGCGCCGGGACCATCCCGCACCCCGTTCCCGCGGAGCTCGACTCGGCGTGGCCCACGACAGCCGGCCCGCCGCGATGCCCGGGCGCTGGCCCGCACGGCGATTCGGGAGCACGGAGCCGCCCAGAAGGAGGGCGAGCTGACCGCATTGACGCGACTCCTGCAGAGCCGTCGCCTTCGATGCGTGCTCGAAATCGGCACGATGGACGGCGGCACGCTCTGGCTCTGGCTGCAGCTCGCCGAGCCCGACGCTGTCGTGGTGAGCATCGATCTGCCCGGAGGGCCTTTCGGTGGCGGCTATTGCGCCAGCGATGCCGCTCGGTTCAGGTCGTGGGCGCGGAGCGAACAGCGACTGAGTCTCATTCGAGGTGACTCGCACGACCACACGACCCTGTCGCGCTGCCGGCGCTGTCTGGGTGACAGACCGATCGACCTACTCTTTGTCGACGGCGACCATAGCTACTTCGGCTGCCGGCGCGACCTCGAGCTATACGCACCGCTGGTGGACCCCCTCGGAGTGATCGCGTTCCACGACATCGTGCCGCACCCCGGGGCGCCGGAATGCGAGGTCGACCGCGTGTGGCGCGAGCTGGCGACGCCGGGTCGCGCTTGGGAATTCGTGGAGCGCGGCGGGGACCGCGGCTGGGGACCCTGGGGCGGTATCGGCGTTGTCGAGCGAAATGCCGTCGATGGGTGAGGACCCCTTCCCCATGCGTGACACTGATTCACGGGCGTTCGCAGCAGCCGAGGGGGTTGTCGGGCATCTCCACCAAGGTGCCCTTCAAGGAGACCTCAGGCCGAGCGCCGGCCCAGGAAGAAGGTGCCTGGGCCCTCCATCCCGGTCGCGACGGTCTCAATCCCACGCCGGCGGAAGCCCGTGCGCAGGGTCCGGTCGGGGGTGTGGAACGGCGTCTTCGGCCCAAGACTGCTGACGACCACCACGTGGCCGCGGGGGGCGAGCACGCGCGCGACCTCGTCGAAGAAGACCGGCGCGCTGATCTGGGCCACCAGGTCCACGGAGCCGTCCGTGAAGGGCAGCCGCTCGGCGTCGCCGACCAGGAACTCGACGCGGCCGGACAACTCGTTCGGGAGCTTCGCCTTCGCTCGCTCGATCATCGCCTTCGAGATGTCCAGGCCCGTGATGCGCGCGTCGGGAAACTGTCGCGCTAGCCACAGCGCTCCCGCGCCCGTTCCGGTGCCTAGATCGACGGCGCGGGCGGGCGGCGCCTCGAGACGGGCGACCGCGGCGGCGAGCGCCGCCAGGTGCTCCGGCGCGTCGGGCCGCACGCGCTCGTCCCAGCCGTCCGCCGAGCGGTCGAAGAACCCGCGCACCAAGCGACGCACCAGCGGCCACGTCCAAGGCGCGCGCGCCACCATCCTCGTGAGCGCCTTGCCGGTCACGCGGACCGGCAGCGGCGGCGGCGGACTGGTGCGCGCGGGCTGCTCGTTCATGTCGCGAGCCTAATCAGCAGCGCGCCGGCGGGCGACCGCCGGCAGCGTCGCCGGCCGTGCAGACCTCCGGCGCACACGCGCGTGGAAAGCCGGGGGATCGGTCGCCACCGCCGCTCTGCCCGGATGCGGCGGTCAGCGACACCCCCGCCGCGACGGCTCGCGGCTGTCTTACAGCCGGGGCGAGACGCGTTCAGCGCGAGTCGGATTCAGGCGGACGGCGCGACTCGCTTACCCGCGCCGCGCCGGACACCGGGGCTTGCCTGAATCCTCCGGAGGCCGTGCGGGTCACGGTCGGACCCGACGGGCCCCGTAGCGGGTGCCAGTCCGTCTCCCCCAGCTCCTCGCAGATTCGCTTCGTCACCAGGTAGACGACCGCGGGCAGCACGAACACCGCGACGCGGAAGATCCACACTTGGGTGCCGTAGTCGATCCCGAACGAGACGAAGATTCGATCCGCGGCGCCGGCGAGGAAGATTAGGGCGATGAACGTGAACACGGCCGCCCCGATCGCGGTACGCCGCGGGTTGTCGCGGGGGCGGTCGAGCACGTTGTGAATCGCCCGGTCGCCGGTCACGCGCCGCTCGATCGTGGGCCACAGGAAGAGGAAGGTGAACACGACGCCGGGCACCAGCAGGCCGCCGAAGAACGGGTTGGGGAAGATCGTGTAGCCGAACACGCTGGGCTCGATCGGGGGCATGAGCCGCAGCGCGCCGATCAGCCACCCCATGTACCAGTCGGGCTGGGCGCCGTTGGTCCCGTCGTAGATCTCGTACGGGCCCCATTGCCAGATCGGGTTCACTTGGATCAGCCCCCCGAGCAGCAACAGGGTGCCGGCGGTCGCGAACAGCAGTCCCAGCGAGCGCAGCGCGTACCCGGGCCACGTGGGCGTGCCGACCACGTTTCGCTCCGTGGCGCCTCCGCCCCGGAAGTGCGTGTGGTGGGGCAGCGCGATGAGCAGCAGGTGGATCGCTATCAGCCCGCCGATGATCACCGGGAAGATCAGCACGTGGGCGATGAACAGGCGCGACATGAAGTCGTTGGCGCCAGGGAACTGGTCGCCCCAGATCAGGAACCCGACGTCGCCGCCGACCAAGGGGATCGACAGCGTGGTCGCATAGGCGATCGCCAGTCCCATACCCGACAGCAGGTCGTCGAGCAGCGAGTATCCGGCGAAGCCCTCGACCAGGGCGAGTATCAGCATCGTGAGGCCGATGTAGTAGTTGACGTCGCGGGGCTTGCGGAACGCCCCCGTGAAGAAGATCCGCATCAGGTGGACGGAGATCGCCGCCAGGAACACCAGCGCCGCCCAGTGGTGGGTCTGGCGCATCAGCAGGCCGCCGTTGACGTCGAACGAGAGGCGCATCGCCGAGTCGTAGGCGAGCGAGACCTCCAAGCCGCGCAGCGGGTCGTACGAGCCCTCGTATGTCGTCCGGCCCAGGCTCGGCTCGAAGAACAGGGTGAGGAAGACGCCGGTCCCGACCAGGACGATGAACGAGTACAGCGCGATCTCGCCGAACAGGAACGACCAGTGGTCGGGGAACGCGTAGCGGAGCATCTTGCGAAGGAGCGGCGCCGATCCGGTGCGCTCGTCGATGAATCGGATCGCGGCGCGGATCACTGCTTCCGCACCCCCCACCAGGACGGTCCGATCGGCCCAGAGAAGTCGCCCGCCGCGATCAGCCTCCCGGCCTCGTCCAGGTCCAGCGGGAGCTGGGGCAGCGCCCGTCCGGCGGGACCGAAGATCCGGTTGCCGCCGGTGGCCGGATCGAAGGTCGAGTAGTGGCACGGACAGACGAGCGCGGGGCCCGGTGACTGCGGTGGGAACGTCGGGAACCGGTAGAGGTTGATGGTGCAGCCGGCGTGGGTGCAGATCTTCGAGAAGGCCAGCACCCCGTCGCCGTCCCAGTCGCTGCGCTCGGCCGGGAGGTCGAGGTCGCTCTGGTCGAGCCGCACCAGCACCACCGGCGAGCCCAGCTCACGCTGGTCGGCGCCCTCGGGGAACCCGGTAACGAAGGTGCCGATCTCGACGTCGGCCGGCGACAGCGGCCCCCCTTTCTCGTCCACCACCCTGGTCCCGGCCCGCCAGGGCGAGGAGCCGATCCGATCCCCGGGCTTGGGGCCGAGCGAGGCGACCGGAACGACGAGGGCACCCGTGAGCGCGGTCCCGGTCGCGGCCGCACCCCCCAGCAGCACACCGCGCCGTGAGAGGCCCCGCCCGCCCCGCTCCACGTCCGCCTCGAGCTCGCGCTGCTGGGCGGGGTCGGCGAGCTGCGGACGGGGCTCTTGCACCTCCTCGCCCGGGGCGACCCGCTTCCCGGCCAGGATCAGCGCCGCGGCGATCGCGACCAGCGCGCCGCCGAGCGCCAGGCCCAGCGCCTGCGTCGACCACTCCAGGGCGTACGCCACGATGAACGTGATCGCGGCCGCGAAGGCGACCCCGAGCAGGCCGAGCACCGCGCGCTCCGCGGGCCTCACTCGCTCCCCCTCGTGCCGATCAACCGCGCCACCACGAGCAGCGCGGCGAGTGCCAAGAGCCACGCGATCATGCCCTCGGGGACGGGACCGAGGTTGCCGATCCCCCATCCGCCCTCGTTGACCGGATCCTTCGTCAGCTCCACGTAGCGTGCGATCGAGTCGAGCGTCCGGTCGTCGATCTGCCGGTCGCCGAACTGGGGCATGATGTAGGGGCCGATCCGCACCGCCTCGGCGACCTGGGTCGGGGTTGCCTCGCCGAGATCCGGGGCGAACGCGCCCGTCACCACGCCGCCCTTGGCGACCGCCTGGTGACACCCGGCGCAGTGCTCGGTGAACGCCTCGAACCCCTCGCCCAGCTCGCCGCGCTCGAGGTTGACGTCGGGTATCCGCGGGCCGCCGAAGGAGCCGATGTAGGCCACGAGCGCGTCGATCTGGTCGTCCGGATAGCGGGGCTTGGAGCGCACGGGCTCGTCGCCCGGCTTGTCCAGCGGCATGCGTCCGGTGGAGAGGTAGAAGTGAGCCGCCGCTGCGCCGACGCCTCGCAGCGACGGCCCGGTGTCCTCGATCCCGCGCGCGTCGAACCCGTGGCAGGAGGAACACCCCTCGAGGTACAGCTGCCGACCGCGTTCGATCTCCTGCTGGTCCGCCGGCGGCGGCCGACCGCCGCCGCCCGCGCCTCCCGGCTGGCTCGGCCCGCCACCGATGTCGACCTGGGCGGGGGACGGCGCGGTGAACCCGTACACCGCCGCGATCCCGCATACTGCGGCCAGCCCGGCGAGCACCCAGCGTCTATAGCGCGCCATGCGCTCGCTCCATCGCCGCCCGGCGCTCCTCGTCCGCCAACCACTGCCAGGTGACGATCGCCGCCGCAGCGACGATTGGGAGGGTCCCGGCGAGCATCGCCACGCCGGCGGCCGCGTCTCCGCGAACCATCAGCGCTACGCCCACCAGGTCGACCGCGGGCGCGGCCAGGAACAGATAGAGGGCACGCTCGGGGTCCCCCAGGCGCCGCTCGCCCGCACCGAGAACGGGGACCCAGAACCACACCGCGACCAACAGGAACGCCACGTGCTCGGCCCCGTGCAGCACCGGATTCCCGCGGGTGGCGTCGAGCAGGGGGGTGAGGTGGAAGACCCACTGCACGATCACGAACGCGGCCCACGCCCACAGCGGCCGCCCGAGCGGTGCCCGCCCACCCAGCCGCCCCCATGCGAGCACCAGCAACGGTGCCAACAGGCCGGCGATCGCGGAGTGCTCGATCATGTGCGCGGCGCTCACCGCGTCGCCCTCCGCTCCGCCACGTACTGGGCGATCAACCCCGCGAGCCCGAGCGCGGCCACCTCGGCGCCGATCAGGATCAGGAAGAGCCCGAACGCCAGCCCGTTCAGCGCCATAGCGAGGCCGAGCACGAGCACGACCGTAGGTAGGCTCGACGCCGCGACCCTGCGGGTCTCCGGCGCCTCGTCGCGCCTCGTGGCGGCGAACGCGGCGAGCAGCGCCAGCGCCACGGCGGCGCCGGTGAGCAGCCCGGGAGCGAGGTCATCGCTCGTCCACAGCCACAGGACGAGGGACAACGTCCCCATCCACAGCGCGAGCCCTCCCATCCACAGCGCGGCGATCGTCATCGCTCGGTCCCCGGTTCTGCCTTGCCCGCGCCCCCGACAGCGGCGAGCCGCCGGTCGAGGAGGGGAGCGTGGGAGGTGATCGGGGGCAGGGAGTGGAAGTTGAAGCGCGGCGGCGGCGACGTCGTGGCCCACTCCAGAGTGTGTCCCTCCCACGGGTCGTCGCCCGCCGGCTCGCGGCGGCGCAGCGACACGTACAGGTTGTAGAGGAACACCGCGACGCCGATCGCGATCAAGTACGAGCCGAGCGTCGACAGCCGGTTCAGGTCGGTGAATCCCGCATCGGAGGAGTAGTTGGCGATGCGTCGCGGCATCCCGTCGTAGCCGAGCAGGAACATGGGAAAGAACGTCAGGTTCGTGCCCAGGACGATGAGCACGAACTGGATCCGTCCCAGCGACTCGCGGAGCATCGCCCCGGTCCACTTGGGGAACCAGTAATACGCGGCGGCGAAGCCCGCGAACAGGCTCCCCGCAAACAGCGTGTAGTGAAAGTGGGCGACGACGAAGTAGCTGTCGTGGGCGTGGTAGTCGAGGGGCGGCGACGCGAGGATCACGCCGCTCAGCCCGCCGATCAGGAACTGGAGGAAGAACCCGAGCGCAAACAGCATCGCGGTCCGGAGCACGATCGCCCCGCCGATCAGCGTGGCGATCACCGCGAAGTACTCCGTCCCCGCGGCGACGACCAGCGCGGTCGACGTGAGTGAGAAGTACTCGTTGATGACCTGCCCGGTGGTGAACATGTGGTGAGCCCACACGCTCATCGAGAGTCCGGTGAAGACGATCAGGGCCAGGATCAGCGGCCGGTAGCCGGTGAACCGCTTGCGCGCGAACGTCGCCACGCATTCGGCCGTGATCCCGAGGAAGGGGAAGAACATGATGTACACGGCGGGATGGCCGAAGAACCAGAACAGGTGCTGGTAGGCGATCGGCCCCCCGGACGTCTCGTAGATCGATGCCCCCAGCCGGTCCGCGAGGAGCAGCGCCATCCCCACCGCGAGCACGGGGACCGACATCACCACCATGAGCACCGTCGCCAGCATCGTCCAGCTGAACACCGGCAGCCTCAGCATGGTCATCCCCGGCGCCCTGAGCCGGATGATCGTGGCGAGCAGGCACACGGCGACCAGCGTCAGACCAGCCCCGACCAGGATCACGCCGGCGACCCAGAGGTCCATTCCCGTGCCCGGCGTCGCCGAGCTCCCCGACAGGGGGTAATACGCCGTCCATCCGGCCTTTCCCGCGCCGTGATCGGTGAGGAAGCTCGAGTACATGGTCAGCCCCCCGGCGAGCACGAGCCAGTGTCCGGCGAGGGCCAGCCGCGGCGCGGCTATGTCGGCGGCCCCCACCTGAAGTGGAACGAGGTAGCCCCCGAGCGCGAGCGCCAGCGGGGTCATCACCAGGAAGACCATCGTGGAGCCGTGCATCGTGAACAGCTGGTTGTAGGCGTCGCGGCCCACGAGCTGAAGGCCGGGGTCGGCGAGCTCTGTGCGGATGAGCAGCGCGAACACGCCGCCGGCGAGGAAGAAGACGAGCGCCACGATGGCCATGCGCAGCGCGAGACGCTTGTGGTCGGTCGTCGCGATCCAGGCGAGCAGCCCGCCCGAAGGCGCCTCGGCGACCGCCGCCGCGCCCATGTCCGCCTCGAAGCTCTTCAGCGGGGCTCCTCGCGCTGAATCTCTCCCGCCGTCCGCTGCCTGCGGAGCCAGTCGCGGAACTCGGGTCTGGCCATGGCGACGACATCGAACGTCATCTCGCCGTGGGCGAGCCCGCAGAACTCCGCACACCGCCCCGTCTCCATCGGTCCTTCCTCCTCGAAGCTGAGGTCGAAGGTGGTCTCGCGCCTGGGGAACGCGTCCCGCTTGAACCGCAGCTCTGGGATCCAGAAGGCGTGGATGACGTCGCGAGAGCGCAGGTTGAAGCGCACGGTCGTGTCGGTCGGCACTACGAGGGTGGAGGGCCGCCGATCGTCACCGACCACGGTCACCCCCTCGCCTGGATAAGTGAATCGCCATCCCCACTGAAACGCGGTCACGTCGACCTCTGCCCCGGGATCGCTGGCGAGCTCCGTCTGCCTGTCGTTGGTGCGGAAGGTGGCCGCGACCAGAAACACCACCACCCCCGCGAGCAGCAACGCATACAGGCCCTCAATGAATGGCAGTCCTTCCCGCCCGCCCGGTAGATCATCGCCGCGGCGGCGGTAGCGGACCACGGCGAACAGGACGAGTCCGAACACGATCGCCGCGACCGCCACGCCGATCGGGAGGTAGAGGGCCCATAGGTCGTCGAACTCGTCGCGGGTATCGATCAGCGCCTGGACGAAGGTCGCAGGGCCCACGCGCACAGCCTACGCGCTCCGCTCGGGGCCGGCGCGGTCGGCCGGTGCGTACTGGGAAGCCGCGTCGTCAGCGTCCGGCTACGACGGCGGGCTCCTTCGGACGACCGCGCGGGTGCAGGCGGTCGGCTGCGAACAGGCGGTGCAGAAGCTGAATCGCGACCGAGCCCTCTCCGACGGCGGACGCCACCCGCTTCACCGAACCGTGCCGAACGTCGCCGGCCGCGAAAACCCCCGGCATGCTCGTCTCGAGCAGGAGCGGACCGCGATCGAGTGGCCAGGCGCGCTCGCGGAGGTCCGTTCCGGTGAGGACGAAACCCCGGGCATCCCTATCGACCTCCGGCGGCAGCCACTCCGTGCGCGGGCGCGCGCCGATCATGACGAAGAGCCCCTCGGCGTCGACGGTCTCCTCGCTGCCCTCCGCGCGATCACGAAGCACGAGGTGCTCGAGCCAGCCGTCACCCCCACCGCCGACGATCTCGGTTCCGAGACGGACACGCAACCTTGGCGTCGCCTCCAACTGGCGGACCAGGTACCGCGACATCCCGGCGCCGAGCGACTGGGCACGAACCAGGAGCGTGACGCGGCGGGCGTAGCGAGCGAGGTGCAGGGCGGCCTGTGCCGCCGAGTTGGCACCCCCGAGGACGTAAACGTCCTGGCCGGCCATGGCCGGCGCCTCGGAAGTGACACCGCCGTAGAAGACGCCGGCGCCGTTCAACCCCTCTAGCGCCGGGACGCCCAGTCGGCGGTAGCTGGCGCCCGTAGCCAGCAGCACCGCGCGGGCCCGCACGGCGCCGCTTTCGGAGAGGGCGACGTAGAAGTCGTCGTGCTCGCGCCGGAGGCCGGTCGCCCTCTGCATGAAGGCGAAATTCGCGCCGAAGACCCAAGCCTGCTCGTACGCGTGCCGAGCCAGCCGGCGACCACTGAGGCCCCGAGGAAAGCCGAGGTAATTGCGAATCAGGGGGCTGGAGGTCGCCTGGCCGCCGATCCCACCCTCGTCGACGACCAGCGTGCTGAATCCTTCCGAGGCGCCATACACCGCCGCCGACAGACCGGCCGGCCCGGCGCCCACGATCACGAGGTCGAAGTCCATCCGCTCTACGTTGACCGCCGAACACGCCGCCCTCGCGACCTCGGCGTCGCTGGGGTCCGTCAGGACCGTGCCGTCGGGAAACACCACGAGTGGGAGCCCGACCCCCTCCCCCGCCTTGGCAAGGAGGGCGCGCCCGTCGTCGGAGTCGGCAAGGCAGAACGCGTGCGGGATCGCGCAGCGGCCAAGCACGTCCCTCAGCTGATAGGCCCGGCCAGACCAGGACTCGCCCACCACGTGGATCGTGTACGGCGAGGCCCGCCGCGCCTCGGCCCACTCGAGCAGCAAGCTCGAGATCGCCTGATGAAAGAGCTCGTCCGGCGACGTTGACGGCCTCAGCATGTAGTGGTCGATGCGCCCGTGGGCAATCGAGTCGAAGATCGCCTCGCCAGTTGCTCGGTCCCCCCAGGCACCCCACGCGATCAGCAGCCCGCGCTTTGCGTGCGGGTGGAGGTGACGGGCCTCATCCAACAGCTCGCTTCCGGTCATGCCAGCGAGCCACTGTCCCGCAAGGACCAGAGCGACCTCCTCACCGGCAGCCGCGAGCTCCTCGAGACAGGCAAGCGCCTCTTGCGACGATCGCTTGCACACGACGCGGTAGTGCCGCGCGTAGCGGTCACGCAGCTCCCGCTCGACGTCCCGCAGTGCGCCCGCATCCTCGTCAACGGCGACAAGCACCGGGCCAGACATGGATCGCACTCTAATGCCCGGCCCGCCCGCGATCCGCGGGATCAGGCTCATCGCGCCCGGTCGAGTCGTCCCGGCGCGCGAAACCGAAGTGCCTGACGCATGCGGGCGCCCCGGGCGGCCTGCCTGGCAGGATCCTCGCCATGGACGCGGACGAGCGCGTCTGCCCGTTCTGCGGCAATCGACCCGGGGTCGGCATCTTTTGCCAGGCGTGTGGACGCAATCTCCAGGCGGTCGAGCGGCTGCCTACTCGGGCGGAGCGGGAGGGCGAGGGGCTCGGCGGACGCCGGCCGAGCGCAGGGGCAATACGCCCGCTGGCCGAGCGCTGCGCCGAGGCGACTGCCGCCTTCCTGGCGGCTATGCGTGCGGCGGACAACCCCGGTGCCGCCCGGACGCCGATGGCGAAGCGCTCGGCCTTCCGGCGGGCCGGCTCGGTCCACGGGTGGGTGCTGCGCCCGGTCGACCGGGAGGATTTCGAGAAGCCGCGTCGCTACGAGCCGGGGTTGGTGTTGACGGTGGAGGGCCGCTTTCACCGTCTCCACAGCGAGCTCCGGGGCTGGGGCCAGCGCGACTTCCCCCACTACCACCACACCGTCGAGCGCGACGCCATCGACATGCCGGTGGAAGAGCGGCTGATCGGCGAGCTGGCCACCGTGCTCACGGCCAACGGTCTCGGTGAAGCCGACCGCTCAGCGGATTAGCGGCACGAGCAAGCCGGGCTGACCGGAGGCCTGCCACAGCCGTGCCGCCGGTAGGGCACGCCGGCCCGGCCGTGTGAGGCGTCCGGGTCGGCTCGCCGCAGGCGCTCCGGCAGCTGGGTCCGCCCGGTCCCCCGGCGGCGTGCGTCGTACTACGACTCGTATGCCCCGGCCGCCCGGGGCGTCGGGGCCGCCCCCCGGGAAATCAGGGTCGCGCTAGGGGGACGACCCCGATGTCCAGACGTCCGTTTCGAGGGAAGCTCGCGCTACGGGGCCGAGCGCACCGAGGCGATTCGGGTCGGCCTGGTCAGGGTCCCGTGACGAGGTCGTGCCGACCGCGGTACTCGCGCGCCGGCGGGCCGGCGGCCCCTCCCGGGGCCCTGACTCGAGCGAATCAGGGTCCGAATCAGGGACCCGCCCCGATGTCCGCGGGTCCGAATCGCGGGAGGCTGGGGGCCACGTCGATCGGAGGTCCAGATGCTCGCAATCGAAATGAAGACCCGGCTACAGGAGCTTCACGCCGAGCGCCTGATCGCTTCAGACAATGGGATCGCCCCCGACAGCGCGTACATGGCCGACCTCGCGAGCGAAATCGCCCGGGCGAGCCTCGCCTACGTCGCTGCCGCGGTCACCGAGATCGCGACACTGCGGGCCGAGCTCTCCGGGCCGCAGGTCGGCTGACTTCCGAAGCCATGCTCCATGGCGCGCACCCCTCCACAGTTCGAGTTCCCCGCCCCGCTCGACTACATCGAGACCACCGTCCCGCCCGGCCTCGCGCTTGCCGAGTACCGGCGCTCCCGACCGCGGCAGCGCGCGCGGTGGCGCCGGCTGCGGCACCGGACCTCACGATGACCGGAGCAACCGCGTAGACCGCCCCGCTGGCGCAGCGCGGCTGACGGGGAGAGCCTGTTACAAGACGGCCCAGAGGATCAGAGCTCGCGGATCGCGAGCTGATGACGCCGTGGGAAAAGGAGCCTCAAGCTGTACGCCGTAGTCGTCGTGGGGGCCGGCCCGGCCGGGTGCGCTGCCGCGCTCCGCATCGCCTCCCGGCGACCCGACCTCGCTCCGCGCACGCTCGTCATCGACCGGCGGTGGTTTCCGCGCGACAAGCTCTGCGCCGGCGGACTCTCTCGTCTCGCCGAGGCCCAGCTCGCGCGGGTCGAGGCCGCGCCCGCGGTGGCGGCGTGTGGCGTGGCGGCGATGGAGTTCGCGCTCGGACCACGTCGAGAGCTGGTGCGGCCGGCGTCGGGGTGGGCGTTTCGGACTGTCCGGCGAAGGGAGTTCGACGTCGCACTCCTCGATCTCGTCCGCGATCGCGCGGTCGCCGTGGAGGAGGGCGAGAGCGCGCGCGTCATCGAGGCGGGGCGAACCGGCGTCTCGGTGGTGACCGAGCGAGGCGAGCATCGCGCGTTGACGGTGATCGGGGCGGACGGAGCGAGCGGTGTCGTGCGGCGGGCGATCGAGCTCGGTGCGGCGGAGCGCGGCTTCGCGCTCGAGGCGCTCGTGCCCGTCGAACCGCAACGCGACGCCGCCTTCGCCCAGGGTGTAGCCACCTTCGACTTCGCGCCGATGGCGGCGGGGCTCGGCGGCTACTGCTGGATCTTCCCCTCTCGGGACGCGGAGTCCCCGCTTCTCAACTGCGGGATCGCGGTGTGCGCGCCGGACTGTGCCCGCTTCGGAAAGAGGGCGCGATCGTTCCTGGTCGAATGGCTTGCCTCGCGGGGCGTTCGCTGCGACGCCTCCGCGATTCGCGGTCACGGGACGATCGCGTACGACCCGGAGGCGCCGTTGGGTGCGGACCGGGTCTGTGTGGCAGGCGATGCGGCGGGGATCGACCCGTATCTGAGCGAGGGCATCCCGTGCGCTCTGGGGACGGGAATCGCGGCAGCGGACGCGGTCGTCGCGGCGATCGACCGCAGCGACTTCGACCTGACTCGACACCACGAGCGCGTGCGCCGGAGCACGATCGGGCGAATCATGGAGCGGCGCCGGCTGCTCGCGCATGCCCGTTACCGGCGAGACCCGATCGACCGGTACTTCCACGCCGTGCGTTTGTTCGGCAGCGCGACGGGGTAGCGCGCCTGCTCCGGCATGAGCGGGTTGGACCATGCACCAAAGCGTGCGGCGCGAGCGTCTCACGGACTTCTCGCGGCGGCGGACTCAATCGTCGCCGCCCACAAGGAACCGGTTGAGATTCGCGATGTCGAGCTCGCTGACCCCAAGGCGAAAGGGTCAGGATCGCGGTCCACGCTAGTGCCTGACGTGATCATCGGGGGGTGTGTCGATTGGCGACCCGCCGGCGGTCGTAGATCGTCACACCCCCCC
>Ga0081538_10004365_pt1 | contig 13064 bp, 13 predicted proteins | sample TabmetS5T2R1_FD_71022 | JGI IMG/M metagenome (GOLD analysis project Ga0081538, IMG submission 71022) | Tabebuia heterophylla rhizosphere microbial communities from the University of Puerto Rico - S5T2R1 | ecosystem: Host-associated > Plants > Roots > Rhizosphere ...
GGGCCAAATACCTGGTGGGGGAGGCCGTAGCCCGGACTACTCGCACGGCCCTCACCCTGGGAGGAGCGCATGCGCTGTTCAAGACGTCCCCCCTGGAACGGCTGTTTCGCGACGGTGCCATAGCTCCAATCCAGTTTCCACCACGTGATTTTTGTCTGGCGAGCCTGGGTATAATGGAGCTAGGGTTAGACCCGCAGGACGTCCTGCCGCCGTTGCAGCGTCAACAGTAGGACGCGGTCCCGTTATGAGACCCAAGTACAGCTCACCATGGCCGATGGAGAGGACCACATGGGCTTCTTAATACGGGTGTTGATTAATGCCTTAGCGATCTACTTCGCTGCGGCCATCGTGCCGGGGATTGAACTCAGTGGTGCCATGGCTGCCCTGGGATCGGGTCTCGTTTTAGGGCTCGTCAACGCCGTAGTACGCCCGATCCTTATTCTGCTGACGCTGCCGTTTACCTTGCTGACACTGGGGCTTTTTCTCTTCGTGCTCAATGGACTCTGTCTATGGCTCACATCATTACTCGTGAAAGGTTTTGAGGTCCACGGTTTTTGGGCCGCCGTCTTCGGAGCCCTCCTGGTGAGCGTCGTGAGCTGGCTGCTGACCACGAGTGTGAGCGACAGGGGCCAAATCGTGGTGATCAGGCACTGGCGAGGAGGGGGGCCAGGTTCCATGCGATGACACTGCGCCCAGCTAGGGGGTCAACCGCGACCGACAAAGGGCATCTTGGTTGCCATGATCGTCATGAACAGAACATTGGTGTCCAACGGCAGATCCGCCATGTGGAGCACCGCGCGTGCGACATGCTGTACGTCCATCACCGCTTCGACTGCCAGAGAGCCATTCGCCTGTGGCACCCCTCGGGTCATGACTGCCGCCATCTCAGTCAGGGCGTTGCCGATGTCGATCTGCCCGCAGGCGATGTCATACTTTCTCCCGTCCAAGGCGGTGGATTTGGTGAGGCCAGTCATGGCGTGTTTAGTAGCGGTATAGGGGGCCGAGTTGGGCCGCGGGGCGTGGGCGGAAATCGAGCCGTTGTTAATAATGCGTCCGCCACGGGGATCCTGGCTCTTCATGAGCTTGAACGCCTCCTGGGTGCACAGAAACGCGCCTGTAAGGTTCGTGTCCACCACCGCTTGCCACTGCTCATAGCTGAGATCTTCGAGTGCGATGCCTGGGGCACTGACCCCGGCATTGTTGAACAGTACATCGAGGCGGCCGAATGCTTCCTGAGTCTTCGTGAACAGGGCACGCACAGAGGCGGGATCACGCACGTCGGCGGGCACGACTAAGGCCTGTCCGGCCGCAGTGTCGGCCTCTAGCACCGCCTGCTCCAGTAACTCCTTGCGTCGTCCGGTAAGCGTCACGCGATAGCCCTCCTGCAGGAACGCCAGCGCAACCGCCTTGCCGATACCAGTACCCGCTCCGGTAACGAGGGCAACTTTGGTGTGTGGGCTCATGTGTCAGTCTCCTTGAGTGGTCGTGTGGTCTAGCGAACTCTGCGAGTGATCTGCCGTGCGATGCTCCGAGCACCACTATCGTAGCACACTTACTGATACTGGTGGATGCGTAGGATGATGCGCCATGGCTCTTGCCATGCAGGGGAACAGAGCATTGCTATGACACGTGCACAAGTAGGTTGCAGACCACTGGCAGGATCGCGTAGGATTGCGCAGGTATCGTGTCTGGAAAGATATTATACAGGCAGCTGCCTGCCATATGTATGGCTTTTACGTGTCACGCACGGACCATTGGTGGTGTGCCGATATCCAGACACTGGACGAAGCCGGCGCCTGTGATGGCGTTATCCTGGGCAATCAGGGGGCCATTGAGCGGGCGCTACACCAGCAGTGTGGTGAAGTCAAATCGCTGGTTGAATGGTTTGCGTACATCTAGTACGAGATAAAGAGAGTGGCAACTGGAGACATGGCGCGTGGTCGCAGACCGATATACGCGTGATCATGACTGACCTGCCAGTAACAACACAACCCATGCTCAACAGCAGTCACCCACCAGCACTCCGATGAGTCGTCACCACCCTATCCGAAAGACAGCGCTCTCCTCTGTCGTGGTGATCCGCACCCGTGCTTTCTCCAGGACTATCTTAACGCCATAAGAGTGACGACACCGAACACGGTTGGAATCCTATCAGTAAGACCCAGGCTCCCCAGCAGGCAGCGAGGACGAGGAGCGCTATCCCACCAGCGGCGAGTTTCTGATAGGTAGTAGCTGGGGTGGATGCGAGGTCTGTGCGATCACTGTACTCACCAGGGTGCGGCGCTTTCCCAAGAAAGCGGCCGATACTCTGTGCTTGCATACTGTGTCCTCCTCATAAACAAGGTGCGTACAGACCCTTCCTTACTGAGAAGATTATCCGCCGTACGTTGCTTCCCGCGTTCTACGCACGGACAATCTTGCACCAAGAGGATTGTGCACTGTACGCAACGCCCTGTCAACCAACAAATGGACTAGCGGCCCTCTGAAGATTGTCCATCTGCTGTACACCTCGCCCAGACTGGCTATGTGTGCTATAGCCCGGGTTTTGGCGTAGGCGTTGATAGGTAGCTTGGTTAGTACCCACAAGTTAGAGCAAAAGACATGCCAAAAAGCATTGTGCACTTTTCCCACAGCGTACACAGTGGCCTCTACGAGAAGAGTAGGAGAGATCCATAATGCGCCGACAGATATGTAACCTCACGAACGATCACCGACGCGGCTCTGGCGTCAATTTTCCGACATGGGGTGTCAAAATATCGTGCCGAGGATGGTCTCAGGAGTGCGTGCATGTCTCAGACCTCTCCATCCGGCACTATTTGCATGGACCCTGCCGGCACCGCACGCAGGGCGTGGTGCCGACGGGGTCCAGTACGCCAGCAGTGTTAGTTCAGGAGCAATTCGAGATTGTCCTGCGGTTGCCCCTGGCGTAGCCGTTCTTCTATCGCTGGCGCTTGCTCGCGTCGCTGACGCTCGTGTGTGGTGACGCGATCGATATCCTCTGGGGAAGTGATGATGTGCGGTGTCAAAAAGATGAGCAAATTGGTCTTGCGCTTTGAGACCGAGGTCTGCTTGAAGGCCCAGCCGAAGATGGGGATACTGCCCAGGCAGGGGACCGAGGTCTTGGCTTCGTTGCTATCATTGCTGATGAGGCCACCGATGACGATCGTTTGATTGTCATCCACGATCACCGTGGTTTTCGCTGAGCGCTTCGTAGTCGTTACCGCGCCCACTTCCGATTCGGAGACGAAGGCTGTGACTTCCTGGGCCAGCTTCAGGCGGACTGTCTTGCCCTGGCTGATCTGTGGGGTGATGCGCAGGGTGATACCGGTATCTTTGAATTCAAAGGTACGTATGGTTGATGTGCCAGTCACTCCGCCTACAGGTGTGTCTTGCGCCTGACGCAGGAAGGGGCGCTGCTCGCCAATCACGATCTCGGCCTCTTCATTATCGGTCGTCAACAGGTTGGGCGTGGACAGGATATTGACGTCTGTATCCCCCTGAAAAGCACGCAATAAAAGCGGAATATTAAGAATTTTTACAGTACTATTTGGATTACTTGGGTCGACTTGAATAGTCAGCGTACGCAGCAGTCCGATCAGGAACCCCTGCGAGGCGAGGCTCGTGAACCCGGCAAGGGGGTTCGTGCTTGCCGCGGTTCCCGTGGTCTCACCTATAGAACCCAGTGTCGCGTTGAGGAGACCGGTCTGCGCCGAGCCGGTCGAGCTGGCAAAGACCTGGGTACCATCCGGGGAATTAATGGCACGCCATTCCACCCCAAGCGATTGGGCCTTGTTCAGCGTCACCTCGGCAATCAGGCTTTCCACCAGTACTTGTGAACGCCGCACGTCGAGCTTTTGAATGATCTCTTTGATGAGTACATAGGCTTCCGGGGGGGCGGTAATGACCAGTGAGTTGGTCGGTTTATCCGCCACGATGCTGATACCTAAGGGCGTTGTACCTCCTACCACCCCTTGCCGACGTGTTGTCTGCGTGCCCACGGTTGAGGTCGTGGGCGGCAGCCCCCCAGGGGTTGGGGGCGGCAGCCCCCCAGGGGTTGGGGACTGCCCAGTGGGCGTCGTGGTTGGAGTCAGAGTCTTGGCAATCTCGCCAGCTTGCGCGGTCAGCACCTGGGCAAGCTCCTCTGCATTGGCGTACTGCAGGTAATAGACGTGGATCTGGCCACGGCCTTCAGGCGTCCGTATATCGAGCTTCGCGATCAGGGTTTCGAGGGTGCCCATATCGGCACGTGTCGCAATAAGCACTAGACTGTTCGTACGTGCGTCGGGGATGATGCGTGGTCCACGCTGGGTGCGTTGGCCGGCAGAGGCTTGCGCCGGTCTGCGGCCACGTGCTGCCGGCTGCGCAGCGGGCGGTGGGGCCGCTTCGGCACCGGGCGGTGCCCCTGTCCCTGCCTCCGTGCTGCCAGCTACCAGGCCTTCGACCGCTGAGCGCAGCGCGTTGGCAATTTGTTCAGCCTGGGCGAATTTCAGCATCACGACCTTGTAAATCGTTGATGGCGATTCCACATCAAGGGCCGTGATGATTTTGAGCAGACGGTTGATATTCGCTACCGTGTCCGTCACGATCAGGCTGTTGGTAGGGGCATAGGCGAGCAGACTGCTCTCCTTCGACACGAGGGGCGTAAGGAGCCCGCGGATGTCATTGGCATCGGCATGTTGTAAGGGCACCAACTGCGTCACAAATGACTCAGTGGCAGGGGAAAAAGGGTGTTGCGCATCCGTGGCCGTCGGTATCGGATTGTCCTTGACGTCTCGCGACGGAATAATCTTGATAATCGGGCCTTGCGGTACGATGGTAAATCCCTGAATTTCCAGGACCGACAGAAATATCTGATAGGCTTCCTCGAGGGTCACCTCGGTTGGCGCAATGATTGTCACCTTCCCACGCACTTTATCATCTACCAGGAAGCTCTTACCGGTCAGTTCACTGATCAAATTGATCACTTGCACAATATCGGCATTGCGCAAGTTGAAAGAGATAGTACGCTCCGCCGCGTCTTTTCTCTCCCGGCTCCCATCCTGTGCTGTCCCACGTGGTGCTGCTCTTTTGGTGGGTGCCTCTTCAGTTGCCAGGCGAGCCGTATAACCGGCTCGGGGAGGTACTGTGGTGATCATGACCAAAAGTCCAATCAGGCATAATATGCCCAGGCGCCGAGAGCGTCGCGCAGTGTTCATGGAGTCCCTTACCGGATTTCGTACGTCAGAGTTGTCGGGCTATTGTTGCGCAGAATGCTAAGCCGCACCGTTGATTCGGTTTGGAGCTGCTGATAGGCCTGTAAGGCTTCCTGGGGGGTATGAATATCCAGGCCATTCACCTTCTGCAAGACATCGCCTTCTTGTAAGCCTATTTGCTGTAATACCCCCCCAGCGCGGATCTGCGACAGGCGAAAGCCGAGCTGTTGCCCCTGCACAAAGTACGGCGTGACTGTTGCCTGTGATGACAGGGAGCCCACATTGGCAAAATTTTCCAGGAGCCTCTCACGTCTGACCTGCCAGGTCCCGGTGTCAATGCGCACGATGTCTGCGACCCCTGCGTCACCTGGCTGGGGCGCTGGTGGCGGTGCTGGCGCTGCCGCTGCACGTGGCGCGGCTCCAGGGGCAGGTGCCGTCCCCGCATCCTTTTCGAAGCAGAGCTTCTGCTGTCCTCCACCTCTATCGAGCACCACACAGCCAGGCAGAATGTCCACAATAAAGACCTGCTGCACGCTATCACCCACCTGATAGATGGCCTGTCCAGGCGGATTCCCCGTGGACTCGATGATCGCAAAGCGCGGCGCCTGCGCTTGCCTCCCCGCCATGATGCCCACGAGCTTCAGCGGCAAGGGAGTAGCTGGGACTTCGGGGGGCGGAGGTGGTGGCGCAGCGGCGCGAGGGGGCTCCGGGGCATCCGAAGGAGGCGTGGCATTAAAAATGTTCCGCTTGGGGATGATCTCGTAATGCGTCACAGGGGCCTGCTGCGCCGACGGACCAGCTGTCCTACTGGCCTGTGTCTGGATCGGCTTCAGAGGTGCCGCAAGTTGGGCACTGATATATGCGTTGACCATCCCCGCTGCCAGCACCGCCGCCACGGTCACTAGAAGGAGATACAAGAGCCAAAAATAGCGCTGCATAGTGTGTCACGGTCCTAACAATTGCTGCACTTCCGGAGCGGTGCGCACCCGCGCAAAATCCGCGTCTGTTTGCGCCCATGTGCGGGCTTGCGGCTCCAGCGCTATAGCCTGTTGGAGATACTGCGCCGCCGTGCCACTGTCGCCGCTGCGGGCATACACACAGGCCAGGTTATAGTAGGCCAGGCTATAGGAGCTGTCAGCCTGTAACGCTTTGTGTAATTCGTCAATGGCGCGTGCGTCCATGGCCAGCTGCATATAGGTATTCCCGAGATTCGTGCGGGCCTTCACATAATTCGAGTCAAGCGCTAAGGCTTTCTGGTACATGGCCAGAGCCTGTTGATAACGCCGCTGCTGATAGTACACGTTTCCGAGACTGTTATAAGCCGCCTTCGCAGCGGGGTCAAGCTTGATCGCCTGTTCGAGCAGGGTCAAGGCGCGGGTCAGTTCCTTTGCCTCCTGGGCCGCAGCAGCACGCTGCACGAGTGCCTGGGCACGGGCCACCTCTGCCGGAGTGGGGGCTACCGGAGGCGCCACGCTGGTGTGGGGCTCTTGTGGTTGGGCTGGGGCCATGACGACGGCTGCCGGCGGTGCCACATGGGGCAGTGGCGGTGCCGCACTGGGGAGAGTAGGGGTGGGCACTGTCGGCGGAGGAGTACTGTCTATAGGCATGGGGAGAGTGTCTGCGGATGCGACGACAGGTGCGAGCGGAGGAGGCTCAGACACCGAGAGTAGTGGACTGGCATGGCGCTCTGGAAAGGCAGGTTCTATCACAGTCTGGACCGCAGAAGTGGTTGGCAGCGGCATTGCCGGAGGTAGGGGGGTTGGGGAGGTCGCTGCGAGCTCTGTAGGCACTTGTACGTGTCCTGTGGGAGTGAGAAACCATGCACGCAGTGTTACCCCCACGCCAACAGCCACCACCAGCCCCAGCGGCGCTAGGAGCCACCGACGATAGGGTGCTCGCGTCCGCTGCGCAGGGAGGCGATAGGGCATCTCCTGCGGACTATGCCTGAGTTGTTCGCGTTGGGCCTTCTGCAATGCTTGATTAATGATACTCATTCTTGTGCCTACATGGCCAATGCCAGGGCATCTGCTCCAATGTGCACAAGGATCATCAGCGTTCGGCGACCGACAAGCCCATCGTCACCGAGCTGGTTGGCACGTTGAAAGCGTTTCACCGCTTGCTGCGTCTGGGCATCAAATTGCCCCGATGGCACACTGGTGAAATAGCCGGACTCTTTTAACGTTTGTTGTAAAATGCGCACGCGCTCGCCAACCATACCTGGTGCCAGCGAGAACCCGCGATACTTACTCTCTTCCAAAGTTAGATAAACCTTTCCAGACCACACCTGCCGCAGTCGTTGCAGAGGCACGGTCAGCAGCCCTTCGGGTTCTTGATAGATCAGTACCCCCTCGGTGACACCACGTGCCAGGACCCAGAGTTCTGGGCGCGACGTCGCTGGCTCAGGAAACACTTCAATGAAACAGGGCCGCGTCAAGCTTTGTAACTGCCAGATACTCGTCTGCCATGTCATGACATCGAGACCCAGCCCCTTCGCCGTATTCGTGACCATCGTCTCCCAACTGGTCAACGCCCCAAGTTGGGACCGTGCCCCCTGCTCCTCTGCCTGGATTTTTGCTCGCCAGAGTGTTTGTGCCAGGCCCACATCGATCTCAAGTGGTGATGGCGGTGGCACTAACACTGGTGGAGCCAGCACAGGCGCCACAGGTGAGGCAGGCTCAGAGACGGACAGTGGCAGGGAAGCTGGCTGACTGATAGTAGGTTGCTTTGGGAGTAAAATATCCTGTGGCAGGGCGGCCGGCGGTGATAGCGCAGCTGGCTGGGGCTGGGTCGTACTCCTCGTTATTGCCGACACCTGTTCTACCATACGTGGGTACCATTGCGTTTGCACGGTCGGCCAGAGGAAGACGCCACCCCCAATCAGACCCAGGATACCCAGCCCGACACCGACCCCTAGAGTGGCACGACGCAGCCAGCACAGGCGCTTGGATTGCCAGGGGCTCGCCAGCTCCTGCGCACTCTGTCGCACAATGGCCGCGCTGACACGATGCGTTTCACGTACAAAGGCCGTCATCAGCACACGGTCACACAAAAGGTTGATGCGCCGCGGAATCCCCCCCGTGTAGTGATGAATCAGCCGCAAGGCACGTCGTGACCAGGTCACCGTATGCGCAGCGCCGGCGACACTCATACGATGGGTGATGTATTGCTCGGTCTCCATGCGCGTCAGCTCATGAATATAGAAGCGCACCGCAATGCGCTGTTCGAGCTGACGCATCTGGAGCGTCGCCAGCTTCGCATGCAGCTCTGGCTGCCCTACGAGAATAATCTGGAGCAGCTTGACGCGCTCCGTTTCGAGATTGGAGAGCATGCGCAGCTGTTCCAAAACAGTCGGCTCCAGGTTTTGGGCCTCATCAATGACTACCACAGCGTTGCGGCCGGCAGCGAACTCACCGAGGAGGTATTCATTTAAGACGTCAATATAGCCCTTGCTGGTCGTCTCGCGTGGCTGCAGACCGAAATCATCAGTGATGGCCTGCAACAGCTCCATTTTGGTGAGGTAAGAATTAAAAATCAGCGCTGTGGAGACAGTTTTGTCGAGACGTTCGAGCAGCGTACGACACAGTACCGTTTTGCCCGTCCCCACTTCCCCAGTAATTTCGATAAACCCTTTGCGCTCGTAAATGCCGTAGAGAAGATGCGTCAGGGCTTCTTCATGTTGCGCACTGAGAAACAAAAAGCGCGGATCAGGGGTGAGATTAAACGGAGATTCTCGCAGGTTGAAAAAACGTAAATACACGTGTGTACGCCTCTATGGCGGCGAAGTTTATTGTACCCTCTGAGGCAAGCAACTCCGTACATCTCAAAGAGTTCAGGAGCAATGTAGGCTATTGTAACGACCCTGTCAATGACTTTCCCCATGGTACAGGGGAGCATGTGGCCGGATAGCACGGAGGTGGAGTTCCAGCTGGGACTGGTCGCGCCAGGTGTTGATAAGGGGTGTAAAGGCCAGGTCGACGACAGCCCCCGCTGGTAGCGCCAGCACCTGCTCAGCCTGATGAAAAGCGACGACATTCAGGATAGCTCCGTCCTGCCTCACACGGAATCGGGCGTGCTGCCCCTGCTGGCCAAGGCGGCGCACAGGAGAGGCCAGCTGCACGGCCTGAGCACAGAACAGCGGCGTGGGGTTCCCCGCCCCATGCGGCTCACAGCGCTCCAGTTCAGCGACCAGCGCCGGCGTGATGTCCGCCAGTGCGACCACCGCATCCAGAGACAGCATCGGTTGTAAGTCTTCAGGTGATAGAGTATCGGCAGCAAAGCGCATCAAGTTTTCCTGCAGAAATGGCAGGTGTGCGGTGTCCATGGTCAGCCCCGCCGCGTATTTGTGCCCCCCAAACTGCCGGAGCCATTGGGCACAGTGCAGGAGGCCATGGTAGAGGTTAAAGGACGGAATGCTCCGGCCTGAACCACGCGCCGTGTCGCCATTAATGTGTAAGAGAAAAGTGGGACGATGATAGGCTTCCACCATCTTCGCTGCGACAATGCCGACCACCCCGAGGTGCCAGGCTGGATCCCCGAGCACGATGGCCGCCGGGGGACGACCATTGTACTGCTGGGCAATGCGCTCATGCACAGCCGTTTCCATGGCCTGCTGCAGCGTGCGCCGTTGCTGATTCACTGTATCGAGGAGTTGGGCGAGACGCTCTGCCTCGTGGGCCTCGTGGGCCGTTAACAGCGCCACGCTATGCGTCGCGGAACCTAACCGGCCACTGGCATTGAGGCGTGGAGCCAGTTGAAAGCCTACCTCACCCACGCCGGCAGGTTTCTCCGCTCTGCCGCCGACCTGGCGCAGCGCTTGCAGCCCAAGCTTGCGCGTCTGCGTCAGTTCCTGCAGACCATAGTGCACCATAACGCGGTTTTCCCCGCGTAATGGCATCACGTCGGCGATGGTCCCGAGCGCGGCAAAATCCAGGTGGCGCTTCAGGTTGGGGAGACGGTCAGTGCAGAGCTGCACCTGCCGCAGTGCGGCCCGCAGTGCGGTGAGCAATTTGAACACGACGCCCACGCCGCACAGATATTTGTTCGGATACGTACACGCCGGCTGGTGTGGATTCAACACCGCACAGGCATCGGGGAGCCTCTCTGGCGGCTGGTGATGGTCGGTGATGATAATGTCCATGCCCAGGCGACGCGCCAGAGCCACTTCCTCCCACGCCGTACTCCCACAATCGACCGTGATCAGCAGGCGTACCCCCGTACTGGCGAGTTGTCGCATAGAGTCAGCATTGAGCCCATATCCTTCGCTGGCGCGCTCCGGAATGTAGTACGGCACCGTGAGGCCCAGCTCATAAAAAAACGTCGCCAGCAGCGCCGTGGCCGTGACTCCGTCCACATCGTAATCGCCATAGATGGCGATGCGTTCACCCTGGCGGATGGCTGTTACCAGGCGCTGCACCGCTTGCTCCATCCCATGCAGGCGATAGGGGTCGTGGAGGTCATGCAGCGATGGCGTAAGAAAAGCCCGCGCTGCTACCGCCTCGGTAATCCCACGGTTGATGAGCACCTGACAGAACAATGGGGAGAGGCCAGTGGCGGCGGCCAGCGCCTGTCGAGTCGTCACATCAGCATCGGCTACACGCCACTGGGCACGCATCAGGGCTCCTTGCTACTTGCTACCTTTGGCAAGTTCAGGATTGTCCTTCAGGAAGCGGCGTTCGTGAGCCGTATACCGGTTCCGAGCCACATCTGCCGGGAAGATCGTCTTACGATGCTTCATGTTCCAGGTGTCTTCAGACACCAGATGGCAGGCGCGGCACTGCGTGGTGACCGTATAGGGCACACGGTCATAGAGGGTGCGTATACTCGCGAGGTGCTCACTCGGATTCAGGGCGCGATGGATATGACAGTTCTGACAATACTCCACAATGATAAGATTATTTTCGTTGGGCGCTAACTCGCCCCTGAGAGCTTTCTCAAGAGGATCAGGCTTGCAGGCGGTGAGGCTCAGTAGCGCGACAACAATGCAGATACACCAGTGTAGACGCAATCTCAACCTCGGCAGATACGCACTCAGGAGGAGCGCGAGACGGGATTTGAACCCGCGACCTTCAGCTTGGGAAGCTGACACTCTACCGCTGAGTTACTCGCGCCCAGGGCCTACAGGCTTTAACATTATTGACCATACACAACTTCAGCACGGCTGTCAACTGCTACGGTGCTGGCAAAAAATAAAACGCCACCAGCATAGCGTGCCAGGAGCTGCACGCCTTCCAGCCAGTGGGACGCGCCGTCCTGCGCCATAAGACTGAGGATCCATACTGACAGGGCGACAGCCGCCACCGCATAGTTGAGGTGCTTCTCTTACGCCAGTCATTTGTCGAGCTTAAAGGTCAAGTTGATTTCTGCCCAGCGTGTCACCGGCCCCCCATCCTGGGTTACGGGCGTGTGCTTCCAGGTTTTGGCAGTCTCTTGGGCTGCAGTATCGAGGACCTCATGACCAGACGAGCGCGCTACCTGGACGTCACCGACCGTACCATCGGCGCGCAGTTCCAGATGCAGCGTGACAGTCCCTTCCCAGCCGTGCTGGCGTGCCACCTCAGGGTAGGCTGGCGTCGGCTGGTACACGAAGCGTGGTCGCGCCCCACTCTGGGGCGCGGCCGCATCGGAGCCTAATCCCAGGGCCTTACGCGTGGCCTCATCCAGGAGTCCAGTGACTGGTAACCCCTGGGCTGTCTGATATTGCCGCAGTGCTGCGACCGTCTGTGGCCCAGGCACGCCATCAGCAGCGCCTGGATTATATCCGGCACTGCGCAAACGTTCCTGCACCTGCCGGGTTTCGTCTCGGAGTACCTGGAGATGTTGCTGCGCCAGCTCCATGCCTAATTGCGCCGCACGTTCAAAATCTTTGCCGGCCTGTCGATAGTCGCCCAGGGTGCGCGCAATGATGCCCCGGTTGTTATACGCCTCAGCGAGCTGCGGCTGGAGCTCGATCGTCTTGCTAAAATCCTTGAGCGCTGCCTGGGCATTGCCAGCGGCGAACGATGCGATGCCCCGTTGGTTATAAGCTAGAGCGTCCTGTGGGTCCAGGGCGATGGCCTTATTCAAATCTTCATAGGCCTGCGGCACATGGCCGAGCTTGGCGTGCGCCAGCCCGCGATGCTTATAGGCTCTGGCATCGCGGGGCGCCGTCTCGATGGCTTGCGTATAGGCGGCAATAGCTTCCGTGTAGCGTTGTGCGAGAAAATGCGCGTTCCCAGTCTGTAACAAGTCACCGCTTGGGGCGTCAGCGGTCCCTCCTGCAGCCGGCGCTGGTCCTGCTGTCTGCTCACCCTTGAGCCTGGCGAGTTCACTGCGCAGGCGTTCAATTTCTTGCAAGGCCGCCTCGTACTTGCGCTGGAGTTCCTCGTATGCTCTGTTTGGTCGCGTTGCCGCCAGAGGGCTCGATATGTCTAGGAGCGTCCAGACCACCAGTAAGGCTAGACTGCGTCTCATACTTGCTCGCTTCACATAGATATAGACCACGCTGGCTTCCACACTGCAGCAAGCGCTGAGGGTCATCTGAGGATACGACAAAGCAACGCGGTAGAGGTTTGCGATAGCTCACCGTCTGACCTTAGGATATCTCTCACCACGTATAGTACTCAGAAGCATCTGGCTGGGGCAAGGGTGGAATGTGCCGTGTTGAGGCGGATTGACGGGTACAGTTCTGCCGTGTTATGTGTGCACACGTGAGCCTGAGCGATGTCATGTTACGGCATAGCGGCACGGAGGTGATGGGTGGAGAGGAATCAGGAGCGGCATACGCTGTATGGACATGGGAGACCTTCGCGTCATGTGCGACAGCCCCAGCGGTGTGCTCGCACGTGTGGGTGGTCGTGGTGGTACTGGGGGGTGGTCGTCGTGCTGGTCGCCATG
>Ga0081538_10004366_pt1 | contig 13063 bp, 10 predicted proteins | sample TabmetS5T2R1_FD_71022 | JGI IMG/M metagenome (GOLD analysis project Ga0081538, IMG submission 71022) | Tabebuia heterophylla rhizosphere microbial communities from the University of Puerto Rico - S5T2R1 | ecosystem: Host-associated > Plants > Roots > Rhizosphere ...
AAATATCACCGTCACCCCGCGACGGGGCGCGCCGACTCGGTCGGAGCCGCTCCTTCAATGCCCGCCGTACACAAACGCCTCACGCCCCCACGATGTGCTCCGGCCTGACCGGCATCCGCGCGAGCGCGACGCCGGTCGCCGCTCGCACCGCCGCGACGACCGCCGGCGGCGTCGTGATGTTGGGCGGCTCGCCGACGCCCTTCAACCCGTACGGCGCGGTGGGATCGGCGTGCTCGAGCACCGCCATCGTCACGCGCGGCATGTCGAGCGTCGTCGGCAGCAGGTAGTCGGTGAACGACGCGTTCAGGATCTCGCCGTCGCGCACGACGATCTCCTCCATCAGCGCGATCCCGAGGCCCTGCGCGGAGCCGCCCTCGATCTGGCCCTCGAGCGCCTGCGGGTTCATCGCGCGTCCGACCTCCTGGGCGGTCGCGAGCTCGACGACGCGGACGAGGCCGAGCTCGACGTCGACGTCGACGACGGCGCGATGGGCTGAGAACGCGAACTGCAGGTGCGCGTCGCCCTGGCCGTCCTCGTCGAGCGGGTGCGTCGGGCGGTGGTGCCACTCGACGGTCGCCTCGAGCGGGCGGTCGCGCACGACTTCGGCGATCGCCCGGTGGTTGTCGGGGTCGGCGCCGAGGTCGAGCAGCTTGTCGCGCACGGCCTCGCATGCGGCCTTGACGGCGCCGCCGGTCACGTATGTCTGGCGCGACGCCGACGTCGAGCCGGCCGAGCCGACCGCGGTGTCGGCCCGCCGCACGACGACGCGCTCGATCCCGAGCTCCGTGCGCGCGATCTGCGCCTGCACCGTCTGGATCCCCTGACCGACCTCGACCGCCGCGGTGTGCACCTCGACCAGCGGGCCGTCGCCGTCGGCCGCAATCCGCACTCGCGCAGTCGAGTAGTCGTCGAAGCCCTCGGAGTAGCCGACGTTCTTGAACCCGACCGCGTAGCCGATGCCGCGCCGCACGCCCTCGCCGTGGGTCGTGTTCGCGACGCCGCCCGGCAGCTCGCGCTGGTCGGGCACGATCCCCTCGTCGACCGGCAGCGGCATGTCGCGGACCCGCTCGAGCAGCTCGGCGACCGGCGCCGGCTCGGGCACGACCTGGCCGGTCGGCAGCGCCTCGCCCGGCGCGATCGCATTGCGCAGTCGCAGCTCGACCGGGTCGATCTCCAGCGCCGCCGCGAGCTTGTCCATCTGCGCCTCGTGCGCGAACGCGACCTGGACGGCGCCGAAGCCGCGCATCGCGCCGCACGGCGGGTTGTTCGTGTACGCGACCGACGACGTGATGCGCGCGTTCGGCACGGCGTACGGGCCGGCCGCGAAGCAGGCAGCGTTCGAGCAGACCGCGGTCGAGCTGGACGCGTAGGCGCCGCCGTCGAGCACGATCTTGGCGCGCACGAACACCAGCCGCCCGTCGGCGTCCGCTCCGTGCTCGTACTCCATCCGGCACGGATGCCGGTGCACGTGCCCGACGAACGACTCCTCGCGCGTGTAGACCATCTTCACCGGGCGCTGCGTGCGGATGGCGAGCATGCAGGCGTGGATCTGCATCGACAGGTCCTCGCGCCCGCCGAACGCGCCGCCGACGCCGCCGAGCGAGAGCCGCACGCGGTCGGGCGGGAGGCCGAGGCTCAGGGCGACCTGGTCGCGGTCTACGTGCAGCCACTGCGTCGCGATGTGGAGGTCGACACCGCCGCCGCCGTCCGGCACCGCGAGGCCGGACTCCGGTCCGAGGAACGCCTGGTCCTGCATCCCGACCTCGTAGCTGCCGCGCACGATCACGTCGGCGGTCGGGTTGGCGTCGCCGCGCCGGATCTCGACGCGGCGCAGCACGTTGCCGCCCTCGTGCAGCGGCGGCGCGGCCGGCGCCATCGCCTGCTCGGCGTCGGTTACCGGCTCGAGGACCTCGAAGTCGACCGCGACGAGGTCGGCGGCGCGGCGCGCCGTCTCGGGATGGTCGGCGGCGACGATCGCGATCGGCTCGCCCTTGAAGCGCACGTCGCTCCAGGCGAGCACCGGCTGGTCCGCATGCTCGAGCCCGTACGTCTTGCGACCCGGCACGTCGGCGTGGGTGAGCACCGCATGCACGCCGGGGAGCGCGGCCGCTGCGGCCGTGTCGAGCGAGCGGATCCGCGCACGCGGGTGCGGGCTGCGCAGCGTCGCGCCCCACAGCATTCCCTCCATCCCCATGTCGGACGAGTACTCGAACTCGCCCCGCACTTTCGGGACGCCGTCCTCGCGGCGCGCGCTGGTCCCGATGCCGCCGGCGGTCTCGCGCGGCCGCGGAGGGGCGACGGGGGCCGTCATGCGGCCAACCGCTCGGCGGCCAGCTGGACCGCGTCGACGATCTTGGCGTAGCCGGTGCAGCGGCAGACGTTGCCGGCGAGCGCCTCGCGGATCTCGGCCTCGGACGGCTGCGGCGCGCGCGCCAGCAGGTCGTGGCTCGCGACGATCAGGCCCGGCGTGCAGAAGCCGCACTGCACGGCTCCGGCGTCGATGAACGCCTGCTGGACCGCGTGCAGCTCCCCGGCCGGCGCGAGCCCCTCGACGGTGACGACGTCGCGGCCCTCGGCCTGCCCGGCGAGCACGAGGCAGGAGCACACGAGCACGCCGTCCAGGTAGACGGAGCAAGAGCCGCACTCGCCTTGCTCGCACGCGTTCTTCGAGCCGGGGAGGCCGAGCCGCTCGCGCAGGGCATAGAGCAGGCTCTCGCCGCCCCAGGCGCCCTCGATCTCGCGCGGCTGCCCGTTGACCGTGAGCCTCATGCGTAGTCGCTCCAGGCCCACTGCAGCGTGCGCCGGCCGAGCACGCCGACCGCGTGGCTGCGGTAGCGGGCGGTCCCGCGGACATCGTCGATCGGTCGCGCCGCGCCGGCCACGAGCTCGCCGAACCGCGCGAGCGCCTCCTCGGGGACCGGCGCGCCGCCGTCCCAATCGAGCGCGCCGGCGATGTAGTCCTGCGCCTCGGTCGCGGCGATCGGCGTCGGGCCGGCGCTGCCTACGCAGACGCCGACGCGGCGCTGCTCCGGCCACAGCGCGAGCGCGACCGAGCAGACAGCGATCACCATCGCGTTGCGCGTCCCGACCTTGGCGAACTGCTGCGGTCCCGCCGCCGCGGGCAGCTCGAACGCGGCGATCAGCTCGTCCGGCTCGATGCACGTGCGCTTCGGCCCGGTGACGAACTCGGCGACCGGCACGCGGCGCGTCCCGCGCACCGAGGCGAGCTCGACGTCCGCCCCGCACACGTACAGCGGCGGCAGCCCGTCGCCCGCGGGCGAGGCGGTCGCAAGGTTGCCGCCGACCGTGCCGCGGTTGCGGATCTGCGGCGAGCCGACCGTGCGGCTGGCGATCGCGAGCGCCGGCAGCCGGTCGCCGAGCTCCTCGATCAGGCGCGTGTACGTGACGCCGGCGCCGACGCGCACGCGCCCGTCGTCCGGCGCCCACTCGGCCAGCTCGGGCACCGCGGTGAGGTCGAGCACGGCGTCCGGCCGCGCCTGGCGGAAGTTGATCGCGACCATCAGGTCGGTGCCGCCGGCGAGCGGCACCGCATCCGGGCGCTCGGCCTTGATCTGGAGCGCCTCGGCGAGCGTCTCAGGGCGATGGATCTCCATCCGTGGCGGGCTCGGCATGCGGGCATCAGCATGCCATCATGGCCGCGTGGGCGCGACCAGGATGCTGAACGGGACGGATCCCGACTACCTCGAGATGGAGGCGCTCCTGATGGCGTTCGTCGACGACGTGCGCAGCCGCTGCACGGCGTCGGAGCCGCTCGCGCGCCTGCGCCAGTTCGCGGCCGCGCATGTGCGCTGGCGGCTCGAGCACCCCGAGATCGCGGAGGTCTTCGACGTCGCGTTCGGCGTGCGCACGCGGGTGCAGTCGCTGCCGGACGAGCACCGCGCGCGGATCCGGGCGATCAAGCGCATGTACATCGACGAGCTGCGCGCGATCCTCAACGCGGGCGCACGGAGCGGCACGTTCGACTTCGACGACGTGCGCGTCACGGCGTTCGCGATCGTCTCGCTGTGCGGCTCGCCGCACACCTGGTTCGACCCCGACGGCGAGCTGACGGTCGACGAGGTCGCCGCGATGTACGCCGACTTCGCGGCGGGCATGGTGCGCGCCCCGATGCGCGTCGAGTGAGGATCGCCTACCCGCCCGAGCTGCCCGTCTCGGAGCGCAAGGACGACCTGCTCGCGGCGATCCGCGACAACCAGGTCGTCGTGGTCGCGGGGGAGACGGGCTCGGGCAAGACGACGCAGCTGCCGAAGATCTGCCTCGAGCTCGGGCGCGGCACCGACGGGATGATCGCCCACACGCAGCCGCGCCGGCTGGCGGCGCGGACGGTCGCCGAGCGGATCGCGCACGAGCTCGGCGTGCAGCTCGGCGACGCCGTCGGCTACGCCGTGCGCTTCACCGATCGCTCGAGCCCGAGCACGCTCGTGCGGCTCATGACCGACGGTCTGCTGCTTGCGGAGATCCGCCGCGACCGCATGCTGCGGCGCTACGACACGATCATCGTCGACGAGGCGCACGAGCGCAGCCTGAACATCGACTTCCTCCTCGGCTACCTCGCGCGCGTGCTCCCGCGCCGGCCCGAGCTCAAGCTGGTGATCACGTCGGCGACGATCGACCCCGAGCGCTTCAGCCGCCACTTCGGCGACGCGCCGGTGGTCGAGGTGTCGGGCCGGACGTATCCGGTCGAGGTGCGCTACCAGCCGTTCGAGGAGGCCGAGCGGGACCAGACCGACGCGATCGGCGACGCGGTCGAGGAGCTGCTGCGCGAGCGACCGGGCGACGTGCTCGTGTTCCTGTCGGGCGAGCGCGAGATCCGCGACACCGCGGAGGCGCTGTCGGGCCGGCTGCCGAACGACGTCGACATCCTGCCGCTCTACGCGCGGCTCTCGACGCGCGAGCAGCAGCGCGTGTTCCGGCCACACGACGGGCGCCGGGTCGTGCTCGCCACCAACGTCGCGGAGACGTCGCTGACCGTGCCGGGGATCCGCTACGTCGTCGACCCAGGCACGGCGCGCATCAGCCGCTACAGCGCGCGCCTGAAGGTGCAGCGGCTGCCGATCGAGCCGATCTCGCAGGCCTCGGCCGACCAGCGCAAGGGCCGCTGCGGGCGCCTCGCCGACGGCATCTGCATCCGCCTCTACGCGGAAGAGGACTTCGACGAGCGGCCGCGCTTCACCGACCCGGAGATCCTGCGCACGAACCTCGCCTCGGTGATCCTGCAGATGGCGGCGGCCGGGCTCGGCGACATCGCGGAGTTCCCGTTCCTCGACACGCCCGACCGGCGCCAGGTGCGCGACGGGATCCGGCTGCTGCAGGAGCTGGCCGCGCTCGACGCGTCGGAGCGGCTCACGCCGCTCGGCCGCCGGCTCGCCCAGCTGCCGGTCGATCCGCGGCTCGCCCGGATGGTGCTCGAGGGCGACCGGCTCGGCTGCGCCGGCGAGGTGATCGTGATCGCGGCGGCGCTCTCGATCCAGGACGTGCGCGAGCGGCCGGCCGACAAGCGCGAGGAGGCCGACCGGTCACACGCGCGGTTCGCCGACGAGCGGTCGGACTTCATGGGCATCGTGAAGCTGTGGAGCCACCTGCGCGAGCAGCAGCTCGCGCTGTCGGGCAACCAGTTCCGCAAGCGCTGCCACGCCGAGTTCCTGCACCACCTGCGCGTGCGCGAGTGGCAGGACCTCGTGGCCCAGCTGCGCCAGGCGGCCAAGGGAGTGGGGGTCAAGCTCGGCGGGGCGCCCGCCGAACCCGACGCGATCCACGAGGCGCTGCTGTCCGGGCTGCTCTCGCACCTCGGCATGCGCGACCCGGCGCGGCGCGACTACCTCGGCGCGCGCGGCGCGCGCTTCGCGCTCTGGCCCGGGTCGGCGCTGGCGCGCAGGCAGCCGAGCTGGGTGATGGTCGCCGAGCTGGTCGAGACGTCGCGGCTGTGGGGCCGGACCGCCGCGCGGATCGAGCCGCGCTGGGCCGAGCCGCTCGCCGGCCACCTGATCAAGCGGTCTTACGACGCGCCGCACTGGGAACGCACCCGCGCGTCGGTCGTAGCGAGCGAGCGGGCGACGCTGTACGGGCTGCCGATCGTCGCCGGCCGCAAGGTCGCCTACGGCCGGATCGACCCGGAGCTGTCGCGCTCGCTCTTCATCCGCCGCGCGCTGGTCGAGGGCGACTGGGACACGCGGCACGCGTTCTTCCACGCCAACCGTGCGCTGCTCGACGAGGTCGAGGAGCTCGAGCACCGCGCGCGCCGGCGCGACATCGTGGTCGACGACCAGGCGCTGTACGACTTCTACGACGCCCGCGTTCCGCCGGACGTCGTCTCGGGCGCGGACTTCGACCGCTGGTGGAAGCGCGAGCGCAGGCGCCAGCCGGGCCTGCTCGACCTCACGCGCGCGGACCTCGTGCGCGACGCCGGCGACGCGCTCGACCGCCGTGCGCTCCCTGAGGCATGGCGGCAGGGCGACATGACGCTGCGGCTGAGCTACGTGTTCGACCCGGGCTCCGCGCGCGACGGCGTGACCGTGCACGTGCCGCTGAAGCTGCTGCCGCAGCTCGAGCCGACCGGGTTCGACTGGCTGGTGCCGGCGCTGCGCGAGGAGCTGGTCACCACGCTGATCCGCTCGCTGCCGAAGGAGCTGCGGCGCTCGTTCGTGCCGGTGCCGGAGGTCGCCGCGGCCGTGCTGGAGCGGCTGGAGCCGCGCAGCGAGCCGCTGCTGGACGCGCTGGCGCGCGAACTTGGCCGGCTGCGCGCGACTCGCGTGCCGCGCGATGCGTTCGATCTTTCGCGGCTGCCGCCGCATCTCCGGGTCCACTTCCGCATTGAGGACGAGCGCGGTGCGTTGGTGGCTTTCGGCGACGATCTTGAAGCGCTGAAGGTGGCAGTGCGGCCACGGCTGCGCGAGGAGCTCGCGAGCGCCGCCGCGCCGCTCGAGCGGCACGGCCTGCGCGCCTGGACGATCGGGGAGCTGCCGAAGGTCGTCGCGCTGCCCGGCACCGGCCAGGCCGTGCGCGGCTATCCGGCGCTCGTCGACGAGGGCGATTCCGTCGGCGTGCGCGTGCTCGAGACGCCGGCCGCGCAACGCGAGGCGATGCACGCCGGCACGCGCAAGCTGCTGGCGATGTCCGTTCCGTCGCCGATCCGGCACGTGCAGGGCCGCCTCGACAACGCGGCCCAGCTCGCGCTGGCGTCGGCGCCGCACGCGAGCCCGCGCGCGGTGCTCGAGGACGCGACGGTCGCGGCGCTCGAGGACCTGATGGCGGACGCGGGCGGTCCGGCGTGGGACGAGGCGGGGTTCGCGCGTCTGCGCGACCGCGTCGCGGGCGACCTGGCCGAGCGGACCGCGCAGGTCGTCGACGCGGTCGTGCGGATCCTCGACGCCGCGCGGGCGGTCGAGCGGCGGCTGGACGCCGTCGCCGCGGCGCCAGCGCTGGCCCCGGCGCGCGAGGACGTCCAGCGCCAGCTCGGCCGGCTCGTCTTCCCCGGCTTCGTGACCGCGACCGGCGCGCGCAGGCTCGCCGACGTCGAGCGCTACCTACGCGCCGCGGAGCGCCGGCTGGAGCGGCTCCCGCAGGCGCCCGCCCCGGACCTGGACCGCATGCGGGCCGTGCACGAGCTGGAGGCCGACTACGAGCGCCGCCTCGCCGCGGGCCCGCCGGGCCGCCCGGTCCCGCCGGCGCTGCGCGAGATCCGCTGGCAGCTCGAGGAGCTCCGCGTCAGCCACTTCGCACAATCGCTGGGCACGCGCGGGCAGGTCTCGTCCAAGCGCATCCGCCGCGCGCTCGAGGAAGCGGCGGCACGAACTGCGAGCACTTAGGGGCCGGAGCCGATCGGGTGTGGAGCTTCGTGCACGACTGTCATGCACGAAGCTCCACACCCGATCGAACCCATCCTTCAATGCCGCCGTTCGCCGGGGCCGGCGCGGCCGCGGCTTCAGCGAACCGGCACGGCCTCCGAGCGACCCAGCACGCGCCCGCGCGCACCGAGCGCCTCGACCACGACCGCGTCGGGCCGGCCCGGCACCCGGATCGCGGTCTCGAAGCCGTCGCGTGGCGCGATCGTCACCGTCCCTCCGCTCGCCGGGCGCACCCGCCAGCGGGCCACCTGGGTGGCGCCGTTCCAGCTCGCGCGGACCGTCGTCATGTCGCCGGCGGAGCTCGCGACCGCGCGCGGCCGACCCTCGCCGCGCGCGCGCCACGGCATCCGGTAGGCGCGGTATGTCTCGACGCCCTTGGCCCGGAAGCGCGCGTCGAACACGACGCGGCCGCGGCGATCGAACTCCGTGAACAGCGGCTGCAGCCCGCCCCAGCCGACGAACGCGCCGCCGCCGCGGAGTGTCTGCAGCGACCCCTGGGTCGGCGACAGTATCCCGTCGGGGTGCTCGAACTCGCGCACGAGCGACGCGGTCATGCGCTCCTCGTCGAGCTCGATCGCGATGCCGCGCGACCGCTTGCCGCGTGCCGGCAGCTTCTCGCTCACGTTGTCGAACAGCGTCAGCGTCCCGTTCCGGTGCACGCGCGCGTCGTGCTGGAGCCTGAACACCGTGCCCGGCCCCATCTCGAAGCTGCTGCGCTTCCCGCCCAGCCGCCAGGCGACGTTCCCGGTCTCGCGGTCGATCTTGTAGAGCGCGTTCGTGTGGCGGGCCGAGACGATGAAGTCGCCGTCGCGGTCGAGCTCGATCGAGTTGAGGTGCCACGGGTCGTGGATCTGCCCGCGCTTCCTCGGCGCCGGCCGGTAGGACTCGCCGAGCGGGATCGCGCCGAGCGTGTGCCACTCGAACAGCACCGCGCCGGTCTCGACGTCGATCTCCTGGACGACGTTGTCCTCGACCAGCCCGTCGCGCCGCCCGCCGAGCTTCGTCAGGTCCCACGGGACGACGAAGTAGCTCATCACCAGCGCCGTCCCAGCCCGCGTGAGCTTCATCTCGTGCGCGTCCATCACGTAGCCGTTGCCGGCGCGCACGGTCGCCACCGGCCGGTAGCGCGTGCCGACGATCCGGCCGACCCCGCCGCCGCGGTAGAGCTGCATCTTGCCCTGCCACCACGTCAGCACGGGCTTGCCGCGGTAGCGCTGGGCGCGGAAGTCGAACGCCTGCTCGTCGCCGCGCAGCGGCCGGAACCACACCAGCCCGCCGGCCGCGTCGACGATCATCGGCCCCTGCTGCGTCGCGCCGCGCTTGGGCGCGACGAAGACCTTGCTGCGGTGCGCCCGCGCCGACGCGGTGTCGACCCGGACCCCAGGCGGGCGCAGTCCGGGCTGCGACGCGAAGCGCTGCACGCCCTGGCTCGCCGGCTCCTTCGCCTGGTCGTCCGGCGGCGCCGGCGCCGTGTTGAGCCGCGTGACGACGAACGAGCTGCTGTTCTCGTCGGGGCCGGCGATCCGCATGCCCACGTCCACGGTCACGCGCTCCCCGTACGCGAACGGCTCGTCCGGCACGAACGTCGCGCCGTTCCCGTCCGGATGCTCGCGCCAGCGGCCCGCATGGCCGCCGCTGCGCGAGCCCGTCACCTCGACGCCGTCGAGCTCGCCCGGCCCGGCGCCGCGCACGACGATCCCCGTCGCCGTCGCAGCCGCCAGCGTCGTCGGACCCGGGTAGACGCTGACCGCCGGCTCATCGTCGCCGCCTCCGCGCAGCGCGAGGATCACGAGGGCGGCGACTGCGGCGAGCAGCGCTGCGGTGGCCGGAAGCAGGGTCCTGCTTCGGCGAAATGTAGGGGCTGTGGTCGTCACGGGAATGACTTGTACCCGCCTACCTAACATGCGAGCGGTGCCGTCCCCGCGGGTGAGCGTCGTCGTGCCGGTATACAACCCCGGCCGCGACATCGACGACTGCATCCGCTCGCTGCTGGACCAGTCGCTCGCGCCCGGCGACTACGAGGTCATCTTCGTCGACGATGGCTCCACCGACGGCACGCCCGCGCGGCTCGACGGCCTTGCGCGCGAGCACGAGCACGTCCGCGTCGAGCACATCCCGAACTCCGGCTGGCCGGGCCGGCCGCGCAACGTCGGCATGGACATGGCGCGCGGGGAGTTCGTGCTGTTCGTCGACAACGACGACTGGATCGAGCGCGAGGCGCTCGAGCGCATGCACGCGAGGGCCGAGCGCGACGACGCCGACATGGTGATCGGCAAGGTGATCGGTCACGGCAAGCCTGTCCCGCCGACGCTGTTCCTCGAGAACCGCTCCGGGGTCGGGCTCGAGTGGCCGCCGCTGGTCTGGTTGCTGACGCCGCACCGGCTGTTCCGCAAGTCGCTGATCGACGAGCACGGGCTGCGCTTCCCGGAGGGTCCGCGGCGGCTGGAGGACCACGTCTTCGTGCTCAACGCGCTGTTCCGCACGCGCCGAGTCTCGGTGCTGGCCGATTACCCCTGCTACCACTGGATGCTGCGCGACCGGGGGACGAGCGCGTCGGCCGACGAGTTCGACCCGGCGATCTACTACGCGAACCTGCGCGAGGTGCTCGACATCGTCGACGAGCACACCGAGCCGGGCCCGCTGCGCGATCGCCTCTACGTGCGCTGGTACCGCGGCAAGGTGCTCAGCCGCGTGGGCGGCTACCTGTTCTGGAACCGCACGCCGCAGGCGCGGCGCAAGCGCTTTGCGGAGATCAAGAGCCTGACCGAGGAGCGCTTCCGGCCCGAGCTCGACGCCCAGCTGCCGCTCAACCTCAGGCTCCGCTCGCGGCTCGTGCGGTCGGGCACCGTCGAGCAGCTCGAGCGGCTCGCCGCGCTCGAGCAGAAGCTGTCGCCGCGCGCCAAGGTCGGGCAGTGCCGGCTGGACGGCGGCGTCGCGGAGCTGCGGCTCGAGGCGACGGTGCGCGATCCGGGCCACCTGCTGCGGTTCACCTCCGACGGTCCTCGCTGGCGGCCGCCGCGGGCGCTGAAAGGCCTGCCGGAGCTGGACGCCGCTGGTGCCGTCGACGGCAACGATGCGCAGGTGCTCTTGCGGGAGGCGGAGGGCGACGAGGAGTTCCTCGTGCCGGCGACGGTGAAGACGCGGATGGTTCCGGACCGATCCGGGCACCTGCGGCCGGCGCTCGACGTCGCTGCCCGCATCGACACGGCAGCGATCGCCGCCGGCGGGGCGCTCAAGCCGGGGCGCTACGTCATGCGCAGCGTGATGCACATCGCCGGCTTCAGGTTCATCGCGCCGGTCACGCGCGGCGCGCGGCGGATCCTGCTCGTTCTGGCGGTCGACGACAACGGCCGCATCAGCACGGCGCGGCCGACGCTCAAGCAACGCTTCATCGCCTGGGTGCCGGGCGTGCGCCGCGTGCTCAAGCGCTTCAGGCGCTAGCGGAAGTTCGGCCAGAGCCCGACGTCGAGGTCGGGCACCAGCCGCTGCAGCGCGGCGACGTCCGGCTCGAGCGCGGTGCGCAGCGACGCCTCGAGGTCGGACCACAGCGGCGCCGTGCGGTCGCTCAGCGGCCGGCCCGTGAGCCGCTCACCCGCGCGGCGGGGCAGGACGCGGTCGAGCAGCCCGGTGCGGCGCAGGCGCCGCGGCACGAACGCGGTGTCGCGCACGCCGAGGAACTCGAGCGTGCGCCGGTACTGGCCGCGCGGGTCGCGGCGGCAGCGCTCGAACTGGAGCACGAGGATCCGCCCGGGGTCGTAGAAGCGGCGCAGCCGCGCCAGCTGGGCGCCGAAGCTGCGCCGGTCGACGACATCGGTCATGTACAGCCGCTCGTCGTCGGCGAGCTTCGACCTCCGCTCGGCGTAGACGGCGCGGAAGCGCTCGATCGGGTCGCTCAGCATCACGAGCAGCTTCGCGTCGGGCGCGGCGCGGCGCAGCAGCGGCGGCGTCCAGGCATCGAACATGTAGCGCCCGGTCCACTCGCCGCTGATCGTTCCCGGCCGGCGCGGAAAGTGCTCGTGGTACTCCGCGACGTCCGCGTGCGTCAGCTCCTGCGCGCAGAAGCGATCGAAGAAATGCAGCGCGCGCCGGCGCGCGGCCGGCGGCTCGATCTCCGGGTGCGCGAGCAGCAGCCCGTGCCACCAGGCGACGCCAGAGCCGAGCGCCCCGACGCCGACGAAGTCCGGCGGGCCGCCGCCGTTCTCAGGCCGGGACATTCTCGGGCGCGAGGTGGGCGAAGTTCTTCCACAGCGCGACGTCGATCTCTTGCGTCATCGCGGCGAGCTCCGCGACCTCCGGCTCGAGCGCGGCGAGCAGCCCGTCCATCAGGTCACCCCAGAGCGGCTTCTTCTGCGCTGCCTGCGTCGTGCCGCGCCGGCGCTCGAGCTCCTCGTGGCGGTGCTCCGTGCCGACGCCGAGGAACTCGAGCGTGCGCCGGTACTGCCCGGCGGGATCGGCGACGCACTTCTCGTACTGCAGGATCAGCAGCTTCGCCTCGTCGTGGTAGGCGAGCACGCGGCGCAGCTGGGTCGCGTAGCGGCCGCGCTCGATCGCGTCCGCGGTCGCCGCCTCCATGCGCGCATCCGGCGTCCGGCTCAGCCGGTGCGGGACGCCCGAGCGAAAGCGCTCGATCGGGTCGCGGAACATGATCAGCAGCTTCGCCTCCGGCGCCGCCCGCGCGAGCAGGCGCGGCGTCCAGAAGTCGTGCATGTAGCGCGGCGTCCACTCGCCCGCGATCTGGCCCGGCTTGCGCGGGAACAGCTCGTGGTACTCGGCGACGTCGGCGGCCGTCAGCTCGCGCCCGCAGAACTGGTCGAAGTAGTGCAGCTCCTTGCGGCGCCCGCGCGGCGCCCGGATCTGCGGGTGGCCGAGCAGCGTTCGGAACCACCACGTCGTGCCGGACCGCTGGGTGCCGACGCCGATGAAGTCCGGCGGACCTGTGGCGGGTGCGGCGGGCATGCGCCCCCGTTCTACTGGATCGGCTCGTCCGGCGGCGGGATCTGGATCTCCGCGGAGCGCTCGATGGCCGCGACCCCATCGACGCCCGCCAGCCCCGCCAGCGCCACCAGTGTCATGAGCCCGCACACCGCTTTTGCCCGCATGGTTAGCCTCCTCCCTCATGTGACTGTGTTATAGCACCTGCGTCGCAACGGCCGTCTGGACACCCCTGGCGTGCAGACGGCCCAATCAGCCGGGGGGCA
>Ga0081538_10004367_pt1 | contig 13063 bp, 12 predicted proteins | sample TabmetS5T2R1_FD_71022 | JGI IMG/M metagenome (GOLD analysis project Ga0081538, IMG submission 71022) | Tabebuia heterophylla rhizosphere microbial communities from the University of Puerto Rico - S5T2R1 | ecosystem: Host-associated > Plants > Roots > Rhizosphere ...
GCTTGACCTTAGGCGTGCTCACCAGCTTTAGCGCGCTGGTCGGCCTAGTGATGTCGATCAACTTCTACCTGGCCACGCACTGGATGGGTTTTTGCCAGCAGGGATTTCACCTCGTGCTGGCGGGCTGTATGCTCGGCTTCCTGATCGGCCGGGCCGGCCGGAGCTGGGGCCTCGACGCGCTGATCGTGAAGCGGTCGAACAACCGGTGGGTGCAGCGCTTGTTGTAGGTTCGCGGTCCTCGCACCGCATCAATCCTTGCCTTGGCTATTCTAGCTCCTTCATCTTCGTCACGACGGTGCGTAGGTCCGCGATGAGCGCACGCCAGGTCCGTTCATAGGCTTCCTGATCGACACCTCTCAGGCGTAGAACGTATGCCGGGTGGAAGACGGCCGTACGGAGGGTGCCGTCGGGATATTCACGGACCTGGCCGTGTTCCTCGGTGATCTTGAATTTCTTATCGATCAAAGCTTTTGCCGAAGGGACCCCGATGCAGACGATAATCCTAGGTTGTATGATGGCGAGCTCCCCATCGAGCCAGGGGCGACAGGCTTTGAGCTCAGCCGCCGACGGCGCACGGTCGACCACACGGCCTTTCTCCGATTTCACCGCCCGACACTTGATGACATTGGTCAGCCACAGCTTGCCTCGTTCCAGACCGACCTCAGCCAAAGCTTGATCGAGCAACCTTCCAGCTGGCCCAGCAAACGGCCGACCAGTTTGCTCCTCGACGACCCCCGGTCCTTGGCCGACGAGCATTACCTTCGCGTTGACATGGCCTTCACCGAAGACCACCCGCAGGCGCGTGTCTCGGTTCGGGCACCCCGGGCAGGTAAGAGCCTGTGCGCGTAACGCATCCATGCGGTTCTGTTTATCCATGTTCGGCGTGTCCAAGAGCCTCCCCCCTCTCCGAGTAAAGCCTGACGTCGATTTCGTCCCTTTCATGGCAGGATAGCGCCGGGGGACGGGAGGCGCCAGCCTCGCCTCGATCGTCACCTTCATTTCACCCCCGCCCGAACCCTCCCCCCTCGCGGGGGAGGGCTGGGTGGGGGGCTGTATCACCAGCTGAGTATGTATGGCCCTCGGCAGTTAACACCTTCCCGGAATACGGAACCGTTGGTTGCCCGTCATGCGCAGGTATGATACATTTTCAATATGATGAAACAACATAGTGATATGCCCTCGTTAGGTCCGACCGAGCTTTCCTTGCTCGATGCCTTCCGCGGACGTTATCCTTTCGCCTTCGATCCGTTTCAGGAAGAGGCCATTCACCACATCGCCGCCGGAAATTCGGTCATCGTCTCAGCCCCGACCGGGGCCGGCAAAACCCTGATCGCCGAGTATGCGATTTTCCAGGCCCTCGCGAACGGGCGGCGCCTCGCCTATACCACTCCTATCAAGGCCCTCAGCAACCAAAAGTATGCCGATTTTTGTCGGCGCTTCGGCGCTGAATATGTAGGCATCCTGACCGGCGACGTTCAGGTGAACTCACAGGCCCCCATTCTGGTCATGACCACGGAGATCCTGCGCAATATGCTCTACCTGCAGCCTCCGGAAAATCTGGGGTACGTCGTCCTTGACGAATGCCATTACATGGGGGATGAAGACCGGGGGACGGTATGGGAGGAGATCATCATCAACTGTCCCAAAGATGTGCCGCTCGTGGCGCTCTCCGCTACAGTCTCCAATATCGACGAGATCGCCGCGTGGATCGCTGACATCCATCGTCCGATCGTCGCCATCCAGCACCCGATCCGTCCGGTCCCCCTGGAGTACTTCCTCGTCGATCCCCAGGGCAACATCGTGCGGGTGCGGGATGTATTCAAAAAGGGCCATGCCTTGCTTGAGGATGATGGGCGGGGGCGCCGTCATCGTCGGCGCCAAAGACCTGACGTCGGTCGGTTGCTTCTCCAACTCCGGTCGCAACGCTGGCTGCCAGCGATCTATTTTATCTTCAGTCGTGCCGGGTGCGAGGCTGCACTGCAGCGCTGCCTAAGGGACGGCCTACGCTTCCTCGACGGGCGTGGGGCGGACGAGGTTGGAGCGGCAATCGAAAAGACGCTCATCGATTATCCGAGCATTGCCGCCGAAAGCGAGCTGAATCGGTTGATCTTCGAAGGCTTGCGACACGGCATCGGCATCCACCATGCCGGCATGCTTGCGGCGCTGAAGCGTTTAACCGAGGTCCTCTTCGAGCGGGGACTGGTGCAGGTGGTCTTTGCCACGGAGACGATGAGCCTAGGCATCCACATGCCCGCCAAGAGCGTCGTCATCGAAAACCTTCGTAAGCGCTCCGACTATGGCTTTAGAACGCTCCACGTAGGGGAGCTCACGCAGATGGCAGGACGTGCTGGGAGGCGGGGGATCGACTCGAAGGGCATGTGCCTTGTCGCCGTCGATGGGCGTGAGGCCCTTGACGAAGCCTTGCGCTTGATCAAAGGGGAGCCCGAGCCGATCGAAAGCCGCTTCAGGATTGGCTATAGCTCGGCGGCCTTGCTCATCGAGAGCTTGCACGATCCTCAAGCCATCCGCAAGACGATCGAGCGCAGCTTCGGTCAATTTCAGACTCGCCAGCGCATCAAGCTGTTGGAGGCCGAACGTGCGCGGCTCTTGCGCCAGCGCGGGGCACGGGGCAAGCACTCCAAGCAGGCCTGGCCTGCCCTGGAGCAGCGGACACGGCAGCTGGCGCGTCTGCAAGACAGTTATTGGGATGAATTCCTGCGGATCACCGCGATCTTACAGCACTTCGGTTACCTTCGGGCGGGTGAGCTGTCGTCCGAGGGACGGCTCGTGGCCACACTACGCCATGATAACGAGCTGCTCGTGGCCCGCGTTCTGTTCTCGGGCGCGTTGGATCGGCTGGCACCGGCCGAGCTGGCGGCGCTACTCTCGTGTCTCAGTGAAGAGTCGCGGGAAGGTGAAGTCCGGTACTCGTGGGGGCTGCTCAAGCAGCACCGTGATCTCCAAAAGCGATTGCAGAGCATGGGACGACTGGCGCAGGAGATTTATGAGGTACAACGGGCCCATCAGGTCAGCCTGCCTGTCTCGGTCCAGGTGGGTTACCTAGCAGCCTCCTACCGTTGGGCTTCCGGGGAAGAGGACTGGGCTGGGCTGGTGCGCGATGCGTACGGCGGGCACGAGGGCGACCTCATCAGAGCCTTCCGGCGCTTGATCGATCTCTGCCGTCAGCTCGCTGAGAGCCCGGAGGTTGAGGCTTCTCTCCGGGAACAGCTCTGGAAAACCGTCTCGGCGCTCGATCGCGGCATCGTCTTCGAGAGCGCGCTGATTTGAGCTGGCTGGCCAAGACAGGCCATACCTTCCCACCTGCCCTGCTCGCCCCGTCACCTAGGCGTTCCGAATGCGCTTTCTCCACGCCATTCAGCTTCGCTGCGGCATGAGCCTGAGCAGCGCTCATCGTGAGGCAAGTGCGCTGCAGAATCGAGCGATCTCCTCCTCAGTGTTGTAATAATGCACCGACGCCCGCACGAGGTCGGGCAGACCACGGGCTTCCATGTCGAGACGGGTCGAGGAAACCCGCGACACAGAGACATTGATGCGCCTCTTGGCGAGCCGACGGTGGACCTCGTCGGCATCGGTCCCCGCGACGGTGAAGGAGACGATGCCGCAGCGTTCGACCCCCTCATCCATGACTGTCACGCCTGCGATCGTGCTCAGTTGTTGGCGAAGGTCGTCGGCCAAGCGTTTGATCCGGGCCCAAATCGCCTCGAGCCCCCACTGCAAGGCATAATCGATGGCTACCCCGAGGCCGATTTTGCCCGCATAGTACGTCTCCCAATTCTCAAAACGTCTGGCGTCCGGCCGCATCTCAAAACGATCGCGCGCCACCCATTGGGCTGCGTGTAAATCCAGGAACGGTGGCTCTAGACGTTCAAGGATCTCCCGCCGCACGTACAAAAACCCCGTCCCCCGAGGGCCGCGGAGATATTTGCGCCCGGTCGCCGAGAGCATATCGCAGCCGATGGCCCCGACGTCGATAGGCAGTTGCCCGATCGATTGGCAGGCATCCAGCAAGTACAATACCCCTGCCTCGCGCGCCACCTGCCCCACAGCCGCGGCGGGATTGACCAGGCCGCCGTTGGTCGGGACGTGGGTGATGGCGATCAGCTTGACGCGGTCATCGATGGCGTGGCGCAGTGCCTCGACGGAGAGCTGGCCTGATGCATCGTTGGGAATGACCTCGACCACAGCGCCCGTCTTCCGCGCTACCTGCAGAAACGCGATGTAATTGCTGGCATATTCCGCTACGGCCGTGAGAATGCGGTCGCCAGGCCCGAGGGGTACCGCATAAAAGGCCATATCCCAAGCGCGCGTGGCGTTCTCGACGATGGCGATCTCATCGCGATGGCATCTCAACAGCGTCGCCGCTGCATCATAGACATGCTCCACGGCAGCTTGCACCTGCGCCGCCGTTCGTAACCACCGACGAGGGCTTCCAACTGCAAATGGGCGATCGTGGCGTGCAGAACCGGCTGCGGCATCAACGCTGCCCCGGCGTTGTTGAAATGCAGGACGTTCTCACAGCCGGGAGTTTCCCGACGGGCTCGCTGCACGTCGATGGCCATTAGCTTGTCCCCTCACCTATCGCCGCCAACTCGGACAATCTCTTAAGCAGCACGTGAAACACTTCGCGTCCAGCTACTCCGGGCGCCTGTCAGCGTTTTGCACAGTCGTATCGGTTCTCGCTTTTCGCTCCCTCTCCCGGATGGAGAGGGAATCACCGCAGCGACGGGGTCGCAATACGGTGATGCATACCTAGCTAGCCCTTGATAATCGCCTATCTCAAGGTGTAAAGATACCCTGCGATATTCCGCTGCTATGGTCCCCGGACGATCGCCACATCGACCTCACCCGCGGCCACGGCGTCAATGATCCTCGCCGCGGAGTAGTCGCCATAGACAGTATATCCGGTGACATTTTCGATGATCTGGCGATTGGCGAGTGCATGGGCCGGTGGGGTATTCGCATAGTCATCAATATGCAAAAATATGCAAAAATGCGATGGTACGCGACGAATGCCCTATCGCACGGTTGTGGGAGATGCGGGGTGTGCTGTAAGCCATGCGATCACGTCCGCCGCATTCTTATCCGGCGGAAATACCGGGTAGAACACCTTCTCAATGCGCCCGCTACCGATGATGAGCGTCAGGCGCTTGATCAACGTCACGGCTTCTACCTCGAACGTGGGTAAACGGAGGGCACGCGCAAACGCCAACTCCGCATCGCTGAGCAGCTCAAAGGGCAAGTGTAACCGTTCGACGGCCTCGCGCTGATAGCCGGTGTCTTGCGTGCTGAGCCCGAACACCCGCGCCCCCGATCGTTGCAAGTCCTGGTAATGATCTCGAAACCCGCACGATTGCGGTGTGCACCCCCGCGCGCCTGGAATGGCATTCCAGCCCGCGGGTAGATCTTGATCAGGTCGCCCAGTCCGTGGGTAGCAGTACACCACGGTACGACCTTCGAAGCTGGCGAGATCCACAACACGTCCTGCCGTTGACAATAACGGCATCGATGGCAGCGACATTCCCATCAGGTGATCGCACGCGCCATCATCGGCGGGCACGGGCAGATCGTGCGGTAGCTCGTAGAGATTATCGGTTCGTAGCATGTGAGCTGTCCTTTCCTCCATGACCTCATCTCCCCTCTCCAGATAGCATAGATCTCAGCATGTAGCTTGCAGTATAATCCGAGCGTAAGATGTCATAAAGCTTTTTCAGGATGTTGTGGCAGCGAGAACAACCATGCTGAGTGAGCAGCCTGCGGACGATCATCAAAGCGCTGAAGCAATAGGGGCGGACTATCGCCGCGAACGTGACGAGATGCTGAAGATCATCGAGCAGTTCGCCGCCGAAGTGGTGCCTGCGGTACGTGATTAATCGTTCTTCCAGAACCAGGCGCGAGATAGGAGCTGGCCATGGCGCAGTCATCCGAATCCGAATTTCAATTGGCCTGCCCGGTCTGCTCGGCCTTCAACTCCGCTGACTTTCGCTTCTGCCCGCACTGCGGCCACCGGTTGGGGGCCCCGGACATGGTCAAGGAGCCCGCCGCACCACCCCGCCTCCTCGCACGGCTTTCCCATCCATTCCTCGTCATCATCCTCCTGCTTCTGGTGGTCGCGCTGGGGCTGGAGGGTTCGCTTTGGCCGCGCGTCTCACCCTGGCTTTCGCGCCGGTGGCCTGCCGAGTCCCAAGCACCGACAAGGGACGTGAGACAGAGCAAGAGCGACGTGGAGAGCACCGTATCTCCCTTAGCACCGCTCTTTGAGACGGATGACCCTACTGGGGCAGCGCATCTGCCTCCAGAGGCTGCTAAGACATCGGCCACGGCCCGTCAGCCCGTAACAGCTTTGGTGGAGTTGACCCTCTTCGATCGCGAAGGGGACCGCCTGCGGCAAGTTCGTGGTATCCTGACCAGTCAAGAGCGGCGCGTGGTGACTACGTTCGAGAGCATTCACGGCGCCTACAGCGCGTCCGTCCGCCTGCCGAGTCACGCCACGGCGGCGGTCGCGACCGTCGAACGTGCCGATGCCTTGGCCAATCTGGCCATCCTGTCGCTTGAGGCTCCACCGGCAGCCGCCATTGCCTCGCTGCCAACCTTGGAAGCGCTAGCGCGTGTGACCTATGAAGATACTGCAACAGAGCAGCTTTATCTCGCCGAAAAACGCGCCACGGCGCAGCGCTGGGAGGAGGCGCTGGACCACTGGAAGCGTGCGATCGAACTGGATAGCTCGTTACGTCGCGACAGTGAAGCCGCCCTGGCAGAAGCCTTCCTCAACGCCAGCGCGGTTGCCCTCCAACAGGAGCGTCGAGCCGACGCGCACAGCCGCCTCTTGGAGGCTGTCGACTGGTTTCCCGAGCATGCTGGTATTCGGCTGCGTCTGGGCGAGAGCTATGGCCGGCAAGGGGACTATCGAGAGGCCATTGAGCAGTACTGGCTAGCGCTTGACCTCTCGCCCACACCAGCGGCCGACATCGCCAAGGCGACCGTGCAGGCCTATCGCGACTGGGGCCAAGAGTTGCTGCGCCAGGGCGATTTTTCGACGGCCGCAAGCCTGTTTCGTGAGGCGTTGCAACTCGACACCACGAATGGGGGGCTCTATTTTGCGCTGGGTCAAGCCGAGTTCCGCCGCCAGGCGTTTGAGGAGGCGATTCAAGCCTTCGACACCGCCGTTGCTTATGAGCCTGGCCTGCGCGGAGAGGTCGAGCCGTATCTGGCCAAGGCGCGCGCACTGTTGGGGGGACCTGAGACGGTGGTAATCACCTTTCCACCGGGCTCGACGCGGATCGAAGTCCCAGTGGTGGTGAACGGCCGCATGCAGCTTCCCTTCATCATCGATACTGGCGCTTCCATGACGCTGATCCCGGGGTGGGCGGCGGAGATGCTCGGCTATCGTCCGCAGGCGACCTCGGAGTGGTTCCGCGTGCAAACGGCCGGTGGGCCGCGTCGTCTGCCCTATGCCTCGCTCAGCCGCATCGAGATCCAGGGGCTAGGGCTGTCAAATCTGACCGTGCTCTTTGGCGATTTGCCAGGCTACGACGGCAGTCGGGGCTTGCTGGGGATGGACTTTTTGAGGCATTTCTCCATGGCCGTCGACCACGACCTCGGGCGGATGACCCTGCGGTTGCGGTAGATTTCCCGCCATGGCGACGTTCGAACCTCATCGGCCACAGCTGCGGGGCGATGGCCTATGTGATGGTGCGCTGTATGGCACCGGTGTTTCGTGTGAAACCCCGCCGCTAGGAAACGGGATGCTCACGATGCCTTGCGAGGCGCTCGAGCGGACGCGCATAACAGCACGCCGCTCGGCCACATGCGTGAGACATTTTCAACCTCGAGGAGATGTCCATGGATCAACCGCCGCGCCTCCGAGGCGTGCTCGCGCCAGTTGTTACGCCGTTCACACACGACTTGTGCCCCGATCCCGAGCGCTTCATCGCTCATTGTCGCTGGCTTCTCAGCCAGAACTGCGGCCTCGCGGTGTTCGGCACGAACAGCGAGGCCAATTCGCTCTCGGTGGAGGAGCGCATCGCGCTGCTTGAGGCGCTCCTCGCGGCAGGTCTCGATCCGGCCCGCATGATGCCCGGCACCGGCTGCTGCGCGCTGACCGATTCGGTACGGCTCACCGAGCATGCGGTCAAGGCCGGCTGCGCTGGCGTGCTGATGCTGCCGCCGTTCTACTACAAGGACGTCACCGACGATGGCCTCTACCGCCACTTTGCCGAAGTCGTCGAGCGTGTGGGTGATGCGCGGTTGCGGATCTATCTCTATCATATTCCTCCGGTGGCGGTGGTCGGCATCACACCAACACTCGTCGAGCGCTTGATGAAGCGCTATCCGACTGCCATCGCCGGCATGAAGGACAGCTCTGGTGATTGGAGCAACACCAAGACCATGCTGGATGCCTTCGCCGCGTCCGGATTCGACGTGTTTCCGGGCAGCGAATCGTTCTTGCTCGCCGGAATGCGACACGGTGCCGCGGGCTGCATCTCCGCCACCGCCAACGTCAATCCCGGCGCGATCGACCGGCTCTACCGGGAGTGGCGCGGTGCCGACGCCGACCGGCAGCAGGAGGCGCTCAATGTGGTGCGCAAAACCGTCGGCCAGTACGTCATGATCCCAGGGCTCAAGCAGGTGATCGCACACTACGCCCACGACCCCGCCTGGGTGACCGTGCGCCCCCCGCTGACCGAGCTCACGGCCGCCCAGGCACAGCAGGTGCTCGCTGAGCTGCAGCAGCTGGGCTTCACCATGCCCGGCCTCGAGCGCGTGGCGGCATAGAAGATTCAGCAGACAACGCCGGGGCTAGACAAGTTTTGCGCGGCGGAGTATCGTAGGACCACGTCGGTACCAGGCACCGACCCGATGCCGCACGCGCTGCGAGCGTTTCTCATTGTGCTATGAGAAGGAGGGTTGCCATGAAAGCCGTAAGAGTCCATAAGCCAGGCGGGCCGGAAGGCATGGTCTACGAGGACGTCCCCGATCCGAAAGCGGGGGCGGGTCAGGCGGTCGTGAAGGTCGAGGCCATCGGCCTCAACTTTGCCGAGGTGAACCAGCGGCGGAATGCAAACCCTGCATCGCTACCGATGCCCATCGGCGGCGAGGCCGCCGGCACAGTCGTGGAGGTCGGAGCCGGCGTCACGCAGTTCAAGGTGGGGGACCGCGTCGCCTTCAACGGCGTCCCCGGCGCGTATGCCGAGATGGTCGCGGCCCCAGCGGCGCGACTCATCCGCATCCCGGACAACGTGACCACGAAGCAAGCGGCGGCCTCTCTGCTGCAGGGGATGACGGCGCACTACCTCGCCTGTAGCACATATCCCCTTGGGACAAACGACACTTGCGTGGTGCACGCGGCCGCGGGCGGCGTCGGCCTGCTGCTCTGCCAGATCGCCAAACAGCGTGGAGCGCGCGTCATTGGGACGGTCTCAACCGAGGAGAAGGCCAAGGCGGCGCTGGAGGCAGGCGCCAATGAGGCGATCCTCTATACGCAGGTTGACTTCGCCGAGGAGGTAAAGCGGCTCACGGATGGTCGTGGCGCCGACGTGGTCTATGACAGCGTCGGTAAAACGACCTTCGCCAAGGGCCTGGATTGCCTGCGCCAGCGCGGCATGATGGTGGTCTACGGGCAAGCGAGCGGCCCCGTCGAGCCGGTTGACACCGGCCTGCTCAGTACCAAGGGCTGCCTCTACCTCACCCGGGTGAATCTCGGTACGTACACGGCGACGCGCCAGGAGCTGGAACAACGCTCGGGTGACATCTTTCGCTGGGTCGGGAATGGCCAGCTGAAGGTCCACGTCTACGGCGAGTACCCACTGGCGGAGGCGGCCAAGGCACAGGCCGCGCTCGAGCACCGCGAGACGATTGGTAAGGTCCTCCTGGTCCCGTGAGGCCGAGGAGCGGACGTGAGCGAGCCAGACCGCTTGGACAGCCAGTTTGAGGCAGCTCTCGAGCAACAGAAAGCCGCGACCATCAATGCTCTCCGGACGAGCCGCGGGGACGCGGCGGTGCTGCGGCTGGCCGAGCAGGTCCAGCACCGCATGTCTACGGCGATCGATGCTTTACCGAGCAAGGCCCAGCACGCCTGCGCACCGGGCTGTTCCTTTTGCTGTTACCTCCCGGTGGACGTGCTGGCGCCTGAGGCCTTCCGCATTGCGGCGTATCTGCAGCAGACGCGCTCGCCAGCAGAGTTGGCAGCACTAGTGTATCGATTGGGGACACACGGCCGGCATGATTTCGGCACCCGCCCCTGTGTCTTCCTCGTCGACGGACACTGTTCGATCTACGAAGCACGCCCGATGGTCTGCCGCGGCTACAACTCACTCTCGAAAGAGCGGTGTGAAGCCTACCATCATGACGCGAGCGTCGACCTGAGGGGGACGAAGGATCGCATGGCCGGGCGCCTGGCGGAGGCCATGGAAGAAGGGGTCATCGCAGGCCTGGAGGCGCTGGGGCTTGACGCGCAATGGTACGAGCTGCCCAGCGCCGTCCTGCGCGCGCTGGACACGCCCGACGGTCCGGCGCGTTGGGCGCGGGGTGACGCGGTGTTCCAAGGTTGTGACCAGCTGTCCCAGTGGCGTTGTTAGCCGGCCACGCACCCCACAGAGCCGGAGGAGTCGACCATGACAGCCATGACCGAGCTCGTCGATCTCGATCGCCGCGGCCGTGTCGCCGTCCTGACCGTCAACAACCCGCCCGATAACGTCCTCAACCACGGCGTGCGTAAGGGGCTGACGGACGGTATCGTGGCGGCCTCCGGCGACGCCGCCGTCAGCGCCATCGTCATCACGTGCGCGGGCCGGACGTTCATCGCCGGCACCGACACCACCGAGTTCCGCAAGCCCCCGCGAGAGCCCGGGCTCCACGAGCTGCTCGGCCTGTTCGAGGGCAGTGCCAAGCCGGTCGTCGCCGCCATCCATGGCGCCGCGCTCCGTGTCGGACTCGAGATAGCGCTTGCCTGCCACTATCGCGTTGCTGTGAAGGCCGCCCGCTTCGGGTTTCCAGAGGTCCAGCTAGGCTTGCTGCCGGGCGCCGGCGGCACGCAGCGGCTGCCGCGGGTGGTGGGCGTCGAGAAAGCGCTCCAGATGATCGCCAGCGGCGACATGATCGGTGCCGACGAGGCGCTCCGGCACGGCCTCATCGACGAGCTCGTCGAGGGAGACCTCACCGCGGCCGCGGTGGCCTTCGCCGAGAAGATTGTTAGCGAGGAGCGGCCGCTCCGGAGGATCCGGGACCTCGAGGACGAGATCGGCGCCGCCCGGGGCAAGCCGGAGGTCTTCGCCAACTTCCGCCAGTCGGTGGCGCGGCAGACCCGCGGCTTCCCCGTCCCCGAGGCCTGCATCAAGGCCATCGAGGCGGCGGTGCACCTGCCGTTCGGGCAGGGGCTCGAGCGCGAGCGCGAACTCTTCCTCGAGCTCGTGAACTCGCACGAGTCAAAGGCACAGCGCTACCTCTTCACGGCCGAGCGCGATCCGGCCGAGATCCCCGACGTTCCCGCCGACACGCCCGCCCAAGAGATCCGCAAGGCGGCGGTGATCGGCGCCGGCACCATGGGCGGCGGCATCGCCATGAACTTCGCCAACGTCGGCATCCCGGTCACGGTGGTCGAGGTGACGCAGGAGGCGCTCCACCGTGGCCTCGGCGTCGTCCGCAAGAACTACGAGAACACGGCGGCCAGGGGGCGGCTGACCGTGCAGGACGTCGAGCGGCGGATGGGGCTCATCACCGGCACCACGGACTTCGACGCCGTCGCCGACGCCGACATCATCATCGAGGCGGTGTTCGAGGAGATGCCCATCAAGAAGGAGGTCTTCGCGCAACTCGACACGATCGCAAAGTCCGACGCGGTGCTGGCCACGAACACCTCCACGCTCGACGTCAACGACATCGCCTCCGCCACCAGCCGCCCGGAATCCGTGGTCGGGACCCACTTCTTCAGCCCCGCCAACGTGATGCGGCTGCTCGAGATCGTGCGCGGCGCCAGGTCGTCGAAGACGACGATCGCGACGGCGATGGCCATGGCCCGGCGCATCCAGAAGGTCCCCGTGCTCGTCGGCGTCTGCTACGGCTTCGTCGGCAACCGCATGCATCACCAGCGGGGCAAGGAGGCTGAGAAGCTCCTCCTCGAGGGCGCGCTGCCGCACCAGGTCGACAAGGTCCTGTACGATTTCGGGTTCCCGATGGGGCCGTTCGCGGTGAGCGACCTCGCCGGGCTCGACGTGGGCTGGCGCATCCGCAAGGGGCGGGGGGAAACGTTGGCCGTCGCCGACCGCCTCTGCGAAATGGGCCGCTTCGGCCAGAAGATCGGCGCCGGATACTATAAGTACGGCGCCGACCGTACCGCCGTTCCCGACCCCGACGTCGAGAAGATCATCGTTGATCTCTCGACCCAGCTCGGCATCATACGCCGTCCGATCTCCGACGAGGAGATCCTCCAGCGACTCCTCTACCCGATGGTGAACGAGGGCGCCAAGATCCTTGAGGAGAAGATCGCCATCCGGGCGAGCGACATCGACGTGATCTGGGTGTACGGCTATGGCTGGCCGGTCTATCGGGGTGGCCCCATGTTCTGGGCCGACTTCTCGATCGGGCTCAAGGCGCTTCGCGACCGCATGCTCGAGTACCAGCAGAAGCTTGGCGGCGACCACTGGAAGCCCGCCCCGCTCCTGAACCAGCTCGCCGACCAGAGGAAGACCTTCACGGGTTACCACAGTACGCTCAGTTACGAGGGGCTCTATGGGCCTCGAACGCTTCCGGGTCCGCACGATCGTTGCCTTTGATGTCGGCCCCATCACCAGTCTTTCGACCGTCGGTTTTCCTCTTTCCCCTTGATGATAGTTTTCATGTAAGTGCTTATAACCCTGTGCTCCCATATGTCACAGCGCGGTATGGGGAACTCTTGCAGCGCCGCTCGTTCTGAGTTATGCGCGGGAGGGCGGATGAGCCTCCTCTCGGGACGAAAGAAGGTCGGCGCTTGACACAACGGTGTATCATCTTGTAAGGTAAGCGCGGACAATGCCTGGCAGATCGTTCTAGGTCGTCTCAAGAGGGAATG
>Ga0081538_10004368_pt1 | contig 13059 bp, 11 predicted proteins | sample TabmetS5T2R1_FD_71022 | JGI IMG/M metagenome (GOLD analysis project Ga0081538, IMG submission 71022) | Tabebuia heterophylla rhizosphere microbial communities from the University of Puerto Rico - S5T2R1 | ecosystem: Host-associated > Plants > Roots > Rhizosphere ...
AAGTTGCGCTCGATCTGCGCGCGGGCGTCCTCGAGCAGCTTGTCGTACTGCACGCCCGACGGGCAGGCCGTGACGCAGGCCATGCAGCCGAGGCAGCGGTCGAGGTGCTCGACGAGCGGCGGCGAGATCGCCTCGTGGCCCTCCTTGATCAGCACTATGCGGCCGCGCGGCGAGTCCATCTCCTCGCCCCAGAGCGTGTAGGTGGGGCAGGTGGGGAGGCAGAAGCCGCAGTGGACGCAGTCGTCGATCAGCTCGAGCTGCGGGGCGCGCGTGTCGTCCCAGGAGACGCTCAAACCATCCTCCCCTCGGGGTCGAAGCGCTCACGCACCCTGCGCATGAGCTCGCGGGCGCGCGCGTCGCCGGGGCTCTCGCGCTCGACCTCGAGCCCGGCCGGGCGGTCGAGCACGGCGGCATCCCAGCGTTCGCGCAGCACGGTCACCAGCGCTTCGGCCGGGCCTTCGTCGAGGCGCAGCCAGCTGAGCCCGAGTCCGGCCCTGCCGACGAGAGTTGCGCCGTGTCTCTCCGCGACCCGCAGCAGCTCGGGCAGATCGGTTCGGAGCCCCGCCACCTTCACGACGAGACCCGTCGGGGAGCGCTGGGCATCTCGCTGCGCGTCCCAGAGCCCGTCGTCGTCGTCAACGAGGTCCGCGTCGAGACCGGTGCCGCGCAGCAGCTCATCGGCGGCTTCGGCCTGTGGGTGCGCCGCGGCCCCGCCGAAGCGAGCGAGGATTGCGCCCGCGCCGTCCTCCCAGCGGACGTCGAGTCCCAGCTGCTCGAGCGGGGCCCGTGCCAGCGCGATCGCGGCCCGCCCAAGTGCCTCCGGATCGTCCGAGCGGCCCACCGCGGTGGCGGTGGCCGGCGGGATGGGGTGGAGGCGGACCGACACCTCGAGGATCGCCCCGAGCGAGCCGAACGAGCCGGCGAACAGCTTGGCGAGGTCGTAGCCCGCCACGTTCTTGATCACCTTGCCGCCCGACTTGGCCACCGTGCCGTCGGCGAGCGCGACGCGCATGCCGACAACGAGGTCGCGCACGCCGCCGTAGCGGGTGCGAAGCGGCCCGGAGTCGCCCGTTGCCGCGACGCCGCCGATGGTGGCGCCCTGGTCCGGCGGATCGAGCGCCAGCATCTGCCCGGCCGCGGCGAAGCGCTCCTGCGCCTGCGCCAGCGGGACGCCCGCCTCGAGCACCGCTGTGAGGTCGCCGGCGTTGTGCTCGACGATCGTGTCGAGCCGCCCGGTCGAGAGCTCGACGGCGGGCTCGCCGCGCGCCCAGGCGAGCTTCGTACCGGCTCCCCGCACGCGAACCGACGGCCGTGCGTCGGCCAGGGCCGCGGCGAGCTCCTCGACGCTCGCGGGCGAGTGCACGGTGGCGCTCGCCATCAGATCCGGCCCGCCTGTCCGGCCTCAGTTGAAAGGTGATTGCGGCGTGCGCTGGACAAGGTTCGGCGCCGGAGGCTAACGGAGACAGTCTGCCCGGAAACGGGTCGGCTAAAGCTTGGCGAGCACCGCGCGCGTGGCCTCGGCGCTGCCCGCGCCGCCGCCCAGGTCGGCGGTTCTGAGCCCGTCCTCGAGCGCCGCGTCGACCGCCGCGTCGATCGCAGCCGCCTGCTCTGCGAGCCCGAGGCCGTGACGAAGGAGCATTGCGGCCGACAGGATCGTCGCCAGCGGATTCGCGATGCCCTTGCCGGCGATGTCCGGGGCCGAGCCGTGCGAGGGCTCGAACAGACCCGGGCCGGACTCGCCCAGCGACGCGCTCGGCAGCATCCCGAGCGAGCCGGTGAGCATGGCCGCCTCGTCGCTGAGGATGTCGCCGAACATGTTCTCCGTGAGCACGACGTCGAAGTGCGAGGGGTCGACGAGCAGCTTCATCGCCGCCGAGTCGACCAGCTGGTGCTCCAGCTCGACGTCGGGAAACTCGTCGGCGTGCACGCGGTCCACCACGTCGCGCCAGAGGCGCCCGGTCTCGAGGACGTTCGCCTTGTCGACGCTTGTGACCCGCGTGCGCGCGGAGCGGAACGCGAGCCGGGCGATGCGCTCGACCTCGGCGACCTCGTAGCGGCATTCGTCGGCTGCGAAGTCCGGCCCGCGGTGCTTGGCGCCGAAGTAGATGCCGCCCGTGAGCTCACGGACCATCAGCATGTCCGTGCCCTCGATGATCTCGCGCCTGAGCGGTGAGGCCTCGAGCAGCGACGGCGCGGGCCGGACGGGCCGCAGGTTCGCGAACAGCTCGAGCTCCTTGCGCAGTCCGAGTAGACCCTGCTCGGGGCGCGGCGCGTCAGGGCCGCCGCCGTCCCACTTGGGACCGCCGACCGCGCCGAGCAGAATCGCGTCCGCCGCCCGGCAGGCGGCGAGCGTGTCGTCCGTCAGGGCCGTGCGGTGGAGGTCGATCGACGCGCCGCCCACCGGGCGCTCGTCGTACGCGAAGGTGCCAACCGCGTCGAGGACCGCGACCGCCGAGTCGACGATCTCCGGGCCGATTCCGTCGCCCGGCAGGACGACGATCGTGGGGACGCTCACGGGGGCGGCGTTTCAGACGGGGCTGGTGTTGAGGCCGCCGTTCGGGCCCAGGACCTGCCCGTACATGAAGCTGGCGTCGTCGCTCGCGAGGAAGAGCGCCACGGCGGCGATCTCCGCAGCCGTGCCCACACGCTCGATCGGCGTCGCCGCGATCGCGGAGGCGATCGCCTCCTCGGGCAGGAAGTCGTTGATCGGCGTCTCGACGAAACCGGGCGCGACTGCATTGACGCGCACGCCCTGCGCCGCCACATCGACCGCGACCGCGCGGGTGAACGCGTGGATGGCGCCCTTCGCGGCGGAGTAGTGGGGCAGCATCATGCAGCCCTCCTGCCCGCAACGAGAGCCGATGTTGACGATCGCGCCGCTGCCCCTGCCGGTCATGTGCCGCAGCGCCGCCCGGGTGCAGTGAAAGGTGCCGAAGAGGTGCGTCTCGATCATGAGACGGAACTGGTCGTCGGTGATCCCGACCGTCGCCTCCATGTGCGTCTCGACCTTGCCGGCTGCCGCCTCGCGGACGCGCTGGGCGAGCCGCTGGCCGCTGCGGATTGCCTCGTCGCCACCGGCGATGCCGGCGTTGTTGACGAGCACGTCAAGGCGTCCGTAGCGCTCGACGACGGAGTCCACGGCGGCGTCCACGGCCTTGGAGTCGCGGACGTCCACCTCGAGCACGACGGAGTTGTGCGTGAGTTCGCCTGAGACCCGCTCGGCGGGCTCAGCCCTCACGTCGAGCACGGCCACCTGCGCGCCCTCGTCGTCGAAGCGGCGGCAGATCGCCTCGCCGATCCCGGATCCGCCGCCGGTGACGATCACCACTTGGTCCTCGAGCTTCATGGGTCTACCTCCAGCGCTGATGTCTTCACGAGGCGAGCAGGTCGCGTGCGTGCCCGCGCAGCACGTCCATGCAGCCAGGGTCGAGCCCGGCGTCCGACTGATGCCCCCAGGGCCCCTGGAGCACGCGCAGCTCGGCGTTCGGCATCTGCTCGGCCTCGCGCGCCATGTCCTCGGGCGGGAAATAGAGGTCCTTCTCGCCGGGGCACAGGAACGCCCTTGCGCGGATGTCGCCGAGCGCGCGCCCGAGGTCACCGTCGTAGCCGGGCGTGGCCGCGATGTCGGCGTCCTGCCAGGTGTTGATCTGGCTCAGGACATCGTTGGCGTCGAGCCCGCCCATCCACGCCTCCCAGAAGTTCTCCAGGAAGTCGTCGACGCTGTCCAGGCCCAGCTGCTTGTAGAGCTCGAGCCGGTAGAACTCCTGGGAGAGCCCCCAGCCGGCGTACACGCGGCCCGCGGCCTTGAGGCCGCGCAGGGGCGGCTCGGTGTAGTCGCCCCCGGCGTGGTCGGGGTCGGCGAGGATCGCCGCCTTGACGCCCCAGAGGAAGACGTAGCAGTGCCGGCTCACTCTCGCGGCCCCGCAGCAGGGCATGATCCGCTCGACCAGGTCCGGGTGCGCGAGCGCCCACTGATAGGCCTGGAAGGCGCCCATCGAGCCGCCGATCACGAGCTGTATGCGCTGCACGTCGAAGCGCTCGCTGAGCAGCCGGTGCTGGGCGCGGACGTTGTCCTGGATCGTGTGGTGCGGAAAGCGGCCGCGGTCGAACGGCGCCGGCGTGTTCGACGGCGACGACGACAGCCCGTTGGCGAACAGGCTCGGCACGACCACGAAGTACTTGCTGGTGTCGAGCGCGTCGCCGTCGCCGATCATCCACTCGTGCTCGGCATGGCTGCCGGTGAACCAGCTCGGCCAGACGATCACGTTGTCGCGGGCGTCGCCCAGCGTGCCGTAGGTGGTGTAGGCGAGCTTGGCGTCTGGGAGCGTTGCGCCGCCGTCCAGCTCGAAATCGCCCAGGTCGAAGATCTCCGGCTCGGTGCTCACAGCGCGGCCATCCCTCCGTCGACCGTGAACGTGCCGCCCACGGTGAAGCTCGCCTCGTCCGATGCCAGGTACACGACCATCCCGGAGACCTCCTCTGGCTCTGCGCGGCGCCCCATCGGCGTGAACTGGATCAGCGTCTCGGCCTCCTGCGGCGTCACGCCGCGCGACATCGGCGTGTCGACGTAGCCGGGCAGCAGCGAGTTGACGCGGATGTTGTGGGGCGCGTAGGTGACCGCGGCGTTCTTCGTCATCTGGTGCGCGGCGCCCTTGGAGCAGTGGTAGGCGGCGTTGGCGGGCGCGGCGTAGATGCCCCAGACCGACGAGGTGTTGATGATCGAGCCGCCGCCGAGCTCGAGCATGCCGGGGATCACGGCCTTCATGCCGAGGAACATGCCGATCGTGTTGACCGCGAGCGCGGCCTCCATGCCCTCCACCGTCTCCTCGTGAATCGGCTGCCCGCTGCCGAGTGCCCCGGCGTTGTTGAAGAGCACGTTCGGGGTGCCGTAGGCCTCGTGGCAGACCGCGAGCACGCGGTCCCAGTCCTCCTGGCTGCGAACGTCGAGCTTCTCGAAGCGCACGCGCTCGCCGTGGTCGCTCAGGGTCTGGGCGAGCTTCTCGCCGGGCTCGGCGATGTCCGTCGCCACCACCTGGGCTCCGTTCTCACAGAAGTCGCGCACGGTCGCCGCACCGATGCCGGTGGCGGCGCCGGTGACGATTGCGATCTTTCCTGAAAGCCGTTCTCCGGGCATGTCACTCCTGGTCGGGCTATCCGCTGGGGCCTAAGTTCCCGGCGTCCGAGGCGAGCGTCGAGCGCCGCGCCACGCGGCTCGCGATGAACTCGACCGCGATCACCAGCAGCAGCAGGACGCCGGTCACGAGCTGCACCGTCGAGTTGGGCTCGCCGCGTGCTGCGAGCCCCGCGGTGACCGCCGTGAGAATCGCGACGCCGAATGCCACGTTGAGGACCGTGCCGCGTCCGCCGTAGAGGCTGATCCCGCCGAGCAGCGCCGCGGCCGCGCCCGCGAGCAGCAGGTCCGCGTAGTTCTCGGGCGCGGCGCTGCCGCCGCGCATCGTCGCGAGAGCGCCCGCCATGCTCGCCAGGCCGCCCGAGATCGCGAACGCGAGCACGAGCGGCCGCGTGCGCGACACGCCCGCCGCGGCCGCCTCGGCGCGCGCGCCGCCGATGGCGTAGATCTCGCGCCCGTAGCGGGTGTAGGCGAGGAAGAGCCCGAAGATGACGAACACCACCAGCGCCGTGATGCTCGCGGGCGAGAAGATCCCGTAGCGCTCCAGCAGCGGATCCGACACCGTCACGTCCTCCAGCGGCAGCGGGGCGTTGCCGCACAGGAGCCAGGCGACGCCGCGCAGCAGGATCAGCGTGCCGATCGTGAACACGAGCGAGTTGATGCCGATCTTCGCGATCAGCCCGCCCTGGATCGCGCCGAGCAGCGTGCCCACCGCGACGGCGATCACGATCGCGCCGACGAGCCCGGCGTCGGCGGCACGGACGGCGATCGCGCCGGCCACGGCTGCCATCGACCCGACCGACAGGTCGAGCTCGCCCGCGATGATCGTGACCGCCAGGCCGAGCGCGACCAGGCCCATCAGCGGGAACCCCTCGAGCACCGAGAAGAAGGCGGCGTCGCCTCGGAACGTCTCCGTGGTCGCGGAGATGTAGATCCAGACCGCGATCAGCACCACGAGCGGCAGCACGTAGCCGCGCAGTCGCAGCGCGAGCGGCGTCGACAGCGCCCGCCTCATCGCACCGCCCTCCGTCTGCGCAGCAGCTCGAGCAGGATCACCACGATCACGACAACGCCTCCCTGTACGGCGAGCCTGCCGCCCGTGCTGAAGTCGTTCAGCACCATCACGTTGCTGATCACCCCGATCAGCAGCGCGCCGCCGGCCGAGCGCAGCGGGGAGCCCTCGCCGCCCGCGATCGCGACGCCGCCCACCAGCAGCGCCGCGATCGAGTCGATCGTCAGCGTCGACAGCGAGTTGATCTCACCCTGCCCGAAGCCTCCGGCGTTGAGGATCCCGGCGATCGTGAGGCCGACCGAGAAGATCACGAACGCGACGATCGTGACCCAGCGGAACGAGATGCCGCTGATCTCAGCCGACTCGCGATTGGCGCCGGTCAGCACCGTGTGCCGGCCTATCACGGTCTTGGTGATCAGCAGCGTCACGACGATAGTCACGACCGCGAACCAGACGACCTCCAGAGGGATGCCGAGCAGCTCGTCGTTGCCCCAGCCGACGCGGTTCTCGCCCATCCGAATCACGCGCCCCTCGGTCAGCTCGGCGGCGATCCCGAAGATGATCGCGCCGGCCGCGAGCGTCGTGAGCACCGGGTTGAGGCCGGCGGAGACGATGAAGCCCTGCGCGATGCCGATCACGACGAGCCCTGCGAGCACGGCCAGCACCGCTATCGGCTGGCTCCAGCCCTCCCGGATCAGGAAGATGAACCCGAGCATCGCCGCCATCGCCGACTGCGAGATGCCGAGCGAGACGAAGTTCCCCGACAGCGTGATCGGCGTCATCGCCACCGCCACGATCCCGACGAGCGCGGTGTTGCGGAGAATTGCCTCGAAGTTAGAGGCGCTCAGGAAGTTCGGCGTGATCGCCGCGACGAAGATGGTGCCGGCCGCGAGCAGCCCGTAGATGATCGCGAGCGGGACCCACTCTGCGCGCCCACCCGCGGGCGCGGCTGCGCCGCCGGCCGCGAGCGGTTCCGGCTGCTCGGCCCGCAGTCCTGCGCGCTCCATCAGGCGGCCTCCGCCGTCTCGTGCATGACCTCGCGCCGGAGCTCCTCCTCGGTCCACTGATCGTGGGGCCGGATCGAGGTGAGGCGGCCGCGGTAGAAGGTGGCGATCGTGTCGCACAGGCCGCGCACCTCGGCCGTGTCCGACGACGAGATCACGATCGCCAGCCCCTCGTTGCAGAGGTCGCGGAGGCGCTGATAGATCTCGGCTCGCGCTCCGACGTCGACGCCGCGGGTGGGCTCCTCGAGGACCAGCACGGATGGTGTGGTGCCCAGCCACTTGCCCACCGCAACCTTCTGCTGGTTACCCCCGCTGAGCGTGCCGACCGGCGAGCCGAGCCGCTCGACGTCGATCGCGAATCGACCGGCGATCTCGCGAGCCCGTTCGCGCTCCCGACGCGCCCCGATCCAGCCGTTCTGCGACACCGATGTCAGCCAGGGTGACGAGAGGTTCTCGCGGATCGCGCGGCCGAAGAAGATGCCGTCGCGCTTGCGGTCCGCCGAGCAATACGCCACCCCGGCGCGCAGGACCGCGGCGTGGCTGCGCAGCCGCAGCTCGTCGCCGTTCAGCGTCACGCGGCCCGCCGTGTTCAGCGCCCGACCCGCGATCGCCTGGGCCGTGGCGCTCGCGCCGCTGCCGAGCTGCCCGGTGAGCCCCACGATCTCTCCGGCGCGCGCGACGAAGCTCACGGGCTCGGCTAGGCCGGGCGCGACCAGCTCGTCGACCTCGAGGACGGGCTCGCCGGGTGCGCTCGCGCGGTCCGGGAACATCGCCCCGAGCTCGCGGCCGAGCATCATCCCGATCAGGGCGTCGACGTTGAGGTCGGCGGTTCGCGCGGGCGGCTGGCTGCGGCCGTTGCGGAAGACGGTCGCGCGGTCCGCGAGCTGGAACACCTCGGGCAGCCGGTGCGTCACGTAGATCACGCTGCGGCCACCCTCCGTGAGGCGCCGGATGACGTCCATCACGCGCTCGATCTCACGGTCCGCGAGCGCCGCCGTCGGCTCGTCGAGAATCAGGATCTGCGCGTCGCGCACGAGCAGTCGCGCGATCTCCAGCAGCTGCAGCTCGGCGACGCTGAGGCGCTCGACGGGGGTGCGCGGGTCGAGGCCCTCGAGGCCGACCTCGGCGATGATCTCGCGCGCCCTCGCGTTCAGCCGGAACGGCAGCCACACGCGCGACGTGTGGACCTGGCCGAGCAGCAGGTTCTCGCCCACCGTCATGGTCGGCACCAGGCTGTACTCCTGGTGCACCACCGCCACGCCGGCCGCCTGCGAGCGCGCGCTCGGGAAGAGGCTCGCCTGCTTGCCGTCGATCTCGATGCTCCCGGCATCGGGCTGCACGAGCCCGGCCAGCACCTTGACGAGCGTGCTCTTGCCGGCGCCGTTCTCGCCGAGCAGCGCCATCACCTCGCCGGCGCGTAGCTCGAAGTCCACGTCGTCGAGCGCCTGGACGGAGCCGTAGCGCTTCGACAGGCCGCGGACGACGAGCCGCGGAGCCGGGTCGGTGGTCTCGCTCGTGGTCACTCCAGAAACGACGGGCGGCGCGGCCGCCTGGCCGCGCCGTCGGTCACCGTCGACTGCTCGTGGGTCATCCGCCGGCGCAGATCTCGTCCGCCGTCAGACCCCAGATCTTCGTGTCCGCGATGCCCTCGGCGCCGACCGCGGGCGCGTGGGGCATGTAGTTGTACTTCGCGGGCGGCGTGGGCTCGATCTCGGGAGCCACCGCCTCCACCTCGTACTGTGTCTCCTCGCCCTCGGTCTTGTCCTCGTTGGCGACGAGCTTCGCGGCGGTGCGCACCGCGAGCCGGCCCTCGACCGCCGCCGGCTGGATGCCGGTGCCGAAGGTCTCACCGTTCTTGACCGCCTCGAGCGAGCCGGAGCAGTCACCCGACACGAGCCAGACGTCCTTGCCCGGGGTGATCCCGTTCTCCTTCAGCGCGCGGATGATGCCGTTGGCCGCCTGCTGGTTGGAGATGAACAGGAAGTCGAACTGCCCCTTGTACTGCGGGATGATCTGGCTGCCCTTCTCGTAGCCGGTCTCCGGGTCGTTCGCGCCGTACTCGGTGTGGATCACCTTGAACGGCTCGTCCTTTGTGACGTCCTGGAACGCCTCGAAGCGGGCGGTGCCGGTGAACTCGCCCTCGGGATGCTGGAAGACGAGCAGGTTGCCGTTCTTGCTCTTGAACTTGGCGCCCGACTCCCGCGCCGCGTCGCGAGCCTCGATCATCATCTGTCCCAGCGTCTCGCCGATCAGGGTCTGGTTGGCGCCCGAGTACGCCTTGACGTACGGCCACGAGGCGTCGTCCGGCGGCTGGGTCATCTGAACGACCGGCGCCAGCTGGGCCAGCTGCCGGACGCTGTTGAGCCCGGCGTCCCGGATCCACGGCCACCAGATGATCGCTGCGGGCTGCGCCCCGCTGGCGATGTACTGCTGAACCTGCTGGTCCTGTTCGGGCTGAGAGAAAGTGTTCTCGTAGACCTTGAGGTTGTAGCCGAGCTCCTCCGCCTCCTGCTTGGCACCGGCGATCTGGTTGGCGCCGTACACGTTCGAAGAGGTCATGGTGAACATGACCATCTCCTTGCCGTCGCCCTGGAGCGAGCCGCTGCCGCCGCCGGAATCGGCGGTCTCGTCACCGCCTCCACCACCACCGTCATCGTCATCGTCGCCACAGGCGGCGAGGCCCAGGACCAGGACGAGCAGCCCCAGCACAATCCATAGTCGCGTCAGTCGCAATCGCACGGAAGCCTCCTTCGCATCTCTCACAGCGCCCTCCCCTTGGCGTGTGCGGCGCCGCCGTTTGGCTCGGCCTGAAAACCGAAAGACCAAAACCGTTGAAGATTGGTACCCGACGGGTCGGGCGCTGTCAAGGCGACCCTCTGTTGTGCTGCGGTTATGCGCCTCCTTGACGCGGAAGGGGTCGTCTGGACAAAATGACAAGGTTGTTGAGATTTACCCGGAGGAGACGCAGTGGACTCCACGAGCTTCGACGGAGCGGCGGCGCGCCGGGTGGCGCAGCGTCACGTCCGACATTTCCTGGCCGATTTCGCAGCGCTCGAGGAGCGCTTCCCCAGCCAGTATCCCCGGGTGATCACGCGCGGCGAGGGCGCCTACCTGTACGACGACACGGGCCGCCGGCTCCTGGATGCGGGCAACCACCTCGGCGCCGGAATGGTGGGGCACGGCCGCAAGGACATCGCGACGCGGATGGCGGAGCAGGCCGGTCGGCTCGAGTTCGCGGCGCTCGACTCGGGGATGTCGCACGACAAGGTCGTCGAGCTCGCCGGGCGCCTGGCAGAGCTCGTTCCCGTCGACGATCCGGTGTTCTCGTTCACCTCCAGCGGCAGCGAGGCGAACGACCTCGCATTCAAGATTGCGCGCGCCTATCACCAGCGCCGCGGTGAGCCCGAGCGCGACAAGATCCTCTTCCGCGACGGTTCGTACCACGGCTCGACCGTGGCGGCGATGTCGGCGACGGGTGCGCTCCCGTTCAAGAGCAACTTCGGCCCGCTCGTGCCGCGCTTCGCGCAGGTGCCGCAGCCCTCGCCCGGGCGCTGTGGCTTCTGCGAGCGTGGCCAGGGCTGCACGCTCGCCTGCGCCGACGCGCTGCTCGAGACGATCGAGCGCGAGGGGCCGGGCGCGATCGCGGCGGTGGTCGCGGAGCCGGTGGCGATCCTGCAGGCGGTCAAGGTCCCGCATCCCCGCTACTGGGAGCGCGTGCAAGCCGCCTGCCGTGAGAACGGGATCCTGCTGATCGTCGACGAGGTCGTGACTGGGTTTGGTCGCACCGGCCGCCTGTTCGGATGCGAGCATTGGGGCGTGCGGCCGGACATCATGAGCTTGGCCAAGGGCCTGACCAGCGGATATGCGCCGATGGGGGCGACGGTCGTGTCACGCGAGGTCGAGGACGCGTTCACCGATCCGCTGCTCCACCTGAACACCTACGCCGGCCACCCGGTCGCCTGCGAGGCCGCGCTCGCGACGCTCGACATCCTTCAGGGCGAGCGGCTGCCGGAGAACGCTGCCGACCTGCAGCCCGCCGTCGAGGCCGGGCTCGATGCCCTCGGCGAGCGCATCGACGGCGTGCTGCGCGTGTCCGTGCTCGGCCTCCTCAGCAGCATCGAGGTGGACATCTCCGGCCACCCGGACCCCGCGGCGCTGCTGACGGAGGTGCGGCACGAGACCTACGAGCGTGGCCTGATCGTTCGGTGCGCGCAGGCCGAGGGTGTTCTGACCGTCGTCTTCTACCCGACGCTGATCGTCGACGAGGAGGACGTCGCCACCGGCACGCGTCTGCTCGGGGACGCGCTCGCCGACGTCCTCGGCAGTTCGAGACCGGACCTCTCCGAAGCCGGGGCCCGATGACCGACTCCACCCCGGAGCGCGTTGAGTGGACGTTTCAGCCGATCGCCGATCCGCGGGTGCACGAGCGCGTGGTCGACCAGATCACGTTCGCGATCCGTTCCGGGGCGTTTGGGGTCGGCGAGCGCCTGCCGTCGGTCGAGCGGATGGCGCGGGACATGAACGTCAGCAAGCCGACGGTGGGGGAGGCGATCCGGGTGCTCGCGGGCCGCGGCGTCGTCGAGAGCCGGCGCGGCGTCAACGGCGGCGTGACCGTGACCGACGACAACATCCCGATCACGTTGCTCAAGCTCACGGACGCGCCGAACGACACCAGCCTTCGGGAGCTGATCGAGGCGCGCCGGCCGGTCGAGATGGAGATAGCGCGCCGGGCGTCGCAGCGGGCGGACGCGGTCGACATCGAGAGCATGGAGGACTCGATCGCGAAGCTCGTCGCCCATGTCGGCGGAGACGGCGAGCTGCGGCTGCACTTCGACCACTTCTTCCACTACGCGATGGGGCGCGCGGCCGACAGCGAGCTGCTCGCCTACTACCAGCACCAGATCCTCCAGGGGATCACGGTGCTGATGCACGACTACTTCATCAAGCAGGAGGATCCGGACGTGGTCGTGGACCTGCACCGGCGCACGCTCGACGCCATCAAGGGGGGCGACCTCGCACAGGTCGACGAGGTGATGGACGAGCATCTCGCCTACCTCGAGCGCGCTGTGCTGTAGCGCTCTCCGGGGCCGTTGACAGCCTCCGCGGCACGCCTCTAGACTCGGCCCGCAAATGTCAAGGACCTTGATTTTTGCGGTGCCGTCGTGAGTGTCGCGGATGCGAGCACGCTCGAGGAGTTCGACTTCTACGTAGACGGCGGACCGCGCGCCGCGAGCAGCGGCGAGCGCTTCGACAGCATCGACCCGACGTCAGGCGAGGCGTGGGCGCGCATTGCGGCCGCCGACGCCGCCGACGTCGACGAGTGCGTGCGCAGCGCGCGCGAGGCGTTCCGGGCCTGGCGGCAGGTGCCGGCCAGCGAGCGCGGGCTGCTGCTGTTCCGGCTCGCAGACGCGATCGACGAGCACGCCGAGCGGATCGGCGCACTCGAGACGCGCGAGAACGGGAAGCTGCTCCGCGAGATGGTCGTGCAGGCGCGGCTCGTGCCGAAGTGGCTGCGCTACTTCGGCGGCCAGGCGGACAAGATCGAGGGCACGACGATCCCGCTCGACCGCCAGAGCATCGTCAACTACACGGTGCGGGAGCCGCTCGGCGTCGTCGGCGTGATCATGCCCTGGAACTCGCCGGTGTTCCTCTCGATGATGGCCGTGGCCCCGGCGCTTGCCGCCGGCAACACGGTCGTGGTCAAGCCGTCCGAGGTGACGCCGACGTCGATGCTCGAGGTCGCCCGGCTCGCCACCGAGGTGGGCTTCCCGCCCGGGGTGTTCAACGTCGTCACGGGCCTCGGCCCGGCGGGCGCGGCGCTCGTGGGCCATCCCGACGTCGCCAAGATCTCGCTCACCGGCGGGGTCGAGACCGGCCGCGCCCTCGGCGTCCCCGCCCCCCCGCGCCTCCCG
>Ga0081538_10004370_pt1 | contig 13056 bp, 13 predicted proteins | sample TabmetS5T2R1_FD_71022 | JGI IMG/M metagenome (GOLD analysis project Ga0081538, IMG submission 71022) | Tabebuia heterophylla rhizosphere microbial communities from the University of Puerto Rico - S5T2R1 | ecosystem: Host-associated > Plants > Roots > Rhizosphere ...
TCCCTGCGGTCGGCGGCTCTCAGTTTTCAGCCAAGTCCTTTCGAAGCGTGACCACGAACGTCGAACCATACGCCCCAGGCAGAGAGTCTTGATGCGCTACACGGCCATGCCCGAACGGGAGTAGCTGAAGGCTGAGAGCAAGAGCCGCAGGCTCGAAGCATGCTGAGAGGCGCGAAGCGCCGGGCTGACAAGCGGAGGCCGAAGGCCGTAGCGTGCTTTACAGCAACCCGATACGGTCCGGTGGCCAGAAGCGTAGGAAGGCTTCACCCTCTATGTTCTTCTCGGGCAGTGGTCCGAAGACTCTTGAGTCCGCGGAGTTGGCGCGGTTATCACCCATTACGAAGACGTGGTTTTTAGGGACCGTGGTCCTGGCGAAGAAGCTCCTGTCGGGCATCCTCTTGTTCGTATATGGTTCTTTCTGGGGCACATCGTTCACGAAGAGCTTGCCACCCCTGACGGCGATCTTGTCTCCCGGCAGTCCGACGACCCGCTTTATCAGGTCCTCATTGGAGTTATCGACGCTCTCGAAGACTATGATGTCACCGCGCCTGGGGTCTGTGAAGCGGTAGATGAACTTGTTCACGAGTACCCGGTCGCCGATCTCGAGCGTCGGGATCATGCTCCCCGAAGGGATCCAGAACGCCTCCATGACAAATGGCCTGACGAAGCCGAAGACCAGCGCGAAAGATACGAGCAGTATGACCAGATACTCGAGCGCCCCTCCACCCTTCTTGGTGGCCGGCCGACGCTCTTCGCTGGAGGTCTGAAACTGCTCGTCGTGGTAGTACGGCTTCTCGGACATGAAGTAGTAGGATAACGCACCAGGACGGAAATGACCCAAAAAATTCACTGTTCCTAAAATATGCCCAGCGCCTCGCCGAAGAGGCGGAGGGCCACAATTACCATGAACACGCCGAAGCCGATCCGCACCATGCTCTCCGGAAGCCAGTCCCGGACGCGTACCCCCAGGGGGGCGCCGATTACGGAACCGATAATGAGGGGCGGCAGGCTGAGCAGATCCTGCACGTCCCTGAAGCCGGTCGCCACGTAACCGGCCGCCCCGACGAGACCGGTGAACATCACGACGGCGAGGCTCGTGGAGATGGCCCGCTTGGTCGTGAGCCCCATGCCAAGCACCATCAGCGGAACCAACACCACCCCGCCACCGACCCCGACGAGCCCTGAGAGCGCCCCTACAAAGATGCCAGCCAGGAAGACCAGGGGGACGGGTATATCCTTGCGGTCACTATCGTACTGGCCCCCGCCACGGGCGGTGGGGTAGGCGAGGGCTATGAGTAGCGTGGCGAACGCCGCCTTCACGACGACCTCAGGGGAGACGCGGCTTATGAGAACCCCGATCAAAGACGAAGGGGCGACCGCCAGGGAGAGGAGTCCGGCAGCCCGCCAGTTCACGGGGTCCGCGCTCCTGGCGTTGCGAAGCGTGCCTGAGAGGGAGCTGAAGATGATGATCACCAGGCTCGCGGCGACGGCATCTTGAATGCGCCATCCGCCGACGTACAACAGACCGGGGACGAAGATGATCCCTCCACCGACCCCGACGAGGCCAGAGAGCATCCCCCCAACGACCCCAAAGGCCCCAAGGAACAGGAACTCTAGATAATCCACCGCGCTATTCTAGCGAAGTGACAGGCTATCAGCCTGTCACTTCGCTAGCACGCTTCGGGCCTTCAAGACCCTCGCTTTCAGCATGTCAGCCAGGGTCGGCGCAGGTGCGAAAGCTGAAATGCTGACAAGCGACTGCCGAAGGCTGGAGCGTGCTGAGAGGCGCGGATTGCGGAAGCATTGAGCTTCCGCAACCTGCTATGAGCGCCTCCAGCGCCAGAACAGGTAGAGGGCTCCGGCCACCAGCGCCACAGCGACGGCGTAGTCGAGGTAGTGCAGGTAGTCGCCTATCGTCGTCCAGTTCTCGCCGAGCACGTACCCGAAGTACGTCAGCGCGAAGACCCAGGGTATGCACCCCAGGAAGGTGTATGCGGTGAACTTGGTGAAGTTCATCCTGGCCGTGCCGGCGGGGAAAGAGATGAAGGTTCGGACCACCGGCAGGCAGCGGGAGACGAAGACGGTGAACTCACCGTACTTGTCGAACCACTTCTCGGCGACATGCAGGTGATGCGCCCTGACACCCACGTATCTCCCGTAGTGGAACCAGAGCTCGCGCCCGCCCCAGAGCCCGATAAAGTAAGCGATCCAGGAGCCTACCACGTTCCCTAAGACCCCGGCGGCCACCGCCGCGAGGAACCCCATCTTTCCCTCCGAGACCAGGTAACCCGCGAAGGGTGAGATCGCCTCCGAGGGGATGAGTATCCCCATGCTCTCCAGCAACATCAGCACGAAGACCGCGGGGACGCCGTAGCTGCCGATGGTCTCGGTGACGAACTCTATGAGCGGATGTAGGATCGCTTCGAGCACGGTGAGAAGCTACCACTTAATGACACGGATGTACAACGTCTATCCGCCAACTTCCGCCAGAAACCCGAAGATAAAGCATGCAATCCTCGAGGATCCGGTACTACCCTTCGCCGCGGCTCGACTCGGCCGCCCTAAAGCTCCGGACGGAGAGCCACAGCGCGTACACGGCACCGACGCAGACCAGCCAGAGGAGGGCGGCGAGGTAGCCAGCCACTATGTCCGTCGGGTAGTGCACCCCGAGATAGAGCCTGGAAAAGCCGATCAGGAGCACGACGGATATTCCCGAGACGACCACGGCCCATCGCGCTGCCCCCCGCAGCCGGTAAGCCAGGACGAGCGTGAGCATCCCGTACAACCCGACGGCGACGGTGGCGTGGCCGCTCGGAAACGAATAGAAGGAGGCGTGGTAGCCGGAGTCGAAGAGTTCGGGACGCGCGCGCTGGAATACGCTCTTCAGTACGGTGGTGAGCACGGCGCTCCCAGCTGTCGAGACCAGGAGGAGTATGGCCGAGAGCTTCCAGTCCATTCGGTAGAAGAGAACGACGACCACGACCAGGAGCACTACCACGAACCAGTAGTAGCCGAGCGCAGTGACGATACGCATCGGTCCGTCGAGCCAGCCGGGGAAGGTGGAGTGTATCCAGAGCAGCGCAGCCCTGTCGAAGACTCGGCTATCGCCCTCGATGACCACGTCGACCAGCTCGGTAAAGGCCCAGATAACGAAGGCCGAAAACGCGAGCCCCGCAGCAAGCCAGGCGGCGGAGACCACCGTCAGGCGCTCTGCGATCCACCGGACTATCTCTCTCCGGGTCTCGAGCATAGAGGAATTCTAACCCGTTTCGGTACCCTGGCCGCGCGTATAATCTCTGTGGCAGACGGCCGGTCCGGAGAAGGAGGAGCGAGCACCTTGCAGAACAACGAGATCGTCCGGGCGCTAGAGACTATCGCAACGCTCATGGAGATCAAAGACGAGGCGTACTACCGCGTGCTCGGCTACACGCGGGCCGCCGAGTCGGTGGCCGCCCTCGGTCGACCGGTGACCGAGGTCGATGACCTCAAGACGCTGCCCCACGTCGGCGCGACGACGGCCGAGGTGATAAGGGATCTGGCCGAAGACAGGACGCCCCAGCTACTCGCCGAGTTGACGGCCGAGATACCGGAAGGCCTCGTGGAGATAACGCGCCTGCCCAGCGTCGGGCCGCGCACGGTCGGGCGCCTGTGGAAGGAGCTTGGCATCACCAGCGTCGAGGAGCTCGCGGCCGTTGATCCGGAGCGGATCTCCTCCCTCAAGGGCTTCGGGAAGAAGAGCGCCCAGAAGATGGTGCAGGCAGCGAGGACCTACAACGCGACGGAACGCCGGATGCTCCTGGACGAAGCGACCTCTCTGGGGGAGCAGATCCTCTCGTTCGTCCGCTCGCATCCGGCGACACAGAGGGCCGAGGTCGGTGGCTCACTACGCCGCATGAAGGAGACCGTCGGCGACATCGATATCGTCGCCGCGAGCGAGGACCCCGGCTCGCTCGCCGACGACTTCGCGGAGGCGCCGTTCGCCGAGGAGGTCCTGGCCCACGGCCCGAAGAAGGTCTTTATCCTGAGCGGCGGGACCGAGATAGACCTGAGAATCGTCGAGCCCGAGGCCTACGGCTCGCTCCTGCACCACTTCACCGGCGGCCAGGCCCACAACATCGTGCTGCGCGAGCGGGCCGTCAAGATGGGCATCAACATCTCCGAGTACGGCCTGGCCAGGGCAGGGACCGGCGACTACAAACCCGTCCCGACGGAAGAGGATCTCTACTCGCGGCTCGGTCTCGCCTACATCCCTCCGGAGTTACGCGAGGACGCCGGTGAGATCGAAGCCGCAGACAGTGGTACTCTACCCGACCTCGTCTCCGTAGAGGACATCCGCGGGGACCTGCACGTTCACACCAACTACTCAGACGGCAAAGGCACCATCGAGAGCATGGCCGAGGCGGCCATCGAGCTCGGCTACGAGTACCTCGTCTTCTGCGACCACTCCCAGAGCCTCAGGGTGGCTAACGGCCTCTCGCCCGAGCGCCTGAAGGAGAAGTTGGAGGCCGTGAGGAAGGCCGACGAGGGCTACTCTGAGATCCACCTCCTCTGTGGCTCCGAGGTAGATATCCTCAGGGACGGCTCTCTCGACTACGACGACGATGTGCTCGCCGAGCTGGACTTCGTCGTTGCTTCCGTGCACACCTCTTTCGGGGTCGGCGAGAAGGCCATGACCGAGCGCATCGTGCGGGCGATGAACAACCCGTACGTGCGGACTATCGGCCACCCTACGGGCCGCATCCTGAACCGCAGAGAACCCTATGAGGTGGACGTGTCGCGCCTTATACGGGAGGCCGCAGCCACGAACACTGCCCTCGAGCTCAACGCCTACGTGGACCGTCTCGACCTCGCTGTTCCCTACGTCCGCGAGGCCGTGGGAGCAGGCGTCAGCATCACGATCGACACGGATGCCCACGACGAGCGGGCTCTCGGCTTCATGAAGTACGGCGTCTCGCAGGCGAGACGGGCCTGGGTCGAGAAGGGGAGCGTGATCAACTGCCTCCCCTTCGAGGAGTTCGAGAAGTACCTGAAGAACGGGAAGTGATCTTCCCTGTGCAAGGCCTTCTCTGACCTTGCCGAACGTTACGATTCATCGGGCCTGACCCTACAGGTCCGTGGCACGGCTGATCCACCTGGTGGGACGCAAAGAGCCCATCCAGGGATAATCCTCATCCGGATCCCACACGTAACACTCGAGATAGCCCATGTAAAGCATGTACTTTCCGACCGCGCGCTACTAGGATGTAAGCACCGGATCGGAGTGTGGAGATGATCGAGCGGCTGAGGACGCTTTCGCCCCTATCAAGGTACTTGGTATACGTCGCTGGTGTGCTCGTGGTGCTTGTCGTGGCTGTCGGTGTAGGCGCGGCGGCTGCGGTCGTTGTCGGCTGGCAGTCCGGGCGGGTAGCGACGGGCCCCGCCGAGACCAGTGCACTCGAAGGCGGCAAACTAGAGACGACTATCGCTGTCAATGCGTCAGAAGGCACGGCGCCCGAGCCGCCCAGCGATTCTCAGTACTCAAACGATACGGCCAATGAGACCTCTTTCGTCCATCGCGCTACGGATGAGAACAGCCGCGGAGACTACACCTATATCGGCGACCCGAGCATAGATGGGGATCCGAACGCCATCGTCATCGTCTCACCGACCCCGGATCAGGAAAACCTCGGGACTGCTTCATACAATCACAACATCGGTGTCTGGTACGAGGGCGGGGCCCGAATGTGGGCGATCTTCAACCAGGATCGAGCAGCGGTGCCAGCAGGAGCCACCTTCGAGGTGGTCGTTCCGCGAGCATCCGCGAAGTTCGTCCACCAGGCCAGTCTCGTGAACACCGCCGGAAACTACACCTACCTCGATGATCGGCTTACCAACGGCGAACCCGACGCCGTACTCTCGGTCACGCAGAACTGGAATCCCGGAGGCGGCAGGGGCGTATACAACAACCATCCGGTAGATACCGTGTACGATGCACAGGTGGAAAGATGGGCGATCTACAACCGAGACAACGTGTCGATACCCAAGGGAGCCGCCTTCAATGTCGCCGTCTCGGCGGGCGCCGGCTAGCGTGCGAAGTAGCAACGCTGCGGCGGATTTCACCTCCCATGCCGTCGTGCGGGTGAGCCAGAGGAGAGCCGCGTGGATAATCTGATCCGGCAAGAAGCGGCTTAGGTATGCGGCTTTACGGGCAGGGAACCGATGTTTCCGCGCTCTTGGGAGTCCCGCTCGAGACCGAGAAGACGGCGGGACGCATGTACACGGCCTTTCCGAACCTCACCAATGTCCGCTGGCTGCTGCCGGCGAAGGAGCCCGCTTTGCGCCGGGCAGGTATAGGAGGGTTGTATCAGCCCAACAGTCTGCGCGGCCGGGCACTACGAACGATCATAGGCGCCGGAGCCGTGCTGGGTGAAAGGGTATGGCTGGAGGAAGACGCCCTAGCGCGTTTGGAGACGACGGTGGCCTCCGTCATGGGAGTGGAGGCGGTGCGCCTGGCTTTCTACGTGGGCGTACCATCCCCACACCGGAAAGTCACCGCGCAGGTGCTCACCCCCGAGGGGAAGACGCTGGCTTACGCCAAGATCGCCACTTCGTCACTGGCCCAGGTGGCGCTCGAAACCGAAAGGCGTGCCCTGTTGCGGCTATCGGAGAGCGCGGGCCTCAAAGGCACGGTGCCAGAGGTCTTGGGCTCTCTTCCCTGGCACGGGGGCACGATACTCCTCATCACGATGGGCCCCCCGCGTCCGGGTCCCAGAAGGCTGTCATCCGTGCACCTGCGTTTCTGCACGCATCTCTTTCGGTCCTTCGAGGTACGGGAAACGTTTGCGGAGAGTCCGATGTGGACCCGCATATCCGAAATATGGCACCACCTTCGCAATAGCTCACCAGAAACCCTGCCTGCCAATCTTGGCCCGGCCCTCGAGAGGTTGCACGACGAGTTGGGGCCGGTGGGTATGCCTTTGTCTATAGCCCACGGCGACTTCACACCCTGGAATACCCGATTGGGACCGCGATCCCTGTTCGTCCTCGATTGGGAACGTGCCTCCGAAGGAATGAGCCCCCTGTACGACGCGTTCAACTTCCAAGCCCTGCAGGCCGCCCTGCAGGGGCGGCGTAGTGGCATTCGGGATCGCCGGTTTTTTCTGACCCTGTTGGACGCCCTGTGGCCGGAAGGACGGAAACATCTGCCCGATCTGTATCTTGCTTACCTGGCACACGTCGGCCTGCTCTACAGCGAGGCACAGAGCCTGGACCCCGGCGTCGGAGAGAAAAAGGTCTGGGGTTGGTTCGCGCAGCAGATCGAAAGCGTCCTGAGCGACGATACGTCATTCTAGTCGAGGGCGCAGCCGTAGCCCGCATTTTCCCACCATGCCTCGAAAATGCGGGTATGGTAACTTGTGCCAGATGAAGATCCTGGCGGTCCACAACAGGTACCAGCGACCCGGCGGCGAAGACCAGGTTTTCGTAGACGAAACCGCTCTCCTGGAGGCCCGAGATCACCGGGTGTTGCGTTACGAGGTCCACAACGACCAGGTCGAGCAAGTGAACCGTCTGACCCTGGCGAAAGATACGGTATGGAACACTCCGGCGTATCGTGAACTAGGGGCCTTGATCCGCCGGGAGCGGCCCGACGTGGTCCACTTTCACAACACCCTACCCCTGGTCTCCCCGGCCGGCTATTACGCCGCCAGGGCCGAAGGTGTGCCGGTGATCCAGACCCTGCACAACTACCGTCTGCTCTGTCCGGTAGCCCTGTTCTTCCGTGATGGGCGGGTGTGCGAGGATTGTATGGGCAAAGCGGTCCCCTGGCCTGGGGTCGTTCACAAGTGCTACCGGGGGAGCCGGGCGGCGAGCGGGGTGATAGCGGCGATGCTCACCGTCCACCGTGTTTTGCGTACATGGACGGAGATGGTCGATGTCTACGTTGCCCTTACGGAGTTTGCCCGGAGTAAATTCATCGAGGGCGGCCTCCCGGCGGGGAAGATCGTGGTGAAACCCAACTTCGTTGCCCCCGATCCTGGTCGGGGCCAGGGAGGAGGCGGGTACGCCCTGTTCGTAGGCCGGCTCGCGCCCGAGAAAGGAACGGGGACGATGCTGGCCGCCTGGGAACGGCTCGGAACGAGGATCCCGCTCAAGATCGTGGGGGACGGCCCATTGAGGGATCGGGTAGCAGGAGCCGCCGCCAGGCGATCCAACGTGGAGTGGCTGGGACACAGGCCGGTGGAGGAAGTCCACGCGCTGATGGGGAAGGCCGACATGCTCGTCTTCCCCTCAGAGTGGTACGAGACGTTCGGCCGGGTGGCGGTAGAAGCTTTCGCGGTGGGCACTCCGGTTATCGCGGCTAATATCGGAGCGGTCGCCGAGCTCGTAGAACACGGCCGCACGGGGCTCGAATTCCGCCCCGGCGACCCGGAAGATCTCGTCACACAGGTCGAGTGGGCCCTGTCGCACCCGGCGGAACTACGACGTATGCGTGATGAGGTCAGGGCCGAGTTCGAGGCGAAGTACACCGCGGAGCGCAATTACCGGGCGCTGATGGAGATCTACGAGGCCGCCCTGGAGCGCAAGAAAGTGTCGGCTTGACCCTGGCCTCCAGGCACGTGCTCGGTATGCGGGTAGACGCTACCTCCTACGAGGACGCTTCACAGCGCGTGGCGCGATGGGCGCACGATGGGCGCCCGGCGTACGTGTGCGTGGCGACCGTGCACATGACCATGGAGGCCTTTGACTCCTCGGCGTTTCAGCGGGTGGTAAACGGGGCCGACCTGGTTACGCCCGACGGAAGACCTCTGGTTTGGGCGTTGAGGAGCCTGGGGGTCAGAGACGCAACCCAGGTTAGGGGGACGGACCTGACGACGCACGTGGTGGAGCGGGCCGCGCGGGAAGGCATACCGATCGGGCTCTACGGCGGCACGCCGGACCTGCTAAAGACGTTCGTTCGCATCCTGGAAAGGCGCTACCCCGGGGTGCGGGTAGTGTGCCAGATCGCACCGCCGTTCCGTCCCTTGACGCCCGAGGAAGATGAGACGGTAACTGAGGAGATTGTCTCCTCGGGTGCGCGTATCCTGTTCGTGGGTATCGGCTGTCCCAAACAGGAGAGATGGATGGAGGCGCATAAGGATCGCATTCCAGCGGTGATGATCGGTGTTGGCGCAGCGTTCGACTTCCACACGGGTCGGGTGCGCCAGGCCCCGGGCTGGATGCAGGCGGCAGGCCTGGAATGGTTGTTCAGGTTGCTGATGGATCCCAAGCGCTTGTGGAAACGCTATGCCAAACACAACCCGAGATTCGTCGTGCTGTTCTTGCGGCAGCTTCTGGGGCTACGGTTCGGCAGAAAGCAAGGCGGGTAGACTAGAGAATACACAATGGTAGCTTCGGCGTACTCCCTTTCGTGCGAACCAATGCGTCCGAGAAGGCTGGGAGATGGGCGGCGAAATGTGCCCGGTGGACGACGCAATGGGTCTCGGCGAATCCCGTTACGTCGAGGATACGATGTGAACGTTTCGGTATCTTCTAGTATATTGAGGTTTAGAAGTGATCGTTTCGTGATGTTGGGAGGGAATACATGGCAACGCGGGTCTTAGTGACAGGCGCCGGCGGTTTTATCGGGCACCATCTGGTGAAGTACCTGGTGGATCAGGGCTACTGGGTGCGGGGCGTCGACATCAAACCCCCCGAGTACGAGCCGAGTCCGAGCCACGAGTTCGAGCTCCTGGATCTCCGCCGCTTCGACAACTGCCTGATCGCCACCCGGGGAATCGACGAGGTGTACCACCTGGCGGCGGATATGGGTGGCATCGGCTACATCACCGCTTTCCACGCCGATATCGCCCGTAACAGCGCCATGATCAACATTCATTTGCTGGAGGCGGCCAGGATCAACGCGGCCAAGCGATTCCTTTTCTCCTCCTCGGCCTGTGTTTACCCGATGTATCTCCAGAAGAGCCCGGACGTTACCAACCTGAAGGAAGACGATGCCTACCCGGCAGAACCCGAGGAGGGATACGGCACCGAGAAGCTCTTTATGGAAGAGCTCTGCAAATACTACAACGAGGACTACGGCTTCGAGACAAGGGTGGTCCGTTTCCACAACGTCTATGGGCCTCTGGGCACCTACGAAGGGGGCAAGGAGAAGGCTCCGGCGGCCATCAGCCGCAAGGTGGCCCTGGCCACCGACGGGGAGGAGATCGAGGTCTGGGGCGACGGCGAGCAGACTCGCTCCTTTATGCACGTAGACGACTGCGTAGAGGGCATCTACCGGATCATGCGCTCCGACTACCCCCACCCGCTCAATCTGGGTACCGACGAGCTGGTGACCATCAACGACCTGGTCGACATGGTGGCCGAGATCTCCGGCAAGCGCATCACCAAGCGCCACGATCTCTCCAAGCCGCAAGGAGTGCGGGGTCGAAACAGCGACAACAGCAGACTCCGCGAGGTGCTCGACTGGGAGCCCAGTATCCCCCTGAGGGAAGGTCTCACGCCTACCTACCGTTGGATCGAGTCGGAGCTCAGGACCGCAGGAAGGGTCCCCCAGCCCGCCTAGAGCAATTCGTGGAAGGCCGTCCACTTCGCTTGGGGAGTAGGGTCTACTCCCAACTCCCCGACCCTCGCGGGTCCTCCAGCCACGCCGAGAGGTCGCGCCCGATGAGCTCTTGCAGCCTCAGGATGTCTTCCCCGTAGGAGTCGGTCAACTGCCGGCGCACCTCCGGCGGGAACGGCGGAGGCTTGACGAAGATACGGCGCTTGACGTACCCGCGCAGTCTGGCGGGGAGGACCCGTTCGACGAGGGCGGGGTTGCGCGCGGTCAGCGTTCTCACCCCTTTGTACAATCTCCCGACTCTCGGTACGCCGGAGGGGTTGTACTCCATGGACGCATCGGGAACGAAACTTTCGTCGATATCCAGGAAACGGAAGACCTCGCGTAGAGTTCCCAGGGGATCGTTTCTCAGGTCTTCGTAGAGCCAGACTCCGACCTGGTCCCGACCGAACGTGTCGAAGTAGCGCTTTACCTGGGCGTAGTAGAAACCTTTCTGTTTGTAGTACCAGAGGGGTCCCCACTTATCCCGCGTACGCGCCTCTTCCGCCTGCAAAGCCTCGGCGAAGCTGCCGAGCGGTTCGCGACCGACCTGTACGCAGTACACGAAATTGGAGTACGCCCTATCGGCGGGGTTGCGAAGGATCGCGATGATCTTGGCGTCGGGGACAGAGCTCTTGATGAGGCCAGGGGCCTTGGGGCTATACAGGTAGGAGGCGGAGGCCTCGCCGATCGCTCTCTCGTCTGAGGCGCCCGCGAAAAGGGCCTGGTATTCTGCGAGGTCGCTTACGGGGACGCTCCTGCGGCCCGGCCTGCGGTATTCCGAACGCATGCCCTCGAAAAAATGTGGCTCCTTGCGGGGGCTCATGTAGACCTGCGGGTGCTGGTTGAGATATTGGTAGAGCGAGGTCGTCCCCGCCTTCTGTGCGCCTACTATGAAGAAGTTGGGCATCGTCATCTGATTACCTCACCCGCTAGTCCTCGCAAGAATGCTTTGTCGTAGATCTCGATACTATCCAAGGAATGCCGCCGGGCTAGGATGCCACCCCTCCCTGGCTCTGTCAATGATCTTGCAGGGCCCTCGACCTTGGGCCGCCCGGGTCAAACGCGCATCGCGCGGTTGAATGAGATCGGCGTCTACAGGGTCAGGAGCCGCTCCGCGCAGGCTGCTGGTAATCGGCGCGTATGTCCATTACGGGTATGTTAGGGTGGGATTCGACAGCGGGTGAGTGGACCTACCGAGATATCGTGGAGTACTGTGAGATCGTAGATGGGAGCTGGATCGTAGTATGAATTACGATAACGGAGATTGGCCGAAGATATCTGTGGTGACGCCTTCGTTCAACCAGGGTCAGTACATCGAGGCGACGATCAAGAGCGTACTAGATCAAGGTTATCCCAACCTGGAGTACATCATTATGGACGGTGGCTCGACCGACAACACCGTAGAGATCCTGAAGAAGTACTCGGACCGACTGGCTTTCTGGGTGAGCGAACCGGACGAAGGGCAGACCGACGCGCTGATAAAGGGGTTCGACCGGGCGGGCGGCGACATCCTGTGCTGGCTGTGCTCCGACGACCTGTTCGAAGCCCGCACCTTGCAAGAGGTGGCCGAGACCTTCGTCGAGCATCCCGACTGGGAGGTGGTCTACGGTGACAGCTTCTGGATAGACGCCGATAGCCGTCCCATCCGTTTCAAGAGGGAGATCCCCTACTACCGCTTTATCTGGATGTATGACCACAACTACCTGCCGCAGCCATCCACGTTCTGGCGTCGCGGTATCTACGAGAAGGTGGGCGGCCTGGATGCCCGGATGGAACTGAGCATGGACGCCGACCTGTGGTCCCGCTTCGCCGAACACACCGCCCTTCATCACGTCCCCCTGGCCTGGTCCCGGATGCGCTACTACCCGGAGCAAAAGAACCGGCGTCTGCGCACCAAGAGCGACGAGGAGGATCGCGTGATCCGAAGTCGCTATCTGCCCGACGAACCCCGGTGGCTCCTCCGCCTGAAATGGTTCCTCGCCAAAGGCCTGCGGGTTGTCCTGAAGTTGGCCCGAAGGGCCTACTGGTAACCCGCTGGAAGCCGGCAGGAGCGAGTACCTTCGATGGACGAGCAAGGTTTCCCCGGGCGGCAAGGCCGTGAGAAGATGCGAAGACAGCAGTAACCCGAGAGATTAGCACTGTACTCGAGTGTGATAGAATGCGGCACTATCTTCCAGATCTTACATTTCGCGGGATTATACCGTGCAAGCGGTGCTTGTACGGTATCCAGAAGGGGGGACACAGTGGGAAAGGAATGGGTGTTCAACACAAAGAGGATGCTCGTCGCCGCCATGGCGGTATCGGTGTTGACGGCCATCATGCTGGCACTACCCGAGGGTGCCCTTGCGTTGCCCTCCGAGGTCCCCGACGACACCCCGATGGTCGACGGACGCGTCAGGGCTATCGAGCAGGTCGGCACCAACATCTGGGTGGGCGGCCGCTTCTCCCGTGTCGAGCAGCGTAGTGGCACGCTCTTG
>Ga0081538_10004371_pt1 | contig 13055 bp, 9 predicted proteins | sample TabmetS5T2R1_FD_71022 | JGI IMG/M metagenome (GOLD analysis project Ga0081538, IMG submission 71022) | Tabebuia heterophylla rhizosphere microbial communities from the University of Puerto Rico - S5T2R1 | ecosystem: Host-associated > Plants > Roots > Rhizosphere ...
GGATCCGCGGGTCGGTGATCATCGCGCGGGCGAGCGACAGGAGCTGGCGCTGGCCGCCGGATAGTCGCTCGCCGCGCTCGCCGACCTCGGTGTCGAGGCCGTCGGGGAGGCGCTCGAGCACATCGAGCGCGTGGACGGCCTCAGCGGCGGCTGCCACGTCCTCCGCGCTCGCACCGGGCTTGGCCCAGGCGATGTTGTCGCGCGCGCTGCCGGCGAACAGGAATTGTGCCGGTAGAGCCGGGAGCGCAAGTCGGTCTCGATCACTGCGGCGATCTGGCTGCTGACGACACCGGCGGCGGCGGAGAACGTCGCTCCCAGCAGCCCGACGAGCGCAATCGCCAGCGCGGCCCCGACCGCACCATCGGCTCCGGTGAGGTCCCCGGCGTCGATCCGCTCGACCGCGTATCCCGTCAGCAGAGGCGTGACCAGCGTCGTCGCGATGATCCCGAGGTTCAACACCAGGACCGCCGGCACCATCCGGCGCTGCCGCGCCAGCAGGCTTACGACGAACCGCAGGGGGGTACCCGTCGGCGGCGCGTCCCTCATCGCACCCGCAGCGACGTGAAGCTGAGGTCCCAGGTCCCCAGCTCGAGATCCAGCACGCCCTTGACGTCCGCCGAGCGCACGTTCGCCGCGCGGCTCCAGACGATCGGCACCCCCGGGGCGAGCTCGGTCACCTGCCGGTCGACGTCCGCCCACCGCTCAGCTCGATCCGCCTCGCCGGTCGTCGTCGCCGCCTCGTCCATGAGGCTCTCGAGCGATGGGTCGGACAGCCGAGAGACATTGGTCCCGGCCTCGAGTCCGGGGCGGCCGAACAGCGGAGGGAGCATGGATGCCGCGTCGTCGAGGTCGCGCTGCCAGCGGTAACCCAGGCACGCGGCCACACTCGGGTCGCGCGAGCAGGCTCGGATGAACGGGCCGAAGGCCAGGAACCGCACGCGGCTCCGCAGCCCGAGCGCCGCGAGCGCCCGGCCCGTCTCGGCGGCGAACGCCGGCGCCGACGCCTGGCGACGGGCGACGAGATCGAGCACCGGGACACCGGCGATCCGGCCCCGGGTGTATCCGGCCTGGCGGAGGTAGCGACGGGCGAGGGCGAGGTTGCCCTGACGGAAGGCGAGGAAGTCGACACCCGGGCCCGCCTTCCCTCCTGCCTCCTCGAAACCAGGGACTCCGGGTGGGATCCAATGGGTCGGGACGTCGCCCACCACGCGGCCACCCGGCGCCGCCCGTACCGCGTCCTGATCGAGCGCCGCCGACACCGCGCGGCGCACGTTCGGCTCATCGAACGGCTTGACGCGCGTGTTGAGCGCGACGAACGTGATCTCGCCCGACAGCGGCAGCGCGACCTGGGCTGGACGCTCGCGCAGCGCCCGGAGCAGATCGGCCCCCGCCGGGTCGTCCCCGTTTATCGCCGTGCGGCCGGCGAGCACGCGCTGTGCGAGCGCCGCGGCACTGGGCGAACGCTGCTCGAGCGCGATCCGGTCGACGAACGCCGGGCGGAAGTCTCCCTGCGAGTCCCAGCGTGGGCTTCCTTCGATCGGCGCGACACGATCACCGTGGCGAGCGTCCCCGCTCGGTTCTCACATGTCAAGCAGCACCTCCTCATTCCCCACCGCGCGCGCCACCCGGTGCTCACCAGCACGGAACGGCGACCGCCTCATCCGCTCGCCTACGGAATCCAGCAGTCCAGGAAGACGAGAGCCGGCTCGTTGGTCACTGCTGGCCTCGCTCCGCGGGAGGGAATGCGGCCGTCTTGCGGCGGGCGGGGATCGGATGCGATGCTGCACCGAACCCCCGTCGGAGGAGCGTTCAGATGTGCGTCCGCCGCGCTGTTCGCGCAGTGATCGTCGCGCTGCTGGCCCTGCTGGTCGGACCCGCAAGCGCGTCGGCTGCGACCGACCACGTGGTGATCACGGGAGGGGCGGTCGTTCCTGGCGGCCGGACGGCCGGCGATGTCGTCGTGCTCGACGGGACGGTGAGGATCGCGGGGCGTGCCACGGGCAACGTCGTGTCGGTGAGCGGGCGAGTGCGGGTCACGGGCCGCGTCGATGGCGACCTGATAACCGTGTCGGACCGTGCGTTCCTGGGTCCGACGGCGCGAGTGGGCGGCGACCTGCGCTACGGCGACGAGCGCCCCGTGCTCGCGCGCGGCGCCAGGGTGGGCGGCGAGATCAGCAATGAGGACTGGGCCGACGCGGCGAGCGGTTGGGGTTGGGTCAGCCTGATCGGGTGGTGGCTGGCCGTCTCCGTCTCGACGCTGATCGTCGGCGTACTGATGGTCTTGCTGGCGCCGGCGGCGCTGTACGCGGCGGAGCGGGCGGTGCGCGAGCGGCTCGGCGCCACGGTCGCTTGGGGTGTCGCGATTGCGATCGGCGTGCCGCTGCTGGCGGTGCTGGCGCTCGTCACGCTCGTCGGCATCCCGTTCGGCATCGCGCTGTTGCTGGCCGCGATTCCCGTGCTGGTGGTCGCCTACACGACGAGCGCGTGGCTCGTGGGGCGCCGTGTGTTCCGTAACCGCTCGACGTCGCCATGGGCGGCGCTGTTCATCGGCTGGGGAATCCTGCGCGTGCTGGCGCTGATTCCCGTCGCGGGCGTCCTCGTCGGGCTCGCGGCGACGGTCGTCGGGCTGGGAGCGCTGGCCGTGGCGCTATGGCGGGCCGGCAGGCCAGGCGCGCCCGCGGCGAGGCCCGAAGCGCCGCCTCCGGGTCGCCCCGCACCAGCGGCCTGACGGTCCAGACAGCGGGTGTCGCTGGTGGGCGTCGTGGCTCTAGTGCCCAAGACCGCGGCCCAGGTACGCCCCTTTCTGGATGCGGCGCGTCCATTCGACGGCGATTCGCGGCGGTGTGACCAGGTCGAGGCGCTGGCTGACACGAGCAGACTCGTGCCGTGATCTGACCTCGTCCTCGTCCACCGCAAGCGCGGAGACAGCGCAACGCGCGGTCGCTGCTTCACGAATGCGGGCGATCTGGAACCGAACTCTTCGGCCCCGGCCTGCGTATCTCTCCCGAACGGGTAACGCGGCCGTCGCGTCGGCGCGCCGCGATGGGAGGAAGGAGTGACACCATGACGCCACATCGCGTCGGCAAGGCACTTGCCGTGGTCGCGGTCCTGGCGACCGCAGCGGTGCCGTCAACCGCGGCGGCCCAGGTCGAGGAGCTGCCAGCCGTGGGCCTGCGGACCGTCGCCGAGGGGTTGACGTCGCCGGTCACGCTCACGTCGCCCGGCGACGGCTCCGGCCGCCTGTTCGTGGTCGACCAGGTGGGGCTAGTCCGGGTCCTCATGCCCGACGGCACGCTGCAACCCGAGCCGTTCCTGGACGTGCGCAGCCGGATGGTGGCGCTGATGCCGGGATTCGACGAGCGCGGGCTGCTCGGGCTCGCGTTCCATCCGCAGTACGCCACCAACGGCCGCTTCTTCGTGTACTACAGCGCGCCGCTGCGGGCCGGCGGCCCGGCCGGTTTCAACCACACCAGCACCATCTCCGAGTTCCGCGTGTCCGCCACCGACCCGAACCGCGCCGATCCCGAGTCGGAGCGAGTCCTGCTGCAGATCGACAAGCCGCAGTTCAACCACAACGCCGGCACGCTGCTCTTCGGCCCGGACGACGGTGACCTCTACATCTCGATCGGCGACGGCGGCGGAGCCAACGACGTCGGCCTCGGCCACGTCGGCGATTGGTACGCCGACAACGGCGGTGGCAACGGCCAGGACGTGACGCAGAACCTGCTCGGCAACATCCTGCGGATCGACGTCGACGGCGGCGTGCCGTACGGGATCCCGCCCGACAACCCGTTCGCCGCGTCGCCCGGGCTCGACGAGGTGTGGGCGTACGGCCTCCGCAACCCGTACCGCATGTCCTTCGACCGCGGCGGCAGCCACCAGCTCTTCGTCGCCGACGTCGGACAGAACAGGTTTGAGGAGGTCAACATCGTCACCGGCGGCGGCAACTACGGCTGGAACGTCAAGGAGGCAACGCACTGCTTCGACGCCGAGAACCCGAACCAGGAGCCGGCGAGCTGCCCGGACGTCGTCGGCCCAGGGCATCCGCGGACAGGCGATCCGCTGATCGATCCGATCATCGAGTACCCGCAGGCTCGCCTCGGCGGCCCGGGGGTCGCCGTGGTCGGCGGCCACGTCTACCGCGGCTCGGACCTGCCCCAGTTCCGCGGGCGCTACATCTTCGGCGACTGGAGCCGCAGCTTCGGCCAGCCCGACGGGACGCTCTTCGTCGCCAAGACGCGCCAGCGCGGGCTGTGGCAGATGCAGGAGCTCCGCGTGGCGACGAGCCCGACCGGCCGGCTGAACGCCCGCCTGCTCGGCTTCGGTGAAGACGCCGCGGGCGAGCTGTACGTCCTCACGACGAACAACACCGGCCCGAGCGGGACCACCGGACGGGTCCTGAAGCTAGTGCGGCCGAGCGGCAGCTAGCCGCACGGTGGATCGTGGCCGGGCGCGTGTCTGGCGTCAGGCGCACAGGATCACACGACTACAGGAAACGGCCCGCCCGGAGCGGGCGGGCCGTTTCCTTGGACCGCGTTGCGGTTCCAGCTCGTCAGAAGACGAGGCAGTCGACGTACTCGAAGCTCTCCGCGGCGAACGAGAACGGCTCGACCGGCGGGTCCTGCTCGATGACGTATTGCTTGACGTTCCCCTGGGCGGCGGCGAAGACGCCGGCCCAGTCGACGATGCCCTGGCCGACGGTCGTCTGCGTGCGGCTGGCGATGTCGGCGACGTCCTTGACATGGAGCAGCTCGATGCGTTCACCGAACTCCTCGACGAGCGCCACGGGATCCTCGCCGGCGATCGTCGCCCAGCCGACGTCGAGCTGGAAGACCACCCAGCGCGGGTCGGTGTTCTCGACAAGGATCTGCCACGCGCTCTTGAGCGTGCCGTCGCCCTGCGCGTCGACGTACCTGGTCAGGAACTCGCCGTCGTGGTTGTGGCCGAAGATCGGCCCGGTGCCGTTCTTCACCGACCGCCTACCGAGACGGTTCATCGTCTCCGCGGTCGCCAGCGTGTTCTCGTAGCTGCCGGTTCCCGGCGAGGCGAACCCGCCCGAGCCGGTCCAGTGCTGCCCCAGCAGCTTGGCGTCGGCGAGGTTCGCGTCCCAGTTCGCCTCGTTCGTTGACATGTGCCGTGACGGGACCGCGAGGCCGTACTTGTCGGCCAGCGCCTTGAACTGCTCGGCGGTGAGCCCGTGGAAGCTGAACGGCTCGATGTTCCGGTAGCCGACCTCGCTCAGGAACGCGAACACGAACTCCAGTCGCTCGGCGCGGGTCGCCTCCGGCCCGGGCGCCCCAGCCGGGGCCTCAGCGGCCCGGTCGCCGCGATCGATGTAGCGGTTAAACGTCCACAGCTGAATGGAGATCTTGTTCGCCGGCACGGTGCGCCCCGTGGCGCAGTTCGCCTGATCGGCCTTGTCCGGCGCTGGCGTCCCCTGCGCACCGGCCCCAGACGCACCGACCATGCCGAGCAACAGCGCCAGGGTGGCGGCGAGCGCCAGCTGCATCGCCAGCCTCGCGGGTCTTGTCCGACTATTCGCCTGCATATGAAGTCCCTCCTCAATCGTCTCGCACGCCGTCGTCGCCGTACCGGCGCCGTACCGGCGTTTCCCGCGACGCACTGCATTCCACCTGTTCGGCACCGACGACGCCCGCTGGCTCGTTCCCTGGGACTGAGCTCGACAGCGTAACCGACGATCTTGACCGCGACCTTCGTGGCGCTCGCATCCCGCTCGATACGAGCGTCTCCACTTGTTCGACAGGGCGCCGGCTCTGGGCGTCGAGTGCAGGCGTCTCGGCGCTGCGCGAGAGCGCGTTGCTAGCCGGCGGCGCGGGCGTGGAGTCCGATGGCCAGCGTGGTGAGGTAGTCCTCGAGCGTGGCCCGGAAATCGAGGTGCGTCTTTTCGAGGCGTTCGTCGGCGGCGCAGGCCTGAAGGACGGCCTCGGGCGGCCGGGCATACGCCCAGAGCGCTGCGGTCATCAGCCAGGCGCCGACCGTGTAGCGCCAGGCGTCGTCCTGGCTGAGTTCGGGCAGCGCGTCGCGCACGAGTCCCGCGATGACCTCGGCGTCGGCCAGGGCTGCGAGCTTGTATTTGGTGATCGCCTCGACGGAGACGTTGTGCTCGAGCACTGCGGCTTGGGTGCTCATGAGGTCGCACAGGACCGGGCGCTCTGCCAGTGACCCCGAGATGGCTGTCGCCAACTGTTCGGCGCGGCGCCTGAATCCGGCTCTGTGCCGGACGGCTGAGGGCAGTTCGGCTGCCAGATGCGCGAGCCATTCGCGGACGGAGCTGGCCAGCAGCTCCAGCAGCACGGCCTCGCGCGAGTCGAAGTAGCGCAGGACGTTGGATTTGGCCAGGCCGACCCGTCGACTGAGCTCGTTGAGCGAGATGTCGGCGACGGGCATCTCCTGGAGCATCGTGGCAGCGGTGTCGAGGATCGCCTGGCTGCGAAGCGCGCGTTGCTCGTCGCTTCGGGCACGTTGGAACGTTGTGGTCGCCATGTCTAGATCTTACAGACCGGTGGTCTCTTCATCTGAGGGCCGTTGCGATGGAGCGGACGGGCGGTAGCCCGCCCGCTCCAGCTCAGCCGTCAGTATGCGATCACCGGCTCGGCGGCGGCATCGTCAGGCGCGACATCCGGCGCGCCGGACGGCAGCAGCAGCCACGCCGCTACGGCGCCGACCGCGAACACCGCGGCAGCCCATGTGAAGGCTGTGGTGTAGCCGTGAACGGCGGCCTGCGCGGCAACGTCCGCGGCGGCTTGGTGGGTCGACGCGTACGCACCCGCGGCGCCGGCCGCCAGCGTGCTGAGCAGGGCAGTGCCCACCGACCCGCCAACCTGCTGTCCGGTGTTGACCAGCGCCGAGGCCACGCCCGCGTCGGGCCCGTCGACGCCGCGCGTCGCCGTGTCCATCGCGGGGGCGAAGATCAGGCCGAGGCCAAGGCCGACCACGAGGAGGCCCGGCAGCACATCGGCCCCGTAGCTCGAGTCCACCGTCACACCGGTGAACCAGACCAGCGCGGCGGCGCTGAGCAGCATGCCCACGGCCACCAGCGGCCGCGGGCCGAAGCGCGGGAGTAGACGGGTCTGACCAATTGCTCCGGCCGGCAGGATCATCGCCATCATCGGCAGGAACGCCAGGCCGGACACCAGCGGCGAGAAGCCGAGCGTCTGCTGCATGTAGTAGGTGAGGAACAGGAAGACGCCGAACATCCCAGCGCCGACGACGGCGAGGGCCAGGAAGCCACCGCCGCGCGCGCGATCGGCGACCACGCGCAACGGGAGCAGCGGGTGTTCGACGCGACGCTCGACGGCGACGAACGTCACCAGCAGGGCGGCCGCCGCGGCGAGGCCGGCGATCGTCAGAGGGGAACCCCAGCCGTGCGACTCGGCGTTGGAGAAGCCGTAGACGAGCGCGAACAGGCCCGCGGAGGCCGTCAGCGTGCCGGGCAGGTCAATCCGCGAGCGGTTGGTCTGCACGGCATCGTCGGGGAGGACGCGCACTGCGGCCACAGCGACCGGGACTGCCAGGATGAGGTTGACGAACATCGTCCAGCGCCAGTCCAGGTACTCGGTCAGCCCACCACCGAGGATCAGGCCGACGGCGGCGCCCGAAGCCCCGATCACACCGAACACCGAGAACGCGCGGTTGCGTTCCTCCGGGATCGTGAAGGTCGTGGTCAGCAGGCTCAGCGTCGCCGGCGCGAGCAGTGCGGCGAACGCGCCCTGTAGCGCGCGTGCGCCGACGAGAACGCCGAAACTCGATGCAAAGCCGCCGAGCGCGGACGCCGCCGCGAAACCGACCAGACCAAGCACGAATACGCGCTTGCGGCCGAAGAGGTCGCCGACCCGCCCGCCGACCAGCAGCAGGCTCCCGAACGACAGCGCGTACGCGGTGACGACCCACTGGCGCGACTCATCGGAGAAGCCGAGCGCCTCCTGGGCGGACGGGAGCGCAATGTTCACGATGGTTACGTCGAGTACGACCATCAGCTGCGCAACGCCGATGAGCGCGAGGATCAGCCAGCGCAGCCGGCTGCTGGTTTCTGTGGAGGGGGACACGATCCATACTCCTTTACTCGATAACAGACCAGAGGTCTCTTGTGTCCCAGAGTAAAACAGACCGTCGGTCTCTTGTCAAGAGACCGCTGGTCTCTACAGTCCCTCGCAGCCGTCGACTAGTGGCGAGACGCATGGAAGGCGGCACTGACCGGCTTGCTGCGGCGTTCACGGTCGCGGCGGATCTCCGGGCCGGGTTGACCTGATGCTCGCCGCCCAATTACGGTTGCGGGAGCCCCCAAAGAGGAGAGTCTCATGCGAGTCCGTCGCTTGCTCATGGCGCTCATCGTTGTTGCCGCGTCCGCCCTCGTCGTCTCTCCCGCCGCGGCGGCGCAAGCCGGTTACGAGCCGCGCTTCGAGTCGGCTCCCTGTCCAACAGAGTTTCCGGTGCCGGTGCCGTTTCCGCAGAACGCCCGCTGCGGTTTCCTCGTCGTCCCGGAGAACCGCAGTCGGCCCGAGGGCCGGACGATTCGCCTCGCCGTCGCGATCGTCCCTGCGGTCTCGCCGCAGCCGGCGCCCGACCCCATCGTCCACCTGACCGGGGGCCCCGGCGGCATCGCGTTTTTCGAGGCGCCGCTGGTCATCGACGCCGGCTTTAACCGCGACCGCGACCTGATCCTGATGAACCAGCGGGGGACGTTTCTCTCCGAGCCGGCGCTCACCTGCGAGGCCATCGACCGGTTCAATCGCCTGCAGGTGGCGCTGCCCCTGGACGCGCGCTCGACGCGACGCAAGCATGTGGCGGCGACGCGCAAGTGCCGCCGGCAGCTCGTGGCCAGGGGCATCGACATCGCCGCCTACAACACGACCGAGAACGCGGCCGACTTCGCCGATCTGCGGCGCGCGCTCGGCTACGACCGCTGGAACATGTTCGGCGTCTCCTACGGCACCGACCTGGCGCTGACGATCCTGCGCGATCACCCCGAGGGCCTCCGCAGCGTGATCCTCGACTCGACCGTGCCGCCGAGCGTCGTGGCCCTGTCCGGGTTCTGGCCCAACGCCCGCGATGGCTTCCAGAACATCTTTCGTGCCTGCACGGCGCAGGCTCGCTGCCGCAGCAGCTTCCCGAACCTGGAGCGGACCTTCACCAGGCTCGTGCGCCGCCTCGAGTCCGATCCGGTCAGGACCACGGTCCCGGACCCGGCCTCCGACCAGCCGACCCCGGTGGCGCTGGACGGCGGGGCGCTCGCCAACTGGCTCGTCTCTACGACCTTGACGACGCCCCCCCTTAAGAACATCCCGTCTTGGATCGCCGAGCTCGCGGCCGGCGACCCCCAGACCATCGCCGCGTCGCGCCTCGCCACGGTCACGCCGCCCGGACTCACCGGCTACGGGCTGGTCTACGGAGTCATCTGCCGCGAGTGGGCCCCGTTCGACAGCGAGCGCGAGGTGCTCGCCCAGGGACGCGACGTGCTCCCGCGGTATCCCCGCTCGGTGCTGTCCCAACCGCCGCAGTTCACCTACATGTTCGACGACTGCCGCGTCTGGGACGTGCCGGCGGCGCCCGCCTCGTTTCGCGAGCCCACCGTCAGCGAGATCCCGACGCTGATCCTGTCGGGAAGCTTCGACTCGATTACCCCGCTCGCCTGGGCCTATGCCGCCGCCGAGACGCTGCCCAACTCGAGGATCGCGAGCATCCCGGGGGTGGGGCACTTCGTCGCAATCGGATCGCCGTGCGCCCAAGCGGCCATCGCCTCCTTCCTCCAGCGGCCGGACGGACCGGACACGAACTGCGTCGCCACCCTGCGACCACCCACCTTCGTCACGCCCTAGAGAAGGTCGAGTTGTGAAGCGGCTGCTCGCTGGCGTGATCGGGGTGGGCTTGGTCGCTGCGCTGTTGGCGGGATCGGCGACGGCTCGTGGGCCGGCCGGACGCACCTTCCACGGGGCCGTCTTCTCGGCCGGGGTTTCCGGTGATCCCAACGCCGGTCCCGGTCGGGTGATCACGTCGGCGACGCCGTCTCTCGGCGGGCTCGTGCGCGTGTCGACCGACGGCGGCGTCTCCGCGCCTCTGACCGCGGAGGAGCTCACGACGAGCGGGAGCGTGGCGCTCGACTCGCAGACCGAGCCCAGCGTCTCGGTCAATCGGTCGAGGCGTGCCAACGTCGTGGGGATGTGGCAGGAGGATCGCTGGACGAGCGGCGGCGCGCGCAACCTCGTCTTTGGCACCAGCTTTGACGGTGGCCGCACCTGGGTGAACAGCCCGCTCCAAGGCGTCAGCATCCTCGCGGGCGGAGAGTTTCAGCGGGTCACCGACCCTTGGGTCGACTTCGGCCCGTCAAATCGCGTGTACGCGTTCAGCCTCGGCTTCGATGACACGGGGCCGGACAACGGGCTGTTCGTCAGCACGTCGAGCGACGGCGGCCTGACCTGGGGTAAGCCGGTCGCCGTGATCGTTGATCGTCAGTTCGAGTTCTTCAACGACAAGAACGCGCTGGCGGCTGACGACTGGGGCAAGAGCCCGCATCGCGGCAACGTTTACGTCGCCTGGGACCGCCTGATCGAGGATCCGCTCGGCCAGCCGTTTGTCGGCACCTTCACCGGTCCGGCGATGTTCTCCCGCTCGACCGACGGCGGCGCGAACTTCTCGTCGCAGCGGGTCGTGTTCGAGACGGGAACGAACAAGCAGACGATCGGGAACGTCCCCGTCGTATTTCCGAACGGCCACGTCGCCGTCCTGGGGACCTTCTTCGATAACGCCAGCTTCGGGAAGAACAGCCAGCGTCTGTGGATGACGCGGTCCACGGACGGAGGCGAGAGCTTCAGCGCTCCGCGGCTCGTCATGGACATGCAGTCGCTGCCCGTTCCCGGACTGCGCACGGGCGACACCGTCCCCGCATTCGCTGTCGCAGAGGACGGCACGCTCTACGCGACTTGGCAGGACGCCCGCTTCTCCAACGGGAAGCGCACCGACGTCCTCGTCACGTCGTCGCGAGACGAAGGGCAAACCTGGTCGACGCCGGTGAAGGCCAATGACACGCCCGCAGGGGCCCAGGACGCGTTCACACCCGCCATCGCCGTCGACGCGCGCGGCCGCGTCGGCATCCTCTATTACGACCTGCGCGAGGACCCGTCGACGAGGGACGAATCGTTCCTGACGACAGAGTGGCTCACCACCTCGACGGACGGCGGCCGCACCTGGTCGCCGAGCCGGCGCCTGACACCCACATTCGACCACGCTGCCGCGGCGCAGGCCGGCGGTTTCTTCCTGGGCGACTACCAGGGACTCGACGCTGCCGGAACGTCCTTCCAGCCGTTCTTCGCCGCGAACCTGGCGGTGCAGACGAGCGGGGCGCTTGGCTCGGACATCTTCTCCACGCGCCTCAACTAAAACCGCGCGGTGCGAGGCGGGGCGGGCGCCCCCGACAACGCCGGCCGCGACGTCCTCGCCCGCTCTCGACTCGGGGACTAGCCTTCGTGTCCCCCGACGAGGAGCCCGCCTGCGCCCGCTTCGCATCGGAGTCCAGCTGCCGGAGGTCGAGCGCGACGTACGCTGGCACGAGTACGCGGCCATGGCCCGCGCCGCCGAGGAGGTCGGGTTCGACTCGATCTGGGTCGGCGACCACCTGCTCTACCGCGGCGACGGGCGACCGGAGCGCGCCCCCTGGGACGCCTGGACGCTGCTCGCCGGGCTCGCCGGCGCGACCGAGCGCGTCGCGCTCGGGCCGCTCGTGGCCTGCACCGCGTTCCGGCGGCCGGGCGTGTTGGCGCGCACGGCGGCGGCGGTCGACGAGCTGTCGGGCGGCCGCCTGGTGGTCGCCCTCGGCGCCGGCTGGAACGAGACCGAGTTCCGCGCCTTCGGGATCCCGTTCGACCACCGCGTCGCGCGCTTCTGTGAGGCGTTCGCCATCGTCCGGCGGCTGCTGGCCGGCGAGCGCGTGACGTTCACCGGCAGCTACGAGACGGTGGCGGACGCGGTGCTGCTGCCGGCGCCGGCCCGCCGGCCGCCGCTGATGGTCGGCGCCACCGGTCCCCGGATGCTCGCCGCCACGCTGCCCCACGTCGACGCCTGGAACATCTGGTACGAGTGGTACGGCAACACGCCCGAGGGCCTGGCGGCGGCGAACCGCACCGTCGACGAGGCCGCCCGGCGGGCCGGGCGTGACCCCGCCGCGATCGCGCGCAGCGCGTGCGCGCTCGTCGTGCTCGATCGCGCGGCCCGCGAGCGCCCGCTCACCGACGGCGTGCCGCCCCTAGAGGGTTCCCCCGAGCGCATCGCGGCCGGCCTGCGCGACCTGGCCGAGGCCGGCGCCGACGAAGCGATCCTGATCGTCAGCCCGATCACCGAGCGCTCGATCCGCCTCCTCGGCGACACCCTGGCCGCGCTGGACGGTCCCTCGTTGGCCCGCGATCGCGGGGTGGGTTGATCACCGCCGGTCGGCGACGTTGCCGAGCACCCTGCGCACTTGGTCTGCGATCTCGATGTCTTCGCGCGCTTCGACGACTAGCACGCGGACGGCCGCTTCGGGCGCGGTCACCTCGGCGTCGCCGGCGACCGCGGCGTTCGCGGCTCGGTCGAGCTTCACCCCGAGGAAGCCGAGCCCCGAGCAGGCCTCTTCGCGTACCGGCGCCGAGCGCTCGCCCACGCCGCCGGTGAACACGAGCGCGTCGAGGCCGTCGAGGGCGGCGGCCATCGAAGCGATCCCGCCGCGGAGCCGGTGGATGTAGACGTCGAACGCCAGCGCCGCCGCGTCGTCGCCGGCGTCGCGCCCGCGCAGCACCTCGCGCATGTCGGGGGTGCCCGCCAGGCCGCGCAGACCCGACGAGTGCTCGAGCGCGTGGGCGAGTTCGGCCTCGCCCAGGGCGTGGTGCTCGAGCAGCCAGAAAACGAGTCCCGGGTCGACGCTGCCCGAGCGGGTGGCCATGACGAGGCCCTCGAGCGGCGTGAAGCCCATCGTCGTGTCGACCGACCGCCCGTTGCGCACCGCGGCGAGCGAGGCGCCGGCGCCGAGATGACAGGTGACCACGCGCAGGTCGCGGCGCTCGAGAAGC
>Ga0081538_10004372_pt1 | contig 13054 bp, 14 predicted proteins | sample TabmetS5T2R1_FD_71022 | JGI IMG/M metagenome (GOLD analysis project Ga0081538, IMG submission 71022) | Tabebuia heterophylla rhizosphere microbial communities from the University of Puerto Rico - S5T2R1 | ecosystem: Host-associated > Plants > Roots > Rhizosphere ...
GGCGCTGGTCTGGGACTTCCGGCCAGGCGTCCGGCCACATCCGTTCGGACCACGCCACGCGCACATGCCGGATCCGGTCGACCACACCCATGGCTCTCCGCTCAGGGTCGTGCAGGCGACGCCATGGCGCTGGCCCTGGAGGTTCCAGCTCACCCAGCGGATCGAGTTCGCACGGGCCGACGGTGCACCCAATGCGACCTCTTCAACCCTGGCTGGACGCTAGGAGTCTGCCAGCCACGCCAGCAAGCGGCCCTGCGACCAGCAGCGGCCAACGGCCTCGGCGCGCAGCGCCTCGTCGGACTCACTCAGGGCGACGGCGACGCGCTCGTACAGCGGCGAGGTTGCGGCGGCGTCGACCTCACCGAAGCGTCGGTACACCTGCGCGAGCGTGGGGGCCCTACCCACCGGTACGGCGCTTGCTGCGGTCGGCCCTGGCATCCCGACGATTCTAGCCATCGCAACGACCTTGACAGGACACGAGCGCCAATAGCCGCGCGGGAATGACGATCAACTGCCGCCATTGAAGGGCGGGCCGCGGCTCGCGGACGTACGGGTCCGCCCGAGCGACGCGGCCCGCCATGCACATGGCTTCGGCGCTACTTCTTGACGCGGTAGCGGATATGGGTGACGCCCGTGCCCTCGACCACCCTGATCGGGCCTTCGAACTGCGCGGGCGCGGTGCCCAGGTCGGCGAACAGGGGAGTGCCGCCGCCGAGGACCACCGGTATGAGCTCGATGCCGACCTCGTCAAGTAGGCCGGCTTCGAGGCATTGCCGGGCGATCTGGCCCCCCATCCCGGCCGTGGATGACCGCAGGAGCAGGATTGTCAGTTTGCTAGCCGCTGACCTGGACAAATGACGGTGGGGTTGACAGGCGGTCGCTGGGATCTACCTTCACGGTGTCTATTCAGGTCCCAGCCGATCCAAGGCCAGTGGCGGGCAGCGTAGTTCTCCGGTGACGAAGCGCCCGACGGGCTGGTCCAGGCGCACGATGACGCTCTGGCCGTAGAAGCCGGCGACCGTGCCGGTGTGACCGTGCAGGTACAGCGGCCGGGCGCGGTGGTTGATGCGCACCCGGTCGCCGACCCGCAGGCTGGCTCGGGTGATGAGCGCGTGGGCGGCGGCCAGCAGCTGCTGGCGCTCGGCGATGGCGGCGGCCAGCACGGGCAGCTCGGCGTCCAGCTCGCCCGCTTGGATGCGCTCGACCAGCAGCTGGATGCCGGGGACAGTGCTGTCTGCCCCGCCGGGCGGGGGCGTGGTGGGTGGCGGCACCGCGGCGAGGGGACGCCGGGGGCGGCGGGCGCGGCTGCTCATGACGGTCAGCATGCCTCATCCGGGGCTGGCGTGTTACGGACCGGCGGCGGCCGGCAGCCAGGGGTCGCCCTCAAACACCCGCCGCAGCGCAGCAAGCACCCCGACCTGCTGCTTGCGGGCGGTCGCTACGTAGCTGCGGAGGCGGCAGAAGCGCTGCGCGCCGGGCAGGGTGCGCCAGCCGCCGCTGATCTTCTGCTGCAGCTGGCCATGCGGATGTCCCGCTCGGCCTGGTTGTTGTCGAACGGCACCCGGAAGTCGGTGGCAAAGCGCAGCCCCTCCTGGCGGTGGTCGTCCAGGCGGGCCAGCAGGTTGGCGGCCTTGGAGCGGCGCTGGCGGCCGCTGCGGCCGCTGGAGGGGCGGGTGGCGGCCGGTGGCGGGTTGGCCCGCCAGCCCTCGTCGATGATCGCCTGGTAGCGGGCGTGGTAGTGGTCCAGCCGCCGTGGGTCCAGCCGGTCGGTGCCGGCGGCCACGGCCCGCTCGACCGCCCACTTGGCCTCGATGAGCAGCGCGGCCATGGTTGCAGCGCGCGTGGGTGGCCTGCTGGTAGCGGCCATAGGACGACCAGCCGTCGTGCACCGCCACGCCCCGGAAGCCGGGCAGCACCCCGGCCTGGTCCATCGCCTGCCTGCCCCGCTTGGGGTGCACGGTGAACAGGCTGAGCCGGTCGGTGCAGGCCGCGTGCAGCCAGTGCAGCCGGCCCGCCACCCGGGCCCCGGTCTCATCGAAGTGGGCCACCGGCGCCGCCGCCAGCTGTGCGCGCACCGCGTCGATGAAGCCGTCCAGCCCGTCGGCGCACTCGCCAAGGATCGCGGCCACGGTGCCGCTGGCCACCTCGGCGCCGACCAGGTCGGCCAGCGCCTGGGCGGTGCGCTCGACCGGCAGGTGCTGCTGGCCGTGCAGATAGGCGACCGCGGCCCGGACCCCAGGACCGTAGCAGGCCGGGGCGCGCACCCCGTCGGGGAACGCCGCGGCCGTCACCGCCCCGCAGCCACAGCGGCGCCGCTCGGCCCGATGCTCGGTGACCAGCAGGCCAAGTTGTGGCAGGTCGTGGACCTGCCGAACCTCGGCGCCCACCACCCCGGCGTCGGCCAGCTCGCCGCCGCAGCGCTGGCAGCGGTCGGGGGCGTGCACCACGACCACGTCCGGATGCTCGACCTGGGCCAGGTGCGCGCCGGGAGCGCCGGGCTGGCCGCCGGGCTTACGCCGAGCTGCGGCGCGGCGGGCCGCCCGGCTGGGTTTGGGCGGGCCCTTGGCCAGCCCGTCAGCAGACGGCGGCTTGGAGGAGTTGGAGGAGTTGGCCCGCAGCCGGGCGATGGTGGCCGCAGCAGCCGGGTCAGGCGCGCCCGGCGCAGGATCGTCCGGCACGCCGACGCTGACCGTGTTCCCGCCCTCCTGGTCTGCCGTGCCCGCCCGTGGCAGGCGGAGACTGGCACCGCTGCAAGCAGCGGGTCAACCCAGCCATGTGGGTGCGCAAAGGCGGTCAGCCAGGACCACGACCACCTACGCAGATGCAGCTCAGGGCGGCGACCGCCGACGGCGACGTGGCTCCTGCACCCATTGCACGGTCCGGCGCTCCAGCCCCGTCATCGTGGGCTCACAGCGGCCCGCGGTAGGTCGACGACCAACCAAACAGCGCGCGCAGGCGCTGCGACGGGTTGAACTTGAACACCCAGCTGTCCCGCTCCGCCCGGACATAGAAGGAGCCAAAGCCGCGCAGGGACACGCTGTCGCCGCCTTTCAACGCCGCATAGATCTCCTCCAGGAACCCATCCACGATCTCGGCGACCGTCTCGCCGTCCCGGTCCAGCCGCCGCGCCACCCGGGCCACCAGTTCCGGCTTGTCGACTCGCTCAGCCATCCAAGCTCTCCCGCTCCTTCCGGGAGGGTGTTGCTTGCCCGGCCGCCACGTCCGCGGCGTGGCATGCCATGCCGCGCATGCCGATCCTCCCCGATGGCTCACCTCGCCGCCGGTGGCGTGTCCCTGCACGCCAGCGCGGCCGCTCAGCGCAGGTACGCCCCGGCCGCGACCCCGAAGGCCTCCTCAGGCGGGCCGAGAAACTCACCCGACGGGAAGACCGAAAGCTCGTAGCGCTCGTTGCTGTAGGTGTAGAAGGCAAAGCCCCAGCGGTCCTTGTCGCCGAAGTAGCGCAGGCGGCACAGCTTGGTCGGGGTGTTGCGCAGCCGCTCCAGATACTCCTCGCGCGTTTCCGGCCAGTCCGCCGGTGGCCAGTCATCAGGGAGCGGCGCCGGCTCGGTGTAGGCGTCGATGTAGCAGAACTGGCCGTGGAAGCGGATCTCGAGCCGCGTGTAGCAGCCGGCGAAGTGCTGCCCGGCGTGGCGGCGGATGCGCTCCTCGGTGCGGCGCCTGACCGGCTCCGGGATCGGCGTGCCGCCACGGTCAGGAGTGAAGACCCAACCCCTCGTTCGTGGCACCAGTGACCTCGTCGCTCGCTCTCATCGCTCTGGCACGATGCACGCAGAGCTTGACGTAAGCCCCATGGTGCCCGCCACAGACCTTGGATCAGCTAGGACCTGAATAGATACCCTTCACGTTGTTGTGGCCCAACGTCCAGGAGCCCGGGTCCTCCGAACCTGGTTCGGCGCGGCCGCGTGAGGAGGTACCGTGGTAGCCCGGGAGCGAACTGTGCGATGAGCCCGCCGAGCACCGACCCGGCGCATCGCCCGCGCGTGGTCCTCGCCCCGGAGATCGCCGAGGTCGCAGGGCTGATCACCGCTCGCCTTCCCGACCTCGTCGACCGTGTCGTCCAGCGCATCTCGACCGAGATCGAGTTCTACCGCGACCGTGATGTCGTCGGCCTGGAGGATCTTCGAGGCTCGGTTCGGAGCAACCTGGAGTCGATGGTCACCCAGCTCACCAGCGACCGTCCGCCCGACGTGACCGCGCCTCGCGCGACCGGTCGCCGCCGCGCCGAGCAGGGCACACCACTGGCGGACATCCTGCACGCCTACCGGCTCGGCTTCACCGAGTTGTGGGAGGCGATCGTCGAGGAGGCGCGGAACGCCCGGGCGCCGTCCGAGACGCTCATCGATGCCGCCAGCGGGGTGTGGTGGCTCATCGGCGAGTACACCCAGGAGCTCACGGTGGCCTACCGGGAGGCCGCGGCCGAGCTGCAGCTGGCCGGAGCGCGGGAGCGTTCTGCCCTGGTGGAGGCGCTGTTCACCGGCGGCATCCCCGACCGGGACACGCTCTGGGAGGCCGCCAAGCTGCTGCGGCTGCCCTGGGAGGGCGTGTTCGTGGTGGTGGCCGCCGAGGCGCCGGGGCTGGCCCAGGAGGGGCTGCCGGACGTGGAGGCGATGCTGGCCGCACGTGGGATCGGGTCGGCGTGGCGACTGCATCCCGACATCCAGACGGGCGTGGTGTCGCTGCGGCGCGGTGACGTGCTGGCCGTGCTCCTCGAGCTGCTGGGCCGCAGCGTGCGCGCCAGGTCGGGCGTCAGTCCCATCTACCACTCGCTCGAGGAGACCCCCCGGGCGCTGCACTACGCGCGGCTGGTCCTCGCCAGCTTGCCCGCGGGCTGCCCGGCGGTCGGCCAGTTCGAGGAGACGCCGCTGCGCGTGCTGGCCGCCGCCGCGCCGGATGCGGCCGGGGAGCTGGCCCGCGCGGTGCTCGGACCGGTCCTCGAGCTGCCCGCTCCGGATCGCTCCACGCTGCTCGATACCTTGCGGGCGTGGTTTGAGGCCGGCGGTTCCGCGGTGGAGACCGGCAGGCGGATCTACTGCCATCCCAACACGGTGCGCTATCGGCTGCGACGGTTGCAGGAACATACCGGCCGGTCCCTTGACGACCCACGTGCCGTGGCCGAGCTGCTTGCCGCCTTGGACGCGCTTCGCCTCATGCCCGGCATGGGCGGGTCGAGCGAGCGCTGAGGTCGCGCTGGCGCCGCACGGCGGTTGTCGCCGGCGACAACTCGCGCGGGTGATTGCTGTCCTGCCGGCCATTGCCCCTGGCGCCGTCCGCGCGGACGCTTCCAGGCAGCAACCGATGCCTGCGGAGGGCGGCGATGACCAACCTGGCCCTGAACCTGTCCGAAGCCACGACTATGTACCCGCAGCGGGCGGCGGTCCGCCTCGACGATCTCGTGCTGAGCTACCAGGAGCTGGACGAGCGGTCCGCGCTGGTTGCGGGCCTGCTCGCCGCACACGGCGCGGAGCCCGGCGACCGGGTTGGGCTGATGCTGCCCAACGTGCCGCAGTTCCCGGTGCTCTACTACGGGGTGCTGCGCGCGGGCGCGGTGGTGGTGCCGATGAACCCGCTGCTGAAGGCGCGCGAGGTCGCGTACTACCTCGAGGACGCTGGCGTCAGGCTCATGTTCGCCTGGGAGGCGAGCTCCGTCGAGGCCGCCAAGGGCGCCGAGGCCGCCGGCGCCGGCTGCATCCCCGTGTCGCCGCCGGCGGCGTTCGACCAGCTGCTCGCTAGCCACCGCCCTGAGACGGCGGTGACAGGCCGCGCGGATGATGACACCGCGGTGATCCTGTACACCTCGGGCACCACCGGCAGGCCCAAGGGCGCCGAGCTGACCCACGCCAACCTGCGGCGCAACGCGGCGGTGTCGGCGACCACGTTGTTCGGCCTGGAACCCGACGACGTGGTCATGGGATGCCTGCCGCTGTTCCACTCCTTCGGCCAGACCTGCGGGCTGAACGCCGGGGTCTCGAGCGGTGCCTGCCTGACGCTGCTGCCGCGGTTCGACCCGGGCAAGGCGCTGGAGGTGATCCAGCGCGACCGGGTCACCGTCTTCGAGGGCGTCCCGACGATGTACGTCGCCCTGCTGAACGATCCCCGCCGCGGCGAGTTCGACACCCACTCGCTGCGGGTGTGCGTGTCGGGTGGCGCCGCACTGCCGGTGGAGGTGCTGCGCGGCTTCGAGGACGCCTTCGGCTGCGTCATCCTGGAGGGCTACGGCCTGTCGGAGACCTCCCCGGTCGCCTCCTTCAACCACCCCGACCGGCAGCGCAAGCCCGGCTCCATCGGCACCCCCATCCAGGGCGTCGAGATGCGGCTTGTCGACGGGCTCGGCGGCGACGTGCCAGCCGGCGAGGTCGGCGAGATCGCCATCCGCGGGCACAACCTGATGAAGGGCTACTGGCGCCGCGAGGACGCCACCCGCGAGGCCATCCCCGACGGGTGGCTACGCACCGGCGACCTGGCCCGCCAGGACGAGGACGGCTACTTCTTCATCGTCGACCGCAAGAAGGACCTGATCATCCGCGGCGGCTACAACGTCTACCCACGTGAGGTCGAGGAGGTGCTCTACGAGCACCCGGCGGTCGCCGAGGCCGCCGTGGTCGGCGTCCCACATCCCACGCACGGAGAGGAGGTCGGCGCCGCGGTGGTGCTCAGGCCCGGGACCGAGGCCACCCCGGCGGAGCTGCGGGCCTTCTGCAAGGAGCGGATCGCGGCCTACAAGTACCCGCGACACGTCTGGCTGGAGGCGGCGCTTCCGAAGACCGCCACCGGCAAGATCCTGCGGCGCGAGGTGCAGCCGCCGGAGAGCCTGCCGTGGTGAGCGGCCAGCCCACCGACACCGCGGCCTCGGCCACCGAGGCCGCCGACGCGGCGACAGCGCTGGACCTGCTGCTCGCGGCCGCCGCCCTTGGGCCGCTGCGCCGGCTGCTGCCGGGTCGCGCCGGCGTCCGGTTCGCCACCACGCTCGCCCGCCGGCCGCGCGAGCTGGCACGCCAGGCGACCTGGCTTGCCGGGGAGCTCGCCCGGGTGGGGCTCGGCAGGTCCAGCCTGGCGCCATCGCCCCGCGACCGCCGCTTCACCGACCCGGCCTGGACCTCCAACCCGCTGCTGCGCCGGCTCGTCCAGGCCTACCTGGCGACCGGGCAGACCGCCCAACGGCTGCTCGCCGACGCCGACCTGGAGTGGCGCGACGCCGAGCGGATGCGGTTCGTCCTCGACAACCTGGTGCAGGCGCTCGCGCCCAGCAACAACCCGGTCACCAGCCCGGTCTTCTGGAAGGCCCTGGTCGACTCCGGCGGCGGCAATGTCGTCCGCGGTGTCCGACACGTGGCCGCCGACCTGGCCACCCCGCCACGGGTGCCGTCGATGGTGGCCCCCGACGCCTTCGAGGTGGGCGCCGACCTGGCGGTGACCCCCGGCGCGGTCGTGCTGCGCACCCCCATGTTCGAGCTGCTGCAGTACCAGCCGCAGACGCCCAAGGTGCGCCGCGTGCCCCTGCTCGTCGTCCCGCCGACCATCAACAAGTACTACATCCTGGACCTCGCCCCAGGACGCAGCCTCGTCGAGTACCTGGTCCAACGTGGCCAGCAGGTGTTCGTCATGTCCTGGCGCAACCCCGACGCCCGTCACCGCGACTGGGGCGCCGACGCCTACGGGCAGGCGATCCTGGAGGCGCTGGAGGCGACCCGGCGGATCTGCCGGACCGACCGGTCGCTGCTGCTGGGGCTGTGCTCGGGTGGGATCCTCACGTCCATGGCGCTGGCCCACCTGGCCGCCACCGGGCGGCAGCACGGGGTCGCCGGGTTCGGCCTGGCGGTGACGGCGCTGGACCAGGCACGGGCCGGGACGGCGGGGGCGTTCCTGGACGACGCCACCGCCCGGGCGGCCGTGGCGGCCTCGGCGGCCCGCGGCTACCTGGACGGCCGCGCCCTGGCCGAGGTGTTCGCCTGGCTGCGGCCCGGCGACCTGATCTGGAGCTACTGGGTCAACAACTACCTGCAAGGCCAGACCCCGCCGCCGTTCGACGTCCTGTACTGGAACGCCGACACCACCAGGATGCCCGCCGCGCTCCACCGCGACTTCATCCGGCTCGCCGTCGACAACGCCCTTACCCGCCCCGGCGCGGCCAGCATGCTCGGCTCGCCGGTGGACCTGGCCAAGATCGACGCCGACGCCTACGTGGTCGCCGGCGTCGCCGACCACCTCTGCCCCTGGCAGTCCTGCTACCGCAGCACCCGGCTGCTCGGCGGCCGCTCGCGGTTCGTCCTGTCCACCAGCGGCCACGTCGCCTCGATGGTCAACCCGCCAGGCAACCCGAAGGCCAGCTTCCGGACCGCGGCGGACAACCCGCCAGACCCCGCCGAGTGGCTTGGCCGGGCGACCACCGAGCGCGGCTCCTGGTGGCCCGACTACGTGTGCTGGCTGGAGGAGCGCGGCGGCGGGGAGCGGTCCCGGCCGCGGCGGCTGGGCGCCGCCGGCCTCCCCCCGATGGACCCCGCCCCCGGCACCTACGTCCTGGACCGCTGAGGCGCATCGTGGAGCGGTCGGTGCGTACCGTGGCGGTCGGGGGCCAGCTGCTGCGCGTGGCGGTCCGTCCGGGCGACCGGACCCGCCCGCCGCTGGTCCTCGTCAACGGGATCGGGGCCAGCCTGGAGCTGCTGCAACCCTTCGTGGACGCCCTCGACCCCGCGGTCGAGGTGGTCCGCTTCGACGCCCCCGGCGTGGGCGGCTCACCCCTGCCGCGGGTCCCCTACCGGCTGCCGCGCCTGGCGCGGCTGGTCGCCTGCCTGCTCGACCGGCTCGGCTACCGGACCGTCGACATGCTGGGGATCTCCTGGGGCGGCGGGCTGGCCCAGCAGTTCGCGCTGTGCCACCGCGACCGCTGCCGGCGGCTGGTGCTGGTCGCCACCGGCACCGGCACGCTGATGGTGCCCGGCCGGCCGCCGATCCTGGCGCGGATGGCCACCCCCCGCCGCTACCTGGACCCCGACCACGCCGAGCGGGTGGCCGCCGACCTCTACGGCGGGACCATCCGCGCCGACCCCGGGCGGGCGCGGGCGCTGCTGCACGGCCGCACCCGGGTGGGACCGCGGCGCGGCTACCTCTACCAGCTCCTCGCCGGCGCCGGCTGGAGCAGCCTGCCGCTGCTGCCCTGGATCCGGCAGCCGACGCTGCTGCTGGCCGGCGACGACGACCCGATCATCCCGCTCGTCAACGCCCGCATCATGCGGCGGCTGCTGCCCGACGCCGAGCTGCACGTCTACCACGGCGGGCACCTGGGACTGCTCACCGAGGCCGCCGAGCTGGCGCCGGTGGTGGACCGGTTCCTGCGCCGCGGCGGCCACCCCGATCCAACCCACTGAGGAGGAAGCCCCATGCCCGCCGACGCCGACTTCTACGACCTGGAGCTGCTGCTCGACGACGACGACCGCGCGTTGCTGCAGCGGGTGCGCGGCTTCATGGAAAAGCAGGTGCAGCCGATCATCAACCGCTACTGGACCAGGGCGAAGTTCCCACACGAACTCCTGCCCGGCCTGGCCGAGCTCGGCATCGCCGGGCTCCCCTACCGCGGCTACGGCTGCCCCGGCAAGAGCCCGCTGCTGGACGGCATGGTCGCCATGGAGCTGGCCCGCACCGACCCGTCGATCGCGACCTTCAGCGGCGTCCACGGCGGGCTGGCGATGGGCTCGATCTACCTGTGCGGCTCGGAGGAGCAGAAGCAGCGCTGGCTGCCGGCCATGGCCCGCATGGACAAGCTCGGCGCCTTCGGGCTCACCGAGCCTGAGGTCGGCTCCGGGGCCTCCCGCGGCCTGGCCACCACCGCCCGCCGCGACGGCAAGGTCTGGGTGCTGGACGGGCGCAAGAAGTGGATCGGCAACGCCAGTTTCGCCGACCTCACCGTCATCTGGGCCAGGGACGTCGACGACGGCCAGGTCAAGGGCTTCGTGGTGGAGGGCCGGCCGCCCGGATACGCCACCGAGGACCTGCAGGACAAGATCGCGCTGCGGGTGGTGCAGAACGCGGTCATCACCCTGGACGGGGTGCGGGTCCCCGAGGCCAACCGGCTGCAGCACGCCAACTCCTTCCGCCACACCGCCGAGGTGCTGCGGATGACCCGGGCCGGGGTGGCCTGGATGGCGGTTGGCTGCGCCCGCGGCGCCTACGAGCACGCCCTGGCCTACGCCACCGAACGCGAGCAGTTCGGCCGGCCCATCGGCGGCTTCCAGCTGGTGCAGGACCTGCTGGTGCGGATGCTCGGCAACATCACCGCCTCCGCCACCCTCTGCGCGCGGCTGTCGCAGCTCCAGGCCGCCGGCCTGGCCCGGGACGAGCACGCCTCGCTGGCCAAGGCGTTCTGCACCGTGCGCATGCGCGAGACGGTCGGCTGGGCCCGCGAGCTGCTGGGCGGCAACGGCATCCTGCTGGAGCACCACGTCGGCCGCTTCGTCGCCGACGCCGAGGCGATCTACTCCTACGAGGGCACCCGCGAGATGAACACGCTGATCGTCGGCCGCGCCATCACCGGCCTCAGCGCCTTCGTCTGAACGCCGGCAACAACGCCCGCTCCACTACCCGCCTCGAACACGACCGAAGTGGCGACGGCGGCCGATAGGTAATCGCCTTCTCTGTCGACGTAGCGTCAGCCTGTTCAGCGCTGCAGCTCGTCGAGGCTTCCAAGCGCAGCCGCGAGGAGACGTCCGGCTAGATACGCTGCAGCTCGCAATTCGACGTCAGAGAGCCGTTCGTGGACAGCCGCAGCGCGCGCTTGGCGGAGCTGTCGCAGCTCGTCGGCGTACATCTCTTGCCAACGAGTGAGCCACTGCGGACGCAGCGCCCCATGCTCCGCCATCCGTCGTCCTACGAGCTGCTCAACCTCTTCAGGTCGCCACCGCTCCGTAGGGAACCTGGCTAGCTTCTCGAGTGCCTCCAGTTGCCGGCAACGGTCGAGCAATTGCGCAACAACCTGGCCACGCTCGTTGCTGTCATTGAATGGCTCGTGCAGATCATGCGGCAGCATCAGGGGCTCCACTCTTCGCCTGCGCGGCACCGACCGCCGCCACTAGCGCCAACAGCTGGGCACGGACCGCCGGCTGGAGGGTCAGCACCAGATCACGATCCTCAGCGTTCAGCTGTGCCAGCGCCGCTCTTGCCTGAAGTAGCCCGTTGACTGCAGACAAGGCTGGATCTGGTACCGCCACTCGCTCCCCCAGCCGAGCGGTAAACCACCCTGCTACCTCCGCCCAGCGCCAAAGTCTATTTCGTTCTGCCGCGCGGGCGGCCGGCGGTGGAAAATCGCCGGGCCCGCGGTCGCCACTGGAGAGTAGCCGGACGCTCTCACGGGTGCGGCCAGTGCGCCGTGCGATCTCCGCCAGCGTGACGTACTCATCTGGTGCAACCCGCACGACTCGCACACCAGGCACCGCCCGCTCTACCGCTACGATCGCGCTTACCAGCGCCTCGGCAAGCGACCTCGCGTCCCGATCAAACGCCAGCCGCTGCACGCCGGCAGCGACCCCAATGGTCGCGTCGTCACAACCAGCCTCGAATAGCGCGTCTTGTGCCTGATCGGTCTGGAGGTCAGCTCCTTCGACCAGCAGGGTGAAGTCGTAGGTCTTCATGGCCGCCCGTCCTTCCGATGATGTGGGCAGTTGCGCACGGAGGCACGCAGCCGCTTAGCATGGTTCCCGGGATTGCGTGGAGTTGACCATATCGATTGCTCACACCCCGCTCGGCTGCGCTCCAGGCAGCGCATGTAGCCCCAGCGGTGGCCCGCGGTGGTCGGATAGACGGTCCAGCCTGCTGCTTCGGCCTCGCGCAGCGCGGCTTCCACCTCAGGTTTGGGATGCCGCGCCCGGGCCATGTTGACAACGTACAACACCTGGAGGTGCTATTCAACCGTCCTAGCCCGGCGCCCGAACCTGCACCGAACTGGTCCAGGGAATGTTGCACCCGCAAGTATCCTTGGAATGGGCGACATCACCTGAGCCGGCACGCAAGGAGCGTCATGCCAGCCATCAGCGCCGACACCATGGTCCTACCACGCATCCCCACCGTGGACCCCACCGCGACAGATCGCCCCATCCTCTCGGTCACCACCGCCCCCTCCGGCCTGGAGGGCGAGGGCTTCCCCGTCCGCCGCGCCTTCGCCGGCGTCGACCTGGCCGCCCTGGACCCGTTCGTGCACATGGACCAGATGGGCGAGGTCGACTACGCCCCCGGCGAGCCCAAGGGCACGCCCTGGCACCCGCACCGCGGGTTCGAGACGGTCACCTACATGATCGACGGCATCTTCCGCCACCAGGACTCCAACGGCGGCGGCGGCCTCATCACCGACGGCGATACCCAGTGGATGACGGCAGGAGCAGAATTGTCAATTTGCTAGCCGCTAACCTGGACAAATGAATGAGGGCAGCGGTGGATTGGCCGCGAAGCGGCCCTTCCAGACGAAGGGTGGGTGGCACATGAACCGGGACGACTTTCCCGCGCCGCAGGACGGCTTTGTGTTGACGCACTTCCTGGTGGTCGCCGACCAGGACCGGTCCCGTGACTTTTACCAGCGGCTGTTCGACGGACAGGTGGTGGTGGAACGCGACCCGGTCATCATCAAGGTGGCCAACTCCTGGCTGATCCTGAACGAAGGCGGAGGCCCCACCGACGACAAGCCAACCGTCACCCTCACCACACCCCCCGATCCCAACCGCACCAGCGCCTTCCTCAACGTCCGCGTCGCCGACATCGACAAGGTCTACCGAGAGTGGTCGGCACGGGGCGCGGCGTTTCTCACCGAGCCAAAGGACCACGGACGCGAGATCCGCGCCTACATCCGCGACCCCGACGGTCACCTGATCGAGGTCGGCCAAGCGACCGGCGTTCTCTCGTGATGGAGTCGCCCTGGGTGATGGAGTTCGATGACCTTCCGCACACCGAGCACGCGCACGAGTTCGTCGGCGCCGAGCACGGGGAGGTGCCGTTCTCGATCATCCTCGTGCACGCGGGGCCCGGCGCCGGCCCGCGGCTGCATCGGCACCCCTAC
>Ga0081538_10004373_pt1 | contig 13054 bp, 12 predicted proteins | sample TabmetS5T2R1_FD_71022 | JGI IMG/M metagenome (GOLD analysis project Ga0081538, IMG submission 71022) | Tabebuia heterophylla rhizosphere microbial communities from the University of Puerto Rico - S5T2R1 | ecosystem: Host-associated > Plants > Roots > Rhizosphere ...
CGACGACCGCGAAGCCCCGGTCCCGCCCGGCCCGACTCGGCGGCGGGTCGCGCCGGGTCCATGCGACGAGGCCGGACTCGACCCGCGGCGGCGGCCAGAACACGTGTCGACCGACCCGTCCGGCCGGTCGAGCCGCGGCGTACCACGCGGTCTTCACGCTCGGCACGCCGTACGTTCGCGACCCCGGCGCGGCCGTGAGGCGGTCCGCGACCTCGGCCTGCACCATGACGAGACCGTGCCGGAGCGACTCGAAGGCGTCGAGCAGGTGCAGCAGGACGGGGACCGCGACGTTGTACGGCAGGTTCGCGACGAGCGCGGTCGGCACCGGGCCGGGCAGCTCGGCGACGCGCATCGCGTCGGCGGGCACGACGTCGACGTCGGCCGCGCGGGCCGGCGCGAACCTCGCCAGCGTCTCCGGCAGGGCGGCCGCGAGGGTCTCGTCGACCTCGACCGCGGTCACGTGCCGCACCGTCTCGAGCAGCGCCAGGGTCAACGAGCCGAGCCCCGGACCGACCTCGAGGACGACGTCGTCGGCCGTGACGTCGGCGGTACGGACGATCCGACGCACCGTGTTGGCGTCGACGACGAAGTTCTGCCCGCGTTGCTTGGACGGTCGCAGGTCGAGACGATCCGCGAGGCCGCGTACGGTCGACGCGCCGAGCAGGCGTACGCCGGGCGCCTCGTCAGCCTCGTGACCCACGCAGCGCAGCGTACTTACTGACGCTCGGTCGCGATCAGCGCTACGTCGGCAGCCCGAGCTCGGCGGCGCAGGCCGGCCAGGAGCCGTAGCCACCGGTCGCGTCGCGCACCTTCTCGGCGATCGCGATCTGCTCCTCACGCGAGGCCTCGTGCGGGTAGTCCGCGTACGCACCGCCGCCGTAGGCGTGCCAGGTGTCGTAGCTGAACTGCAGCCCGCCGTAGTAGCCGTTGCCCGTGTTGATCGACCAGTCGCCGCCGGACTCGCACTCGGCGAGCGCGTCCCAGACCGACGTGTCGCCGATGTCCGGGTCCGGACTCTCGGGCTGCGGCGGCTCCTTGGTGCCGTGGATCTCGATCTGCGGGTTCGGTCGGTCCAGCCACTTCGCCTTCAGTGCCTTGCGGCTGGCGACCTCACCGTCGACGGTCCGGATCCGGTACGTGACGCGCTTGGCGCCCTCGTCGCCTTCCCGCTTGACCCGTACCTTGCCTTCGAGCAGGTCGTTGTCGCGCTTGACGATCGTCTCGAACGGCACCGACACCTTGACGGTCTGAACCTTGACGCCGACCCGGGTCACCTCGATGCGCATGCCCTCGACGATGGGCTCATCGGCCTTCACCGGCTGCGCGACGACCTTGGTCAGCGGAGCGCGCGCGCCGTCGCGGTGGACGCCGCCCGGGGAGCCGCTGTCCTCGCTCGAGGTCTGCTGCTTCGTGCCGGCGAGGAGCCGGTCGTGCTTGTTGAGCTTGACGTCGGCCTCGGCGAGCACCTCGCCGACCGTGGCGGCCGTCGTCTCGAGCCGCTGCTTGTCACCACCGTCGATCAGGGTGATCTGCTTCGGCGTCGAGATGACGAGCTCGAGGCCCTCGCGGCCGATCTCAGCGCTCCGGCTGGCCGACAGCTCCGCCGAGTCGACGACCCGGAGGTCGAGCTGGGACAGGGCGTCGTCGACGTTCGTCGCGGTCACCCAGTACGTCTTCGTCACGCCGTCGGTGGTGACGGTGAGCTCCCGCCCGTACCGCACGGCGATCGCGGTGCCCTCGTCGATCTCGCTGTCCACGCCCGGTGCGACCACGTCGTGCTCGCCGATCTCGATGTCCTCCTGCTCGAGGAGGCCATCCACATCGTCGGCGAAGGTCCGCACCTCCTGGGCCTGGCCATCGATGGACAACGTCACCGTCTTGCTCATCGACGCGTACGCGATCGTGCCGCCGACGACGGCAAGGACGATGGCGAGATTCACGCCGATCAGGGCGATGCGCTTGCGCACAGTGCTCCAAAGGTCGTGCCTTCCGAGACCCGCCAGATCCCGGCCAACAAGCCCCTGACGATAACGGCATGGTCACGGCGTGCAAAACGCCGACGCGCCCATGGGTGTCCAATTTGATGCTTATGAGGTAGATGAGGCTCGTGATGTCACGCCTCGCAGCGGCGTGTTCACGTGACGTGCGCCATATTCGGGCCCTTCGGCGGGTGAGATCCCGCCCTTCGGCCCTACCAGGGGCCGCCGAAGGCCGCTTCCGTGTTGGCGTCGATCGCCTGGCACAGCTCGGCGAGCTCGACGCCCGTGACGTCGGCCATCGCCCGCACGGTGAAGGGGACGAGGTACGGCGCGTTCGGCCGACCGCGGTGCGGCATCGGGGTGAGGAACGGCGCGTCCGTCTCGACGAGGATCCGGTCCAGCGGCGTGACCGCGAGGGCGTCCCGCAGGTGCTGGGCGTTCTTGAACGTGACGGTGCCGGCGAACGACACCCAGCAACCGCGCTCGAGACAGGCCCGCGCGAAGTCGGCGTCGCCCGAGAAGCAGTGCATGACGGTCCGTGGCGGCACGCCCTCCTCGTCCAGCAGTCGCAGCACGTCGTCGTGGGCGTCCCGGTCGTGGACGACGAGCGTCCGGTCGAGCCGCTTGGCCATCCCGATGTGGGCCCGGAACGACGCGTGCTGGGCGGCCCGGCCCTCGTCCCCGGTACGGAAGTAGTCCAACCCGGTCTCGCCGACCGCGCGTACTCGATCGCTCGACGCCGCCAGCTCCTCGATCTCGCCGAGCGCGGACTCGAGTCGCCCGGCGGCCGCGAGTCGCGGCGCTTCGTTCGGATGCAGCGCGACGCCGGCGACGAGGGCGTCGTGCCGGGCGGCGGCGTCGACGGCCCACCGGGCGCCGGGCAGGTCGCACCCGATGTGGACGACGCGAGGCACCCCGACCTCGGCGGCCTCCTTCAGCGCGACCTCGACCGGCGTCGGCTCCGCGTCGTCGCGTGCCATGTCGAGATGGCAGTGGTTGTCGACGACCGGACGCGGCAGCGGCTCCGGCGCCGGCGGGCGACTGTCGTGGCTCATCGGCGGTCGGTGGATCGGGCGGAGCATGACACGACGGCTGATCCTAGTCCGACGTCTCGTCCCGGCTTGGAGCTGCTCGTCGATGGCACAGGCGCTCTGCCCCGGTCTGCGGCCCGCTTCCCTCCCGTACGCGTGCTCGTCGGGGCGACATGCCGGACATGCGGCGCAGAAGCTGGAGGGAAGCGGCGACAGACCGGGCGGATCGGGCGGTCGTGTCGGCGAGATCCACGGTGATCGACATCCCCCTTTATCTGGACCTTCCCGGGCAGAGCGACGACCATGGGTCCTGGAGACGAGGGGAAGGAGTGGTCGCCTTGACGGTCGCTCTGGTCATCGTGGTCGTGGCGGTCGGCGTGGCGCTGACCCTGCCGCTGGCGCGACTCGTGGTGCCGGTACGAGACGATCGCGGCGCGTCCGACAACAGCTTCATGAAGGGCGTCGTCAAGGTCTCGCTCATCGTCATGCTCGTCGCCGGCGGCATGGTCTGGCTGATCGACCGGGCCGAGGACAACCCGCCCGACTCCGGGTCGGAGCAGCGTACGCCGGACCAACGCGACCCGGGCGGCGGCAGGAACCGCTGACGGTCAGGCGTCGTCGGCGAGGCGCGGGAAGAGTGGCGCCCCCTTGGTCAGCCGGGCGCCGGCGGGGAGCCGGCCCCAACGCCCGGCGGCACGGACGTCCTGAGCGTCGAGCGCGCCGAGCGACTCGACCGCCCCGAGTGACTCCCACAGCGCCGCCGCGGTCTTGGGCATCGTCGGCGCGTGCAGGACCGCGATCGCCCGCAGCGCCTCGGCCGCCGTGTAGAGGATGGTGGCGAGCCGGGCCCGACCTTCGGCGCTGTCGTCCTTGGCGACGGTCCACGGCGCCTGCTCGGTGAGATAGCCGTTGACCTCGCCGACGAACCCCTCGACGGCCCCGATCGCCTCGTGCAGCGCGAGCCGGTCCATCGCCGCATCGGCGCCGGACGCGGCCGCCGCCAGTGCCTCGGCCAGGGCGGTCTCGGCGGCCGTCGAGTCCCCCGGCGCCGGCAGCTCGCCGTCGAAGTAGCGCTCCACCATCGACGTCACGCGCGACGCCAGGTTGCCGAGGCCGTTGGCCAGCTCCGCGGTGTAGACCGCGCTCATGTGCTCCCACGAGAACGAGCCGTCGGAGCCGAACGCGATCGCCTTGAGGAAGTAGTACCGGTAGGCGTCGGAGCCGAAGGTGTCGACGATCTCGCTCGGATGGATCGCGGTCGCCTTCGACTTGCTCATCTTCTGGCCACTCACCTGCAGCCAGCCGTGGGCGAAGACCTGACGCGGCACGTCCACGCCGGCGGCCATCAACATCGCGGGCCAGATCACCGCGTGGAAGCGCAGGATGTCCTTGCCGACCAGGTGGACGTCGGCCGGCCAGGTGCGCTCGAACCGCCGCGGGTCGGTGCCGAAGCCGGCGGCCGTCGCGTAGTTCAGCAGCGCGTCGATCCAGACGTACAGCACGTGGCCCTCGTCCCACGGGACCGGGATGCCCCAGTCGAAGGTGGACCGCGAGATCGAGAGGTCCTGCAGACCCTGCTTGACGAACGACACGACCTCGTTGCGAGCGCTCTCGGGCTGCACGAACGTCGGCACCCGCTCGTACAGCTCGAGCAGCCGGTCGGCGTACCTGCTGAGCGCGAAGAAGTAGTTGTCCTCCGACAGCGTCTCGACCGGACGCTCGTGGATCGGGCACAGCTGCGCGCCGTCGTCGCCGGCGAGCAGCTCGGACGGGAGCTTGTACTCCTCGCAGGCGATGCAGTACGGGCCTTCGTACGTGCCCTTGTAGACATCGCCCTTGTCGTACACGGTCTGCCAGAACTCGCGTACCCGCTCGGTGTGGCGCTGCTCGGTCGTCCGGATGAAGTCGTCGTTGCTGGCGTCGATGACCCTCAAGACCGGCTCCCACTCGGACTCGACGAGCTTGTCGGCCCACTCCTTCGGGGTCAGGCCGTGCTCGCTCGCCGCCTCGAGGACCTTCTCGCCGTGCTCGTCGGTGCCGGTGAGGAAGACGACCGGTTCGCGGCGCTGCCGATGCCAGCGGGCGATCATGTCCGCGGCGGTGGTGGTGTACGCGTTGCCGATCGACGGCGGCGCCGTCACGTAGTAGATCGGCGTCGTGATGTAGAACGCCTTCGCCTGGGTCTCGGACATGCGCCGATCCTAGGGCGGGCCCGTCGGGCGGTTCGACCGGGTTTCACCGGTCCGGCGACGCCGAGGTTCAGTCGGTGGCCGGGCCGTCCACGTTGAACGTCGACTCCCCGCTCCCGGTTCGGACCACGATGAGCTCCGACGGCTGGGACGACGGATTGCCCTCCCGGTGGACGGCGCCCTTCGGCACGTAGACGAAATCGCCAGGCGCCGCGTCGACGGTCTCGGAGCCGTTGGCGCCGAACTCCATCCGGAGCGCCCCGGCGAGGACGTAGATGATCGTCTCGTAGTCGCCGTGGTGATGCCATCCGGACGCCATGCCGACCTCGGTACGGACGAGTCCCGACCAGGTCTGCTCGGTGGCGAAGGCCTGCTGTCGGTCCATGCCCGGAGTCTTCGGACCCGGCGTGCGCCCGGACGGCGTCACGTGTCGGACCGGATCGGACTGCCTTCCCATGGCCACTCCTCCTGCGGAGACGGCGAACGGCGACCTGGCCAGACGGGCGATGACCGAGGTCAGTCTAGGCGACGGCGGCGGTCCGTTGACGGCCATCGGACGCCGCGATTGCGGGACGGCGGCTGTCTCGGGTGCGCCGAGAACGACCACCGTCCCGCAATGGCGCCACTCATCCGGCTCGGGTGATGCGCATCGACCGGCGCGGGCCGACTCTCGTGGTATGAGGATTCTTGGTCTGATCGCAGCGCTTTCGATCCTGCTCCTCGCCTGCGGCGACGACGACGGCGGGAACGACTCGTCCGGTGGTGACACCGGATCGTCGACGGTCAGTGGGGAGGAGCAGGTCTGCGCCGCGCTCGACAACGTCCAGAGCGCCGTGACGGACGTCAAGGATCTGGACGAGAGCTCCACCATCGCGGACGTGGAGAGCACCCTCAGTGGCGTCGGGCAGGCCCTGGGCGAGCTGGACGACGCCGTCGCGGCCGCCTCCGGCCCGGACCTGAGCGGGCTCGAGAGCTCGGTTCAAGATCTCGTCGACGCGCTCGAGGCGGTTCCGTCGAACGAGAGCGTCGAGGCCGGACTCAACGACGTCGAGACGGCGGCCGACGCGGTGGCGGCGGAGGCCAGGGCGGCTATCGACGACGCGGGCTGCTCGTAGCGGCTCCCCGCGATTGCGGGATGGTGGCGGCCTGGAGCGGCCGGCGAACGACCGCCATCCCGCAATCGCGGATGGGTCAGGTCAGGACGACGACGCCGTCCTCTCCAGTCGGGCGAGCTCCTCGTCGACGACGGACGAGTCGAGCTTGCCGAAGATCGGCGTCGGCGGCTGCAGCGGCGTGCCCGGTGCCACCGGGACGCGGGCCCAGGCGGCCTGCTCGGCGTAGTCGCCGGCCAGGATCGGGTAGGCCGGCCCGCCGTCGAGATCGTCGACCTCCCGGATCTCCGGGCCCGGCGAGATCGCACCGGTGTGGCCGAGCGCCTCGTGGATCCGCTGCGCCGCGTGCGGCAGGAACGGCGCGAGCAGCCGGTTGCAGTCGTCGACGACCTGCGCCGTGACGTGCAGGACCGTCCGCATCCGATCGGGGTCCTCCGTACGCAGCTTCCACGGCGCCTGCTGCGACAGGTAGCCGTTGGCCTCGATCGCGACCCGCATCGCCTCGCCGACGGCCTGCTTCTGCCGATGCCGAGCGATCAGCCCGCCGACGGTGTCGAACGCCGACTCCGCCGTGCCGAGCAGCGCCCGGTCGGCGTCGGTCAGCTCGCCGGCCTCCGGGATCGACCCGACGTTCTTGGCGATCATCGACACGGTCCGGTTGACGAGGTTGCCCCACGTGTTGACCAGCTCGTCGTTGTTGCGCCGGACGAACTCGGCCCAGGTGAAGTCGGTGTCCTGCGTCTCGGGCCCGGCGACGGCGATGAAGTACCGCAACGCGTCCGGCCCGTAGCGCTCCAGCACGTCGCGTACGTAGATCACGACCGATCGGCTCGTCGAGAACTGCCGACCCTCCATCGTCAGGAACTCGCTGCTCACGACCTCGGTCGGGAGGTTGAGCGTGCCGTACGGTCCGGGGCTGCCGCCACGGGAGCCGCGACCGTCGTACGCCAGCAGCTCGGACGGCCAGATCTGGGAGTGGAACGTGATGTTGTCCTTGCCCATGAAGTAGTACGCGACGGCCTCCGGGTCGCTCCACCAGGCCCGCCAGGCGTCGGGGTCGCCGCTGCGCCGGGCCCACTCGATCGACGCCGAGAGGTAGCCGATGACGGCGTCGAACCAGACGTACAGCCGCTTGTTGGGGTTGTCGCGCCAGCCGTCGAGCGGGACCGGGATGCCCCAGTCGATGTCGCGGGTCATCGCCCGGGGGCGGACGTCCTCGAGCAGGTTGAGGCTGAACTTGAGAACGTTGGGTCGCCAGTCGGTCCGGCTGCGCAGCCACTCGCCGAGTGCGTCGGACAGCGCCGGCAGGTCGAGGAAGAAGTGCTCGGTCTCGACGAACTCGGGCTCCTCACCGGTGATCCGGGAGCGCGGGTCGATCAGCTCCGTCGCGTCGAGCTGGTTGCCGCAGTTGTCGCACTGGTCGCCGCGCGCACTGTCGTACCCGCAGATCGGGCAGGTGCCCTCGATGTAGCGGTCCGGCAGCGTGCGCCCGGTCGACGGCGAGATCGCGCCGAGCATCGTGCGCGGGACCATGTAGCCGTTGCGGTGCAGCGTCCGAAACATCTCCTGCGCGACCGCGTAGTGGTTGCCCGTGGTGGTCCGGGTGAAGAGGTCGTACGACAGGCCCAGCGCGTGCAGGTCCTCGACGATGACCCGGTTGTACCGGTCGGCCAGCTCCCGCGGCGTCACGCCCTCCTGCTCGGCCTGCACCAGGATCGGGGTCCCGTGCTCGTCGGTCCCGCTGACCATGAGGACGTCGTTGCCGGCCATTCGCATGTAGCGGCTGAACACGTCGGACGGAACGCCGAAGCCGGAGACATGACCGATGTGACGGGGCCCGTTCGCGTACGGCCAGGCCACCGCGGTGAGCACGTGGCGGGACATGCCGTCGATCCTATGGCCGAAGAGTTGGCGCAAGGTCGCGCCAACTGTCCGACGTGCCTGCCGTTTCGCGCCAACACTGCGGGAGTACTGAAGTCGGCTCAGGCCCGATGCACCGCGTCGTAGACCTCGCGGCGGCGGACCCCGGTCGACCGCGCCACCACGGCGATCGCGTCCCGGCGGCTCATGCCGTCGGCCTCGAGCTCCGCGACCCGGGCGACCAGGTCCCGCTCCGACGGCGCCGGCACCGCGGCCGGGTCGGCCCCGGCGACGACCACGGTCACCTCGCCGAGTACGCCGGCCGCCGCCCACGCCACGAGCTCGGCCAGCGTGCCCCGGCGTACCTCTTCATGGGTCTTGGTGAGCTCGCGACACACGGCGGCTCGCCGGTCCGTGCCGAACGCCGCCGCCATCGCCTCCAGCGCGGCCGCCGTGCGACGCGGGGCCTCGAAGAACACCATCGTCCGCGGCTCGGCCGCCAGCTCGTCGAGGCGTCGCCGCCGCTCTCCCGGCTTGCGAGGCAGGAAGCCCTCGAAGCAGAAGCGGTCGACCGGCAGTCCCGACACCGCCAGCGCCGCCAGGACCGCCGACGGGCCGGGCACCACGCTGGTCGGCACGTCCGCGTCGACCGCCGCCGCGACCAGCCGGTAGCCGGGATCGGACACGCTCGGCATGCCGGCATCGGTCACCAGCAGCACGTCGGCACCGCCGCGCAGCGACTCGACCAGCTCGGCGGTGCGGCGCGCCTCGTTGCCCTCGAAGTACGAGACGACCCGCCCGCCGACGGTCACGCCGAGCTCGCTCGCCAGGCGCCGCAGCCGTCGGGTGTCCTCGGCGGCGATCACGTCGGCGTCTCGCAGCGCGGCGGCCAGCCGTGGCGAGGCGTCGTCGACGCGACCGATCGGCGTCGCGGCGATCGTCAGGGTCCCGGGCACAGCGCCATGCTGCCAGGCGAAGCTGGCGCGCCGACTCGCTGTGGCACCGGCACGCCGGTCGCCGCCCGACCCGGCTCGACCGGGCCTTACGATGCATCGGGTGACGACGGCGGTGGACGTACGGGCGGAGTCGTCGAAGGTCCTCGGCGAGCAGGACGGGCGACCGTACCCGCCGCTCCACCAGCGACTCGTCGCGCGCGTCGCGTACTCCCCCCGGCTCATCGGCTGGATCGCGCCGATCGGCGTCGCCCTGCTCGCCCTGGTCCTGCGGCTGTGGCACGTCGGGCAACCGCACGCGGTGCTCTTCGACGAGACGTACTACGCGAAGGACGCCCACTCGCTGCTCGAGAACGGGTACGTCCGGGACTCCACCGAGGACGCCAACGAGAAGATCCTGGACGGCGAAACGACCGGGATCCTGACCGACCAGCCGTCGCAGGTCGTCCACCCCGAGGTCGGCAAGTGGATGATCGCGATCGGCGAGTGGATCTTCGGGTTCGACCCGACCGGCTGGCGGGTGTCGGCCGCCGTCGTCGGTGCGTTGACCGTGCTCGTGCTGGCCCGGATGGTCCGTCGCCTGTCCGGCTCGACCCTGGTCGGCTGCGTGGCGGGGCTGCTGCTGACCTTCGACGGGCTGCACTTCGTGATGTCCCGGCTGGCGCTGCTCGACGTGTTCGTCACGTTCTGGCTGGTCTGTGCCGTGGCGTGTCTGGTCGCCGATCGCGACTGGGGACGGACCCGACTCGCCCGAGACCATCCGACGACCACCGAGATCGACGGCTTCGGCCCGGTCCGGCTGCTGCTGTGGCGGCCCTGGCGGCTCGGCGCCGGCGTCTGCTTCGGCCTCGCGATCGGGACCAAGTGGAGCGCGCTCTACGTCCTCGCCGCCTTCGGGCTCCTGGTGTGGGCCTGGGACGCCGGCGCTCGTCGAGCCATCGGCGTCCGGGCCGCCTGGCTGCGTTCGCTGGTGGCCGACGGTCTCCCGGCGTTCGTGATGATCGTAGGCGTCGCGCTGGTCGTGTACGTCCTGACCTGGACCGGATGGCTGTGGCATCACGAGGCGTACGAGCAGCGCTTCGGCTTCGGCTACGGCGAGGACCCGCCGTGGGGCAGCTATCTCGACGACCCGGCGTCGAACTGGTTCGGCGAGACGTTCCAGGCGCTGCGGTCGCTGTGGCACTACCACGTGATGGTGTACGACTTCCACGTCGGCGACTACCTCACGAGCAAGACGCACCCGTACCAGTCGCATCCACAGGGTTGGCTCACCCTGAACCGGCCGGTCGGCGTCGCCGTGACCTCCGACATCGAGCCCGGCGAGCAGGGCTGCTCGGCCGGCGCCGACTCGACCTGTCTCCGGCAGATCCTGGCGCTCGGCAACCCGATGGTGTGGTGGCCGGCAGCGGCCGCGCTCGTCGTCAGCGCCTGGCAGTGGCTGGTCCGCAGGGACTGGCGGTTCGCGGTGCCGCTGGTCGGAGTCGCGGCGTCGTGGCTGCCGTGGTTCCGCTACGACGACCGGCCGATCTTCTCGTTCTACGCCACGGCGATCATCCCGTTCTCCTGCGCGGCACTCGCGATGGTTCTCGGCATGGCCCTCGGGTCGGCCGACGCGTCGAGACGCCGCCGGATCGGGGGCGGCATGCTCATGGTGGGCGTGCTGACCGCGGTGATCCTCGCGTTCGCGTACTTCTGGCCGATCTGGACCAACGGCCTGGTCACCCACGACGCCTGGCAGTCCCGCATGTGGCTCGACTCCTGGATCTGACGCCGATCCGTGAGTTTCGGACCGGCGATCCGTGAGTTCTGGCCGTACTGTGGCGCGGTGGCGACGCAGGTGATCGTGCTGAACGGCGGGTCCAGCTCGGGCAAGTCCGAGATCGCCCGATCTCTGCAGGCGATCCTCCCGGAGCCGTGGCTCGCGCTCGGAGTCGACGACCTGATCGACGCGATGCCCGCCTCCATGCAGACCTCACAAGGCGGGATCGACTTCGCTCCGGACGGTGGGGTGAACGTCGGGTCGCGGTTCCGCGCGCTGGAGATCGCGTGGATGGCGGGAGTCGAGGCGATGGTCCGCGCCGGCGCTCGGGTCATCGTCGACGACGTGTTCCTCGGCGGAGCCGAGAGCCAGCGGCGTTGGCAGCAGGCCCTCGGTGACCTGGACGTGCTATGGGTCGGGGTGCGGTGCGAGAGCGCCGTCGCCGCCGCTCGCGAGCGGGCCCGCCCCGATCGGGTGCAGGGAATGGCGGCGTCGCAGGCCGAGATCGTCCACCGTGGCGTGCTGTACGACCTGGAGGTGGACACCACCCACACCGAGTCGCAAGCCTGTGCCCGGACCATCGCCGCCCAGGTGTCGAGCGACGAATCAACCGCCGACGAGTCCGGGCGGCAAGGTCACGCCTGATCGAGGCCTTAGGAGAACGCGATGGGCGCAGCGGTGCTCTACATGTCGATGTCGGTGGTCGACGTGCTCCCGTCACGCATCGAGCTGGAGATCGTCCGGGTGATCGACACGCCGGAAGCCACCCACCTCCGCTACCGGGTACGTCGCTGACCCGATCGACGCCCGGCCACCGAGCCCGTACGAGCGGGCCCGGCGTTCCTCGGCTCCAACGCTGGGCCTTAATTGCGTTGTCCGGTGGCTGCCGCGACCCTAGCGTTGATCGCCCGGAGCGGACTCGGAAAGGGATCGGATGACCTCTCAGCTCTACGCGCTCTGCTTCGACGCCAACGACCCGCCGCGGCTGGCGAGCTTCTGGGCCGGTGTCCTGGGCTGGGAGACCGAGGACGTCGCTCACGACGGCGTCACCCTCCTTCCGAACGACGACACGGGGTTTCGGCTGCGGTTCCTGCCGACGCAGAACCAGAAGGCCGGCCCCAACCGGATCCACTTCGATCTGACGAGCACGTCGCTGGAGCACCAGCAGGAGACCGTGGCGAAGGCGCTCCGGCTCGGCGCCCGGCACATCGACGTCGGCCAGCTCCCGGACGAGGACCACGTCGTGCTCGCCGACCCGGAGGGCAACGAGTTCTGCGTCATCGAGCCGGGCAACTCCTTCCTCGCCGAGTGCGGGTTCATCGGAGCGCTCTCGAGCGACGGTACGCAGGAGGTCGGCTACTTCTGGAGCAAGGCTCTGGACTGGCCCTTGGTCTGGGACCAGGACCAGGAAACCGCCATCCGTTCGCCGCATGGCGGCCCGAAGGTCACGTGGGGCGGTCCGCCCGTGGCGCCCAAGCTCGGGAAGAACCGCCTGCACTTCGACCTCGTGCCCGCCGTCGACAGCGACCAGCAGGCCGAGGTCGACCGCCTCGTCTCGCTCGGGGCGTCTCGGGTGGACATCGGGCAGGGCGAGGTCCCCTGGGTGGTGCTGGCCGACCCCGACGGCAACGAGTTCTGTGTCTTGAGGTCCTGAGGCTGTCGTCTCGCGACCAGAGCATCGCGACGTCCCACCCGGCACGCCCGTACCGCCTGGGTCGACAACCGACCACCGCGGGCCGACTCGGTGGTCGGTCTGTGGCACCGACGGTTCAGATGTGGCGTACGGGGTCAACCGCGCCGACGACTGGCCTCGCGGACCACGGTGCCGACGGCCACCCCCACATGCTTATTCAACCAACAGGTTGACAATCGGTCGAGCGCCGCCCTACGTTCTATTCAACCGAATGGTTTAGCAGTTGATCGAAGGAGGCCGCGATGGGCAAGGTGCTGACTCACATGACGATGTCGCTGGACGGGTTCATCGCCGACCCGAACGACGACGTCCGGGAGCTGTTCGACTGGTACGAGGCGGGGGACGTGGCTGTGGAGAGCTCCAACGAGAACATCTCGTTCCGGGTCGACGACGCCAGTGCCGAGCTGCTCAGCGATCTGATCGGAGGCGGTGGCGCTCTCGTCGCCGGCCGGCGCCTGTTCGAGATCGCCAACGGCTG
>Ga0081538_10004374_pt1 | contig 13053 bp, 10 predicted proteins | sample TabmetS5T2R1_FD_71022 | JGI IMG/M metagenome (GOLD analysis project Ga0081538, IMG submission 71022) | Tabebuia heterophylla rhizosphere microbial communities from the University of Puerto Rico - S5T2R1 | ecosystem: Host-associated > Plants > Roots > Rhizosphere ...
CGGCCGCCCACAACGAGCCGGCCGACCACGACAACGACCCGGCCGACCACGACAACGACCCGGCCGACCACCACGACTGCGCCTGCCCCGTCGCCAGCCCCGTCGCCTCCTACCCCGTGCGCGAGCGGGGCGGCGGTGCCAATCGGCGTCGGCGACGTCGCCCAGCGGGTGGTGGATGGGCACCCAGCAGGCACCACCTACCTGATCAAGGCCGGCACCCACCTGCGCAACTTCAGCGTCCAGCCCAGGACGGGCGACACCTTCTGCGGGGAACCGGGCGCCGTGCTGGATGGCGGGCGGAGCCTCAAGTCGGCGTTCTACGGCGGCGCCAGCGGCGTGACCCTGGACTCGGTGACGGTCCGGGACTACGCCAGCGGCCGGCAGGGTGCTGCCATCCAGCCGGAGACGCACGCCAGCGGCTGGGTGGTCCGCAACGTCTCGGCCCTGCACAATGGCTGGGCCGGCCTCCTGGGGGCCGACGGCATGCGGATCCTCGGCGGCCACTACAACGACAACGACCAGCTCGGCATCGGCGGGAACGCCGCCACCGGGATCCTCCTGGACGGGCTGGACCGCGACCCCAATACGTTCGACGGGCCCGAGCTGGCCCACAACCACTGCCTTCACGAGGACTGTGGCTACGAGGGCGGCGGCATGAAGTGGGACGTGGGGCAGGTCACCATCCGCAACGCCCACGTCCACGACAACGACTATCGGGGGCTGTGGGCCGACATCAACGCCCACAACGCGCTCATCGAGCACAACCTGGTCGAGGACAACTTCGCCGAGGGGATCTTCTACGAGATCAGCCGGGACGCGGTCATCCGCTACAACCGGGTCTACGGCAACGGGCTTCGCCGCGCCGGCTGGTACTGGGACGGCGGCATCACCGTGGCCTCCAGCCCCAACGTCGAGGTCTACGGCAACCGCCTGTCCGGCAACTACAACGGAATCACCGGCACCCAGCAGGACCGGCCCGACTCGACCCCGCCGGCCCACCTGCTGGCCGACCTCCATGTCCACGACAACCTGATCTGCGCCACCGCCGGCGGTGAGCACTCCACCGGCGTCGTGGCCGACAATGGCGCCAACCTCGCCGGTCGCGGCATCAGCTTCACCGGCAACACCATCCAGTCGGCCCCCTGCCGGTAAGGAATCGGCTGATCGGGAACCGAGCGAGGGTCCCTGGTCGCGGAGGTGGGCCGAGAGGGGATCGGAGCCGGCGCGGCAGACGACGCCTTCACGGTGTTCTTCCAGGGTGCCTACCCGGGTATATCGGTCAGTCAGCGGCTACTGGGCCGGCTCGGCACCCGGCGGGAGCCGATGGTCCTGAGCTGGCGCGCCGATGACACGACGAGTGGCTATCTCGATTGCAAGGACTTCTCCCTGCGCAACCCTAGGTGTCACGGCCCAACTCAGTTCGTGGTCGGCGCCCAGCTCGCGGTGGGCCGGGAGCTGTGGCTGAAGGTGGAGACGACTTCGGCCGCTGCGAGGGGTGTGGCACGCGGGCGGATCGGCCAGACCCCTTCGGTGTCCTTGACCTGACCTGTCGGTTGAGTGAGCGGGGCCCTGTCCGAGGCACAACCGGTCGGTTGAACGTGACCGAAGAGGCGCCTGTGCGACCAGGCCTGCTCCCTGTCTTGCCGTTGCGCGGCGCTGGTGGCAAGCTCAATTGTGCTGAGGGGTGGGGGTGTTCGAGCAAAGTCCGAGCGGGACCGCGCATCGACTGCATCCCGTGCCCGTTAGCTCGGTCTAGCTCGAGCGGACAATCGGGGCGGGCGCAGCCCCGGCATGGGGAACAGAGGCCATGGATGAGCTACTCAGCCGTCGGCGAGCAGTCGTCGGCCTTGTCATCGGGGGGTTGGGAGCGGGCGCCCTGTTCTGGGCGCTTCCCGGCTATGCGGGGGCGGGGCTCAGTCCACCGGGCAACAACGGCACGGTCAAGGTCGACGGCGAAGAGTTCGACACGCATCCCGACAACGAGCAACACGTCGGTTGTGTGTTCCAAGTCGACTTCTATGGGTACGACGAGGGCGACCCGAACGCCGTCGTGACGTTCGACGTGTGGCCGCCCATCGGGGGGATGGTCACCATCCTCGAGGACACGGTGTTCATCGGCCAGGACGACAACAGCGGCGGTGACTCGGAGGCTGGGCTCGACGCGGAGGCGACCTACGATCTGACCGCGTGGCTGGCGGATTTCGCGCCGCACCCCCAGCAGGGCTGGCACGTACGGCTGGCGGTCAACGCCGACGGGTCACAGGGCGCCGACGTGAAACACAAGACGTTCGGGGGTTCGGGCTGCGAGGCCCCGCCGCCGACAACGACCACGACGGTGCCGACGACGACGACCGAGTCGACGACAACGACCACCGAGTCGCCGACGACAACTGAGTCGACGAGCACGACGGAGCCGCCGACGACTGAGGAGCCGCCGACGACTGAGGAGCCGCCGACGCCGACGACGACGACGGCGGCGCCGACGACGACCGAGGCGCCAACCACGACGGTGCCGACGACGACGACGACGAACCCTTAAGAGGCCGGATAGGCGGCGAAAGGGGCGACCATCCACCAGGCGTCGTGCTGGCCCGTTCTTGATCCGCGGTGCTGCCCCTCAACCGATGACCTGGTGGAAGTACCCGTCATTATGCGCGCCTTCGACCCCAAGTGGTTGATGCTGTCTGGTCCGCGATCGTGCCGCCCCATCCCGGCGGTTCCCGAGGTGCGTCCGCTGGGCTGTCATCGCCCGCGGGTCGCGGACCGGATCTGCTTCGAGGGGATCCTGGTCTGCCTGGTGACGGGCTGCTCTTGGGTCGATGTCGAGTATCTGCTCGGCGGCCGGGTCTGGATACCACCTTGTGGGCCCGCCTCGACCAATGGATCGCGGCGGGCGCGTTCGACCGGCTGGCCGACGAAGCCATCGCCAGCTACGACCGGATCATTTGGGCTCGACGTCAGCGAACTGCTCAATCGACGGCGCCCAGCACAAGGCACCGCGGGCGGCCAAGAGACCCGGTCCCAGCTCGGTTGACGGGTGCAAACGCGGCTGGAAATGTTCACTGTTCGCCGACCGGCACGGGCATCCCCATTGGGTGGCAACCGACGGCGCCAACCGCAACGACCGTGTACTCGTCGCTCCTGCCCTTGCCGCCTCCGCCCAGCGGGTGGCGCTCGGCGAGTGCCAGACCCTGCACCTCGATCGCGGCTATGAGACGTTCGTCGATGACCTCGCCCTGTGGGGATGGGCGCAACGACCGGCCCGGCCGCTTGTCCATCGCAGCGACCTGCCACGCCTCCCCGAAGCCGTTCCCAGAGTGTTGAGCCCCGACGGCGACCGCGACCTCATGACCGCCGTCGACCAGCTCGACGACCCCGTCGCGCGCGGCGCCATGAAGATCCTGCGCCGCACCGGTCTGCGCCCTGGCCAACTGCTCGATCTCGAACTCGACTGTGTCATCGACTGCGCCGACCACGGCGCCTGGCTCCGAGTGCCTGTCGGCAAGCTCAGCGACGAGCGGACCGTGTCCCTCGACCAGCCCATCCTCGAGGCCTTTGACGACTGGGGCAGCCGTCGGGTCCGATGCGGGCCACTGATCCACCCGCTCGGTTCCCACGATGTGGCATCCAAGATCGGGTCGAAGTCGAACACACCCCTCGGCGTGTGACCAGCCGCGCACGCGCGGCGGTACGGATCCTGCGACGGGCGACGCACCGGCCGGGAGGCCGTGCGATCAACACGACAGCGGTCAGCTCCACGACGATGTCGCCACTGTGGTGGAAACCAGCACCACGTTGGCTTGTGCACGCTGGGTCTTGTGCAGGTATGCTGACATACTGCGGTCAGGGCACAGGGACGACCGCAGATTTGAACCGGTGACGAAGCCCAGATCGGGAGACCGGTTTGTGAGCTGGCAGAAGGGCGGACAGGTAGATGGTCGGTATCACGCGGGTTCTCGTCGTGAGCAATGACGAATTCCTCGTCGATGCGGTCGTGCATGCACTCCGCAATGACAACCATTCGGTTGAGAAGACGGCGTCGTGGCGATCGGCGGAACGGTTGCTCTCCGAGCTACGACCGGACTTGGTTGTGATCGATGCCGAGAGCGAGGAACTTGACGAGCGGCCGGTCGTTGCCCGTGTGCGCATGGTCACCGACGTGCCGCTCGTGGTGCTCAGCCCGTCGGCGCAACTCGAGGACCGGCTGATCGGGTTCCGGGCGGGGGCCGACGAGGTCATGGCCAAGCCGTTCCTGCTGTCCGAGCTCGCTTGCAAGGTCACTGCGCTGATTCGTCGGAACGGGCACCGGTCAGCAATCGTCGAGCTGGGTGACTTGGTGGTCGACGAGGGCGCGCACACGGTCGAGCGCCGCGGTCGCGCCATCGAGTTGACAGCCATTGAGTTCGCACTGCTCTTGACGTTCTGTAACAACCGCGGACTGGTGCTGTCGAAGACCCAACTTCTCACCATGGTGTGGGGGTTCGACTATCACAACGTCAACCTGGTCGAGGTCCACGTGTCGGCGTTGCGACGAAAGCTCGAAGCCACGGGTCCCCGGATCATCCACACAGTGCGAGGCGCGGGCTATGCGTTGCGTCCGGTCGCATCCGGGGCCGAGACCATCGGCAATGGCCGGTGCGAGAGCCGGCACAACCGCGCGTACCGTCCCCTCAGGAGCCGTTCGCTGGCTCTGGCTTGAGCGCAGACGCTTCGGCGCTCGAACAGATCCAGGTGTGGTGCGACAATACCGAAGTCTCGTCGCCGATCTGGCGTTGGTCGGCGAGACAAGGGAGAACTCGGTGATCGATCGGCCGACCGAGCCGTTCAACGATCGGTGGCAGGGAGAATCAGACGCCACATGGGGCGACCGCCCCGGCATCGTGGCGTCCCTGCGACGCTACGGCGGGATCGTGGTCGCGGCGACGCTGCTTGGGGCGGTGGCCGGCTATGGCATCGCGCAACTGTCTCCCGTCCGCTACCAGGCCGACGCCGTCCTGATCCTCTCCGACCCTGGCGGCCCGAGCGTCCTCGGCGGCGGCGACGCGCTGGCAAGCAGCGACCGCAAGGTCTACCTGGCCAAACAGGCCGACATCATGACCTCCACGGTCGTGCTCGAGCGTGCCCTCGCGCTCCTCGGGAGCCGTGCGTCGCCCGGTGATGTCAGGGACGAGCTCAACGCCCAGCCCGCGGCGAACCTGGCGAGCATCTCGATCGCAGCGAGCAGCGACGATCCACGGTCGGCGGCCGCATTGGCGAACGCCGTCGGCACCGCGTACCAGCAAGTCACACAGGAACGCGCGGCCGCGGACGCGCAACGCGCGATCGCGAGCCTCGAGGAGCTTCGGAACCGCTACCAGGCGGCCCTCGACGCCAGCCCCAGGTCCGCGGACGGCCGACTCACCTTGCGTGGGCAGCAGCTGGCCGACCAGATCGCCGACCTCCAGCAGCGCGAGCAGGACATCACCGCCCAGGCCGAGGTGTACGCCTCCGGGGTGGAGTATTTCGAACAGGCCGAACCGCCCACCTCCCCATCGGAGCCCAAGCCCAAGCTGGGCGCGGTGCTCGGCGGGTTGCTGGGCCTGCTCGCGGCGGGGGCGTGGGCGTGGTGGGCGGCAGCACGCGACCAGCGCGCCGAGGGCCGGGACGAACCGGCCCGGATCCTCGGAGCGCCGCTGCTCGGCGAGGTGCCACGGCTGTCCGCCCCGCAGGCGGCGACGGGCAAACCGGTCACCCCGCGGGGGCTCGACCCGGCCCTCGATGACGCCTATCACCTCGTCGTCGCCTCGATGGAGCACGAGCTGGCCGGAGTCGGTGGAAACTCGATCGCCGTGACGAGCCTCGGGCCGGGCGACAGCAGGACCTCCACCGCGCTGCAGATCGCGAGCGCCGCATCACAGGAGAACCGGAGGATCCTGCTGATCGACGCGGACGTGCGCACGCGGCGCCTCTCCGAACGCGTCGGTATCGCCCAGGTCGCTTCTGAGCGCAATGGCCACAGGAAGCCGATGCAGCGGGGCGATGGCGTCGGCGCCCACGAGTACATCGACCGGCTCGTGTCGACCGACAGCGGCATGGTCCTACCGGTCGCCTCAAGCCCTACCGACCCTGGGGATCCGGCGGGTTCCGAGGGTGATGTGGACGTGCGCCACGCTGTGTACTCCATCGGGGAGATGTTCGACCTCGTGTTGATCGATGCCCCAGCGCTCCTGTCGTCCTTCGACGCCCTCGGCGTTGCCGGACAGGCCGACAGTGTCCTGCTGGTCGTCTCCCATCGCGCTGCGCTCAGCGAGCTGCGCGACGTCCGCGACCGCCTCGCCTTCGTCAAGACGCCGCTGATCGGCTACGTCTATGTCCGGCCGCGCGGCCTCGGCGTCCGCACGCTCTGGGGACGTGTCACGCGCTCGCTGCACCGCATGTCAGCGGGTCAAGGCTAGATGGAGAGGCCAGGAAACCGGCCTATCCATCTAGCCTCTACCCGCTGGATGGAGAGGCCAGGCAACCGGCCAGCGCAGCCGGTGCGGTCGAGTCGCAAGCAGACGAACCTCACGGCGCGGACCGCGTCCGGCCTGAGCTGGTTCTACCTGTCCACGATGACGTTCATCGTCGCCAACCTCGCCTACACCGCGACCGTCTCGCGGCTGCTGGCGCCGGCCGCCTTCGGGCTCATGGCCATCGCCAACCTGGTTGTTCTGTTCGGCCAGCAGTTCGCCCGCATGGGGCTGGCTTCGGCCCTGGTCCAGAAGCCGGACCTGTCCGAGGAAGAGATCCGGGCCGCCTCCACCGCCGGCATCGTGGTGGGCCTTGCCTGCCTGGTGTTGGTCTGGATCCTCGCCCCGCCCGTCGCCGACTTGTTCCTTGCGCCGGGCCTCACGCCCGTCCTACGTGGTCTGAGCATCTCGTTCGTGTTCATGGGCTGGTCCATGACGGGATTGGGCCTGCTGCGCCGCGAGCTCCGCTTCCGCACGCTGTCGATCATCTCGGCGGGTACGTACGTGTTCGCCTACCTCGTCGTGGGTGTGGGCTCGGCCGTGCTCGGGGCGGGCGTCTGGAGCCTGGTGGCGGCGTCGGTGGTGCATACGGCAGCCCTGGCGGTCTGCCAGTACGCCGTCCTCCGTCACCCGCTCCCGCCCGTCCTCCGCTGGGAGCCGTACCGGGCGGTCTGCGGCTACGGGGCGCGCCTGTCAGGCGCCCACCTTCTGGACTATGGCGGCAGCAACCTCGACACCCTCACGGTCTCCCGTGTGGCGAGCAGCGCGGTGCTCGGCCAGTACACCCGCGCCTACTACCTGGTCTTCCAGCCGCTCACGAACTACCTGGCGCAGGCGTTGACGAATGTGCTGTTCTCGACCCTCAGCCGCATCCAGCAGGACCTGGGCCGCCTGAGCCGTGGCTACTTCAGCGTCTTGTCGCTGGGGAACCTGATGCTGTTCCCGCTCTGCGCTGGGATCGCGGTCGCGGCGCACGAGCTGGTGCTGGTCGTGCTCGGCCGTCAGTGGGGCCTTGCGGTCGGGCTGGTCCCGTGGTTCGCCCTCGCGGGTGGCTGTCATGTCGTCTCCCAGCTCACTCAGCTGCTGGCGGACGCGCGTGCGGAACTGAACCGATCGCTGGTCGTCCAGATGGGCTACATCGTCGCGCTGGCCCTCCTTCTTTTGATGGTGCTCCCGTTCCGGTCCGGGGGAGTATGGGTGATCGCCGCGGCCGTCGCCGCCGCGGAGCTGGTCCGGTACGTGGCCTATCTCGCCCTCGCCCGGCGCGTTCTGGGAATGCCCAGGGCGCAGATGTGGCAGGCGCACGTGCCCGCGTTGTTCGCCAGCGCTGGCGTGGCCCTGGCCGTCGCCGCCACCAGGTGGGCGCTGATTGACTACGTTCGACCGCTCGTCGTCCTGGGGGCCGAGGCCGGCGCCGGGGCGCTCGCGCTGGCGCTCTGCATCCGATTCTGCCCACTGCCGGCGGTCCGCTCCGAGCTCTGGATGCGCCTCACCGCGGCCGACGTAGTCGGCGCGGCCGGGGGTCGGCGATGGCGGCTGGCCTCGCTCGTCCTCGGGCCACCGGAGCCGCCGTCGCTCGTCCTCGGGCCGACGGCCCCACCGACGGTGCCGGAGGTGGGAGCTCAAGATCCGCCGTGGGCGCCGAGGGGCGCCGACACCTGCGCATTGTGACCGAAATGCTGCTCCTCGGGCTGGGTCTGCTGGTCGCCGCCGGGCTGGGCATCGCCGCGCTCGAGGTACTGATCACGCGGGCGGAAGTCGCGGCCGCCCTGGTGCTCGGCTCGGTGGTGGTGCAGGCGTTCTTCGTGGACAAGGTGCCGGCTCTGGTACTGCAAGGGGGAGTCCAGGTCTACGTCACCGACGTGGTGGCTTCGCTGGTGGCGGGAGCCGCGGTCCTACGGCTCCTGCGGCAGCGGCGCTTCGGCCGGTATCAGCGCTGGCTGCTGCTCCTCAGCGTCCTGCTGCTCGTGTCGCTCGTCCGAGGTGTGCCGGCGTTCGGCATGCAACAGAGCGTCAACGAAGTCCGCCACTACCTGTTGTTCGCTGGCGTTGCCATCTACTTCGCGACCTTCCCTCCCTCCGCCTGGCTCTATGACCGGATCGGGCGTATCTGGCTGGCCGTGAGCATCCCGATGATGGTCCTCGTCGGCCTGCGTTGGCTTGCGGTCTTCGCCGGAATCGATCTCGGGGTACCGGCCGAGAAGTACGGCGCCGACGCCGCCATCCGGGTGATCGATGGGCCCTTCACCTTCTTCCTCGCCCACGCGTTCGTGCTCACGATTCCCGCCTGGCTGCGTGGCGAGCAGGGAGGTTGGATCCGTCGGATCAGCGTCCCGCTGCTGCTGTTCGTGCTGCTGCTCAACCGCCGGACCGTCTGGCTGGCGCTCGTGATCGGGGTCGCCGTTCTCGTGCTGCGCGATCGGCGACTCGGCCGCCGAGCGCTCCTGCTCGTCACGCTCGGCGCCTTGATGACGGCTGTGGCATTCGTGTGGCTCGGGGGACTGCAGGAGGGAAGCGACCCCGCGGTCCGATCGGGCTCAGGGAACCTCACCTGGCGTATCGAGGGCTGGTCAGAACTGGTGGACGCCTGGTCACGCAACTCGACGGACTGGGCCGTCGGACAGCCCGTCGGCAGCGGCTTCGCCCGTGAGATCGAGGGCTCCGAGACGACCTCACATCCGCACAACTTCTACATCGAGATGATGCTTCGGACCGGGCTCGCCGGCCTGCTGGCCCTCATCGCGCTGACCGCCGGCTTGCTGCGCGCCGTGTGGCGAACGCCAACCCGCGACGCCGGGCTGCTCGGGCCCGGGATACTCCCGGCCTTGCTGGCCATGCAGCTCGTCTGGTGCCTGACCTGGGTGCCCGGCTCCGAGCAGGGCATCGTCACCGGCATCGCCATATCCGTGGCCGCCGCACAGGCTTCTCGGCGAAAGCTGCACGCGAGGACGATGTCACCGACCCCGGCCCGCGAGCTGACACCGCTGGGGAACGGCCGGCGGTGAATGCCGGCCTGCCACCCGAGTGCGACCGGCACGAGCGATCGCGGCCGAGGACGGTCAGCGTGGTGGTCCCGGCCTATAACGCCACCGCGACTCTCGGCGAGCAGCTCGAGGCGCTCGCGGCCCAACGGCTCGAGGAGGACTGGGAGGTGGTGGTCGTCGACAATGGATCCACCGACGGCACCGAGGACCTGGCCTGGCGGTACCGCGACCGCTTCAAAGCGTTCACCGTGATCGACGGGGCGTCGCGGCGGGGAGTTTCCGCTGCACGTAATGCCGGCGCGACCGCCGCCCGAGGCGAGCTGCTGGCGTACTGCGACGCAGACGATGTCGTTGCGCCTGGTTGGCTTCAGGCGATGGCCGACGCGGCCTGCCACTACGATCTGATCGGCGGGTGGCTCGACGTGCGACCGCTGAACGACGACTCAACCCGCTCGTGGCACCACCCGTGGCCGAGGGATCAGCTCCGATCATGGCTGCTGCCGTGTGCGGTGAGCGCAAACTTCGCCATCTGGGCCCACGTCCTTCGCGATCTCGGTGGCTGGTCGAGCGAGTATGAGGCGGGCGGGGAAGACACCGAGCTCTCATGGCGTGCGCAACTGGCGGGCTATCGGCTCGGCTTCGCTCACGATGCCGTCGTCTACTACCGGTATCGGTCTGGACTCTGGCAGACGGCGCGCCAAGCGTACGGGATCGGCGTCCACTGCGAGCAGATCCTCCGCGACTTCAGCTTCCTCCGTGACGGCGGCCCCCACGGCGCTGACGGCGCGACCATGGAGCAGGCAGCTGGCCGCGGGAGGAGCGTGCCGGGTCGCGCCATCGGCCGCACGGTCTGGCTGGCCACCCGGCTCCCTTACCTCGTCGGATCACGACGTCACCGTGGGCAGTGGATCTCGGTCGCCGCCGAATACCTTGGAAGGCTCAGCGGGGCCACCCGTTACCGGCTGCTCAAGCGACCCTGACGTTTGAGATTGGCCGGAGGGCGCGAGGAACGTCTATAGAGTCGCGCCGCGACCATTACGAGAACGACCTGCCGGCCTCTTGGGGATACTCGCGCAACCTTTGCGCGAGTGTCCCCAAAATCCATCGCCCCTTGAATGTGTTGTCGCCCTCCACTATTTTGGCGCGCGGGCAGGCCTCAATTCGAGTGAGCGGGCGTCGGTGCTGGGCGTGTCTTGTGCCGCGAGAGCTGCGGGCGCGCACGGCAAGCGTCATCTCCTAGGCGAGGGAGTTCAGGGCGGGCATGCAACTCCGGCATATCGACGACGACGTCCGGCATCTCGACACCAACGTCCTCAACGACAACGGTTCCAGGACCGCCGAGGAGCGCGACGAGGTCCGGACCGGCGAGTCACAGCTCCCTGCCGTATCCGGGCCGGCGTCGGTCGAGGCCGGCGGTGGCGCGCTGCGCCGCTACCGCCAGGTCGCCGTGGGGCTCGCCCTGTCGGACGCCCTCTGCGTGGTGGTGGCCCTGCTGGCCTCATATGCCATGCGCTATCCGGGCGAGCTCGTGCCGGCCCGTGAAGCCGTCGTCATCGGCCTCGCCCCGCTGGTGTGCATCGTCGTGTTCTACACCTTCAATCTGTACGCCCCCCAGCACCTGTCGGCCCCCGAGGAGCTGCGCCGCGTCATCGGGGCCTCCGGGGTCGGGATCGTCCTGCTGGCCCTGGGAAGCTTCTGGTCCAAGTCGTCCTTCTCCCGGGCCTGGGTCGGTCTCACCTGGGTGCTGGTCCTGCTGCTGGTGCTGCTGTCGCGACGCTGGTGGCGGGCCTACCAATGGCGCCTGCAGATGGACGGCCGGCTGGCCCTGCGGACCCTGGTCGTCGGCACCTCGGCCGAGGCCAGCCGGCTCGTTGAGAACCTCGAGGTCGCGGCCTCGGGGTTCCTGCCGCTCGGGCACGTGCAGACCTCCGGCCCGACCGTCCCCGCCAACCGGCTGCCCATCATGGGCCGGATCGGCGAGCTCGACCGCCTGGTCCGGGAGCATGCCGCCGAATGCCTGTTCGTCGCGTCCACGGGGATCACCGAAGCCGAAATGTCCCGCGTCACGCAGGTGGCACGCCAGGCGGAGGTCGAGGTCCGGGTGCTGGCCAACCTCCCGCAGATGCTCACCTCCCGGCTGGCGCTTCTGAAGGTGGGGGCCGCCATCGCGGTCGCGCTGCGACCTGTGCGCCTGTCCGGGCGCCAGGCAGCCATGAAACGAATCATGGACCTCGCCGTGGCCTCGGTCGCCCTGCTGCTCACCCTCCCCCTGTGGCCGGTCATCGCCCTGGCCATCCGCCTCGACTCCCGCGGCCCGGCCCTGTTCCACCAGGAGCGGGTGACCAAGGACGGCCGGGTCTTCCGGATTCACAAGTTCCGGACCATGCGGACCGGCGGCCCCGACTTAGACACGACTAGGCCGTTCTTCAAGCTGGAGTTCGACCCCCGGCTGACCCGCGTCGGGTTGCTCCTACGGAAGCTGAGCCTCGACGAGCTGCCGCAGCTGTGGAACGTTCTCGCCGGGGAGATGAGCATCGTCGGGCCGCGCCCGCTGCCCGTCGACCAGGTCGCCGCCAACGCCGACCTCCTGACCCCACGGCAGGCGGTGCCCGCCGGGGTCACCGGCTGGTGGCAGATCAACGGCCGCAGCGGCGTGACGCCCGAGGAGGCGCTCCGGCTGGACCTGTTCTACATCGAGAACTGGTCGCCCACCCTGGACCTGTACATCATGCTGAAGACGTTCGGCGCCGTCGTCGGGCGGCAGGGAGCCCACTGAGATGCGGGGGCCGAGCAGCCCGGTCGCGGGCTGAGCCGTGTGCGGGATCCTGGGAACCTACGACGTCGCGGTCGACGCCGGCCGGTGGGTCGCCATGTCCGACGCCCTCGGCCACCGCGGGCCGGACGCGGCCGGCACCTGGACCGGCCCCGACGACACCGAACGCGTGCGGCTCGGGCACCGGCGGCTGTCAATCATCGACCTGTCGGCCGCGGCCAACCAGCCGTTCGTGAAGGACGGGCTGGTGCTGGTGTTCAACGGCGAAATCTACAACTACCGCCAGCTGCGGGCCGAGCTAGGCAGCGCGGGGGTCAGCTTCCGGACCAGCTCCGATACCGAGGTGCTGATGGAGGCGTGGCGCCGCTGGGGCGCGGCGAGCTTGCGCCGCCTGCGCGGCATGTTCGCCTTCGCGCTGTTCGACGAGGGCGAGGGCACGCTCACGCTGGCCCGCGACCAGTTCGGCATCAAGCCGCTGTTCTGGACGGCGCAGCACGGCGGCATGGCCTTCGCCTCGGAGCTCAAAGGGCTCCGGCCGCTGCTCGCGGAGCGCCCACCGATCGACCACACGGCCATCGTGGCCTCCCTGCTGTACTACTGGATCCCGGACGACCACTGCGTCTACCAGGGCGTCCACAAACTCCCACCCGGGAGCTGGCTGGAGGTCGGCCCGGACGGCCGCCGGCGGCAGGGCCGGTTTTTCGACCCCCGGGCCGAGTTCGCTGCACGCCCCGGGCGGCGGGGCGACGTGGAGGACCTGCGCCGCCTGCTCGAAGACTCGGTTGGCGCGCCCCCGGGGGCCGACGGC
>Ga0081538_10004375_pt1 | contig 13048 bp, 10 predicted proteins | sample TabmetS5T2R1_FD_71022 | JGI IMG/M metagenome (GOLD analysis project Ga0081538, IMG submission 71022) | Tabebuia heterophylla rhizosphere microbial communities from the University of Puerto Rico - S5T2R1 | ecosystem: Host-associated > Plants > Roots > Rhizosphere ...
CGGTCACCTCGGCGCGCAGCGGCTCGCCCGGCTGCCAGACGCGCAGGAATCCGACGATGCAGGCGGTGGAGAAGAGCGAGGCCACGATGTCGGTCAGCTCGACCGAGATGAAGTTCGAGCACGCGAACTGACCGAGCGCGAACGCCACCCCGCCGACCACCGCCACCGGCCAGGCCTGGCGGATCCCGCGCCGGCCGTCGACCATCCCGATCAGGATCAGCGGGACGACGAGGGCGAGGAAGGGGGTCTGGCGGCCCACCATCGCGCCGAGGTCTCCCTTGTCGAGGCCCGTGACCTCGGACAGGGTCGTGATCGGGATCGCGATGGCGCCGAAAGCGACCGGCGCCGTGTTCGCGACGAGTGCGATCGCCGCCGCCTTGATGGGCTTGAAGCCGAGCGCGATCAGCATGACCGCGGTGATCGCGACGGGAGTCCCGAAGCCGGCGAGCGCCTCCATCAGAGCGCCGAAGCAGAAGGCCACGATCACCGCCTGGACCCGCTGGTCGTCGGAGATGGCGCCGAACGAGCGCCTCAGTACGGCGAAATGGCCCGTCTCGACGGTCATGTTGTAGACCCAGATCGCCGTGACGACGATCCACATGATCGGGAACAGGCCGAACGCGGCGCCCTCGGTCGCGGACAGGGCGGTCTGGCCCACCGGCATGCCGTACACGATCAGGGCGACCGCCATCGACACCCCCAGCGCGATCAGCGCCGCCCACTGCGCCTTCATCCGCACCCCGCCGAGTAGGACGAACAGCGTGATCAGCGGCAGCGCCGCGAAGATCGCCGTTAGCCCGAGCGAACTCGAGACCGGATCGAAATCCTGCGTGTACACAACGCCTCCCGTCGTCGTTCGAGACCCGTTACCCGTCGCCATCCGGCCCGAAAACCCCCGTTTCGCGCCGTATCGCCGGCCCTTATCGCGCGCGATCGCTCACGATTCGATCGCAATCGCTCAGTCAGTCATTTCGATCCGGCCTCGGATGTGGTATCCACGCTGTGTGCGTCGGGTCGGGCGGACAGCGTGAGCAGGACCGCGCGAGGGATCCTGCCCGGCGAGCGCCGGCGCCTGATCGAGGAGCGGCTCCGGGAGCAGGGAAGTGTGTCGGTGGCGGCGCTCGAGGAGGAGTTCGCCATCTCGCCGATGACCGCGCGTCGTGATCTCGTCGAGCTGGAGCGGCAGGGAGTGGCGCGGCGGACGCACGGGGGAGCCATCCTGCCCGGACTCTCCAGCCACGAGGATTCGTTCTTCAAGCGCCTCGAGGTCGCGGTTGAGGAAAAGGAGCGCCTGGCTGAGGCCGCCCTGGGCCGCTTGGCCCACGGCGACGCCGTGTTCGTCGACTGCTCGACAACCGCGTACTTCGCCGCTCGCAGGGTGGTGCGGGAGAATTTTCCCTGCACACTGCTCACAAATGCGGTGCCGGTAATGGAGCTCGTGTGCGAGTCGGACGCGTCCCAGGTCGAGTTGATCGGGATGGGCGGGACGTTGCGCAAGCTGACCCGATCGTTCGTCGGCCCGCAGGCGGTGGCCGGGATCACCGCCCACTTTGCCGACCAGGTGGTGTTCTCGGTGGCCGGACTCACGGGCGAGGGCCAACTCACCGATCCCGACCCGCTGGAGGCGGAGATAAAGCGAGCGATGATCGGCCGCGCCCGCCGGGCGATGTTGCTCGTCGACAACTCCAAGTTCGACCACGCGGCACTGTCGGTGATTGCCAACGTGGGCGAGGTCGATGTGATCTTGAGCGCCGGCGCCTCCGAGCGCTCGCTCGCTCCGCTGCGGCAAGCGGGGGTCGAAGTAAGCACCGTCTAGGCCGCGGAGACGCGGCCCGCCCGCAGCTCAGATGGGCGCTTGACTGAGCGATTATGGTGCTTTATGTTCGGGCGCGAGGAGGTTGAGCGAGCTGGATCACAGTGCGCCGGCGATCGAGCTCCGCGGGGTGCGGAAGTCGTTCGGCGGCGTTCAGGCCGTCCGGGGCGTCGACCTCGCGCTGATGCCGGGCGAGATCCACGCGGTGGTCGGCGAGAACGGGGCCGGCAAGAGCACGCTGGTGCGCATCCTCGGAGGCGTCTACCGGCCTGACGAAGGCTCGGTGGTCGTCGAGGGCGAGCGGGTCGATCTGCATAGCCCCGCCAATGCACGCGCGCGGGGAGTAGCGGTCATCTACCAGGAGCCGGCGCTCTTCCCCGACCTGGACGTCGCCGAGAACATCTTCATGGGCCGCCAGCCGCGCGGCCGGCTCGGCATCGACTGGCGGGAGATGTACCGCGAGGTGGGGGAGCTGATGGGCTCGCTCGGGGTCGCGCTCGACCCGCGCACGCCGATACAGGGCCTCTCAGTGGCCGACCAGCAGCTCGTGGAGATCGCCAAGGCCCTCTCGCTCGACGCGCGGGTCGTCGTGATGGACGAGCCCACCGCCGCTCTCTCGTCCCGTGAGACCGAGCAGCTGTTCCGGATAGTCAAGGGGCTTCGGGAGCGCGGCGTGGCGGTGCTCTTCATCTCGCACCGGATCGAGGAGGTCTTTGAGCTTGGCGACACCGTCACGGTCCTGCGCGACGGCGAGCACGTGATCACGAAACCCGCGGCCCAGCTGGATGCGGCAGTGCTGATCCGGCACATGGTCGGACGAGATCTGGGCGAGCTGTTTCCGAAGGAGCACGCCGACATCGGTGCCCCGCTGCTCGAAGTGCGGGGCCTCGCTCGCCAAGGGGTTTTCGAGGACGTGTCGTTCACCCTCCGGCGGGGCGAGATCCTCGGGCTCGCCGGGCTCGTGGGAGCGGGGCGCACGGAGGTCGCGCGGGCGCTGTTCGGAATCGACAAGGTCGATTCCGGCGAGATCCTGCTGGAGGGGCGGCCTGTGGCGATCGGCTCGCCGTCGGACGCCGTGAGCGCCGGCCTGGCCTTCGTCCCCGAGGATCGCCAACACCAGGGGCTCGTCCTCGAGATGGCGATTGAGCGAAACGCGACGCTCCCGATCCTGCGCCGTCTTACGCGGCTCGGACTGATCCAGCGCCGGCGCGAGCGTGCCGTCGCTCGCGAGTACACCGGCCGGTTGCAGGTCAAGGCGGCGGGGCTCGACCTGCCCGCGACGTCCCTGTCGGGCGGCAATCAGCAGAAGGTCGTCCTCGCCAAGTGGCTTGCCACCGATCCGTCCCTCCTGATCCTGGACGAGCCCACCCGCGGCATCGACATAGGCACGAAGGCGGAGGTCCATCGGATCGTGTCCGGGCTCGCCGCCCGCGGCCTGGGCATCCTGCTCATCTCGAGCGAGCTGCCAGAGGTGCTTGCGATGGCGGACCGCGTGCTGGTGATGCACGAGGGACGGATCACACGCGAGCTCGGGCGCGACGAAGCGGATCAGGAGAAGATCATGCGTGCGGCCACTGGCCAGGACGGTGCCCGTGCCGCCTCCTGAGGCCGCTCAAGCGGTTGAGCCGGTGGAGGAGGTGCGCTTCGGCGGCCGCCGTCTGCGTGCACGCGCCCTGCTCGACGTCGCGGGCCGGGTGCGCGAGGCGGGCATCGCAGTCGCCCTGGCGCTGTTCGTGCTCGTCGTCGCGGTCATCGAGCCGCGCTTCATCGAGCCGAACAACCTCGAGGAGATCCTGCTCTCGGTCTCGATCCTGGCGATAGTCGCGGTCGGCCAGACGCTGGTGGTCCTCACGCGCAACATCGACTTGTCGGTGGGGTCCACCGTCGGCCTCGTCGCGTTCGTCTGCGCGGACACGCTCAAGGGCTCGCCGGGCACAAGCGTGGTCCTGGTCGTCTTGCTCGGCGTCGTCCTCGGTGCGGGCCTGGGCGTGGTCAACGGACTGCTCGTCACGGTCGGCCGTGTGCCGGCCATCGTCGCGACCCTGGGCACGCTCTACATCTTCCGCGGACTCGACTTCACGATCGCCGGCGGGAAGGAGGTCAGCGCGTCCGACGTGCCCGACGCCTACCTCGACCTCGCCACGAGCAGGGTGCTCGGGATCCCGGTGCTGATCCTCTTCGCGGCCGTCGTGGTGCTGATCGCGAGTCTCGCCCTCCGGCGCATGCGCTCGGGGAGGGAGCTCTATGCGATCGGATCCAACCCCGAGGCGGCGCGCCTCGCCGGGGTTCCCTCGGGGCGCCTTGTTTTCCTTGCGTTCGTCGTGTGCGGAGCGCTCTGCGGACTCGCCGGAGTGCTCTGGGGGGCCCGCTTTGCCACGGTCGACGCCCGTGCCGCCACCGGCTTCGAGCTGACCGTGGTCGCGGCGGTCGTGGTGGGCGGAGTGAACATCTTCGGCGGCTCCGGCACCGCGATCGGGGCGACGCTGGGCGCGATCCTGCTCGGGACCATCGAGAACGCCCTGAGCATCCTGAAGCTCAACCCGTTCTGGCTCCAGGCGATACAGGGAGCGGTGATCATCGCGGCGGTCACGCTGGACGCGATTGTCACCCGTCGCCTCCAGCGGGCGCTGCGAAGAGCGAGGGCAAGGCGATGACGATGCGCTGGTCCGCGCTACGCGGCAAGCACGTGGCTCGTCCGCGTGCGCGCGAATTGCTCTTTCAGTGGGAGGCGCTCCTCGTTCTCATGCTCGTAGCGACCATTCTGATCGGATCCTCGATCACCGAGGCCTTTCTCACCGGCCAAAACCTCTCGCTCGCGAGCGCGGATCTGGTCGAGAAGGCGATCATGGCGCTCGGGCTCACGCTCGTGATCATCGCGGGCGAGATCGACCTCTCCGTCGCGTCGGTGCTGGGTCTCTCGAGCGCGATCGTGGGCGCGACCATCGACGCCGGCGTGCCGCTCGGGCCGGCGATCGCGCTGGCGCTGCTCGCGGGGGCCCTCTGCGGGCTCTTCAACGGGCTGCTGGTCGCGAAGCTGGGCCTGCCGTCGCTGGTCGTCACGCTCGGGACCCTGGCCCTTTTCCGAGGACTGGCGTTCGTGGTTCTGGGCGACCGCGCGGTGAGCGAGTTCCCGCTCGCGTTCACGGACTTCGGCTTCGCGAACGTGCCGGGCACCCTGATCCCCTGGACCGTGGTCGTCTTCGCGGCTCTTGCGGTGGTCACCTTCGTGGTGCTGCACGGATCCTGGATCGGACGCGACGTCTACGCAATCGGAAACAACGCGCAGGCAGCGCGCTTCTCGGGCGTCGAGGTGGACCGGATCAAGATCGGGCTCTTCGTCGCGTCGGGAACTCTGGCGGCGCTGGCGGGAGTGGTGTTCACGGCGCGCTTCGCCAGCGCTCGGCCGGACAACGCGCTCGGCTTCGAGCTCGATGTCGTCACCGCGGTGCTGCTCGGCGGCGTGAGCATCTTCGGCGGTCGCGGAAGCCTGGTGGGGGTTGTGCTGGCCCTATTCCTGATCGGGGCCCTCCGCAACGTGCTCAGCCTTGAGGACGTCGCCGCCGAGAAGCAGTCGATCGTGATCGGGGCGCTTCTGATCGTCTCGGTCGTTGGCACCAACGCCCTGCGGGGCCTGCAGGAACGGGCGGCGCGCCGAAGACCGGCGCCGTCCCGAACGGAACCATCGATGGAAGGAGGAGGAGGACGTTGACCAAGAGGATGGGTAGTGCGCTGATCGCCCTGCTCCTGGCGCTGACCCTCGGCGTGGCGGCGTGCGGGGACGACGACGATGGCGGGAACGGCGGCAACGGGGGCGGCGGCGGCGGTGGATCCGCACAGGCCGAGGGCGCCAACGTGGCGTTCCTGCCAAAGCAGGTGGACAACCCCTACTTCGACGTCGCGGCCGCGGGCGGCGAGGCCGCGGCGAAGGAACTGGGGGGCCAGTTCAAGCAGGTGGGCCCCTCGGAGGCGGCAGCCCCGGCGCAGGTGCCGTTCATCAACACGCTGACCTCGCAGGGAGTCGACGCCATCGCCGTCTCGGCGAACGACCCGAACGCGCTGACGCAGGCGCTGAAGCGAGCCGACCAGGCCGGCGTGAAGATCGTCACGTACGACTCCGATACCGCCCCGGAGGCTCGGTCCGTGTTCGTCAACCAGGCGGACACCGAGGAGATCGGCCGGAGTCAGGTCCAGATCCTCGGCGAGCAGATCGGCAACAAGGGGGAGATCGCGATTCTGTCGGCCGCCTCGACGGCGACCAACCAGAACGCCTGGATCAAGTTCATGAAGGACGAGCTGAAGAAGCCGGAGTACAAGGACATGAAGCTCGTCAAGGTCGCCTACGGGAACGACGACGACCAGAAGTCGTTTCAGGAGACCCTCGGCCTGATTCAGGCGTATCCGAACCTCAAGGGCATCATCTCGCCGACGACCGTCGGCATCGCGGCCGCGGCGCGCGCCATCGACTCGGAGGGGCTGAAGGGCAAGATCAAGCTCACCGGCCTCGGCACGCCGAACCAGATGCGCAAGTACGTCAAGAACGGGACGGTCGAGGAGTTCGCGCTCTGGGATCCGGAGCAGCTCGGGTATCTCGCGTACTACGCGGCCGCCGCCCTTGCGAGCGACCAGATCACCGGCGAAGAGGGCGAAACCTTCGACGCCGGCGAGCTGGGGAAGAAGACGATCGGAGCGGACGGCGTCGTCATCCTCGGTCCACCCACCCGGTTCAACAAGGAGAATATTGACGACTTCGATTTCTGAGTTCAGCGACACATGGAGCGCGTCTGCTTCCTGCTCCGAGTGCGGGCGGACCGGCTCGAGGAGTACCGCACACGCCACCGCGAGATCTGGCCGGAGATGCTCGATGCGCTTCGGGAGACGGGCTGGCGGAACTACTCGCTCTTCCTCCGCGATGATGGGCTGCTGGTGGGCTACCTCGAGTGCGAGGACTTCGACGCCGCCCGGGCGGCGATGGAGAGCCGCGAGGTGAACGCCCGCTGGCAGGCGGAGATGGCGCCGTTCTTCGAGTTGCCGGCCGAGGCGCGTCCGGACACGGGTCTCGAGCGCCTGGAGGAGGTGTTTCACCTTGCCTGACGCGGCGCTCGCCGCGATCGATCTCGGAGCCGAGAGCGGTCGGGTGGTGCTCGGCCGGCTGGCCGGGGGCCGCTGCTCGCTCGAGGTCGTGCACCGCTTCCGGAACCGGCCGGTCCGCCTCCCCGACGGCTTGCGCTGGAATCTCCTGGGGCTGTTCGGCGAGGCGCTTGACGGGCTCGGACGGGCCGCACGGTCGGAGGAGCTGCGCGGCGTGGGCATCGATGCCTGGGGCGTTGACTACGCCCTCCTCGATGCGCGCGGGCGGGTTCTGGGGCTGCCGTTCCATTACCGCGACCGGCGCACGGAGGGCATGATCGCCCGTGTCCACGCCCGCGTCCCGCGGGAAGAGCTGTACGCGATCACGGGCATCCAGACGATCCCCATCAACACCGTGTTCCAGCTGCTGGCGGACGAAGGCTCGCCCGCATTCGATGCCGCCGAACGCGTTGCGCTCGTGCCGGACCTGTTGGCGCTGTGGCTCACGGGCGAGTTCGCCAACGAGGCCACCGCCGCCTCGACCACGGGGCTGCTCGACGCCCGGACGGGAACATGGGCACGGGAGCTCATCGGGCGGCTGGGGCTGCCGGCCGCGCCATTCGCGGGCGAACCGGTGGAGCCGGGCACCACTCTCGCGCCGGTGCTCGCCCGGCATGAGGGCGCGGGCGTCCCGGTGCACACAGTCGCCGGCCATGACACCGCATCCGCATTCGCCGCCGCCCCCATCACCGGCCCCGGCGCCGCCGTCTTGTCGTCCGGCACCTGGTCCCTGCTCGGGCTCGAGCTCGAGGAGCCGATCCTCACTCCCGAGGCGTCCGCCTTCAACCTCACGAACGAGCGCGGCGTGGACGGCACGATCCGTCTGCTGCGCAACGTGATGGGGCTGTGGCTCGTGCAGGAGTGCCGCCGGCGCTTCGCCGCCGACTACGACGAGCTGAACCGGCTGGCGGAGGCTGCGAGCCCGGACGTGCCGCTGTTCGACCCGGACGGCGACGAGCTCCTCGCGCCCGACGACATGCCGGCCGAGATCGTGGCCGCCTGCCGGGCGAGCGGGCAGCGAGCCCCCGACACCCCCGGTGAGGTGGTCCGCTCGATTCTCGTCTCGCTCGCCTGCAAGTACAGGCTCGTCCTCGAGCGGCTCGAGCGAGTAACCGGCCGGAGAGTCGAGCGGGTGCACGTGATCGGCGGCGGCGCTCGCAACGAGCTGCTGTGCCGGCTGACCGCCGACATCCTGGCGCGCCCCGTCCTCGCCGGGCCGGTCGAGGCCACCGCGCTCGGCAACGTTCTCGTTCAGGCGCGCGCCCTGGGCGAGCTGAGTTCGCTCGCCGAGGTGCGGGCTGTCGCTGCGGCCTCGGCGGATCCGCTCGTCTTCGGGCCGCGCGGGCTCGAGGAGGGGGAGGCCGCCTACCGCCGCTTCCTGGACGTGACCGGCCTCGCGGTCGAAATCCCCGAACCCGCACTCGCGTGAGCACCGAATGAGAGGCGTGACGTGAACGACCCGACCCCCGACTACGAGCAGCTCGTCAGCCGCCTGCGCGAAGGCGGCCACGACGTGGAGGCGGTCGAGCGCGCGCTCGCGACCCTGGAGATCGAGACACCCTCGTGGGGCTACGGCGATTCCGGCACGCGCTTCGCCACCTTCCAGCAGCCGGGGCGTCCGCGGGACGTGTTCGAGCGGATCCACGACGCCGCCGAGGTGCACCGGCTGACCGGAACGGCGCCCGCGGTCGCCCTCCACTTCCCCTGGGACGCCGTCGACGACCTCGACGCCCTCCGCGGCCATGCGGACCGGCTCGGTCTACGCATCGGGGCGGTCAACCCCAACCTCTTCCAGGACCCCGCCTACAAGCTGGGGTCCATCACCCACCCCGACGAAAGCGTCCGCGCCAAGGCGGTCGAGCACCTGCTGGAGTGCATCGAGATCGCGAGCCGGCTCGGCTCGACCGCCCAGTCGCTCTGGTTCGCGGACGGGATGAACTACCCGGGCCAGGACGACTTCGCCTCGCGCCGGCGCCGGCTTACGCAGTCGCTCGCCGAGGTCTACGCGGCGCTTCCGGAGTCGCAGGAGCTGCTGCTCGAGTACAAGCCGTTCGAGCCTGCCTTCTACGCCGTCGACCTCGCGGACTGGGGCTCCGCGCTGCTCGTGTGCCAGAAGCTCGGGGACCGCGCGCGGGTGCTCATCGACCTCGGCCACCACGCGCAGGGGACGAACGTCGAGCAGATCGTGGCGCTGCTGGCCGAGGAGGACCGGCTCGGCGGGTTCCACTTCAACAACCGCAAGTATGCGGACGACGACCTCATCGTCGGCTCGGTCAACCCGTTTGAGCTGTTCCTGATCTTCTGCGAGCTGACCGCGGGCGGCCGCCGGCTCCCCCGCCTCACAATCGACCAGGCTCACAACATCGAGCCAAAGGTCGAGGCGATGGTGCTGAGCGTGGTCAATCTTCAGGAGGCGTACGCCAAGGCACTGCTCGTCGACCGGTCCGGCCTCGCGGAGGCGCAGGCCGCGGGGGACGTGCTCGGTGGACACGAGCGCCTGCTCGACGCCTTCCGTACCGACGTCAGGCCGCTCTGCGCGAAGGTGCGCGCGGGTCTCGGCGCCGCGGAAGACCCGGTGGCCGCGTTGCGGGCCTCCGGCTACGCCGAGCGCATGGCCGCGGAGCGCGGCGGCGCCGCCACGGTGGCCGGAGGGTGGGGCCGATGAGCACCCTCGAGCGGATGGTCGCCCCCGCGGAGGACCGCTGGCCGGCAGACGGAGGGGTGCCCGGGGACGCGCTCGGGCAGGTGCTGCTCGCCTCCCACCTGCTGGGCGCCGATCGGGCCGTGGCGAACTTCGGCGGCGGCAACACCTCCGCCAAGGGCCGCGCGGCGGACCACGTCGGGCGCCAGGTCGAGGTGATGTGGGTCAAGGGCTCGGGCAGCGACCTGGCGACCATGGAGCGGAAGGACTTCACGGCGCTGCGGCTCGACGAGGTGCTCGCGCTGTTCGAGCGCGACGAGATGAGTGACGAGGAGATGGTGGCCCATCTGGCCCGCTGCCAGATCGACCCGGCAGCCCCGAGATCGTCGATCGAGACTCTCCTGCACGCGTTCGTCCCCGCAGCGCACGTCCACCACACCCACCCCGATGCCGTGGGCGTGCTGGCCGGCACGCGCGACGGCGAGCGCCTGGTCGATGAGTGCTTCGGGCGAGAGGCCGTCTGGATCCCCTACATCCGGCCGGGGTTCACGCTCGCGAAGCAGGTCGGCGAGGCCGTTCGCGAGCATCCGGCCGCGCGCCTGGTGATTCTCGCCAAGCACGGGCTCGTCGTCTGGGGGGACAGCGCGGAGGAGGCCTACCGGCGGACGATCGACACGATCAACCGGGCGGCCGAGTTCGTGAACGCCCGCACCGCCGATCAGCCACGCTTCGGCGGCCCGGCCGCCGGCGATGCGCTCGACTCCGGCGCTCGGCGCGAGCTGTTGCGCGCCGTGCTGCCGGCGCTGCGCGGCGCCGTGTCGAGCGAGCGCTCCAAGGTGCTCGTGGTCGACACGTCGGCGCGGGTGGAAGAGTTCGTCACGTCGCGTGCGGCCGGCGAGCTCGTGGGCGTCGGCGCAGCCTGTCCGGACCACCTCGTGCACACGAAGCGCTTGCCCCTGTGGGTTCCCTTCGACCCGGAGGGTGACGACGCGGGCGCGCTGACGGAGCGGGTCAGGCAGCTCGTAGCCGGCTTTCGGCGGGACTACCTCGCCTACGTGGACCAGCACCGCGACGAGGCCACGGCGCCGGCCGATCCGGATCCCCGCGTCGTGCTGATCCAGCATGTGGGGCTGGTGGGGGTCGGCGCGTCCACCAGGGAGGCCCGTCTGTCGCGCGACCTCTACCACCGGGCCATCGAGGTCATGGCCGGCGCGCACGCCCTGGGGGGCTTCACCTCGCTCACCGAGCAGGAGAGCTTCTCCGTCGAGTACTGGCCGCTCGAGCTCTACAAGCTGTCCCTGAGACCACCGCCGGGAGAGCTCCAGGGGAAGGTCGCGCTCGTCACGGGGGCGGCCGGCGGCATCGGCCGTGCCGTGGTCGACGAGCTCGCCGCCGCGGGCGCCTGCGTCGTCGCTTTCGACCTGGACGGCGAGGGGGCGGCGGAGGCCGTGGAGCCGCTCGGCGACGCGGGAAGGGCCGTGGCCGGGGACGTGACCATCGAGGCGACCGTGCGTGAAGCCTTCGGGCAGGCGGTGGAGGCGTTCGGGGGCGTCGACATCGTGGTCTTGGGCGCCGGGGTGGCCTCGAGCGCGCCGATCGGAGAGACGACGCTTGCCGAGTGGGAGCGCAACCACACGGTTCTGGGCACCGGCTACTTTCTCGTGGCCCGCGACACCTTCCGGGTTCTCCGCGCCCAGCGCCGTGGCGGCGCGATCGTGGTGGTGGCCTCGAAGAACGCGCTCGTCGCCGGCAAGAACGCCGCGGCCTACTCCTCGGCCAAGGCGGCGGAGCTGCATCTGGCGCGCTGTCTGGCTGAGGAGGGCGGACCGGACGGCATCCGCGTCAACACCGTCAATCCCGACGCAGTTCTCCAGGGATCGCGGATCTGGGACTCGGGCTGGCGCGAGGAACGGGCCGGGGCGTACGGAATCGAACCCGACGAGCTCGAGGACTACTACCGTCGGCGGACCACGCTGGGGGTGAACGTGCTGCCCGAGGACGTCGCTCGAGCGGTCCTCCATTTCGCCTCCGAGGCCCGGTCCGGAAAGAGCACCGGCAACATCCTGAACGTGGACGGGGGAGTGTCGGCCGCCTACCCGCGATAGAACCTACGGCTCGCGTGCGCGTCAGCCTGTTCGTCACCTGCTTCAACGACACCCTCTTTCCTCGGACCGGGCAAGCCGTCGTGCGGCTGCTCGAGCGCCTCGACTGCGAGGTCGACTTCCCCCTCGAGCAGACCTGCTGCGGCCAGATGCACCTCAACTCGGGCTACGCCCGCGAGGGGGCCGCGCTGGCTCGCCGCTTCGCGCGGGTGTTCTCCGATGCGGAGGTGGTGGTGACCCCGTCGGCCTCGTGCGCCGGGATGCTGCGGCACCAGCTCGGCGGGGACGGCCCGAGCGTGTACGAGCTGAGCGAGTTCGTGGTGGACCGGCTGGGGGTGGAGGACGTGGGCGCCTACTTCCCGCACCGGGTGAGCTTTCATCCCACCTGCCACTCGCTTCGCGAGCTGAAGGTGGGGGACCGGCCGCTGCGGCTGCTGCGGGCGGTCCGCGGGATCGAGCTGGTGGAGCTGCCGCAGGCGAGGGAGTGCTGCGGCTTCGGCGGCACGTTCGCGGTCAAGAACGCCGAGGTGTCGTCGGCGATGCTCGCCGACAAGGTGCGCGCCGTGCTGGACACCGGCGCCGAGGTCGTCTGCGCGGGCGACAACTCGTGCCTGATGCATATCGGCGGCGCGCTGTCGCGGCAGCGCACCGGAGTGCGCACGGCGCACCTGGCGGAGGTGCTGGCCTCGTGAGCTTCCCGTCGGCGGCGAGCGTGGCGCTGCGCGATTCGCAGCTGCGGCGCAACCTGGCGAAGGCCACGGGGACGATTCGCGAGAAGCGGGCGGGCGTCGTCGGCGAGCTGCCGGACTGGGGCGAGCTGAAGGCAGCCGGCCACGCCGCCAAGGATGCCGCCCTCGCCGCGCTCGACTCCCACCTGACCGCTCTCGAATCGGCGGTGGTCTCCGCGGGCGGCGTCGTGCACTGGGCGAAGGACGGCACCGAGGGGTGCTCGATCGTTGCCGAGATTGCCAGGTCGCACGGGGTCGACGAGGTGGTCAAGGTCAAATCGATCGTGACCGACGAGATCGGGCTGAACGAGGCGCTCGCCGCTTCGGGGGTCCGGGCGGTCGAGACCGATCTGGCCGAGCTGATCATCCAGCTCGGCGACGACTCGCAATCGCACATCCTCGTGCCGGCGATCCACAAGAACCGGGCCGAGATCCGCGAGCTCTTTGCGCGCGAGCTCGATCTGCCGTCGCTGACCGATGAGCCGGCGGCGTTGTGCGAGGCCGCGCGGCTGCACCTGCGACGGAAGTTCCTCGACGCGCGCATGGGGATCTCTGGCGCCAACTTCGCAGTGGCCGAGACGGGCACCGTGTGCGTGTTCGAGTCCGAGGGCAACGGCCGCATGTGCACGTCGCTGCC
>Ga0081538_10004377_pt1 | contig 13042 bp, 12 predicted proteins | sample TabmetS5T2R1_FD_71022 | JGI IMG/M metagenome (GOLD analysis project Ga0081538, IMG submission 71022) | Tabebuia heterophylla rhizosphere microbial communities from the University of Puerto Rico - S5T2R1 | ecosystem: Host-associated > Plants > Roots > Rhizosphere ...
GATCTGGGGCCAGGATCGCCACCGAGATGGTGTCCTTGTGGACGTCCAGACCCAGGTGGGTCGGGGCGAGGTGCGAGACGCTGGGCACGGCCGGCTCCTTCCGTATGTGGCTCCGTCCGCGCCATCGTGGATGACCCACGCGTAATCATCTGCGGACCGGAGCCGGCCGCTCCATGCTGACTAAGCCTTTCCAGAGGAACTGCCTGGTGCAGAAACGACCTCTTCTGCTACAGGTCCCCTCCCGGGCTACCAACGACCAGACGGGTATCCAGAACTCATGTCCGCAATCAACGTCGCACAACAGCAGCGTCGTCGAGTCGTGGAGACTCGAGCAAAGGTCCATCAGTCCAGGATCAACAGATGTCGGAGCGACCAACCCACGCCCTCCACGGTGCGGTTCCTACCGCAACTCACCCGCCCCGGTGCCCGCGTGATGATCCAGCCGCTTGACGTGTTCCGTCGTAGCGAGCGTCGCATGCGGCGCCGCACAGCCGCAATCACGACTCCAGCACCTGCATCAAGCCTAGGACCACGCGACCATCAGCTTTCCATCAATCGGGTGTCGGAGGGGGAACTTGAACCCCCACGCCCTATTTGGGCACTAGGCCCTCAACCTCTCCAGGGCCTTCGCGCTGCGTAGTCGCCGGTCCACCTTGGTCTGCCTGAGCAGGAGTTCCACTGTCCTCCTGTCCCGGCCCGTCCTCCCCTGTCCCGCCGGCTCTCGCATAGTCGCGTTAGCAAGTTCCTGGGCATCGGGGGTTCCGGTCCCGTCCGGTCGCGGACGCCTGCGGCGCTCCGGTCCTCCGCGACCAGGGACCGATCGGCCGGCCGGGCACGGCAAGGTCGATCCTGGCCTTGACCCTTGCACGCCGTATGCGGCAAGAGGACTCCGCGGCTGCCCGGCCTGCCCGATTTGTCGTATGGATTGTCGTCTGTGAAACCGCCAGTCGAGAGCTGACCGTTTTCAAGCTTCACTTGCCGTATACCGCCTACGGCGAATACACCGTTTCTTGCAGAATTGGCTCCTAAACGAACTTCTGGCAGAATGACCTTCTTAGCTGGTCCCAGATGAATTGGTTGGATCATGCGCAGGACGCCGGCAAGGATTGTGCCGACCTCGCGCCTCAGGCCGAGCCTGTGTAGGGGGACGTGAGATGGCCCCGCGACCGGTGCTGGTGGCCATGGTCGCCAGTGCAATCATGGCCGTTACTGCCAGCGCGCTGAGCGCCCAGAGCCGACCACCGACCGAGGCCGAGGCGATCCTGCAGCAGACGCTGCGGGACATCGACGCAAAGGCCCGGGGCGTCAGGCCCACCACGAACCGTCAGACGGCCCAGCGACTGCAGGCTGCGGCCGAGCTGCCGCCGCCGATCCAGGGGGCCCTAGCGGGCAGGTGGTCCGCGCCGTGCTCGCTGCCGGATGGAGTCAACCCGATCGCCGGTGCCGTGATGCGCGACGCCAAGTTGTGGGTGATGTCCGGCTCCGGCAACAGCGCCGGGAACTTCAACGCCGGCCTGTTCGAGCATGGCGTCTTCGACCCGGCGGCGTGTACCTATACGCGCATCCCGCTCACCAAAGACCTCTTCTGCTCGGTCCTGGTGAGGGAGAACACCTCCCTGCGGTCGCTCGGTGGCACGCTGGCCTACGACCCGTTCAAGGGCGCACCGTACGACATGCGCTGGCTGGGGGGCCAGCTGACGGCGCTTCCAAACATGCCCGTCGGACTGTGGTACCCCTCGGGCTTCTACAACGGGAAGATCACCCTCGTGTCGGGGATCAACCAGAACGGAAACCTGAACACCAAGGTGCTCACCTGGGATCCGTCGCGGACAGGTAGCAAGTGGAGCGTGAGCGGCTACAGCTTCACGACCCCCGCCTACCCCCATGCCCTCCCAACCGCCGGCGGCCGGCTCTTCTTCACGGGCGTCGGGTTCGGAACCTCCCTGAACAAGGTCGGCTTCCTGAGCCCAGCGTCGGGTGCGTTCCAGAATGTGCCCGGGCTGTCCAACGCCCGGCGCGACGAGGGAGCAAGCTTCTTCGCAGGCGGATTGCAGGGTCGTCGCGCGGTCGTTGTCGGTGGGGCAACGACCAGCTCGGCCTACGTTGACCTGTACGTCGCCGGCCCGTCGTACAAGGCGGGGCCGAGCCTGCCGTTGCCGATTCGGTACCTGAACCACTCGCCCACCTTCGACCAGCGAGAGCTGCTCTTCGGTGGCGAGGACACCTCCGGGAACCCCGTGACCTGGGCCGGGCTGTACCGTCCGATCAGCAACGTCATCTCGACGGTGAACTACAGTTCGTTCGCCCACCAGTACCACACGATCGGGTTCACCGACCTCAAGGGGTCTGTGTGGATGCTGGGTGGTAACCCGCAGCGCGGCGTGGTGCAGTCGGTGATCGAGAAGTTCGACCCGTGGTACGTCGGCCGCAGCGACCGGCCGGTGATCACCAGTATTCCGTCTTCGATCAGGCACAACACGCCGTTCAGCGTGGGGGTGCAGTTGGGGTCGGGGCGGACGGTGAAGGCGGTACGGTTGTATCGTATGGGCGCCGTGACGCACCAGTTCAACTCCGCCCAAGGGGACTTCGAAGCCGTTCGGTCCGGAGCCCAGTGGTCGCTCACCGTCAGCGCCAACGTGGCCGTGAAAGGCCTCTACTACGCCGTGGCGGTCGATAGCTCCGACGTTCCGTCGGTGGCCAAGATCGTCCAGTTAGGATAGGCGACGAGCCCGTCGTCTACCAGAACCAAGGATTCGGTAGGGGCCTCGCACTGCGCGAACTCCTACCTTCATAGGGCAAATAGCCTGGCAATAAGGCTTCGAATAGGTGTCTGGGAGGCCTGATTTCGGTCGCTGGAAGTTTTCCATTCCGCCGGAACGATGACGGTGGGCAGTTGTGGCAGTGGACCCCATTGTTGTGCTTCGGCTGGGCCAAGCATTGCGCTCGGCTGGCGGGTCACCGCTCGCCAGAGTGGTGGGAGTGCACGTTAGATGACCCGCCTCCGGATGCTGCTCAGCGAAGCTGGGGGACCCGGCATGCTGAAGGGCCTGAGTCTTGGGTAGCAGCGCGGCCGAGGACCGCCGCCGCAGGCGGCCGCCCGCAGGCCGGCCTTGGTGCGGCAACCCCGGGTGGGTCGTTGCCAACGTGCCGCAGCCCTCGGAGCCCAAGACGGCACGGGGCCGCCGCTCGCTGGCCCTCGACCCGGGCATGGTGGCGGCCCTGCGACGGCACCGGGCCCGCCAGCATGAGCACCGGCTACAGGTCGGCGCGCGCTACCAGGATTCTGGCCTGGTGTTCACCTGGCCGGACGGGTCACCGATCCACCCGCTGCGGTTCTCGTGGTGGTTGGAGCAGCACGCCCGGCGGGCCGGCCTCCCAAAGATCCGCCTGCACGATCTGCGGCATAGCTACGCCAGCGCGGCTCTGGCGGCCGGCGTCCCGGCCAAGGTCATCAGCGAGCGGCTGGGCCACGCCACTATCGCGGTCACCATGGACATCTACTCGCATGTGCTGCCCGGCCTCGACCGGGAGGCGGCCCACAGCGTGGCCCGGCTGATCCTGGGTAGCAGCGCCGCTCCGGAGGCCCCCGTGAACACGCCGTTAGCATTCGGGCGCGGTCGCGGGGACGAGCAGGATGGGTGGGGGTGCAGCGTTGCTGCTCAGTGGGGGTGTCGGAGGGGGGACTTGAACCCCCACGCCCTTGTCGGGCACTAGGCCCTCAACCATCCCCGGACGATCCCAACGGGTCTCCCCCGGTCCCCCACCATCCCACCTGAGCTGCGGGTTCGCGCCTAGCTCGTGCCAGGCCGTCCCGCCCCGTCTCACCCGCTGACGGCGCGTCCCGCTGTCAAATCCGCTGTCATCCGGGGTCCCCCCCGCTCCCTCGGCCGTTCGCCAAGCGGCCCCAAGGGCGGAAGCGACCCGCCCCGGGGCCATGCACCCCCGAGGGAGAACCCCGAGATGCAGCCTGATCCTAACAACGCGGCTGCCCCGGTTCGACCGGCAGCCAAGCGCTGCCCCGACTGCGGCGAGCCCCAGCCGGCCAGCGCCTTCTACCGGCGCGGCGACGGCCACCTGTCCACCTACTGCAAGGTCCACCAGCGCCAGCGCGCCCGAGCCTCCTACCTTCGGCGCCGCCAGAATCCCGACGGGCTGGCCCGCATGCGCACGGTCGAGCGGACCCGCAAGGCAGCCTCACGTGCTCGGCTGCGCACCGTCGACCCCGGCCGCGAGTCGCGCCTGGCCAGGTCCCGCGCGGCGGCCGCCCGGCGCCTGATCGCCGCCCACCTCGACGAGTACCGGGCGCTGCTTGAGGCCGAGCGCCGCCAACTCAACAGCGGCGCCGCGTCGGGAGGTGAGCCCGATGTGGCATGACGCCTGGCCACCCCTTCCCCCTGGTGGGCATCGGCCACCGGACGCCCCACCGTTCACCAGCCCCGGCGACCAACTCCTCGCCCTCGGCCTGGGCGCCAGCGCCGGCGCCGGCGCGCTGGTGTGGGCCACCGGCCAGCTCGCCGGCCTCGCCTTCGGCCACACCTGGCTGCACGTCTCCCCCGCCGACGTCGCCCACGTGCTGTGGCACCTGCCCCAGCACTGGAGCGACCCGGCCCTGGCGTGGCCCGCCGATGTGGCCGGGCCGCTGCCCGGCCCGGCCGGTATGTACGCCTCGTTCGCCGGCCTGGTCGGCGGCCTGTCGGGCGGGACCGCCGCGGTGCTGCGGCACCTGCCGGGCCGTGCCGCCGGCCACCGGCCAGGCCACGAACGGCCGGCCAAGCATGCCGGCGCGGTCTGGGCCAGCAACCGGGAGCTGCGGCTGCTGACCGTGCGCGAGCCCGAGCCGGGCCGGGTGCTCCTGGGCCGCACCCCCGGCGTGCTGGGGCGGCTGCTGGCCGCCGAGGACTGCCACTCGGTCCTGGTGTTCGGGCCCACCGGCAGCTGGAAGACCTCGGGCCTGGTCGTCCCCGGAGTGCTCGAATGGACCGGCCCCCTCCTTGCAACGAGCGTGAAGCCGGACCTGCTCAGAGCGACCCTGGCGCATCGTGCCCGGCTCGGCCAGGTGGTGGTCATCGACCCCCTGGGCGCCTCCGGCGTCCAGGCCGCCCGCTGGACCCCACTCGCCTCCTGCGGCACCTGGGCGGGCGCCCAGCAGATGGCGGTGATGCTGGCCAACGCGATCGAGCAGACCCCCACCGAGGAGCAGCGCCCCGAGCACCGCTTCTGGAAGACCATGGGCACCAAGTTCCTCGCCCCCATGCTGTTCGCCGCCGCCACCAAGGGCCTGGGCATGCCCGACGTGCTGCACTGGCTGGACTCCCGCGAGGACGGCGAGATCGCCACCATCCTGGAGCAGACCCGCATCCAGCCGGCGATCGACGCTTGGGCCTCCTCCCAGACAAGGACCGACCGGGCGGTGGACTCGCTGTATGCGACCGCCGAGGAGGTCTTGCACGTCTACGGCGACCAGCGGGTAGCCGCCTCCACCGAGGGCCACGACCTGGACCTCGACTCGTTCCTTGCGGGGGACAACACGATCTACCTGTACGCGCCCGCCCACCAGCAGCGGCTGCTCAGGCCCCTATTCGAGGCGATCACCCAGCAGGTGGTGGCCGCCGCCCAGGAGCAGGCCGCCCGCAGCCCCGACGGCATACTGTCGCCGCGGCTCGGCCTGTTCCTGGACGAGGCCGGCAACTGCGCCGCCCTGTCGGACCTGGACGTGCTGGCGACGACGGCGCGGGGCCAGGGCATCCAGCTGCTGACCGTCTGGCACGACAAGAGCCAGCTGGAGGCCCGCTACGGGACCAAGGCCTCCACGATCCTGAACAACCACCGCGCCAAGCTGTTCCTGTCGGGCCTGGCGGATCTGTCCGCGCTGGAGCTTGGCGCGAGGCTGATCGGGGACCGGGCGCTGACCGAGCGCAACCGCTCGATGGGCTCCGACGGCCGCCACTCGCTGAACGAGTCGACTAGCTATCGGCCGCTGCTCCCTGTTGAGGATCTGCGCCGGCTCCGACCCGGGGAGGGCGTCCTTCTCTACGGGCACCTGCGGCCGACCCCAATCCGGCTGCGCCCCTACTACACCCCGCGCGAGCAGGCCAGACGGGACCGCGTCGAGCAGCGGGCGGCCCGGCGGCTGGCGCGGGCGCAGCGCCGGCTTGGCCGCAAGACCGAACGGGCCTTCACCCGCATGCAGCGCCGCCGGCTCCGCGAGCACAGCGAGGCGGCGGCGCGCGTGGTGTGGCCGCAGCGGAAAGGGGGCCGGCGATGACCCTCGACTCGTCCCCTACGGGCATCCCGACCGACCAGGCGGCGACGGAGCGGCCAGCCGACCCGCGGCCGGCGTGGGAGCGGATCGCCTACGCCTGGCTGCAGCATGAGGTCGACGGCGGCCAGCCGGTCGACCCAACCGAACTGGCCCACAAGGTCAGCGTCGCCCCCGCCTTCGCCGCCGACCTGCTGCAGGTGCTCCGCGCCCAACACCAGCGCGACCCGGCGCTCACCCAGCTGCGCGCCCGGCTGGTCAGAGACCAGCTCACCGACCTGTACGTCACCCGGGAGCTGCGCGGCGGCCAGCGGCTCCACCCCGCCGCTGTCGCCAGCGAGCTGGGCACCACGGCCACGGTGGCCCGCCAGTGGCTACACGCCCTCCGCGGGGTCCGCGAGCACGACCCGCGGCTGGCCAGGCTGCGCGCCACCCCCACCGACCACGGCCAGGTTCACGCCGATCAGCTCGCCCCCCTCGCCGAGCGCTTCCGCGCCGGCGGCCCCCTGCCCGAGCGGGAGCCGGCCAGGCCGGTAGCGGCGGATGCACTTACCGACCGCATCGAGCTGGCCTGGCGACACGCGCAGGCCAGCGGGCAGCCGCTCGACCCGGCCGCGCTGGCCCGTGAGCTTGGCACCAGCCGCCACTACGTCACCAGCACCCTGACCGCGCTAGAGGCCGGCGCGCCGACCATGCGCCAGCGCATCGAGCACGCCTACCGGCAGCGGGAGGTCGAGGGCGGCCGGTGGGTCAACCTCACCGACCTGGCCGCCGAACTCCGCACGAGCAAGGCGTACGTGCAGCGGGTCATCAGCCCCCTGCGCGCCGCCCACCGCAACCAGCAGCGCGCCACCACGGCCGCGCCGGCGGCGGAGGGGGTACGGCTGGAGGGGCGGGGGTGGCTGGACCTGGCCGCCTGCAAGGACAGCGACCCGGAGCTGTTCTTCCCCGAGCGCGGCGAGCGGGCCAAGGGCCAGGCCGCCAAGCAGGTGTGCGCCGCCTGCCAGGTCCAGCGGCAGTGCCGCGACCTCGCCGTGCGCGCCGCCAGCAGCCGCGAGGAGGACCACGGCATCTTCGCCGCCACCACCCCCCACCAGCGCAGCGGGCTGCGCGGCAACCCCACCCCGAGCCCCAGCATCTGGTACCAGGATCGGGCCGCGGCCGAAGAGGCCCACAAGCTCGCCGTCCAGGTCGGCCCGGTCGCCGCGGCCGCGGAGCTGGGCACCGCCACCTCCACCCTGGCCCGTGCCTTCGCCAAGTGGGGGCTGGACTACCCCGGCCGCCCGCGCGCCTCCCAATTTGCCCGCGACCCGGAGCGGGCCCGGGAGGCGTTCACGCTGGCGGAGCACCTGGGCAGCGTCAAGGCGGCGGCCAGGGAGCTAGGGAGCAGCCGGCCGGCGCTGGTGGCGGGCTGGCGGCGGTTCGGGCTGGGCATGCCCGACACCAGCCACCCCACCAGCACCCACCCGGGCGCGTGCCCGGCGGGCCGCGGCGAGCCGGCGGGCCGCCTGGACCCCATGTTCGTCAAGCTCAACCAGGAGGTGCTACCCGTGCGGGCCGCCTCGGAGGCCGAGCGGTTCTGGCGGGTCCGCCGCGCCGAGGACTACGCCACCCTGGGCGCCGCCGCGGTCACCGAGCTGCACAGCGAGAGCCGCTCGGCCCGCCCCACCGCCAGGGTGTGGGCGATCACCCGCCGCGCCCAGCGCGCCCAGACCCTCGCCCGCCAGCGAGCCACCCGCGCCCAGCGCCGCCACGCCGAGCGCACCGAACGCGACCACCCCAGCCACCATCGCAGGACACCGCAGCAGCGGGAGATGAGTGCCGATGCCCGCTGACCGTGCTGCCCGCCCCGCACCCGACCGCGACCGCATCGACCGCGCCATCGAACACGCCAGCTGGCTGGGTGCCTTGGCGATGTTCGCCTACGGCGCCGCCCTCAGCTTCGACGTGCTCCATTCGATCGCCCTCGCCGCCGGGCTCAGCCCACTCCTGGCGTGGCTGTGGCCGCTCGGCTTTGAGACCTTCATGGCCGTGGCTGCCGTGGCGGTACTGGCCGAGCAACGCGCCCGACCTGGCAGGACTCCCTGGTATCCGTGGGTGCTGACCGCCCTGGCTGCGGGCAGCTCGATCGCGCTGAACTTCGGCCACCCCTACCTCCCCCTGGACCCGCCGCCGCGGCTGCTGGTCGCCTGCGTGTACGGCGTCCCGCCGGTGTGCGCGCCGTTTGCCTGGCACCTATTCCTGCAGCGGGTCGCCCACCGCCGCCGCCAGCACCGCAGCCAGGAGATCGGCGCCGCGGACCAACCCGGGACGCCGGACCGGCAGGACGCCACCGTCCTACCCCTGGTCGCGCCAGCACCCCCACCAGCCCACCCCCCGACCACGACCATCCCGGCCAGCACCCGCCAGGACGGGGCGTCGTCGCGGGCGGTGGTGCGCGGCCTGCTGGCCCACCAGCCCCAGGACAGCCGGGTGTCCTGGCAGGACGTGCAGGCCAGGACCGGGCTGTCGCGTAGCCGCGCCTACACGCTGCTGCGCGAGGAACGTGCCCGCCTGGCCGCCGGCAACGGCCACCAGCCCACCCTGCGCGAGCAGCCGCTATGACCGAGGTCGGCACCTGGTCCCGTCCTCCGCGCACCCGCCAAGGCCCCGGACTCCCCTGGAGGCCCTGCTTGCTGTGGGGTCCTCGGGGAGCGCGAGAACCGGGGGTGCCGCGGAAGGACCCTCCCGGCGTGGTTGCCGCCCTGCTCGCCCCCAAGGCTCGTGGTGCAGGTGGGGCGAGTGGGGCCGCTTACCCGGATCGCGCTTGACGCGGCACGGCCGGCCGTCGGCCACTGGTCGTGCCGGTGGGGATGCGCCTTCGGCGCGTGCTGCTTTGCTGGCAAGCTTCGCAGCCCTGCCGGTCCCGGCTCGGATCAGCCGGTTCAGGGCAGGACCCTACGTTGATCTCTACGCGCGCCACTCGCGTACCTCTTGCCGGCTGATGGCGTATTCCCGCTGGTGTTGCCCCTTTGGGGGAGTGGTGCGGCCGCGCCGCAAGGAGCGCTTCGCGCGATTGATCCATTTGGCCCGGTAGGCGGCATGCTGCGCCACCGCGAGTTGCTCCTTCGCGCGCTCGGCCTCGCGCACCAGCTCCTGGTCAAGCCCCATCTGTCTAGTATCACTAGACAGATCGTGATCGTCCAGCCCCAGCCAACATGGACAACACGAATGCCCAGGCAGGGTCCTCGGGGGCACGGAGCTGCTCGCCGTCAACAGGCTAGGGGAGGAAGATCGCCTTGGCGGGTGAGGGAGGGAGGTCGCTATGACCCCAGCCACAGAGGTTGGCTACGTCCAGATGCGGATCGCCAAGGTCGTCGGGCTTGGCGCAGCTAACGACGAGCTGTTCCAGTACGTCGTCCTGGAGGAGGCGGCAGGCGAGCGGCAGTTTGCCATCTCGATCGGCGACGCGGAGGCCTTCAGCCTGGCGGATCGCCTGGGTGGGATCACCTGGCCCCGTCCGATGACCTACCAGTTCGCCGCCGCCCTGGTGCAAGCCCTTGGCGGGCGGGTCCGGCAGGTGCGGATCGATCGGGTGGTGGAGCAAACCTATATCGCCACCGTCGAGGTGCAAGGCCCACCCGGCGTGCAGTCGGTCGACGCGCGGCCCAACGATGCGCTGAACCTCGCGGCGCTGGTACAAGCACCGATCTTCGTCGCGCCCGAGGTGCTGCAAGAGGCGGAGACCAGACGCGCGGGTGACTTCCCTGAAGCGGCGCGCCTGCGTCGGGCGCTAGCAGCTCCACCGATGACGGTCGAGAAGCTGGGCACGTAGGTGCAACGCCGCCTCAAGAGATCAGTAGCCGGCGGAGTGGCACGCAGCGGTGATGCAGCCGATCCTCATGCCAGGATCTTCCGACCCTGACGCTCGCCGGTCAGCTGCATAACCAGGGGCCTGCAGAGGCGTGGCTGCGCCAGGCGCTGGGCACGGCGGAGTTGGATGCATGACCGAGATTCCCACATCAGCTCCAGGGCCGCCGCCCCGGCGGCGCCGGTGGCGCACGGTGGGCTTCCTGGCCGTCTGCCTGCTCGTGTTCTTGCTGGTGGCCGGCGGCCTGTACTTCCTGGGGCCGCGCTCTGCGCCACCCGGGGTCAGCATGGCCGACCTCCACGGCGTGGCCGACCTCCGGACGCGGTTCAACGCCGACCGCGGCCAGGTGCGGGTGGTGGTCATCCTGGCGCCCACCTGAAGCGAGTGTCGACGCGGCGCCGGTCTGGTGCAGTCGGAGATCCTCAAGGCCCATCCCCAGGCCCGCCTGCGGGTCTATGCCATCTGGGTACCCAAGGTGTTCGGGGATGCCCGCCACCGCTGGGACGCCGCCGGGCTGACCGACCCCAGAGTCGTGCACCTGTGGGACGAACCCAACGTGTCGGGTGAATGGCTGGCCGCCAACGTCCAGGGCCATCAGGGCGGCGACTGGGACACCTACTTGTTGTTCGGCCCCGACGCCACCTGGACCAGCCACCCGACCCCGCTGCGCAGCTCCGGCAGCAGCGTCGCCGCCGAAATCGACCAGCTCAGCCGAGCGCTTAGCCCGCTCCTCACCGCCAACGCAGCCCCCGAGCAACCACATCCCGTAGCCTGCGCGCCACTTCGATCACTCCAGGATATTGTGGCCGTGACGCTCGCCCGCGACCTGCGCGACCTGCGGGTTGCACAGCGCTGAGGCGCGTGTCCGCGACTACCCGGAGTACGGCTGGGTGCCAGGCATGCGGTTAGTCACCGAACGACTGGGTAGGGTCGCAGCAGCGAGGCGGGACGAGGAGTGGGCGCCGCCGCTGCGACTCCGATGTGGGGGTCGTCGTAGAGTCCCGGACAGACGCCCGTTCGACCTCCCGCCTCGCCCACTGGTTGCCTGACGTGACACGCCCTGGCGTGGGCCTCCCTCGGGGAGTGGTGCGGCTACGAAACCACGCCCAGCTGCCGCATCCGCGTCAGGTTGTCCTCCAGCCCCCAGTACTCCACGAAGCGACCCTCCCGCACGCGCAAGAAGTACACCTCGTCGACCTCCTGCCACTGCCCCTTGGGAGCAACCCCCATGAACTCGCCCTGAAGTGTGCCGGAGCACCGAAGCCTTGCGGCCACCTTGTCGCCCTCGGCCACCAAGTCGACGATCTCCTCCCGCCAGTCGGGGAAGGCGGCGCGGAAGCTGCCGAACGCCTGCCGGGCCGGCTCGGCCAACTCCGGCGCAAACAGCTCCTCCACCAGCTCCAGCCTGCCGCCGTTGATGACCTCGTCCACCAGCCGACGCACCAGTGCCTTGCTCTCCTCGGACACGCTGCCCTCCTCGTGTCCTCCTGCTCCGCTGGTTGGTCATCATTGGCGGGAACGCGACCCGGGGCAAGCCGCTCTCTCCCAGGCTCGCCTTGCTGAACCCGAGAAGCGAGGACGGCACGCGGGCGGCACCGCCGGCGCACCGGCGAGCGCTACGACCAGGACCAGCCCATACCTCGGCGCGACCCAAGCCAACGCGACCGACCGCCTGCCCGGCGCCGAGACGAGAAATTGGTGACCGACTTCCCAAGCCGGTGGGTTCGGCCATCCCCGACCGATCGGGAGGTGCCCATGACCATCTCCGTCACCGAGCAAGTCGCCGGGCACAAGGTTAGGGACCCCCGCACAGCAACGTTTCCTCATCAGCATGAGCGCGCGCAGGTCCGTCACGTGCGCCCCGGCAAGGTTGTCGAGCGGGGACCCCTTACCGTCAGGCCCTCGGCCCCCGCCGCCAGCGGCCACCGCCGCGCCAGCTGCCAATGCGGCCGGCAGTCTCGGATCGGCAGCGCCGAGCAGGTCACGCCCGAGATCCGAACCCACCTGAATACGGCACTACGAGCTACCCAGACGCAAGCGCGACAGCCAACCTTGCCTCACTCCAGGAGATTGCGGTCCTGACGCTCGCTCGCGACCCGCGCCACCCGCGGCGGAGCGCAGCGCTCAGGCGCCTATAGTCCGTCGACTCATGGCCCCCTCGGGGGAGTGGAGCGGCCACGCCGCAAGGTGCGCTTCGCGCGATTGATCCATGCGGCGCGGCCGCGTTCTTGGCGGACCTGGCGGTCCGCGGGCCTTCGGTGGCAGTCTCAGCCTGCCCTGGTTGGCTACTGGCCGCGTCCCGTCAATTGGTGTACGAGGATGTCCGCGTCATCCTGATGGCCGGGGTCAGCCGGCCGGGGCCAGCTGCTTCACCTCCTCCTATACGGCTTCACCGTCATTGTTGGTCACCCGGATGCGGGTCTTGGCCAGCGATTCAGCGCTCATGTAGCGGCGCGCCACCGCCCACTCGTCATGCTGCTCGGCCAGGACCGCCCCGACCAGCCGCAGCACCGCCGCTCGGTTCGGGAAGATGCCGACCACGTCGGTTCTCCGGCGCAGCTCCTTGTTGAGCCGCTCCTGGGGATTGTTGGACCAGATCTGGCGCCAGTGCTCCTTGGGGAACGTGGTGAACGCCAGCAGCTCGCCGGCCGCATCGGCCAGCAGCTCGGCTGCCTGAGGGAAGCGCTCGCTGAGCTGGTCGACGATGCGGGTGTGCTGGGCCCAGGTCGAGGCAGCGTCGGGCTGGGCGAAGATCGACCGGACCAGGGTGGCGACCAGCCCCTGCGCGGACTTGGGCACCCGGCACAGCAGACTCCGCATGAAGTGTCACTGCGGGTGGCGTCGTTCAGGCGGTCGGCAGGACCGCCCAGCGTGCCCGGCCGACCTACCAGGCGTTGGTCCAGGCGGTGCGGGCCAGCCCGGTGGTGGCCCCG
>Ga0081538_10004378_pt1 | contig 13042 bp, 14 predicted proteins | sample TabmetS5T2R1_FD_71022 | JGI IMG/M metagenome (GOLD analysis project Ga0081538, IMG submission 71022) | Tabebuia heterophylla rhizosphere microbial communities from the University of Puerto Rico - S5T2R1 | ecosystem: Host-associated > Plants > Roots > Rhizosphere ...
CGGCCCGGCAGCGAGTTCCGGGTCGAGTGCCGCGAGTGGACCGACGCCCAGCTCGGCAACAACGACTCGGCCAACGACGTCCGCGACGTCGACCTCACCCACGCCCACATGCTGAGCGGGCCCGTCGAGATCCAGGGCGCCGAGCCCGGCGACCTGCTGGTGGTCGACATCCTCGACCTCGGCCCGGTCCCCCAGGAGACGGGACCGGCCCCCGGCCAGGGCTGGGGCTACACCGGCATCTTCGCCAAGACCAACGCCGGCGGCTTCCTCACCGACTACTACCCCGACGCCTACAAGGCGATCTGGGACTTCCACGGCCAGCAGGCCACCTCCAGGCACCTGCCCGGCATCCGCTACACCGGCATCACCCACCCCGGCCTGTTCGGCACCGCTCCCTCGGCCGAGCTGCTGGCCAGGTGGAACGAGCGGGAGCGGGCGCTGATCGCCACCGACCCCGACCGGGTGCCGCCCCTGGCCCTGCCGCCGCTGGAGGAGAACACCCTGGCCGGCACGCTGACCGGGGCCGAGCTCCAGAAGGTGGCCCGGGAGGGCGCCCGCACGGTCCCGGCCCGTGAGAACGGCGGCAACCACGACATCAAGAACTTCACCAGGGGCTCGCGGGTCTTCTACCCGGTCCACGTCCCCGGGGCCAAGCTGTCCGGCGGCGACCTCCACTTTAGCCAGGGCGACGGCGAGGTCACCTTCTGCGGCGCCATCGAGATGGGCGGCTTCATCGACTTCGGCGTCGACCTGATCAAGGGCGGCATGGAGAAGTACGGGGTCAGCACCAACCCGGTGTTCATGCCCGGCAACGTCGAGCCGCGCTACAGCGAGTTCGTCACCTTCATCGGCGTGTCCGTCGACCACGACACCAACACCAACCACTACATGAACGCCACGCTGGCCTACAAGCGTGCCTGCCTGAACGCCATCGAGTACCTCAAGACGTTCGGCTACTCCGGTCAGCAGGCCTACCTGCTGCTCGGCTCGGCCCCGATCGAGGGCCGGATCAGCGGCATCGTCGACATCCCCAACGCCTGCGCCTCCCTGTACCTGCCGACCGCGATCTTCGACTTCGACATCCGGCCCACCGCCGACGGCCCGCGGAAGGCCGACCGGGGGCAGTGCGCCATGACCTCCTGAGCCATGGCTGCCCAGGACGCGCCCCGGCGCGTGGCGGACCGCTGGGCCGGCCTGGCCCAGCGGTCCCCGGCGGTCGGGGTGGTGGACACCCTCCTGCGCGGTGTCGGCCAGGTCATGTTCCAGAACAACCCTCTCACCGGCCTGCTGTTCCTCGTCGGCATCCTGGTCAACTCGGCCAAGTTCTGCGGCGCCGGCCTGCTCGGCCTGGCCGCCAGCACCCTGGCCGCGTACCTGCTGGGGGCCGACCGGGCGCTGATCCGGGCCGGCCTCTTCGGGTTCAACGGCATCCTGGTCGGGATCGCCCTGGCCTTCTTCTTCGAGTTCGACCTCCTCCTGGCCGCCTACATCGTCCTGGGGGCGGTCGTCTCCACGATCGTGATGATGGCCCTGGTCAACCTGCTCAGCCCCTGGGACATGCCGGCGCTGACCGCCCCGTTCGTGCTCACCACCTGGCTGCTGCTGTTCGCCGTCTACCAGTTCGGCTTCCTCCACCCGACCGAGCTGATCGCCCCGGCGGCCCCCGACCCGGCGGCCGCGGTCCAGACCGAGCTGCGGGAGCTGGCCACCGGCGCCGGGGGCCTGACCGCGGCCAACCTGGCCCACGGCTTCTTCCGCGGCGTCGGCGAGGTGATGTTCGAGGACAACCTGCTGACCGGGGTGATCTTCCTGGTCGCCATCGCCGTCAACTCACGGATCTCGGCCGCCTTCGCCGCGCTCGGGTCGGCCGTCGGCCTGCTGACCGCCCTGGCTCTTGGCGGTGACGGCTTCACCGGCTACCACGGGCTGTACGGCTTCAACGCCGTGCTGTGCGCCATCGCCATCGGCGGGCTGTTCTTCGTGCTCACCTGGCGCTCGGCCATCTACGCGCTGCTGGCCGCGGCGTTCAGCGTGATCGCGTTCGCGGCCATCGCGGTGGCGCTCGCCCCCATCGGCATGCCGGCCCTTACGGCCCCCTTCGTGCTCACCACCTGGCTGTTCCTGCTGCCCAAGGACAGCTTCCGGGCGCTCACCCCGGTCGCGATCGCCGACATCACCACCGCCGAGGACATCCGCACAACCTACCGGGGCCGAGCGGCCGGCCCCGGGCCCTCCGCCGAGCCCGGCGAGGCGACGTGAGCCACCCTCAGCGGTCGGGGCGGAAGATGATGACCAGGACCCGCAGGGCGAGGATGGCGCAGACGACCAGGAGGTTGTAGCCGAGCAGCTGGTAGAGGGTGACGGTGGCGGTCACCCGCGGGCCGCCGGCGGTGCCGAGCAGGAGGACGGCCATGATGCCGGCGGTGGCCGCCAGCAGGGTGAGCAGGACCTGGTGGAGCAGCCCGGTGAGGTGGCGGCGGTCGCGCTGGTCGGCGAACAGGCGCACCTGGACGCTGAGGCGGCCGTGCTCGGCGGCGCTGGCGATCCGCTCGACCCGGCGGGGGAGGCGGCGCAGCATCGGCAGCAGGGTGGCCAGCTCGTCGGTGGCCACCTGCCGGGCGGTGACGGCGTCGAGCTGCGCGGGGCCGTGGCCGGCGGCGAAGGCGCGCGCCCCGGCGACCAGGTCGAACCCGGGAGCGAGCTGGGCCAGGGTGCCCTCGAGGACACCGAGGGCCCGGAAGGTGGCCGCGACCTCGGCCGGGACCGACAGCCCATGGTCGGCGACGATCCGGAACAGGTCGCTGAACATCCGCGCGCCGAGGCTGGCCCCCGGGCTCAGGTGCCGGGCCATGAACTGGCCGAGGGCCCGTTCCAGCCGCTGCTGGTCGACCTCGTCGGGCCGCCACATGACCTCCAGGAGCGCGTCGCTGACCCCGAGCGGGTCGCCGCGGTCCATGGCCAGCCAGAGCCGCTGGATGGCCGCCCGCACCGCCCCGTCGAGCCGGCCGACCGACCCGAAGTCCAGCAGCCCCAGCCGGCCGTCGGCCAGCACCAGGACGTTGCCGGGGTGCGGGTCGGCGTGGAACACCCCGCCCACCATGACCTGGCCGAGCAGGCAGGCCAGCAGCTCGCCGGCCAGGGCGTCGCGGTCGAGGCCGCGCTCGGCCAGGACCGGCCCGGCCGCCCCGAGCGGGGTGCCGTCCAGCCGCTGCATGACCAGCACCCGCTCGCAGCACAGCGGCTGGTGCGGCGCCGGGATCCGCACCGCGCCGTTGGACGACAGGGCCACCGCCGCCATGTTGGCGGCCTCGATGCGGAAGTCGAGCTCCTCGCGGACCGCGGCGGCGAAGCCGGCGGCCAGGTCCCGGGTACCGATCGACCGCGCCCAGCGGGTGCGGCCCTCAAGGGAGCGGGCCAAGCGGGCCACGATGTCCAGGTCGCGCTCGACCACCGCGCGGATGCCGGGCCGCTGGACCTTGACCGCGACCTCGGCCCCGGACGGCAGCCGGGCCGCGTGGACCTGGGCGACCGAGGCGGCGGCCAGGGGCCGCCGGTCGAAGGAGGCGAACACCTCGTCGACCGGCCGGCCCAGGTCGGCGACGAGCACCTCCTCGACCCGGTCCCAGGGAGCCGGGGCGACGTCGTCCTGGAGCCGCCCAAGCTCCTCGACGACCTCGGCCGGGAGCAGGTCGGGGCGGGTGGACAGCACCTGGCCGAGCTTGACGAAGGTGACCCCGGCCTCCTCCAGGGCCTGCCGCACCGCCCGGGCCAGCCGCTCCCGGCCCTCCGGGGACTCCAGCTCGGCCCGCCGCCGCCCGCGCAGGTACGGGCCGAGGCCGTGGCGGACCGCGATCCTGCTGATCTGAGAGTAGCGGCGGGCCCTGGACAGCCGTCCCCGCAGCAGCCGCCGCCACTCCAGCGGCCCCGGCACCGAGCCGCTCGGCACCAGCGCCTCGGCCACGACCAGGAACACCATCGCGACCACCAGGGCGCAGGCACCGGCCAGGACCAGGAACCACACCGGGGTCGCCGCACCCTCGCCGGCCGGCACGGCGCCGGCCAGCGGCTGGGCGATCGGCCCGGCGACCGCGAAGCCGACCAGCCCGGCCAGCAGCAGCCGCACCAGCCCGAACCGCAACCCGAGCAGCCGCCGGGCCAGCAGCGCGAACCCGCCGACGATCCCGGCCACCGTGACCAGGATCAGCAGCGCGGTCACGGCAACGGCCAGCAATCTCATCGGCAGCTCGTCCTGCACGGGGATGTCACCGGAAGCATCGGCCCTGCCCTGGATACGTGCCCGGAGGGGCCGGGCGCCGGGCCGTCACGGGATCGCCCACCGATCGAAACGGGCCCGCAACGATCGGTCAGGGAACGAGCTTGTAGCCCAGTCCCCTGACCGTGAGGATGTGCCGCGGGTCGGCCGGGTCGGGCTCGATCTTGGTCCGCAGGCGCCGGACCTGGACGTCGACCAGGCGGCCGTCGCCGAAGTAGTCGTAGTCCCAGACGCTCTCCAGCAGCTCCTCCCGCGACAGCACCTTGCCGGGGTTGGCGGCCAGCTCGCACAGCAGCCGGAACTCGGTCTTGGTCAGGTGCAGCTCCTGTCCGGAGCGGCGGACGACGCCCTCGTCCGGTAGGACCTCGATGTCCCCGAACGTCGAGCGCGGACGGGGCGTCGCCTGGCCGCGGGCGCGCCGCAGGAGTGCCCGGATCCGGGCCGACAGCTCCTTGGCCACGAACGGCTTGGAGATGTAGTCGTCGGCCCCCGCCTCGAGGCCGGCCACCACGTCGTGGCTGTCGGTCCTGGCCGTCACCATGATGATCGGGATGTCGCTGGTCTGCCGCAGGGTCCGGCAGACCTCGAACCCGTCCATGCCGGGCAGCATCAGGTCGACCAGGGCGATGTCGAACGGCTCGTCGGCGAAGTCGCGCAGCGCCTCCTCGCCGCTGGCGACCTCGTGCACCCGGTGGCCCTCGTACTCCAGGGCCATCCGCATGGCCGCGCGGATCCGCGCGTCGTCCTCCAGTAGGAGGATGCGAGCTCTCATCGTCCCTCCCCGACGCGTCAGGCTAGTGCCGACGACCGGCCGTCGCCAGCCGGTCACGGTCACAGGAGGACGCTGGCCGTCGAGAACAGCGCCGCCGCGAGGAGCACGGTCCCGGTGGCCACGCCGGTGACGGCGCTCACGGCCAGGGAGCGCGACCGTGCGACCGGGACCACGACGATCGCGGCCAGGGTCACCAGGACCGCCACCACCCCGATGAGCGGGTCCCGCAAGATCCATGCCAGCGGGAACAGGTGCACCCCGACCACGAAGGCGACCCAGGCCGGGATGAGGTCGCTTCTCCGGCGCCTGGCCAGCAACCCGGCGCCGAGCGCGGCGGCGGCGATCTCGATCCCGACCACGACCCCGAAGGCGCGGCTGGTGCCGGCGTCGAACACGGTCCCGTCGCTCCAATGCCGCCAGGTCAGGAAGCCGCCCACGGCCGCGGTCAGCAACGACAGAACCGACCCGGCGACGAGGGCCCGTTTCCATGCCTTCGGTGGCTCGTCCTGGGCCCAGCCGAACCAGGCGGAGGCGAAGAACCCGAAGACGGCCGCGGTCGCGGCCGCGTCACGGACAAACTCCGCGGTCATGGGCGCTCCTGTTCCGGCATCACGGCGTCCTCCCGGCCGGCAGCATCATCCCCTACACCGCCACATCCGGCTCACGGCCCCGCCAGGGCGGGGTTTCGGCTTGATTGCGGACCGGAGGCAGGTCCATGGCGCCGCGCGACGGCGGCGCCCTGGCCGAGCAGACCACCTGATGACGTCCGCGGCGCTCCGACGTGCCGCGCCCCAGGAGGAGCAGATGCAGCGGGTGGTCGGGTCCTACGGGTCGTACACGGAGGCCCGCCGGCGGCTGGACCACCTGGCCGGGCGGCGGTTCCCCATGAACCGCGTGCGGCTGGTCGCCCGCGGGTCGCGGGCCGGCGCCGACCGGGCGGGCTGGGCACGCTTCGGCGGCGCCGCCGTGCGCGGCTGGCTGCTCGGCGTCGTCGCCGGCTCGGTGGCCGGCCTCCTGGCCGGGCTGCTCGTCCTCGCCGAGCCCTGGAATGCCGCCCTGACGGTGGCGGCCGCCGGCGCGATCGCCGGGGCGGCCGCGGGCATGGCCCTGGGCGTCGGCGTGGAGCTGTTCGGGGCCGGCCGGGGCCGTCCACCGCCGCAGGCCGGCCAGGCCGGGGACGGCTACGACCTGGTGGCCGACGAGCCGGTCGCCGACTGGGCCAGGCGCCTGCTGGCCGAGGCCGACGGCGACGGCGACCCCGGGCGCGCCTGAGCGGTCGTCGTGGACGCGCCCGGCATGGTCGTGCTGGTCGGGTCGACCAGATCGGAGGGGACCTGCTCAGCGGGGATCGGCCGCGGGTCCTGGTCGGCCGTGAGCCGGCAGCCGGGCACCACGAGGAGGACGGCCGCGACCACGACCGGCAGCCAGCGGCGCCGGAAGGTCACGGGCCGTCCACCGGCAGCTCGACCACGAAGCGGGCGCCGCCTCCCTGGCGGTCCTCCACCCACACCCTCCCGCCGTGGAGGCGGACCTGCTCGGCGACCAGGGCCAGTCCCAGGCCGGCGCCATCGCCGCGAGGGTTCCCGTAGGCCGGACCGCGGGCGAACCGCTCGAAGACGCGCTCACGGAAGCCGGCGGGCACGCCCGGCCCGGCGTCGTCGACGAGCAGGCGGATCACGCCGTCGGCCCGGCGGACGTGCAGCCCGGCGAGGCCGCGGCCGTGGACCTCGGCGTTCTCGACCAGGTTGGCCACGACCCGTTCGAGCCGGCGCCGGTCGGCCCGGATGACGGTCTCGGCCGCCCGCTGGTCGGCCGTCACCGGCACCCGGGCGCCGGCCCCGGCGGCGCGCCGGGCGAGCTCGTCCAGCCTGACCTCCTGCAGCACCAGCTCCTGCACGCCGGCGTCGAACTTGGAGATCTCCAGCAGGTCGAGGACCATCCGCTGGAACCGCTCGACGTCGTCGTAGAGCAGCTCCACCGCTTCGCGGGTGGCCGGGGACAGCTCTTGGCGCCGCGCGTGGAGGACCTCGACGGCGGTGACCAGCGTCGTCAGCGGCGAGCGGAGCTCGTGGCTGACGTCGGAGGCGAAGCGGGCGTCGCGCTCGATCCGCCGCGCCAGGGCGTCGGCCATCTCGTTGAAGGAGCCGGCCAGGACGGCCAGGTCGCGGTCGGCGGGCTGGTCCAGGCGGGTCTCGAACCGGCCCTGGCGGATCTCCTCGGCCGCCCGGGCCGTGTCGGCCAGCGGGCGCATCAGCTGGCCGCTGGCCCAGCGGCCGAACCCGGCGCCGAGCACGATCGTCACCGCCGCGGCCGCCGTCAGCGCCAGGCTCAGGGTGCGGACGGTGGCGTCCAGCTCGGCCAGGGGGAACACCTGGAAGTAGGCGGCCCCGACCCTGGGGAGCGGGACGCCGACAACCAGGTACAGGTCGCCGTCGACCCGGACCCGCTGGCGGGCCGCCGTCCCGCCGAGCACCTCCGCTTGCAGGCCGGCCGGCACGACCTCGTCCCGGGGCCCGAACGGGCTCCCGAACCAGCTGCCCCGGTGGCGCAGCACCGGCTGCGACCCGGCCGGCGTGCCCAGCGCGTCCAGCAGCCCGGGGACGTCGGGATCGGCCGCCCCCAGGCCGTCCTGGAGCAGGCGCGCATGCACCAGGGTCAGGCGCAGCGCCGACAGCTCGCGCTGGCGGACCAGCTGGTTGGTGGCCAGGGTGTAGGTCAGCACCGACAGGGTGAGCGTCAACGCCAGCAGCCCGAGCGCGAAGGCCACCGTGACCCGCGCCCGCAACCCGAGCCGGCCCCACCTGGTCATGTCCCCTGGTTCCTACCCCATCCCCGGCCGTTTCAGGCCCATGACGGTTGCGTGCAGCCTGGATGACAGCCGGCCAGGCCGCGACCGGCGGATGATAAGGGTGCGGAGAGCACCGGAAGCGGAGGTAGCGGATCCAGGCGACGGGCGCCCTGCGACGCATCGGCGACCAGCTCGTCGCGCCCGGGGCGAGCCGGGGCGAGCTCCTGGTCGTCTACGCCACCGCGACGGCCGGGACGGTCCTGACGGTGGCGCTGGCCGTCGACGCCGGCATGCCCGCGCTGGCCCTGGCCGTCGTCGCCCTTGTCGCCTTCGACCTGTTCGGTGGGGCGGTCGTGAACGCCACCGCGGCGGCCAAGCGCCGCTTCCACGGCCCCGGGCGCGGCCCGCGGCGCCATCTCGGCTTCGTGGTGGCGCACGTCCAGCCGTTCGCGCTCGCCCTGGTCGTCCCCGGCTTCGGGTGGACGGCGGCCGTGGCCATCTACGGGCTGGTGGTCGCGGGCGCCGTGGTGGTGCTGGCCGTGTCCCCCCGGCTGCGGCGGCCGGTGGCCTTCGCGGCGACCACGCTCGCCTCGGCCGTCGCCCTGACCGCCGTCACCGTGCCCGCCGCGCTCGCCTGGTTCGCGCCCGTACTGCTGGTCAAGCTGCTGCTCGGGCATCTGCTCCCTGGAGAGGCGGCGCCGCGAGGGGGCGTATGAGCGAGCTCCAGCGGCTGCTGGACCGGCTGGTGGCGGCCGGGGCTCCCGGGGCCGCCGGCTGGGTCCGGGACGAGCGCGGCAGCCTGGGGGCGGCCAGCGGCGTGGCCGATCTACAGACCGGCCGGCCGATGCGGCCGGAGCTTCGCTTCCGGGCCGGCAGCCTGACCAAGGTGCTGGTCGCGACCGCCGTCCTGCGGCTGGTCGCGGAGGGTCGCCTGTCGCTGGCCGACCCCCTGGAGCGCTGGCTGCCCGGGATCCTGCCCTACGGCGACCGGGTCAGCCTCCGCCAGCTGCTCAACCACACCGGCGGCGTGCCCCATCGCACGACCACCCTCATGCAGGCGCTGTACGCCTCCCCGCAGGGCCGCCTGCGTGCCTGGACACCCCGGGCCCTGGTCGCCATGGTCGCCGACCAGCCGCCGGCCTTCCCGGCGGGCACGGCCTGGTCGTACTCCAACACCGGCTACGTCCTGCTCGGCCTGGTCGTGGAGGCGGCCAGCCACCGGAGCCTCGGGCAGGAGCTGGGCCGGTCCATCCTCGGGCCGCTCGGCCTTGGCGACACCGTGCTCGCGGGCAACGCTCCCGAGCTCCCGGGGCCGAGCGCGCGTGGCTACAGCCTCCCGCTGGGCCGGGACGGGGAGGCGCTCGACGGCCCCCTGCTCGACCTCACCGTCCAGAACCCCTCGTGGGCCGGGGCGGCCGGCGCCCTGGTGTCCACGCTTCCCGACCTGACCTGCTTCCTGCGGGCCCTGCTGGGCGGCCGGCTGCTGCCGCCCCCGCTGGTGGCCGAGATGACGACCATGGTCGCGGTCCCCCCTGGTTCCGCCCCGCTTCCCCTGTACGACCGCTACGGCCTTGGCCTCGTGGAGGTCGAGACGCCCGCCGGCCCCCTGCTCGGCAACGCCGGCGGCATCCCCGGCTTCTTGAGCATCGTCCTCGGCACCCCGGACGGCCGCCGGCAGCTCGGCCTCATGATCAACGCCCTGCTGGCCGCGGCCCCCGTCTACGAGGCGTTCATCCAAGGCTCCCGGGCGCTCGGCGGCCGGCTCCTGCGCTGAGCGGCCGGTCCCGGCCGTCAGAGCGAGCGGACGGCCTCGGTCACCAGGAGGTCGCCGCTGAACAGCTCGAAGGTGACACCGATCGTGTTCGGGGCATCGAGCACCTCGGCGATGACGGCCGCGACGTCGTCGCGCGGGACCTTCCCGCGACTGCCCAGCTCCGTCGACACGCGAACTCGCCCGGTGCCGGGGTCGTCGGTGAGCGAGCCGGGGCGGACGATCGTGTACTCCAGGCCGCTGGCCATCAGGTGGTCGTCGGCCTCGGCCTTCGCCTCCAGGTAGGGCCGCATGCCGCCGGACGCGGCCTGCGGCCGGTCCGCCCCGATCGAGCTGATCATCACGTACCGGCGCACGCCGACGGCCAGGGCGGCGTCGACGAGCTTCACGGCCCCGCCCAGGTCGACGGTGCGCTTGCGTTCCGGACCGCTGCCCGGGCCCGCGCCGGCGGCGAACACGACCACGTCGGCGCCCTCGACGTAGGTGGCGAGGCTGGCGTCGGCCTCCAGGTCGCCGAGGACGGCCACCGCGCCGACCGCCTCGAGGTCGGCGGCCTGCCCTGGCGTGCGGATCAGGCCACGGGCGCGGTGCCCCTTCGCGGCCAGCAGCCGCAACAGGCGCAGGGCGATCTTTCCGTGGCCGCCGGCCACCAGGACGTCCATGGGTGAAGTCTACTGAGCCTTCCCGTGGATCACGACCGACCTGCGGGCCCGGCCCTCCTGCCTGGCCCGCAGACGGGACGCTCGCCGCTTGGAGGCGAGCTCGCGGTCGTCGGCGTCGTCCTCGTCGGCCCAGAGCTGACGCAGGGTCCGGGGCATGTCACTGGCCGCCCAGGAGCGAGCTGCGCTGGCCATTGCTCGCCTCGGTTCCGCTGAGCACCATGTCCTTGTCGTGGTGGTCGTCGGCTGCGCCGCCCCGATCGGGGAGCGACCCCAGGATGCGGGCGCTGGCGCCGGCGGCGGCGCCCGTCGGGAGCATCGCCGCGCCGGCGCCGATCACGCCGGTGGCGACGGCAAAGGCCGCCGTCGCGGTCTGCCCGTCCAGCACGCCGGTCATCTGGAACATAGGGATCGAGAGGGCGCCGAACGCGATCAACCCAGCCCCGAGCCGCATCTGGTGGCGGATCAATCCGCGGTCGTCGAGCGCCTGCTTCTGCTTGGTGGCCATGTCAGCTCCTCCTCGACATGCCGGGCGCTATTCGTCGCCTGTCCGTTCGAAGCATGACGTCCCGGGCGGCGGCTGGCGGTGCCGGGCGTCACCGGCTGCCGGTGCCGTCCGGCACCAGCAGGGGGCCGGCGGTCTCCTTCAGGACGCCGAGCATCGAGGCGGTGGCGGCGGAGCGGAAGCTGGCCGCCAGCCGGGCGGCGGCGATCCGCCGCACCGGCGGCTCGGCCAGGGCGACCCGCGTGAGGCCCGGGCGCGGGAACGCGAGCGCCAGGCGGGGGAGGATGGCGACCCCGAGGCCGACGGCGACAAAGGCCTGCACGGCGTTGTAGTCGTCGCTGCCGAAGACGACGCGGGGCTCGAAGCCGGCCGCCCGGCAGCTGTGGAGGACGATCCGGGCGTAGGCGCCGTCGGGTGTGCCGCCGATCCAGGTCTCGTCGGCGAGCTCCTCCAGGGCGACCGACGGGCGGCGGGCGAGCCGGTGGCCGCCGGGCACGACGAGCTCGAACGGGTCGTCCAGCAGATGGGTCCGCTCCAGGCGTACCGCGGGCTCGGGCAGGGCCTGGTGGTCGTAGACGAGGGCGAGATCCAGCTCCCAGCGTGCGAGCATCGGGACCAGCCCCTGCTGGTGCTCGTCGACCACGGTCAGGTCGACGTCGGGGTGACGCCGGTTGAACAGCGCGACCGCCCGGGGGACGAGCGTGGCGATGGCGGTGGGGAAGCTGGCCAGCCGCAGGCGGCCCCGCCGCAGCCCGGCGATCTCCCCGAGCTCCTGCTGGGCCTCGTCCAGGCGGGCCAGGACCGCCTCGGCGTGCACCAGCAGAGCGCGGCCGGCGTCGGTGAGGCGCACCGGTCGCACGCCTCGTTCGATGAGCCTGGTGCCCGTCTCCCGCTCGAGGGCGGCGACCTGCTGGCTGACCGCCGATTGCGTGAACGCGAGCGCCTCGGCCGCGGCCGAGAACGAGCCCTGGCGGGCGACCTCCCGCAGCACGCGGAGCCGGCGAGGATCCAGCATAAGCAGAGCTTATCAGCATAGAGAATCTGTAACTTGACCTGATCCGGCAGGGCGCCGAGGCTGGGACCACAGCGCCTAACGAGAGGAGTTCCGTGCGCGCCAGCCCTGTCAGGAAGCTCCAGCCGCCCAGCCCCAGCCGGCCGGTGGGCGACGCCGCCGCCATGGCAACGCGGACTCTGCTCATCGGCGAGCTGCTCTGCGAATCCGTCGACCTCCACGCCGGTGAGCGCGTGCTCGACGTGCCCTGCGGCGGCGGCAGCGGCGCCCTGGCCGCCGCCCGCCGCTTCTGCCGGGCCGTCGGCGTCGACGTTCCCGAGCTGCTGGAGCGGGCCCGGCGGCGCGCCGAGGCCGAGGGCCTGGAGGTGGCCTTCCTGGAGGGCGACGCCACCCAGCTCCCGTTCCCCGACGGCGCCTTCGAGGTGGTGCTGTCGACCGGTGACGCCATCTCGGCCCACGACCAGGAGGGGGCGGCCGGCGAGCTGCTCCGCGTCTGCCGCCCAGGAGGGCGGATCGGCATGGTCTGCTGGACCCCTGACGGCTACGTCGGCGAGCTGTTCGCCGCCATCGGCCGGCAGCTCCCGGTGACGGCCGAGGGCAAGGCGCCGATCGTGCCGGGCACCCGGGAGCGGCTGCGCGAGCTGTTCGGGCCCGAGGTGGCGATCACCGCCCCACGGCGCAGCTTCCTGTGGCGCTTCCCGTCGGCCGAGCACCAGGTCGAGTACCTCGGCAGCTTCCACGACCCGACCGTCAAGGCGCTGGGGGCGTTGGGGCCGGACCGTGCCGGCGCCCTCAAGGCCGAGCTGCTGGAGGTGGCCAGGCGCTTCGACGTGTCCGAGGACGAGACCCTGGTGCTGCGGCTCGACTACCTGGAGGCGGTCGTCGGCAAGCCGGTGTGGGGGTAGCGTCCCAGGGCATGACCGCACGCCAGGACGTGGAGTATGGCGCCCACCTGCCGCTGATCGACCTCGGGACGCCACCGTCCCTGCCTGGCCTCGGGGCCTATGCCCGTGCGGCGGCCGAGCTCGGCTACCGCTACCTCTGCGCCAACGACCATCTGGTCTTCGGCCGGCCGTGGCTCGACGGCCCGACCGCGCTGGCCGCGTCGATCGAGGCGTCCCGGGACATGATGCTCGTCACCACCGCCGGCCTTCCCGTGCTGCGCGGGCCGGTGCAGCTGGCCAAGACCCTGGCCGCGATCGACGTCCTCTCCGGCGGCCGCCTGGTCGCCGGGGTGGGCCCGGGATCCTCGGCGGGTGACT
>Ga0081538_10004379_pt1 | contig 13040 bp, 14 predicted proteins | sample TabmetS5T2R1_FD_71022 | JGI IMG/M metagenome (GOLD analysis project Ga0081538, IMG submission 71022) | Tabebuia heterophylla rhizosphere microbial communities from the University of Puerto Rico - S5T2R1 | ecosystem: Host-associated > Plants > Roots > Rhizosphere ...
CCAACCGGGTCGTCGCCGGCGACGCGTCCGCCTTCCGCCCCGACCCCGACCGGGTCCGGCCCCGGCTCGGCCAGTGAGCGGCGACCCGGGCACCACCGGCGGGCCGGGCGCGGCCGGCCGCCGGGACCGCCTGCTGGCCGCGGCCGCCCGCATCCGCGCGGCCGCGCCGCTGCGGCCCGACGAGGCGCTCACCGATCCCGACCCCGACACCGGCGAGCGCTGGGACCGCCGCCAGGTGCTCGCCCACGTGGCCGAGATGCTGCCCTACTGGGCGGAGCAGGCCGAGCGGGTGGCGGCCGGCGACCAGGTGGCGTTCGGCCGGGTCAGCTCCAACCCCGAGCGGATCGGCGCCATCGAGCGGGACCGCCACCAGGACCCGGCGCGCCTGCTGGGCCGGGTCGACGAGGGCGTCGGCGTGGTGCTGGCCCTGCTGGAGCGGCTCGACGACGACGCCCTCGCACGCAGCGGCCGCCACCAGACCCTGGGGGAGATGACCGTGGCGGCCATCGTCGACCGCTTCCTCGTCGCCCACCTGGAGGAGCACGCCGAGCAGCTCGAGGCCGGCGGGCGCCGCCGCGGCTGAGCCGGCTCGCCTTGCGCCGGCGGACGCAAGAGGCGTACCAACAAGACTATGAATGACCTTATCTATGACGTCACCGAGGCCACCTTCCAGGCCGAGGTGCTGGAACGGTCCCGCACCGTCCCGGTGGTGGTCGACTTCTGGGCCGACTGGTGCGCCCCCTGCCACGCGCTGGCGCCGGTGCTGGAGCGGGCCGTGGAGGCCCACGGCGGCCAGGTGCTGCTGGCCAGGGTCGACGTCGACCAGAACCCCCGCCTCGCCATGGCCTTCCAGGTCCAGGGCATCCCGGCGGTCAAGGCGTTCGCGGGCGGGCAGCTCGTCGACGAGTTCGTCGGCGCCCAGCCGGCGCCGGTCGTCCAGCAGTTCGTCGAGGCCCTGCTGCCGAGCGAGACCGAGCGGGCGGCGGTGGAGGCGGCCGGCCTCGACCCCGAGCAGGCGGCGGCCCGCTGGCGCCAGATCCTGGAGACCGACCCGGACAACCTGATCGCCCGGACGGGCCTCGCCGACCAGGCCCTCCGGGACGGCCGGCCGGGCGACGCGGTGGAGCTGCTGCGCCCGATCGAGCACGCGCCGGAGGTCGCCGGCGTGCTGGCCGCCGCGCGGCTGGCGGCGGAGGCGGCCGACGGCGGCTCCCGCTTCGCCACCGCCGCGGCCCAGGCCACCGACGGGCAGCCGGACCTCGCCCTCGCCGAGCTGCTCGCCGCCGTCCGCGCCGGCCGGGGCGAGGAGCGCGACCGCGCCAGGAGCCTGATGCTGGAGGTGTTCCGCCTGCTCGGCGACGACCACCCCCTCACCACCCGCTACCGCCGCGACCTCACCCTGGCGCTGTTCTAGCTCCGCCCGCCGGCAGGCGGATCGGGGTGGTTTGCCGCCGTCGGCCAGGACGACATGCTCGGCGGGGTTGGACGTCCCGGCGTTTGGGTCGCAGAATCCGCCCCGCGCACACGCCCGACCCCTTCCCCTCGGCGCCGCGTGTTGTGCATCTGGCCAAAGGAGCTGGTGCGTGGACCGCGGCGAGCTTGCCCGGCGGCTTCGGATCGACGCCGTGCGCGCCACCGCCGCCGCGGGGTCCGGGCATCCCACCTCGGCGCTGTCGGCCGCCGACCTGATGGCCGTGCTGCTGGACGGCTACCTGCGCTACGACTTCGCCGACCCGGTGCATCCCGGCAACGACCGCCTCATCTTCAGCAAGGGCCATGCCGCCCCCCTGCTGTACGCCATGTTCAAGGCGGCCGGGGCCATCTCCGACGAGGAGCTGTTGCGCCTCCGCAAGCTGGGCAGCCCGCTGGAAGGCCATCCCACGCCGCGGCTGTCGTGGGTCGACGTGGCGACCGGCTCGCTCGGCCAGGGCCTGCCGATCGCGGTCGGCATGGCGCTTGGCGCCAGGCGTCTGGGTCGGCCCTTGCGGATCTGGGTGCTGTGCGGCGACGGCGAGATGGCCGAGGGGTCGATGTGGGAAGCGTTCGAGCGCGCCGGGCACGAGCGGCTCGGCAACCTCACCGCGATCATCGACGCCAACGGCATGGGGATGTCCGGCAGCACCATGTGCGGTCCCGACCCTGGCGTCCTCGCCGACCGGGCTCGGGCGTTCGGCTGGGACGCGATCGAGATCGACGGCCACGACCTGACCCAGATCGACAAGGCGTACGCGGAGGCGACTGCCCCGACCACCCGCCCGTTGGCGATCGTTGCGCGGACCGTCAAGGGCCGGGGCGTTGCGGCCGTGGAGGGTCGCGTGGGCGTCCACGGCAAGCCGCTGGCCGACCCGGAGGCGGCGATCAGGGAGCTGGGCGCCCGGGGCGAGGAGCAGCGCGTGGCGGTCGCCAGGCCGGCGCCGGCCACGCGGCACCGATTCGGGCGTCGCCGGGCGCGGCTGCCTGCGTACCAGGTGGGAGGCCGGGTCGCGCTGCGGCAGGCTTACGGCGAGACGCTGGTGGCGCTGGGGAGTGCCCGTGAGGACGTGGTGGTGCTCGACGCCGACGTCCGCACCTCGACCTACGCGCACCTGTTCGCCGACGTGCACCCGGAGCGCTTCTTCGAGATGGGCATCGCCGAGCAGCAGATGATCGCCGCCGCGGTCGGGCTCCAGGTGCTCGGCTACGTCCCGTACGCCTCCACCTTCGCGGCCTTCCTGTCGCGCGCCCACGACTTCGTCCGCATGGCCGCGGTCAGCCGAGCCGGCCTCCGCCTGGTCGGCTGCTATCCCGGCATCTCGATCGGCCCCGACGGGCCGTCACAGATGGCCCTGGAAGATCTGGCGGCGTTTCGCGCGATCCATGGCAGCGTGGTGCTGTATCCAAGTGACGCCAACCAGACGAGCTGGCTGGTGCGCCGGCTGGCCGAGCAGCCAGGGATCTCCTACCTGCGGGTCACCAGGGCGGAGCTTCCCGTCCTCTACCGGGCCGAGGAGCGCTTCGAGATCGGCGGAAGCCGGGTGCTGCGTGCATCGGACAACGACGACGTGGCAATCGTCGCCGCCGGCATCACCGTGCACGAGGCGCTCACCGCCGCCGAGGCCCTCGCCGGGCAGGGAATCCACTCCCGCGTCATCGACCTGTACTCGGTGAAGCCGGTCGACGCCGCCACCCTGTGCGCCGCCGCCCGGGCAACCGGCGGCCGGCTGGTCACGGTGGAGGACCATCGGCCCGAGGGCGGCCTCGGCGACGCCGTGCTGAGCGCGCTCGCCCAGGCCGGCGAGCCCGTGCGCCTGGTGAAGCTGGCCGTCGACCTCATGCCAGGGTCGGGAACGCCCGCGGAACTGCAACGGGCCGCGGGCATCGACGCCGCCGCAATCGTCGCGGCGGTTGGGTCGCTGGTTCGCAGATAGCCCGCGATCCGCGACCGACACCCGTTGCGTTCCGGCCGAACTAGCGAGAACCTACCGTGACACTCAAACGAGATAGGCATGCAGTTGGATCGTGAAACAGCCAAGCGGTTCCATGCCCTTGGGGTGAAGATCCGCAAGGATCGCCTGTTCGGCGTCATCGTGGACGTCGACGGCAACGTCGTCGGGCAGGCGGGCGGTCAGGAAGGACCCGCAAGACCGGCCAAGCTGAGGCACGACCTGCGGGCTCCAGACGTGGACAGCGTCGTCGACGGCGTCGCGGCCCTGGTGGGCGAGCTCATGGCGCTCCACTCGGACTTCACCCAGCCGGTCGGGCTCGGCGTGGAGCTGAGCGGCCAGGTGGACAGGGATAGCGGTGTGGTGCGACGGTCGCAGCACCTGCGGTGGGACGGGCCGGTGCCGCTGGCCGAGCGGCTGGAGGAGAGGACCGGACATCCCACCATGGTCGAACACGACGTGAAGGCGCTGGCCCTGGCCGAGCAGATGTGGGAGCTGGGCCAGGGGCGCCGCTCGTTCGCGGTCGTGACCGCCGGTATCGGCGTCGGCGCCGGCCTGGTGATCGACCACCGGCTCTGGCGAGGACAGTCCGGGACGGCCGGTGAGCTGGGGCACATGGTGGTGGATCCGCGCGGGCAGGAGTGCGAATGCGGCAACCGGGGCTGCCTGGAGACCGTGGCCGGCAGCGCCGGGATCCTGCGGACGATGCAGGCGTCCGACATCGACGCCGCCTCCAAGCTTGCCCAGCAAGGTGACGAGGTGGCCGTGCGCGCCTTCGGGCATGCCGGCGAGGTGCTCGGTCACGGCCTCTCGTGGCTGGTCAACCTGCTGAACCTCGAGCTCGTCATCGTGCGGGCAGACGAGCACCTGCTCGCCTCCGGCGTCTATGAGCAGGCGGCGAGGCGGGCGTTCCAGGAGCGCAGCTTCTACACATCGGGCAAGGAGTGCGAGCTCGCGATCCAGCCGCACGACGAATGGCTGGGGGCTCGCAGTGCCGCCTCGATGGTGTTCCAGTGGCTCCCGGACCGGGTGGCCGAACTCGGCGACCGGGAGCTCTAGCGCCGGCTTCGCAGGTCGGCGAAGGGGATGCGGAGGCTGCCCTCGCGCCGGCCGATCTCCCTGAGCAGGGGAAGCAGATCGGCGGCGCGGGCCGGGCGCATGCCGGGGTCGTGGGCCAGACCGGCGGCGACCACGTCGTCGAGGATCCGGGGAAGGCCGTGGACGATGCGGGAGGGCGGCACCGGCGTGGCCGCCGGGTTGAGTACCAGGCGCTGGAAGTCGAGGTTCCGTCTGCGGGCCTCCCGCTGGTATGGGGGGAGGCCCGTGAGCAGCTCGTACAGGATCGCGCACGCGCCGTAGACGTCGGTCTGCGGTCCCCACCAGCCGTGGTGGCTGCCACCGACCAGCTCCGGCGGCGCGTAGTACGGCGAGAAGACCGAGCCGACGGTGATGCCCGCGTCGGCGGTGGGACCTCCGGCCTGGAGCCGCCTGGCCGAGCCGAAGTCGATGAGCAGCAGCCTGAGCCTCGGCCGCTCGCTGCGCAGCAGGACGTTGCGGGGTGTGACGTCCCGGTGGACGACCGCGCGCTCGATCCCCTCGTGGAGATAGGCGAGCGCCACCAGCAGCTCGCAGGTGGCCTCGACGGCCGTGGAGAGCAACAGCACGAACCGCCGCTCCAGCCAGCGGGCCAGCGACCCGGCCGGGTGGTAGTCCAGGACCAGGAACAGCGCGCCGCCGTCCCAGCCGCTGTCGAGCAGGCGGACGACGTGCGGGCTGTCCAGCCCGGCGATCGTCTCGCCCTCCCGCCGCAGCCGCGCCACGCTGTCGTCGTCGACCCCGAACGCGCGCGATGCCAGCTTGACCACCACGGTCCTGCCCGGCATTCGCAGGTCGGCCGCCCGGTACAGGACGCTGAAGCCGCCCTGGTCGGCGCCGGCCATCGGGACCGGTTCGAGCAGCCAGCGCCCGTGCAGGACCCGGCGCCCGGGCGGCTCGGGCGGGAGCGCCCGCGTGGGCCCGCCGGCCGCCAGGAGGGGCGTGGGACGCCCTGACCCGGCGCCGGCCGCCGCCACGGTGGCGCCAACGGCCGGGAGCAGCGCGACCAGATCGACGGTGAGCAGCGCCAGCAGGAGACCGGGCGGCTCCCAGCGCCGCTCGCGCGTCGACACGACGCCGACCGCGACCAGGCAGGTCACGGTCAGCGCGAGGGCGACGGCGGTGATGGCGCCGGCGTGGCCGGCGCGTACGAGCCCGTCGGCGGCGAGCGCCGCGGTCGCCCACACCAACAGCAGCATGACCGGGTCGCTCTCCATCGGCTGGGAGGGAGGCAGCACGGTCACCGACGCCGTCACGGAGCTGGCGAAGCCGACCACGACCAGGGATGAGCGTCTGGGTCGCATCGCTGGCTCCTTCCTCGGTGACGGCTACATGGGGCACGGGGCGACCGTGCCCCGGGTGGTCGGGCGCCGGGCCTGGTGAAGGGCACGGCGCAGCTTGCGGGTGACCTTGGCCCGGTCGGCTCTGGGCAGGGTTCGGGCCGCCCGCACGGCGGTGCGGAGCAGCTGGCAGTCAGAGGTCTTCAGCGCGGCGTCGACGGCGCGCACCAGCAGCGCCCGGCTGCGGCGGTCCATGCGGGCGAGCGCGGCCGACCAGCGCAGCCGGTCGCGGACGGCGCCGTTGCTGGCCAGGTAGGCGGCCGCTTCCCGGCCGAGGCCGGTGTGCAGGCCGGGGTCCATCGCCACGGCGAGGTGGGCGGCGAGCGGGGTGAGCGGGGAGGGGGTGGTGCGCAGCCCGGCCCACGCCACCGACCAGCGGAGCTTCATCGGCAGCAGCTCGATGCCGGAGGCCGAGGCCGTGGGCATGTCCCTGGAGACCGCGAGCACGCCCAGAAGGAGGAGCAGGGCGAGCGACCGCCGCAGGCAGGCATCCACGGCGCCGCACCTCCTCTCCATCGGACGACCGATGATTGCCTAGTTTGCGCCTGATGCCAGCAGGACTCCAGCACAAATCTGTAACATTCATCAGATTCCAGTAGCGCCTGCTGGCATCGATGGCTACTGTCTCCTGGCTTATCTGGTGGCTAACGGAAGCAGCAGGTCTCATCGAGATCCGATGAGTAAGGTGCTAGAGTAGGGAGCTATGCAGAGCAAGCCCGCCATGCCCGAGCGTCTGACCAGCGAGGAGCGCCGCGCCGCGGCGCACCTGAACCGCAAGCGCTGGGCCGACGAGGTCACCCAGGCGCTGGCCGAGCAGCGGCTCACCATCCACGCCGCCGCGCGCCTGGCCGGCATCTCACCCGGCGCCCTGCAGGCGTGGCTGAGCCAGGACGTGGAACCCTCACCGCGGGCGATGGCGGCGCTGGCCTCGGTGATCGGCCGGCGCCACCTGCACCTGCTGGAGCTGCTCGGCTGGCTCCCGGAGGAGCTCAGCGACCTGCCGTTGCGGCTGGAGGCGACCGCGCGGCTCCAGGAGTCGCTCGCCGAGGCCCAGCGCTGGGTCGAGGCCGCCACCAACGTGATCGGCTTCAGCGGCGCCGCGCTCATCGCCAGTCGCCTGCTGGAGCGCAGCGGCAGGTGGGAGGTGGTGCTCCGGCAGAGCTACTGGGGCTACCGCTACCGGGCGTTCCCGTACGCCACCCACCTTGCGCTGGACCGCCTGGGCGACCCGGACCCCCACCAGCCGTCGGCGGTGGACCCCGACACCGACCGCGACCGGGCCGAGATCGAGAAGCTGGTCGGCGACGAGCTGCGGCGGACCAACGCGACCTGGCAGCCGGTCGAGGTGACCGCCACCTTCCCGTGGGTGCGGCGTCCCGACCTGGTCCTGTCGGTCCCAGTCCTCAAGGCCGGCAAGCCGAGAGGCCTCCAGCAGAACCTGGTCGTCCCCCCGAGCGTGTGTGTCGTCGGGCTCCCGTTCGCCGGCGGCCCCGACGTCGCCGCGCTGCTGGCCACGGCGCTGGACTGGGCGTTCACCGATCTGGACGCGGTGGTCAGGGAACGCTTCAACGCGCTGGCCGAGTCCCCGCGGGGCGTGCAGGCGCAGACCGAGATGGCGCGGCGGCTGCTGGAGGACCCCACCAGCTCGGGCCGGCGGCTGGTGTGGTCCTACAACTCGGTGAGCGCCATCACCGAGACGTTCCTGGACATCCGGCCCGACCTGCCCCTGGTCGTGTTCCTCAAGGCGTCCGACCGGCTGATCGCCTATCTCGGCGAGCGGCTGCCGGGCAGGTCCACCGTCGTGGACCTCATGACCGCCCAGAACACCGTGGAGCACGCCCTCACCCGGCGCGAGGACACCACCACCTACCTGACCCTCGAGCTGCCCGAGCTCCCCGTCGACCTGGACCGCGCCCACGACGTCCACGCCTACTTCGACGCCTACGTCGAGCTGGCGTTCGCGGCCGCGGAGTGGCTGCACAAGGAGCACGGCGGCCCGTCGCTGGACGACGCGCCCGGGATGCTGGCCGAGCTGTGGCGCTCCCACCGGTCCCGCTGACGCGGGACGGGCTTTGCCCAGCTCGCCAGGCCTCCCGTACCCTGCGGTCCTGGCCGACGAAGCTCAGAGGGAGGCGGACCGCCCGTGCTCGACCAGCCCGAGCCGAGACCCGCGGCGCGCTGAATGCAGGCACCCGTCGCGGAGCAGCGCACGCTGCTGGAGATGCAGGGCCACGACTCGGCGATCGACCGTCTGCTGCACCGGCGCGGCTCGCTGCCCGAGGAGGCCCGACTCGCCGAGCTCGGCCAGGCGCTCGCCGCCGTCGACCAGCTCACCGCCGAGCGGGAAGGGACGCTGGCGACGGTCCGGCGCGAGCAGGCGCGCTTCGAGGACGAGATCGAGATGGTCACCCGCAAGGCGCGCAACGAGGAGGCCAGGGCCGTCTCCGGCAAGGTCACCAGCCCCAAGGAGCTGACCGCGATCCAGGAGGAGGTCGCCGCCCTCAAGCGACGCCAGGACGTGCTGGAGGACGAGCTGCTGGAGCGGATGGAGCAGCGCGAGACCCTGGAGGCGGAGCTGAGCGAGCTGACCGGCCGCCGTGAGGGGATCGTCGGTGAGCAGGCCGAGGTGACCAAGGTCCGCGACGCCACCCTGGTCGAGATCGACGGCGAGCTCGAGGCCGAGCGGGCGGCCAGGGAGGCGCTGGCCCCGAAGGTCGGCGAGGAGCTGCGCGCCCTCTACGACCAGCTGCGGGCCAGGCACGGCGGGGTCGGGGTGGCCGCGCTGGTGGGGAACACCTGCCAGGGCTGCCGGGTGTCGATCTCCCCGGTGGAGCTGGCCGCCGTCCGCAGGCAGCCGGCCGAGCAGATCAAGCGCTGCGAGAACTGCCGCCGCATCCTGGTGGTCGATTGAGCCCAGCGGCGGCGGGGCCCGACGAGGTGGTCGTCTGGACCGACGGGGGAGCGCGCGGCAACCCCGGACCGGCCGGCTACGGCGTGGTGGTGACCGGCCGCGGCGGCGAGGTGCTCGCCGAGCTGGCCGAGGGGATCGGCTGGGCGACCAACAACGTCGCCGAGTACCAGGGCGTCATCGCCGGGCTGCGGCGCGCTCGGGCGCTCGGCGCCCGCCGCGTGCGCGTGCGGGCCGACTCACTGCTGGTCGTCAACCAGCAGAAAGGCCTCTGGAAGGTCAAGAACGCCGGCCTGCGGCCGCTGTGGGCCGAGGCCGCGCGGCTCGCGCGCGGCTTCGAGCGGGTCACCTGGGAGCACGTCCCCCGCGAGCGCAACCGGCGCGCCGACGCCCTCGCCAACCGGGCGATGGACACCCAGGGACACGTGGAGGGTCCCGTCCAGGGCACCCTGGGGCCGTAATCAGGGGGAGGGGTCGCGGTCTGGCCGGGCCGGGTCGCGCCCGGGGACCTCGGGGCTGCCCCAGGTCACCTTCGTGGAGCCGGCCGCCCTGGAGGTGCCGTCGACGATCACCACCCGGCCGCCCCGCCGCCGGAGCCGCCGCGCGGCCAGGCGGGGCACCATGCGCCGCAGCGCGGCGCGGGTGGGCGGCAGCAGCAGCAGCACGCCGACCACGTCGGTGAGGAACCCGGGGGTGAGCAGCAGGGCGCCGGCCACCAGGATCATGGCGCCGTCGGCCACCTCCACGGTCGGCATCCGGCCCTCGGCCACGGCGAGCTGGAAGCGTCGCCACGCGGCCAGCCCCTCCCGCTTGGCGAGCCACGCGCCGGCGACGCTGATCGCCAGCAGCAGCAGCAGGGTCGGCAGCAGCCCGAGGACGTCCCCGACCGCGACGATCACGGCCAGCTCGGCGAGCGGCACCACGATGAAGGCGAGGATCAGGATCGGCACCATGCCTCCAGTATGCCGGTAGTTCGCCGCCAACCGGGCTGGCATACTGGAGTTGCAGAGGGGAGTCGGCCGGGCGGCCGCGGTCCCGGTCACGGGATCGAGGAAAGTCCGGCCTCCACAGGGCAGGGTGCTGGCCAACCGCCAGTCGGGGCGACCCGCAGGACAGTGCCACAGAAAGCAAACCGCCGCCGGCATCGCCGGGTCCGTACGGTCCGGTGGCGCCGGCGGTAAGGGTGAAAGGGTGCGGTAAGAGCGCACCAGCGGCCGGGTGACCGGTCGGCTCGGTAAACCCCACCTGGAGCAAGGTCGAATAGGGGACGTACCGGCCGCGGCGACGCGGCCGCGGAGGCTGGCCCGGCCGAGTCCCCTGGTGGACCGCACGAGGCCGGCGGCAACGCCGGTCCCAGATGGATGGCCGCCACCCCCGGGGCCTCCCGGGGGGACAGAAGCCGGCTTACAGGCCGGCTCCCCCTGCCTCATCCGGGTGGCTCCGCGGTTGCGGGCCCGGCTCGGCGCGCTGGGCGCGCAGCAGCGCGGTCGCCGCCCGGCTGCGCTTGCCCAGCGCGCCGCGGTGCTCCAGCAGCGGGTGCAGCACCATCGCGGCCAGGTCGCCGCGGCCGGCCGCCAGCGCGTCGCGGACGGCCTCCAGCAGCGCCAGGAAGTCGTCGAGGTTGGCGCCGCGCAGCGGCCTGCCGGCGGCCTCGCGCTCCACGCGCCGCGCCCGCTCCACCATGTCGACGAGGCTGCGCAGGACGGCCGCGTCCTGGTCGGCCAGCCAGGCGACCACCCGCTCGTCGTAGGCACCCCGCTCGACCCCGCGGAAGGCCCGGCCGAGCAGTTCCCGCCGGGCCCGGTCGTCCAGGTGGGCGATCGGCGGATGGTCGTAGGGGCCGATGCTGTCGGCCATCGTCGGGAAGAACGCCGCGGCGCCGGCCGCGTTACGCTGTCGGATCATGGACCTGCCGAGCAACCCGCCGGTGTCGCCCGCCGTCCGCATCACCGTGCTGCTACGGCTGGTCAGCGAGGGCTTCCAGGACGCCTTTGCCGCCCGCCCCGCCTGGCTGGAGCTGCCGGCGGTCGACCTCGCCGAGCTGCGCGAGATCGTCGGGGTGGAGCGGGTCGAGCAGCTCAGGAGCGCGACCGGCCTGCGCGAGGGCGCCGCCTACACGGCGGGCGGGCCCGCCGGCACGGTGACCCTGGCCGCGGCCGCCCACGAGGGCGTCCTGGGGCTGCTCGGCCTGGCCGCGCTGCCGCCGGACGTGCTGGTCGAGGAGGCCCCGGACGGCACCCCCCGCTACCACGTCCCCGCGGACTGGTTCGTCACCGCCCCGGCCGGCCGCAACGGCAGCGCCGACCGGACCAGGTGATCGGCTTCTGCCTGGCGGCCGGAGCCGGCAGCCGGCTCGCCCCGCTCACCCGCGTCACCCCCAAGCCGCTGCTGGCGCCCGCCGGGCGGCCGCTGCTGGAGCTGGCCGTGGAGGCGCTGCTGGCCGCCGGCGCCGCGCGGGTGGTGGTCAACCTCCACCACGGCGCCGAGCGGCTCGCCGGCCTGCTGGCGGGGCGGCCCGAGGCGCAGGTCGTCCGCGAGCCGGTGCTGCTGGGCACCGCCGGAGGCCTGGCCAACGCCGCGCGGCTGGGCCTGCTCGGCGCCGGCGACGACCCGGTGCTGGTCACCTGCGCCGATCACGTGGTCGACCCGGCGGACCTGGCCGCGCTCGCCGCCGCCCTGGAGCGGACCGACGCCCCGATGGTCACCGGCCTGGCCCCCTGGGCCGGGGGGTCGTTCCGCCTGCGGCTGGAGCCCGCCCCGGCCAGCGACCATGGCCTGGAGGCCCCCGACCCGGGCCGGGAGGCCGGTGGCGCGGGCCATGTGGCGGGTGACCCGGGCCCGGGCCCGGGCCAGGAGGCCGGCGACCCTGGCCGGGTGGCCCGCGACCCGGGTGGGCCGTGGGACTCGGCCGGGGCGTACGCGCTGCGGGCCGGAGTCCTCCGGAGGCTGGAGCCGGTCCCGTCCACGCTGGCCGGCGCGTTGCTCGGGCCCCTGCTGGAGCGCGGCGCGCTGGCCGGCCTGCCGTTCCGCGGACCGGTGGCCGACGCCGGCACCCTGCACCGCCTGCTGGCGGCCTCGGCCGGCCTCCTCGACGGCTGCTGGCCGTACGACCTGCCGCCCGGCGCCCTGCTCGCCCCGCCCCGGCGCCCGCACCTGGGAGGTCCCGTGCTGGTCGCCGACGGCGCCACCCTGCACCCGGCGGCGACGGTCGCCGGGCCGGCCGTGCTCGACCGCGGCAGCAGCGTGGCGGCCGGCGCCGTGGTGACCAGGGCGATCCTCGGCCCCGGCGCGGCGGTCGGCGCCGGCGCGCGGGTCATCGGGTCGGTGCTCGGCCCCGGCGCCAGCCTCGACCCCGGCGCGGTCGCCGTGGCCGCCCTGCTGCCCGGCCCCCCGCTCGGGTAACGTCGCCCCCACACCCAAGGTGGACGCCAAGGAGGGACCAGTGCCAGACCAGCTCACCGTCGGCCTGCTCGGCGGGACGGGCCCGCAGGGGCGCGGGCTCGCTCTGCGCCTGGCGCTGGCCGGGCACCGCGTCCTGCTCGGCTCCCGCGACCGCCAGCGGGCCGTCGCGGTCGTCGACGACCTGCTCGGCGGGCGCGACCTCCCCGTCGAGGGGCTCGGCAACCAGGACGCCGCCGAGCGCGCCGAGGTCGTCTTCCTGGTCTTCCCCTACACCGGCCAGGCCGCCATGCTGCCGCCGCTGGCCGCGGCCCTCGCCGGCAAGGTGGTGGTCGACGTGATCAACCCGCTCGGCTGGGACGAGGCCGGGCCGAGCGTGCTCGACGTGCCGGAGGGCAGCGCCGCCGAACAGGCCCAGGCGCTGCTCCCGGACGCCCGGGTGGTGGCCGCGTTCCACCACGCGGCGCCCAGGCTGCTCGCCGACCCCGAGCGGCAGGTCGAGACCGACGTGCTCGTCGCCGGCGACGACCCGGCCGCCAGGGGGCTGGTGATCGGCCTGGCCGACCAGATCCCGGGGTGCCGGGGGGTGGACGCCGGCCCGCTGCGCGTGGCCCGCCAGCTCGAAGGGTTCACGGCGGTGATCGTCGGCATCAACCGCCGCTACAAGATCCACGCCGGCGTCCGCATCGCCCGGCTTGGCGACGACCGGCGCCGCCGCCTGAACGCCGACCTCAGGCCGGCCGGCGCGCGCGAGGAGGGCTCGTGAGGATCTACACCCGCGGTGGCGACGACGGCACCACCGGCCTGCTGTACGGCGGGCGGGTCGACAAGTCCGACCCACGGACGGAGGCCTACGGCACCACCGACGAGGCGGTG
>Ga0081538_10004380_pt1 | contig 13038 bp, 10 predicted proteins | sample TabmetS5T2R1_FD_71022 | JGI IMG/M metagenome (GOLD analysis project Ga0081538, IMG submission 71022) | Tabebuia heterophylla rhizosphere microbial communities from the University of Puerto Rico - S5T2R1 | ecosystem: Host-associated > Plants > Roots > Rhizosphere ...
CGTTCAGCAGGACATTGACGATGCCGGCATGCGAGCACGAACTGAAGACGATGAGCCCCTTCCCTTGCACGTTGACCGCCACGTAGCGCTCGTCCAGGATCAGGGGATCAGGCTCCCATGGCTGATCCACGGCCCGCCGGCAAAGATGATCCGGGCGGCCCTTTTCGAAGCTCGATACCCTAGGGATTTCGCCACTCAGGTAGAAGCAGTCCTCTAAGAGCAATCTTGGGTCACCACTATTGACCACCTGCGCGCCGTGCGCCGCGAGTGCCTCCGGTGAGGGGACAGGCTGAAACGGCGCAATCTGCCCAGTCGTCAAGCGCGCGCCGCGCTCCAGGAACATCCCCGGGTTCACGTGGCACGGCACCTGGCGCTCCTGGTTGTGCCGTGTCATCTGGTCGAGCGCGTCCAGCAGCGCACCCATATGATCCCAGTGCCCGTGCGAGATGGCGATGGCCTCCACATCCGCCAGCGACACCCCAAGGTTCTGGCAGTTTCTGAGAAAGAGCGCCCCTTCGGGCCCAGCATCGAACAGCAGCTTGTAGTAACGATCGCCCGCGTACGCGGTCAGGACGAGCGCCAGACCGAGCTGTGCGCAGCACAGCGTGCGGCCCGAGATTTCCTTGGCGCCAGCCGCCATGACGTTGTTGAACTCGGGCGAGACATGGTGGGGCTTACTTGAGTAGTTGTCGCTCATATTGTCGAGCGCTACATCCACAACGAGCCTGTCAACTGGCCGCAAGTGCTGCATTGCTTCGGTCTCCGAAAAAGCCGTCGGTCAGAACCTACGTTGCCTGACCCTCTCCTCCTTGCGTAGCGTTCTAGCTTGACGGCTTCGATGGTAGCCGATATCAAGTAGTCGGCGATGTTGGTGCCTGGGACCTATACGCGGATGAGTGTAGCCTACGGCTGGCTGGACTGGCATACCCGCTGGATCGTGCGGGCCAGCTCCTGGGGCGTCCATGGTTTCAGGAGTACGGCTGCAATCCCCTGGGCCGCGGCGCGCTCAGGGTCGAGACCCTCATGCGAGCCACTGCACAGGATGACCGGGAGATCGGGCCGGAGCCGCTGGAGTTCGCGCGCGAGCGTCATGCCCGTCATGCCGGGCATGGTGGAGTCGGTGATGACGAAGTCAAATCGAGCCGGCGCCGCCCGAAACGTGTCGAGGGCGACGTGGCTGTCGGTACAGCCGACTGCCTCGTACCCCAAACGTTTCAACTGTGTACAACCGAGCTGCACCAGCATGGCCTCATCGTCAATCATCAGGGCGCAGCCCTGCTCCTGGAGGAGAGGCACCGGTGCGGGTGTAGTTGGCGCTGGGGCCCTGTCCCACCGGGGCAGATAGACCGTGAAAGTCGTGCCCCGGCCACACCGACTGCTGACCGTGATGGTCCCGCCGTGGCTTGAGACGATTCCATGCACGGTCGCCAGGCCCAGTCCGGTCCCTTCTCCGACATCCTTGGTCGTGAAAAATGGCTCAAAGATGCGCTCCTGGACTTCGGGTGACATGCCACACCCGGTATCCCGGACGCGGATGCGGACGTAGGCCCCTGGCGAGAGGTAAGGCGGGTCCGCAGCCTCCGCCAGTACATGCACCGTGTCCAGGCTCACCTCTAAGCGCCCTCCCGTTTGTCGCATGGCATCGGCGGCATTCGCGCCGAGATGCATCACGACCTGGTGCATCTGAGCCGGATCCGCGAGGATCTGGCCGCCGCCTGGCTTCCCATAGTACTGGAGGGTGATAGTGCTGGGGAGCGACGCCCGCAGGAGTGTCAGGGCCTCACGCAGAATCTGGTCGAGTTGCACAGACTCACGCACGGGTGGGCTCTGGCGGCTGAAGGCCAGCAGCTGCTGGACGACCTGCTTGGCCCGCAGTCCAGCCCGGAGGACCTTCTGCAGGTTGTGCCACGCCCGACTCTCTGGGGGTACATCATCGACGGTCAGCTCAGTAAAACCAATAATAGATGCCAGGACATTGTTGAACTCATGCGCGATCCCTCCGGCTAAGGTACCAATGGCAGCGAGCTTCTGGCTCTGCCGCAGTTGCGCCTCGATGCCCCTGGGAGCGGTGATGTCTCGCACCACCAGCACGAGCCCCTGCACGAGCCCCTGCATATCCCGTATGGGGGTCGCACAGCCAGCGATAGCACGCACATACCCGTCAGGTCGCATCAGTAGTGTCTGCTCGCCGAGCCCCATGACGATGCCCTGCTGCACCACCTGGTCGAGCGGCACAGTCATAGGCTGCCGTGTGGGCTCGTCAAGCAGGTGGAGTATGGCCGTCAGCGGGTGGCCGTGTGCGTCCACAGCCTGCCACCCGGTCAGGTTTTCGGCAGCCTGATTGCAGAAGGTGACCGTCAGGCGTATATCAGTCGTGATCACTGCCTCTCCGAGGCTTGCTAGCGCCACATCGAGCCAATCCCGTTGCTGCTGTAGGCTCGCCTCGGCGCGTTGGCGGGCCGCCATTTCCGCTTGCAAGCTCTCGTGCGCGTGTGCGACATCTGGGGTCTGCCTGGTCCGCTGCTGTGCTGGGAGGTCCTCCTTGCCCTGGCATCGGTGCGCCAGGTACACGGTGATCCACAGGGCGCCCAACCCCAGACTACGGTTAGCGACCTCCACCCACATGAGGCTCCCGGGGAGCGCGCAGACCCAGCCGAGGATAGTGAGCCCGGTACAACCGAGGGCGGCTAGAGCAGGAGAGCCCTGCCACGAGGACCGGGCTGCAAGCAACACGACGGCTATGTAGGAGAGGCTGGCGGCCACCCCAACGGGGAGCATGAGGTCGGCGAGGAATATGCTCAGCGCGCACCCCACACTCAGAATACATAGTGAGACACGGGTCGTCTGATGTTGTGGCATGGCAGCCCTCCTGAGGCGGCACGAGCCATCTGTGGGGGCGCGAGCCCCGCCCCCCAACCCAATAGCCGTGTACGGCTCGACACGTCGCACCCCATAGAGCAAATCACATGCCAACAGCGCTACGCCTTGGGGTCCTTGCGTGCCCTGGTAGCAATTGGCCTCAGCCTATGCTGTGCTTGTCGCAAGAGGGAGGCGAGAAGAGGAGCGGAGAGGATGCGAGGATAGCCGTTTCCCTCTGATGGGATGTCAGTCCGCCATTGCCAATACGTTGACGTAAATGTCAAAAAGCTGACAAAAGTCCAGCTTGCCTCATAGGGATCTCTCGGTATGCCCCAGGACCCCAGGAGAAACTTAAAAAATGTTATGCATCTCGGTCGCCCACATGAGAGCCTCGAGATAGGTCTTGACGAGCAGGTCACGCGGGCATCCGAGGTTATACACTGCCTCCCAATCCCCCTGCTCATAGGCCAGGACGCAATGGAGTGTGGCTCCCAACATGCCCTCGTGGGCCAGCAGGGCCGCGACGATTTCATCCGCCAGGGGAAGTGCCGGGAGGATGTCTGGCATCGGGCGGTCCATAAAGGCGTCCAGGACAGAGAGGAGGCCAACGATGAAAAAGGTAGCACTGTTCCCTTGCTGCATGAGCCTGGCTAACTGTTCGCACATTTTGGCCCGCACCATGGCGGTGACGAGGAGTTCATGCGGCTTATCGTCGATGTTGGCCAGGAGAAAGAGGCTCACAATGTTTGTCATGGCTGTGAGGCCGACGAGCCGCAACGCCTGATGGATAGACTCTACTTTGCGGGCTTGGGTGTAGATGGCCGCATTGGCGGCCCGGAGTACTTTGTAGCTCAGGGAGACATCCCGGCTGATGAGTGCTTCGAGTTCACGGAAGGTAGTCCCGGGGCGCTGGAGCTTTGCCAGCAGTTCCAGGATCACCAGGCGGTTGGTGGGACTCCGTTGCCCCTTGACAACATCTGGGTGGCAGAAAAAATACCCCTGGAAATACTCGAATCCAAGGGTCTTATAGTAGGTGAAATCCTCCTGGGTCTCGACCTTCTCCGCCAACAGCGGTACGTCATATTGTCGCAAGAGTTCTACCTGCTCCGCCACCGTCGTGCGGCCAGAGGCAAGCACGTCGATCTTGATAATGTCAGCCAGTTCTACGAGCGGACGCAGGTGCTCCTGGTAGAAAAAATCGTCCAAAGCAATGGTATAGCCTTGCGCTGAGAGGTTGCGGAGGGCTGCGAGCACGTCGTCGTCGACAGCGACATCCTCCAACACCTCTAGCACCACCCGGTCGGGTGGGAAGACCAGGGAATAGTCCTGAAGCAGGAAATCGCGCGTCAGATTGACAAAGGCGCGTTTGGCACCAACGAGCGTATCGAGACCAAGTTCGAGGAAGGTATTCACCAGGACCTGGGCGGTGGCTTGATTCCCATCAGTCACACCGGCGTGCGGCATCTCGCCGCGGCGAAAGAGCAATTCATAGGCAAAGACGTCCAGCTGCCGGGTGTAAATGGGCTGTCGGCCTACGAAGACTTCATAGATGGATGGGAGCGTGCCCCGCGGCGGACAGCGAGAAGTGACCTGATAGCTCATCTGTCGTCCTGTACGTCATTGGACGGTTTGTCTAGCGTCCCATAACTTTCCTGCCAGTGCTCCATGCCAGGCTTATCGGCCAGTAGTCGGGAAAACGTGAGGAATAGGCCAGGCGGTACAGTTGCAAAAACGGTTGGGGATCTGTTACAACAATTGCCGTGAGATCCCACAGATGACGGAGCCTACTATATCTCCGGGCGACAGGAGAAGACCCGGAGACTGGAAGGAGGATGCGCCAATGGCGAAGGTACTCAAACCCAACGAGATCCCCGCAGAATCAGCCAACAGTCCCTTGTTCACGGGCGGTGACGTGACGCGCCAGCCGCTGCTCACGCCTGAGATGAGCAACAACTTCAATCTGGGCGTCGTCAACTTCAGTCCCGGTGCTCGGAACAAAATGCACACCCATAGCAGCGATCAGGTGTTATTTGTCACCGCTGGCAAGGGAATCATTGCCACGGAAACGCACCAGGAGGTCATCGGCGTGGGCGATGTCGTGCATATTCCGGCGGCAGAGAAACATTGGCACGGGGCCACGCCTGATTCCTCATTCTCCCACATTGCTTTAACAGCGAAAGGGAGCACAACCACGCAGGTGGAAGAGTAAATCAACTGGTCCACAACCTACCCTTGGGCCGGAAAGGGGACTGGGACCACGCGCTGCTGACTGGCGGTGAACAGTCGTACAATCTCGGCTTTAAGGGTAGGAATAATCTGCTCGACGGCGACCGTGGTAGCGGCATCGCTGTCGCGTTGCTTGAGCTCGGCACCGCCGGCGTTGAGTGAACGGGGACCAATGGTGAGACGCAGCGGGAGGCCAATGAGGTCAGCATCATTGAGCTTCACGCCGGGCGTAGCATCGCGGTCGTCGAGGAGCATTTCGATGCCCTCGGCCCAGGCCTCACGATACAAGCGCTCCGCAATCTCCACCACCTCTGGGGCGCGCTGCGTAAGCGCTACACAGTGGACGTGGTAGGGCGCCACGGTGATGGGGAAGCGGATGCCGTGGGCATCGTGGTGCTCTTCGATGATGCAGGAGAGCAGACGGCCGCTACCAATGCCGTAGCACCCCATGATGACCGGCCTGGTGGTACCATCGCGGTCGAGAAACATGCCGCCCAGTGCCTCGGTATAGCGCGTTCCCAACTTGAAAATATTGCCCACCTCTACGCCACGCGACGTGCGCAACACAGCGCCGCACTGCGGACAGCCATCCCCATCCTGCGCTGCCACAATGTCCTGGACCAGCGCCGCCCGGTAATCGCGGCCGTAATTCGTATGCCGGAGATGATAGCCCACGGCATTTGCACCAGCCACGAGGTTGGGGGACTGAGGAATGAGGTCGTCGACAATAACCAGGATGTTCTCCTGGCTGAGCCCAATGGGTGAGGCATAGCCTGGTTCGGCCCCTACTGCTCGGATCTCGTCCTCGTGTGCCGAGCGCAGATCACGCGCTGCAAGAGCGTTCACCAGCTTCGTCTCATTGAGGTCAGTATCTCCCCGCACTACCGCAAACACAAATTGTTGTCGCGTCGCATTGGCGTCCGCGGGGTCAGCGACCGTGGCCACGAAAAATACCGCCTTGGCGGTGCGGCTGGTGGGCACCCCGAGGTACGCTGCCAGGTCGTCGATGGTTGCAGTTCCTGGCGTAGCCACGCGCTCCAACGGCAGTGGTGCCTCAGGTGTGGGGGCCGGTTTGCGCACCTGTGCCACCTGGCGGTTGGCCGCGTAACCACAGGCGTCGCACAGCACCAGCGTATCCTCGCCAATAGGGGTCAGATACATGTATTCATGCGCCAGCTGACCACCCATCATGCCGACGTCAGACTGCACCGCAATGACGGGCAGGTGGCAACGATGGAAAATGTTAAAATACGCTTGATAATGGGCCCGGTATTGCGTATCTAAGCCTTCCCAGTCGGCGTCCAGGCTATAGCTGTCCTTCATGGTAAACTCACGCACGCGAATCAAGCCGCCACGCGACCGCGGTTCATCCCGGAATTTGGTCTGAATCTGGTAGAGCAGACAGGGGAGCTGGCGATAGGAGCGGATCTCTTGCCGGATGAGGTCCGCGATGACTTCCTCATGGGTCATGCCGAGGACCATGTCACGCTGCGCCCGATCCTTGAAGCGGGCCATTTCTGCGCCCACCTCATACCAGCGGCCGGTCTCCTGCCAGATATCAGCGGGATGCACCACGGGCATGGTGATTTCCTGGCCACCGATGGCATCCATCTCAGCGCGGATGATCTGTTCGATTTTCGTCAAGGCGCGCCGCCCTAGCGGCAGGTAGCTATAGATGCCTGCGGCCAACGGACGTACCAGCCCGGCCCGCAGCAAGAGCTGATGGCTTGGGATTTCTGCCTCGGCCGGCACATCGCGCAATGTCTGGCTAAACAACCGGCTCATGCGCATGGTGGTGTTCCTCTTCCTGCACTCATATCGTGTCGGGTCGCAAGACACGCTCTACCGGCACCCTCTGGATCGGACCAAGGCGCAGAGAGGCGTGCTCCATGCTCGGTGCTGTGCGGTTACATCATGCCACAGCCGTGGCCGTGAGGCAATGCTCTTACACTGGCGACGCGGCTTGTACGGAAGGCGGATCCTTGCCATAATGCATGAGGAGTCACATGCGGTGTCTACGTAAGGATTGCATCCATGAAGTCCATACTTGTGGCCTACTTCCTCTGGTTACTTGGGGGCCCCTTAGGGCTGTATAAATTTTATCTGGGGCGTCCCTTTATGGGACTCCTATATATCTTCACCTGTGGCGGGTTTTTTCTGGGCTGGATCAGCGATTTTTTCACCTTACCACACCAGGTCCAGATGGCCAATTTTTTGCTGCAGCACCAGCCTGAGCGGCCGAGTTCTGCCATGCGCCGCGAACTCGAGCACTTCAAGCATCTCCTCTATCGGCAGCTTGCAGGTGACCCCAGTACGGCCACTCCGGCCTGGCGTGAATCTTTGCAAGAGAAGGTGAAACCGCGCTTTAGCGATGAGGAACTCATGCTCCAACTGCTGCGTGCGGCGCAAAAGCACGGGGGACGTTTATCAGTAACCCAGGGGGTGATCGAGACAGGTGTGCTGTTTGGTGAAGTGGAACGCGTCTTGCAGAGCATGGTGAAATCCAACTATGTGTACATGGATAACGATCCCGCCACTGGGGTCATCGTGTACGTATTCAAAGAAATTTTTTGATGCCATGTGACGAGGTGAGCCGCGATGACGCAAGCAGCTCTCGATACCATCGTAGACCCAGCACGCTTGACGCTCCTGCAGCATACGGAGCTGTTAGATAGCCCTCCTGAAGAGGCCTTTGACCGTTTTACCAAGCTCGCGAGTAAGTTCCTGCATACGCCTGTGGCGCTGGTATCCCTCGTGGATAAAGAGCGGCAGTTTTTTAAGAGTGCGGCCGGGCATGGCGAGCCCTTGTTGAACATCCCACGTCAGACACCGCTGTCTCACTCGTTCTGCCGCTATGTCGTCACCTCGGGCGCGCCGTTGGTGGTGACAGATGCCCGCACACATCCCCTGGTCCATGACAGTCTCGCTGTCCGCGAACTCGGGGTGGTGGCCTATGCCGGTATGCCTTTGACCGTCTCTTCAGGGCAGACCCTCGGGTCGTTCTGTGCGATTGATCAGCAGCCTCGCGTGTGGACGCCCGAGGAGCTCGAACTGCTGCAGAGTCTGGCCACTGCCGTCATGACTGAGATTGAACTGCGTCTCACGGCGCGGCAGTTGCGGGACAATTATCGTCGTCTCCAGGCCTCGGAGACCTTACGCGATGACCTGGTACACATGCTGGTCCATGACCTGCGCACACCCCTTACCACCTTGATCAGTGGCTTGTGTCTGGTGCAGGAGGCCGGGACGTTGAACGACGTCCAGGCCGAATGTCTGACGGCGGCCTTGCGGGGCTCAGAGACCTTGCTGGGGATGATCAACGACATGCTGGACGTGCATAAACTGGAAGCCGGCCAGCAGATACTCGTCTGCACCGAGTTGGCGCCAGCCCAGGTGGTGCCCCACGCCCTCGAGCAAGTAGCCCAACTGGCCAACGATCGTGGCCTCACCCTGGTGACAGATCTTGCTCCGGTGCTCCCCACACTCGTTGCCGATGCCGATAAACTCCAGCGTACGCTCGTCAATTTGCTCGGCAATGCCCTCAAATTTACGCCTGCTGGCGGTCAGGTCACCGTCGCCGTCCACGCCAGTACGGACGCTGCAGCCGTGCACTTCAGCGTGACCGACACGGGCTCGGGTATCCCCCGTGACGCGTTTGACCGTATCTTCGAGAAGTTCGGGCAGGTCGCTATGCATCACACCACAGGGCAGAAGTCGACTGGTCTTGGGCTCACCTTCTGTAAGATGGTGGTCGAGGCGCATGGCGGTCGCATTTGGGTCGACAGCGAATTGGGCAAGGGTAGCACCTTTAAGTTTACGCTGCCCTGCCGTCCGCCGGTAGCGCCATCACAGCCAGACCAGGGCGTAGCAGCGCCACACTGAGCTGCCTCGTGCGGTCTCGAGAGGTGTGCCATACGGGCCTCATAGTCCGAGGGGAAGGAGGCGTCCTGAGGCCGTCAAGCACCCTCTCGGCACGGGTTAATGGCTCATGAACCCTGCTTCTGATAGACGGCCATGGAGGTCCCCTCGCTGTTCTCCCGCCTTTCGACCGCCCGCAGCGTCGACGAAGGCGGCTGACGAGGACTGACCCTCATGATATAATCCCCAGCAGGTACCGGCTCGGTAGGGCAGCGGCTCCGTGCAACCACGTTTTATCCCTCATGGGGGATCACGAGGGATAAAACGCTCTTCGTTCGGCTTCAAACGGAACTTGCATGCAATTATGGCCAAATCGGATTGGGATTATCGTGGACTCGCTGCCGAGTGCTATGATCTGTGGTTCGGTGAGGAACCATTCTGGGATCAGGCCTTTTTCTACCAGCGCCTGTATCGAAATGGTGGGAGCGCCCTGGAAATTGCCTGTGGGACGGGCCGCCTCCTGGTGCCGTTTCTGCGGGATGGGCTTGCTGTCGAGGGCGTGGATGCGTCCGCGGAGATGCTGGAGATGTGCCGCCACAAAGCGACACAGGTGGGCGTGACACCGATCCTGTATCAGCAGCTGATGCAGGACTTGGAGCTCGATCGACAGTATCGCACGCTTTTTATTCCGGCCTGTTCTTTCCAGATTCTTGCTGAACGCGAGGAAGCTTTTGAGGCCCTGCGGCGGTTTCGCACCCATCTGGAACCGGGTGGAGAGCTTCTGATGACGTTGGAGGTCCCCTGGCGGGACTTTGGCGTCGAGCGGCAGTGGCGTTTGCGGCGTTCGGGGGTGCGCCCCTCCGACGGCGCCACCATCCTCATCCACGAGGCCACAGTGTCCGACCGTGTCGAGCAGGTGCAGCACATCTGGATGTGTCATGAGGTCTTCCAAGAGGGACGCCTAATACAGACGCAGCTGCGGACGCATCGATTGCGGTGGTACCACAAGCACGAGTTGGCCATGATGCTGGAAGCCGTTGGTTTCCGTGAGATTACGGTGCAGTGCGGGTACACCGACAGCGACAGGGCGAATCCAGAGGCAGAGTGGATTTTCATTGCCAAGCGGTAGGCTGAGGGACGCGAGCTACTCAACGGCTCGCCGAACACATGCTCTGAGGAGGGCTTGCAGGCGACCGCCAATAGCCTACGCTCCTACGTCGCTTCGGCCATTGGCGGCGCCATGGCGCCGCAGGTACGCACGGGGAGACGTCATCATCGTATGGTATTGTGCCTCCATAGTGAAGTTATGTTGCAATCCTTTGCTTGTGTTGTGAGGATGTATGACTGTCCAGATTCTCCGCTGGCAATTTACCGTCGCCGACTTCGCACGGATGACAGAGGCGGGGATCTTCGCTGAAGATGACCGTGTCGAGTTGATAGACGGCGAGGTACGCGCCATGAGTCCGATCGGACCACGCCATGCTGCGATTGTCAAACGGCTGAATGCGCTTATGAGTCGTCAAATTGCTGACCGTGCCATTCTCAGCGTCCAGGATCCCATTCAGCTTACCGACTACACGGAGCCACAGCCAGACCTCGCCGTGTTGCGTGTCCGCGAGGATTTTTATGTCCAGGCGCATCCCGTGCCGTCTGATGTATTGGTGGTGGTCGAAGTCGCAGAGACGTCTCTGGAGTATGACCGCGAGGAGAAAGTGCCTCGCTATGCCCAGGTGCGGATCCCTGAAGTGTGGCTCCTTGATGTCGAGCGAGAAACGGTCACCCAATACACGCAACCAGATGGGATGCGCTATGGTGAGGAGCACACCCTCCAGCGCGGCCACGTCCTCGTTTCCGCTACCGTGAGCGGTCTCCAACTCGCTCTTGATGACATCTTTGGGCAGAGAACAGGCTTTGGCTAGGGGGCCCTCCCAGGGTAAGCCTGCCCATCATGGGGCCTGCGCAAGCCGAACACAACCGCCTGCAGCCGACTGCCTCCAGCGTCCGCATTTTTGAGTTCCTAAGGCCTCAGCATCCAACTGGAATTAGACTTTAAGGGTGCGATATGTCACGCGCTGGCGCTGGCGTACAGCGCCAGGACCTGATCCAGCACCGTGTAAAAGTCCATGCTCGACCCTCCACGGAGGCAGACCTAGTGCATGATCCCAGTAGGGATTGCTGCTGAGCGCCTCGACGTCCATACTCTGGGCGTCCATCTTCCGCACACGCTCTTGCACCGGCTCCTGTACCATGAGCAACGCCTGGGGCGATACTGTGCTCCCCGTCCAGGCCATGGCTTCTGGCACCGCACAGTGCGCGTGCACGTCAACGGTCTTGACTCGACGGCCGCCCAGGACCACCGGCCGGCGTCAGGGGCGCTGCCGCCTCCGCCAGACTACAACCCACAAACACGATGTCAGCCATGCGGCCGACCTCATCCTGGAAGAACCCCCCTCTGAGTGCGCATAGGCTCCTCTCTGCCTAGACCAGCACGCCAAAGCCGGACTTGGTGCACAGCTCGATGCGGTTGCCATCGGGGTCGTTGATGTAGAAGGCCTTCTGGCCGTCATTCCTGGTCTGGATGGCGGTGGGTACGACACCTTTGCCTATCATGTACTGATGGGCTGCGTCAATATCGTCCACCTCAAAGGCCGTGTGATGGGAAGGGGCGGAAGGCGCATCAGGATTCTCGATGATATGGACCATGGCGCCGCTGGGGAGCTGCAGCCAGTATAGGTGCTCGCTGTTGACCATCTTGGGTATCAGCCCCAGACCCAGGACATCCCGGTACCACTGCAAGGCGGCATCCTTGTTCTTGACGTTGTACGTGATGTGGTTGATATTCTTGAGTCGAATGTGGTCAGGTAGCATACGGTCTCCTCAGACTTGTGCATGATGCGACAGGATTGCCCTATCATACCAGAATCACGTGCTGTAGGATATCCTGGGAACAAAATGCGATAGGGGAGGGGAGGCCATTTTTTAACCGACCACCATACCCCGCAGGAAGGAGGGCCATTTATGGACCGTCGTGACATTCTCGCCGATAACCCTGTGGAGAAGCGCCGGGGGTACATGCCCGGGGTGAGCGTGAGCCCTGGCCGAATCTTGTTCACTGCCGGCATGACGGGGCGTCAGCCCGACGGCACGATTGTGCCCGGTGGCATGGCGGCGCAGACGCAACGCACCATGGAACGCCTGCAGGCCATTCTGCAACACGCCGGAGCCAATTTTTCGCAGGTCATCAAACAGTTGCTCTATATTACGGACATGGAGGCCCATGCGGCGCATGGGCGGGCCGTACGCGCCGGCTTTTTCGGTGAGGCTCGACCGGCCTCCACGGCGCTGGGGGTGCGTCGCCTCGCCGATCCTGCCATGCTCATCGAGATCGAGTTAGTCGTCGACCTCCCTGACAGCCCTGCGGGCAAACCGCTGCTTGAGAAGTACAATGTCGAAGACCACGGCCTGGACTTTTATCAGGGCGTCATCGTGAATGGCGGTCGCCTGATCTACCTCGCCGGGCAGGTGGCCAATAATCCCGATGGCGCCGTCGCCGGGGTGGGCGACTGGCGCCGCCAGGCCGAGAAAGTTTATGAAAATATCGGACACGTCCTGCGGGCCGCCGGGGCCACGCCAGCCAGTGCTGTGAAAGAGACCACCTGGGTGCTCGACATAGGGTCCTGGCGCCAGCACGGCACTGCAGTACGCCGCGCCTTCTATCAGGGTGACTACCCTGCCTCCACGCTCGTCGAGATTCAGGGGCTGGCGCGACCAGAATTTCTCGTGGAAATTGAAGTCATTGCGGCCGTGGCCCGCTGAAAGGAGAGCCCTCATGCCCTACACGACCATTACACCTGCGGAAGCGAAACCGGTGGCCAACTACAAGATGGCCACGCGTATGGACGGTGGCCGCCTGCTGTATATTGCCGGACAAGTGGCGCGGGATGCGGAGGGCAATGTCCTCGGCCAGGGAGACATCCGGACGCAGGCGCGCCAGGTGTTCCAGAATCTGCGCCACGTACTGCAGGCCGCTGGCGGCGACCTGTCCGACCTCCTGAAGATCACGACCTACATTACCAGGCTCGAGGACTTCCCGGC
>Ga0081538_10004381_pt1 | contig 13038 bp, 13 predicted proteins | sample TabmetS5T2R1_FD_71022 | JGI IMG/M metagenome (GOLD analysis project Ga0081538, IMG submission 71022) | Tabebuia heterophylla rhizosphere microbial communities from the University of Puerto Rico - S5T2R1 | ecosystem: Host-associated > Plants > Roots > Rhizosphere ...
TTCCACGGGGCCGCCCTGAAGGGCTGCGACGAGTGCGCCGACTTCCTCGGGCACGCCGCCGACCTGTCCATCGGCAGCGTCGGCAGCGAGGACGGCTACTCGAGCGTGCTGGTCCGCACCCCCACCGGCCGGGTCGCCTTCGAGCGCGTCCGCGACCGCCTGGACCTGCGCGACCTCGACCGGGAGGAGGCGCTCCACAAGCTCGACGCGCTCGACCGCAAGATCGCCCTCCGCAGCCTCAAGCGACCCTTCGACGCGGCGGCGCCGCTGTTCATCGACTTCGCCGACCACGTCGACAGCTACACCGGCACCGACCGGGCCCCGGTGCCCCGCGACCGGTGAGCGGCGCGGCGCCGGGCCTGTCGCTCCCCGAGGAGCCGGTGGCGCTGCGCCGGCGCACCCGGACCCTGATCGAGCAGGACCCGGAACGCGGGGCGGCGGTCGTCGACGCCGGAAACTGGATCGCCGACCCCCTCTGGGAGCACTGGGGGCCGGCGCTGGAACGGGCGGGCATGGACCGCGACCGCTTCCAGGAGATCGTCACCGGCTACCGCCGGGAGCTGTGGCTCTGGGTCATGGGCGAGCGCACCTGGCCCCAGAGCGCCGGCGGCCTCCTCGGCCGGGTCCAGCGCCGCCTCCCGGCCAGCCCCCGCGCGCAACGGTGACGATCTCAGTCGGGGCGCCGGAGGAAACCCCGCCCAGCTGGAGCGTCTAGTTCCAGAAGTTCCTCCCGATCCGAACTTACGTTCAGGATTGACGATCTCGACTCGGTCGATAGATTTGTGAGGTATGACGAAACGGGGGGCTGGCTGGGTGGCACTCGGGGTCGCCGTCGCGTGCATCGTGCTGCTGGCCATCGCGGCAATCGTCGACCGCCGGGCGACCCCGCCGGCCGAGGCGACCGAGGACGGCTCTGACTACAGCCAGCAGATGGCCGCCTTGGACGTGGCCTACAAGCAGGGGACCATGGCCCGCAAGAAGATGCTGTCCAACAAGGTCGCCCCGACCAACGGCCGCTGCGTTGCCATGTTCCGGGCCACCGCCGCCTCCGAGCTCGGCAGTTCCGAGTTCGAGGCCCAAGCCGAGGAGTTCTTCATCTCGGGCTGTCGCGCCCGCAAGAAACCCCAGTAGCGGCCGAGGGTCGCGGTCGGCGAGTCCCGCCGTCGGCATCGTGCTGCGACGGCCAGCAGCGGGCACGATGCAAGCGGGCGGGGTACAGGGACCGGGGGTGCCCGCCCGCGTGCTTGCTTGCCAGGCCTGCTGGTGGCGTCGCTGTGCCTGCACTTCGTACTACACGCCGTCCAGTCGATCAGGATCATCTTCGTGCTTCTACCCCTCATCTGGCGGCCGGCAAGGAACCGACCGCTTCCCAGCACCGATGGTCAGGTCCGACAAGGCCCAGCCGGATTGCTCGCCTTGCCGCGGGGTTGGGCGCGAACCAGGGCGGTAAAGATGCTGGCTCCTACCGCCTTTGGAGACCGCGATGACCGACGTTTCCCGTGTGGCCGAGGAACAGCGGGTCGGATGGGGGTTCATCGCGCTGTACACGCTGGCCTACATCAGCACGAGCCTGCTGTTCCTCGCGCCGCTGCTGGTCACCTTGGCGTTGAAGGTCAACTCGCTCGTCGGGATCGAACAGGCGCCGAGCAGCCTGGCGGTGGTCACCGGGACCGGCGCCCTGCTGGCGATGGTGGGGAACCCCTTCTTCGGCAGGCTGAGCGACCGCACCTCGTGGCGGCTGGGCATGCGGCGGCCCTGGATGCTGATCGGCCTGGGGGGCGGTTGTCTCGGCATCGTCATCGTGGCCCTGGCCCCCAGCATCCCGATGGTCCTCGTCGGATGGTGCCTCGCCCAGCTGCTGTTCAACGCCCTGCTGGCGGCCCTGGCGGCGGTGCTGCCAGACCAGGTCCCGCCCGGGCAACGCGGCCTGGTCTCCGGGTTCCTGGGTGTCTGTGTGCCCATCGCGTCGGTGAGCGGCACCTTCCTGGTCCAGGCGTTCGCCGGCAGCCGGCTGGCCATGTTCCTGGCCCCGTGCGTGCTCGGCGGGTTCTTCGTCCTGCTCTTCGCGGCCAGGCTGAAGGATCGGCGGCTGGCCAAGGCGGACAAGCCGGCCTGGTCGCTGCGGGAGTTCGCCAGCACGTTCTACGTCAACCCGCGGCGGAGCCCGGACTTCGCCTGGGCGTTCGCCAGCCGCTTCATGTTCGTGCTGGCCTACGCCTTCCTGACCACCTACCAGGTCTACTACCTGCTGGAGAAGGTCGGCAGCGCCGAGGCCGATGTGCCCCGGCAGATCTTCCTCGGCACCCTCGTCCAATCGGTCGTCGTCGTCGCCGCCTCCCTCGTCGGTGGCAAGCTCTCCGACCGGACCGGCCGACGGAAGGCCTTCGTCCTCACCGCGTCGGTCGTCTACGGCCTGGCGATGTTCGTGCTCGCCATCGCCAGCAGCTTCGACGGCTTCCTCGTCGGCATGGCCATCGGCGGACTCGGCTTCGGCGTGTACACGGCCGTCGACCTCGCGCTGGTCGTCGACGTGCTGCCGGACAAGGACAACGCCGCCAAGGATCTCGGCGTGCTCAACATCGCCGGCGCGCTTCCCTTCTCCGTGGCGCCGGGCATCGCTCCGGCCATCCTGGCGTTCGGCAACGGCAGCTACGGCGTGCTGTACGCGGTCGCCGGGGTCTGGGCCATCATCGGCGCCGTCGCCATCCTGCCCGTGAAGGGTGTCCGATGAGCACGTGCCCTACCCTGGTGGCCATCACCACGGAGCGCCCCGAGGAACGGTCATGGCAAGCCCCCTGGTCGAGACCAAGCTCTACATCCCCAAGCTCCGGCGCAGCCTGGTCGCGCGTCCACGGCTGAGCGGGTGCCTGAGCCGTGGGGCGGAGTCGCGCCTGACGCTCGTCTCCGCGCCGGCCGGCTTCGGCAAGACGACGCTGCTGGCCGAGTGGCTGGCCGCCACCGGCCGGGAGCAGTCCGTGGCCTGGCTGTCCCTGGACGAGAGCGACAGCCAGCCCGCCTCGTACTGGACCTACATGATCGCGGCCCTCCAGGCGGTGGCGCCGGGTGTCGGCGTTGGGCTCCCGCTCCTCCAGTCGGGCCAGCCGTCGGTCGAGACCGTCCTCACCGCGGTGCTCAACGAGCTCGGCACCGTGCCCGACGACATCTACCTGGTGCTCGACGACTACCACCTCGTCGACGGGCCCGACGTCCAGGCCGGCATGACGTTCCTGCTCGAGCACCTCCCGCCACGGGTGCACCTGGTCGTCAGCACCCGCGAGGACCCGGCGCTGCCCCTGGCCCGCCTGCGGGCCCGCGGCGAGCTGGTCGAGGTCCGAGCCGCCGACCTGCGCTTCACCCTCGACGAGGCGGCGGCCTACCTCAACGACGTCACCGGGCTCGACCTGGCCGCGAGTGACATCGCGACGCTGGAGGGACGCACCGAAGGCTGGGTCGCCGCGCTCCAGCTGGCCGCGCTGTCGATGCAGGGACGGGACGACGTGGCCGGCTTCATCGCCGGGTTCGCCGGCGACGACCGCTACATCGTCGACTACCTCGTCGACGAGGTCCTGGGACGTCAACCGGCGCACGCCCGCAGCTTCCTGGTCCAGACCTCCGTCCTGGACCGGCTGAGCGGCCCGCTCTGCGACGCCGTCACCGGCCAGCACGGCGGGAAGGCCATGCTCGAGTCGTTGGACCGGGCCAACCTGTTCGTGGTCCCGCTCGACGACCGCCGCCGCTGGTACCGCTACCACCACCTCTTCGCGGACGTCCTGCACACCCACCTCATGGACGAGCATCCCGACGGGGTGGCGGCCCTGCACCGCCGCGCCAGCCACTGGCACGAGCAGAACGGGGAGCCGTCCCAGGCGATCCGCCACGCGCTGGCCGCCGGGGACGTCGAGCGGGCAGCGGGCCTGGTCGAGCTGGCGATCCCGGCACTGCGCAGGAACCGGCAGGAGGCCACGATCCGTGGCTGGCTCGAGGCCATCCCCGACGAGGTGGTTCGCGTCCGGCCCGTGCTCGCGGTGGGCTTCGTCGGGGCGTTGATGTCCGTCGGGGAGTTCGAGGGCGTCGAGGACCGGCTGCGGGACGCCGAGCGGTGGCTGGAGCTCCCCGATGACCGTGAGGCCGCGTGGACCCCGCCGGTGGGGATGGTCGTCGTCGACGAGACGGAGTTTCGGCGCCTTCCCGGGGTGATCGAGATGTCCCACGCCGGCCTGGCCCTGGTTCGCGGCGACGCGCCCGCCACCATCGCCCACGCCCAGCGGGCGATCGACCGTGCCGCCGCCGAGGACCACCTCACCCGAGCCGGGGCATCGGCCCTCCTGGGACTCGCCCGCTGGGGAGGCGGCGACCTCGAGGCCGCCCACCGGGCCTACTCGGAGGCTGCCGAGGGGCTGCGGCGGGCCGGGTACATCGCCGATGTCCTCGGCTGCTCGATCACCCTGGCCGACATCCGCATCACCCAGGGTCGCCTGGGCGAGGCGCTGCGCACCTACGAGCGGGCGCTGCGACTGGGCGCCAACCCGGACGGGACCGTGCTCCGGGGGACGGCCGACATGCACGTGGGGATGAGCCAGATCGCCCGCGAGCGGAACGACCTGCCCGCCGCCGCCCAGCACCTGCTGCGCGCCCAGGAGCTGGGCGAGCACACCTGGCTGCCCCAGAACCCGTACCGCTGGCGGGTGGCGATGGCGCGGGTCCGCGAAGCCGAAGGAGATCTGGACGGCGCCCTCGACCTGCTCGACGAGGCGCTGGGTGTGTACACGGGCGACTTCTCCCCGAACGTGCGGCCGGTCCCGGCGCTGCGGGCGCGCGTGCTGGCCGCGCAGGGTCGTGCCGGCGAAGCCTTGGCCTGGGCGCGCGAGCAGGGCCTTTCGGCCGACGACGACCTGACGTATCTGCGCGAGTTCGAGCACATCACCCTGGCCAGGGCACTGCTGGCCCGGCACCGGGCGCAGCCCGCGGAGCCCACCATCGCCGATGCCGCCCGGCTCCTGGAGCGCCTGCTCGGGGCGGCCGAAGCGGGGGAGCGGACGGGAAGTGTCATCGAGATCCTGGTGCTCCAGGCGCTCACCCACCATGCCCGCGGCGACGTCCCCGGTGCGCTGGCGCCGCTGGAGCGTGCGCTGACCCTGGCCGAACCGGAGGGGTACGTCCGCGTGTTCATCGGTGAGGGACCACCGATGGCGTCGCTGCTGCGAAGGGTCGCGAAACAGCGGGCCGGGTGGGACTACGTCCGTCGGCTCCTGGACGCCCGCGGCCAGGCCGGCGTCACCACCGCAGGCGGACAGGCCATGCCCGCCAGGCAGCGCCTCGTCGAGCCCCTGAGCGAACGCGAGCTGGACGTGCTCCGGCTGCTCGGGTCCGACCTCGACGGCCCGGGCATCGCCCGCGAGCTCACGGTCTCCCTGAACACCCTGCGGACGCACACCAGGAACATCTACGCCAAGCTCGGCGTCAACAGCCGCCGGGCCGCGGTGCGTCAAGCCGCGGAGCTCGACCTGCTGTCACGCACCCGCGACCGCTGACCCCGGGCGGGACACACCTCCAGGAAATCATCACGCCGCTCACCAGGTGTGGTGATGTCTGCTCACCACATCGCCTCCTACCTTGCCGTCATCCCGAAGGTCCGCAGGCAAGGAAAGGAGCGCGATGACCGACACGTCGGCCGGCCACGGGCACGGCGCTGGCCGGTACGAGATCCGCGTCAAGGGGCGCCTCGGTCCCCGCTGGGCGACCCGGTTCGACGGGCTGACCCTCACCCACGACGGCGACGGCAGCACCGTCATCCATGGTCCGGTCGCCGACCAGGCCGCCCTCCATGGCCTGCTCGCGAGCGTGCGCGACCTGGGCCTGCCGCTGCTCTCGGTCACGCAGGTCGAACCCGACCATCCCCGTCCAGACCACCCGACCCACGGGAAGGAAAGGAGCCCCGATGGACTCGACTAGGAGAACCTCGTTCGTCACCGGCGTGCTGTTCATCATCACCTTCGTCACCAGCATCCCGGCAGCGCTCATGCTCTACACCCCGGTGCTGGACGACCCCAACTACATCGTCGGTGCCGGCGCCGACACCGGCGTGGCCCTGGGCGCGTTCCTCGAGGTCCTGCTCATCATCGCCAACGTCGGCACCGCCGTCGTGCTGTTCCCCATCCTCAAGCGGCAGAGCGAAGCGCTCGCGCTCGGCTTTGTCGGCGCCCGGCTCATGGAGAGCACCTTCATCGCCATCGGCATCGTCAGCGTCCTCGCCGTCGTGACCCTGCGCCAGGACTTCGCGGCAGCTGTCGGCGGAGATCCGGGCTCGCTGGTGACGGTCGGCCAGTCACTGGTCGCCATCCATGACTGGACGTTCCTGCTCGGGCCGGGCTTCATTGTCGGCGTCGGGAACGGGCTGATCCTTGGCTGGCTGATGTACCGGTCCGGCCTGGTGCCGCGGGGCATGGCCCTGCTGGGGCTTGTCGCCGGTCCCGTCCTGTGCGCTGCGGGGATCGGCATGCTGTTCGGCCTCTTCGAGCCAGGCTCCGCGCCGCAGGTCATCGCGACGGCCCCGGAGTTCGTGTGGGAGCTGTCGCTCGGCATCTACCTGATGGTCAAGGGCTTCAAGGCATCTGGGGTCGAGCGGCTCCAGGCGGGTCGCGGGGCGGCCCCGGCACGCGACGCGGTTCCGATCCCCTAGCCAGGTCGTCGCCAACCTGGAGGGCGGCCCGGCCGCCCTCCAGCACACCGGAGGAGCAGCACACATGATCGAGCTGAGAGGGCTGACCAAGCGGTACGGGCCGACGCTGGCCGTCGACGACCTGTCGTTCCAGGTGCAGCCCGGCAAGGTGACGGGGTTCCTGGGCCCCAACGGCGCCGGGAAGTCCACCTCGATGCGGATGGTCCTCGGCCTTGACCGGCCCACCGCCGGCCAGGCGCTGGTCGACGGCCGCCCCTACCGGGAGCTCCGGGCGCCCCTGCGGGTCGTCGGGGCGCTGCTGGACGCCGGGGCGGTCCATCCGCGGCGCAGCGCCCGCGCCCACCTGCTCGCCCTGGCGGTGAGCAACGGGATCGCCAGGTCCCGGGTGGAGGAGGTCCTCGGCCTGGTCGGCCTGGACAAGGTCGCCGGACGGCGGGCCGGAGCGTACTCGCTCGGGATGCGCCAGCGGCTGGGGATCGCCGCCGCCCTGCTCGGCGACCCCGGCATCGTGCTGTTCGACGAGCCCGTCAACGGGCTGGACCCCGACGGCATCCGCTGGGTCCGCCAGCTCGTCAAGGACCTCGCCGCCGAGGGACGGACCGTGTTCGTCTCCAGCCACCTGATGAGCGAGATGGAGGACACCGCCGACCACCTGGTGGTGATCGGGCGCGGCCGGCTCGTCGCCGACGCGCCGATCGGCCAGGTCATCGCCGGCAGCTCCCACACGGTGGTGCGGGTCCGCACGCCCGCGGCCGCCGAGCTGGCCCGTCTGCTGGCCGGCGTCGCCGACAGCGTCCGGCAGGAGTCCGACTCCCTGCTGACGGTGGCCGGGCTCACCACCGACGACGTCGGCGAGCTCGCCTACGCCGGCGGCATCCGGCTGCACGAGCTCGCCCTCCAGTCGGCCTCGCTGGAGGAGGCCTACATGGAGCTCAGCCGCCACCACCTCGACTACGGGGCCAGCCAGCTCACAGCCCAAGGAGCATGACCGTGACCACGACAACGCTCACCTCCCGCCGCGCCGCGGCGGTCCGCGTCGGCTGGCCGAGCGTGCTGGGCCGCACGGTCGCCGCCGAGTGGATCAAGCTGCGCTCGGTGCGCTCGACCTACGGCAGCGTGCTGGCCGCCCTGGTCGTCACCGTCGGCATCGCCGCCCTGGCCGGCTGGGCCGCCGTCACCGACGACCAGCCAACCCAGGCCACGGTCGCCCAGCTGGCCGGGGTCGGCGCCTCGCTGGGCCAGTTCGGGCTCGTCACCCTGGCCGCCCTGGCCATCACGGGCGAGTTCGCGACCGGCAGCATCCGCACCACCCTGGCGGCCACGCCGGCGCGGTGGGCGGTGCTGGCGGCCAAGGCGGCCGTCGTCGCCGCGGTCACCTTCCCCGCCGGATTCGTGGCCACCGCGCTGGCGACCCTGGCCGGAGCGGCCATCCTGGGCGCCGGCGCCGACGGCATCCTCGCCCTCAGCGCCCGGTCGGCGGCCGCCCTGACTCTCACGGGCGTGATGGTGGTGGGCCTCGGGGCGGTCCTGCGGGGCGCCGCCGGCACCATCACGACCGCGGTCGCGGTCCTGTTCGCCCCGCCGATCCTTGGCGCCCTGGTGTCCAACGAGACCGTCTCGACGGTCATGGACCACCTCCCCGCCGGGCTGACGACGGTACTGGTCAGCGGCACCGGCGAGCGCTACGGTCCCGAGGTGGCGGCCCTGCTGCTCGGCGCCTGGGCTGTCGGGACCCTGGCCGTCGGGGCCATCACCCTGCAGCGCCGCGACCCCTGAGCATGGAGCAGCCGGAAAGGAAGGGCATGAAGGCCTTCATCTACGAGCGGTACGGGCCGCCGGAGACACTCCGGATGGCCGACGTCGACCAGCCGGCGCCCAAGGTCGATGAGGTCCTGGTGAAGGTGCTGGCCGTCTCGGTGAACGCGGCCGACTGGCATCTGCTCCGGGGCAAGCCCCTGTTCTCGCGGGCCACCCTGGGGTTGCTGCGGCCGAAGCAGAAGATCCTCGGCGTCGACGTCGCCGGGCGGGTCGAGGCGGCCGGCGGCGGCGTCACCCGGTTCCAGCCCGGCGACGAGGTCTACGCCAACCTCCTGGACCACGGCTACGGCGGCTTCGCCGAATACGTCTCGGTGCCGGAGCGCGTCATGGCGGTGAAGCCGGCCAAGCTGTCGTTCGAGGAGGCGGCCGCGGTGCCGATGGCGGCGGTCACCGCCCTTCAGGGCCTTCGCCGCCACGGCGACATCCAGCCCACCGACAAGGTCCTGATCAACGGCGCCACCGGCGGTGTCGGCAGCTTCGCGGTCCAGCTCGCCAAGTCCTCCGGGGCCGAGGTGACCGGCGTGACCAGCACCCCGAACGTCGACCTGGTCCGGTCCCTCGGGGCCGACCACGTCGTCGACTACACCACCAGCGACTTCACGAGTGACGGGCGGCGCTACGACCTGATCCTGGACACGGTCGGGAACCGGTCGGTGGCCGATCTCCGGCGGGCGCTCGCCGAGGGCGGCAAGGCCGCCGTCACCGGGTTCACCAGCGTGGCCAAGCTGCTGGGGGTCTCGCTGCGCGGCGGCAAGGACGTCGTCCAGGTGCAGGCGCACGTCACGGCCGCGGATCTGGAACAGCTGTCGGCGCTGATCGCGGCCGGCAAGGTGCGCCCGCAGATCGACCGGCGCTACCGGTTCGCCGACCTCCCGGCGGCGATCGCCTACCTGGAACAGGGCCGGGCCCGGGCCAAGGTGGTCGTGGGCGTGGCCTAGCGGCACCCGCCCGGTCGACCAGCGGCTCGCCGAGCACGACGCCGAGGGCGGCCAGGCTCAGCAGCCCCCCGACGAGGGCGGTGCTGCGGACACCGAGGCCGGGCAGCAGGATGCTGCCGATGAACGCGCCGGCGGTGATGCCGACGTTGACCGCGGTGGACGCGCCGGCGGCGGCCAGGTCGGCGCTGCCCGGCGCGACCTGGAGCACCCGGCTGGCCAGGGCGGTGGTCAGGGCGGCGAACGACAGCCCGGACAGCGCGACCAGCCCGGCGGCGGCAGCCGAGGTCCCGCCGATGGCGTAGAGGCCGAGCAGCGCCGTGGCCTGGGCGGTGACGGGGACGAGCATGGCCGCCCATGGGCTGCGGTCGACCAGGGCGCCGCCGGCGGCGACCCCGGCGACGCCGGCCAGGCCACGAATCAGCAGCAGCGGCCCGGTCGCCGACTCCGGGAACCGGCTGACCTCGGTGAGGAACGGGGTGATGTAGGTGTAGGCGGCGAAGGTGCCGGTGGTGGCCAGGACGGTCATCGCCATCAGGGTCAGGTAGCGGCGGGCGTCCGGGGTGGTTCCGCGGCCGGCGTGGCCGCTGCCCGGCATGGCGGTCGGCAGGCAGGCGGCGACGGTGAGCATCGCCGCGAGCCCGATCCCGCTCAGGGCCAGGAACGCGGTCCGCCAGCCGGCCTGCTGGCCCAGCCAGGTCCCCACCGGCAGGCCCAGCACGGCGGCCAGCGAGCTTCCGGCGAACACCACCGCGATCACCCGGCCGCGTCGGCGGGGTGGGAAGAGCCCGGCGGCCGTCGGGACCACGACCGACCAGAACAGCGCCTGGCTCAGCGCGGTGGCCACCCGGGCCCCGAGCAGCACCCCGTAGCTGGCGGCGGCGGCCGACACCCAGCTGGCCAGGACGAACACGGCCAGCAGGCCGGACAGCAGCAGCCGGCGCGGCACCCGCCGGGTCAGGTGGGTGAGCGGCAGGGAGGCAACCACGACGACCAGGCCGTAGTAGGTGACCAGCAGGCCGACGGCCGACGGGGAGACGCCCAGGTCCGCCGTCATGGGCAGGAGCAGGCCGATCGGCAGGGTCTCGGTGGTGACGTAGGTGAAGGCGGCCACCGCCAGCGCCAGCAGGGCTCCGACCGCCGCTGCCGTGCTGCGCCGCCCGGCCATGCTGCCTCCGTTATTGGTCTGGTAGGTAGCTACGTGGCTGTCGGCGCTCGGGCGGCGCGGCGGCGCTCGGTGAGGCGGCGGGCCTTGGCCGTGGTCCCGCAGTCGGCCATCCGGCACCACCGGCGCGAGCCGTTGCGGCTGTGGTCCAGGAAGACCCAGCCACAGCCTCCGGCATCGGGCGGGCAGCGCCGCAGGCGGGCCAGGTCGGCCGTGCGAAGCACCTCCACGGCGGCGTCGGCGGCGCGGTCGGGGACCAGGAGCCCCGCCGTCACCCCGACAGCCAGCCGGGCCGCCGTCGCCCGGTCGCGTTCCAGCACCAGCCTGGAGCGTCCCACCGCAGCGGCCCACCTGCTGTGCAGCCGCTCCAGGGCGGCGGCGATGGTCCCGGTGTCGGACGGGACCCGGTCGATGGTCGCCAGCAGGGCGACGTGGAGCGCCTCCCGCACGTCGCGGACGGCGGCCAGGGCGGCGTACGCCGATCCCGGGTCCCGCTCCCAGCCGTCGGTGACCGCAGCGGCCTCCGCCTCGTCGACCAGGCGCACGCGACGGGCCCAGCGCAGCAGCGCCGGCGGATCGGCCAGGTAGTCCAGGGGCTGGCCGCCCGGAGCCGGGGTCCCGCGCTCGACGGTGTTCACCAGATCGAGCGCCGGGTGCCCGCCGACGAGCGGGAGCTCGGTAGCGTCCATGCGCGAATGCTACCACCAAATGGCGTAATGATAGTAGCTCACAATCTCGACCCCGCCCTCGTCGGCGTTGCGCCCCGTCGTTGGTTGGCGTGCAATCCCCTGGGAGACCCGCGAGGGAAGGAGGCGGCGATGCAGCAGCAGGAGGCCTACCCGGTCCGGTTCTCGGTGGAGTACCCCGATCGGCCGCTGGATCGGGTGACCACCGGCTTCCGGATCTTCGTGGCCATCCCCATCCTGATCGTGCTCGGGACCGTGTCCGGGGGAGGAAGCTGGGAGTCGAGCTACGACACCACCCGGACGACCACCGTGGCCGCCGGCGGGCTGCTGTTCTTCGGGCCGCTGCTGCTGATCCTGTTCCGCCAGAAGTACCCCCGGTGGTGGTTCGACTGGAACCTGGAGCTGCAGCGCTTCGGCAACCGGGTGGGCGCCTACCTGGCGCTGATGGACGACCGCTACCCGGCCACCGACCAGCACCAGTCGGTCCATCTCGACTACCCCTACCCGGACGTCCCGCGCGACCTCAACCGCTGGCTGCCCCTGGTGAAGTGGTTGCTGGCCTTGCCCCACTACGTGGTGCTGTTCTTCCTGTGGATCGCGGTGCTGGCGGTGGTGGTCGTGGTCTGGTTCGCGATCTTGTTCACCGGCCGCTACCCACGAGGGTTGTTCGACTTCGTGGAGGGTGTGATCCGCTGGCACAACCGCGTCGCCGCGTATGCGTGGGTGCTGGTCACCGACCGCTACCCGCCGTTCCGTCTGCGCCCCTAGACGCCAGCCTGGACATGGTCAGCAGCGCACCGCCCGACCGAGGCCACCGGCATGGTGGATGATCCCCGGCGGGCGACCGAGGACCCGGTGGAGGCTGGCGCGCCTCGGACACCGGGGCCGACCAGGGCGTATGAGGGCGCCGGGATCCGGGTGCTGTGGGACGCCGGTCGCTGTATCCATGTGGGGAGCTGCCTGCGCGCGCTCCCGACCGTCTTCGACGTCCAGGCCCGGCCCTGGATCGACCTCGATGAGGCCTCGGCCGAGGAGGTGGCCGCGGCGGTGCGCACCTGTCCGACCGGGGCGCTGCGGTATGAGCCGCTCGGCGACCTTCCGGATGAGGCGCCCGACGAACCGGTCACGATGGAGGTCCGCCCCAACGGGCCGCTGTACGTGCGCGGCCGGGTCAGGATCACCCGGCCAGGTGGAGACGTGGTCGCCGACGAGTACCGCGTCGCCCTGTGCCGGTGTGGAGCGAGTCAGAACAAGCCGTTCTGCGACAACAGCCACCGGTTGATCCGCTTTCGCGGCTAGGCGGCCCGCGCGGTCCCGAGAAGTCAAGACTGTTCCGAAATGATCTGCTATGGCAGTCTACGCCGCCTGGGAATATCGTCTCCTTCGGCGGAGGTGGGCTTCATGCGGACTCATGTTGTTCACGGAGCGCCCATAGCGTCGCGGTCTGGCGAACCGACCTTGACGCGGCAGCAGGTCGACCCGGCCGCCGCGGAGGAGTTTCTCGGCCTCTACCACGCCGAATGCCCGGACGCGAGGCCGGCCCGGCCGCGGGTCGAGCAGGTTCGCAGCGAGATCGACCGTTGCGGGACCTACACCCACACCGCCGCCGAGCTGGCGTTCGGGGCACGAGCCGCCTGGCGCAACAGCAGCCGCTGCATCGGCCGGCTCTACTGGCGCAGCCTGCGCGTCCGGGACCGGCGGCACATCACCGCCGCCGAGCAGGTGGCCGCCGAGTCGTTCGCGCACCTGCGGGAG
>Ga0081538_10004382_pt1 | contig 13037 bp, 15 predicted proteins | sample TabmetS5T2R1_FD_71022 | JGI IMG/M metagenome (GOLD analysis project Ga0081538, IMG submission 71022) | Tabebuia heterophylla rhizosphere microbial communities from the University of Puerto Rico - S5T2R1 | ecosystem: Host-associated > Plants > Roots > Rhizosphere ...
CACGCCCCAGCTGCCGTTCCACGTCCTGCAGCTGTTCGAGCAGGGCTCGCGGGGCGAGCTCCGTTCGCAGGGCCGCCGCGCCGTTCAGGAACCTCGGCTGATCCTCATAGCCGACCGGATCCGTCTCCCTGAGCGCGGAGACCGCGACGACCTCCAGGCCCGCGGCGTCCAGGAGCTCGACGGCGCGACGAATCGTCGCCTCGCGATCGCCGAGGTTGGAGCCCAAACCGACGTAGGCCAAAGGCATCGCGCGGCTAGTGTTGCGGTTTCGTGCGACGACTTGGCGTGGTCTTGGCGTTGCTCGCGGTCGCTGCGCCAAGCCCGGCGCAGGCGGTGCCCGCTGCCACGATCCCCACCGGCCGGGACCTCGCCGAGCTCAGGGACTACCGCTTCTCGCTCCTCGGCCTCCGAGCCGACACCGCGGCGGAGCGTCTCGTCGCCGCGCGCGGTGGCACGATCCTCTCGCCGGAGCTCCACATCTGGCGCGTTCCCAGCTCCGCCGCCGTCGAGCTCGTCCCGCAGCTCAGGCGCTCCGGGGCGCTTCGCTTCGCCGAGGAGGACGGGCCCGTCTTCCGACACGGCCACCTGACCGATCCCCTGGCGCTGCCGCCGATCGGCTGGCACCACTACAGGATCGGCTCCGACCGCGCCGAGCCGCCCGGGCCGGGCATACCGATCTCGATCATCGATTCCGGCCTTGACATGACGCACATGGAGTTCAGCGCCCGGCCGAACACCGTGCTCCTCAACGGCCAGTTCATCGAGGGCGGTGCCGACGGCTACCACGGGACGATCGTCAGCTCGACGGCCGCGGCACCGACGGACACGAGGGGCGCCGTCGGCGTCTACCCACAGGCCGTGCTGCGTACCTATGACATCGAGTTCCTGTCCGAGTCTTCGATCGTTCAAGGGATCAGCCGCACGCTTGCGGCCGGACGAAGCGTGATCAACCTGAGCATCGGCGGAGAGGAGCCGTCGCGCTCGATCTACGAGGCGATCGTCAACGCGTTCGGGCGCGGATCCATCGTCGTCGCTGCGGCGGGGAACGAGCGGCTGCTGGACGATCCGCCGATCTACCCGGCCAGCTTCCCCCATGTCCTGACGGTCGGCTCGACGAACCAGGTCGACCAGCCGTCACAGTTCTCGAGCTCTAGCCCGGCGGTCGATCTCGTCGCACCCGGCGAGGCCATCCCCTGGCAGCATCCAACGGATCCGGCTGTCCACGGGACGGCGACCGGCACGAGCTTCGCCTCGCCCCAGGCCGCAGCGGCGACCGCGTGGGTCTGGACCGCCCGAAACGCCCTCGAGAAGACGCAGCTCCTCGACCTGATGCGGCTGTCGGCCCGCGACGTCAACACGCCGGGGCCCGACGACCGGACCGGCCACGGTGTGCTCGACATCCCTTCGGCGCTGGCTCGCGCCGCACCGTCCGTCGACCCGCTGGAGCCGAACGACGACATCGACCACGTCAAGGCGCGCGGGATCTTCCGGCTCGCCGCCCGGCCGCTGACCGCCCCGGGCCGCCGCCGGGCGGCCTACAAGGCCCGCCTGCACGCGAGCGAGGATCCGCACGACGTCTACCGGGTCTGGATTCCGGGCCGGCGCGAGGTGTCGATGACCGTCAGGCCGAACGCGAACGTCGACGCCGCGGTCTGGGCGCCACGCACGCAGAACGTGCTCGAACGCGGTTCCGTGCGGCGGCGGCACCTTGTCGCATCGAGTGCCCGCCCTGGAGGACGAACCGAGATTCTGAGAGTCGAAAACCGGACGACCCGCGGGTACTACGCCTACCTCGACCTCTTCCCCGCGCGCGGCGTGCGCTCGGCGAGCTACTCGCTCGGGATCAGGGCCCGCGCTCTGCCGTCGCGGCCGAGTACTCGACGCTGAGCCCGGCCGGGCTGATGCCCGGCTTGCGCACGCGCACCTTGACGCGCTCGGCCTGGAAGCGGGTCGCGAGCTCGTCCGCGACCGCCGACGCGAGGTTCTCGATCAGCCGGTACTCAGCCGCGTCGGAGACGTCCTTGACGCACGCGGCGACAGCGCGGTAGTCGACCGTGTCCTCCAGCCGGTCGGACTGCGGTGCCGCGATGTCCAGCGCGATGTCGTAGTAGAACGTCCGCCCCTGCTCGCGCTCGTCGTCGTCCACGCCGTGCCGGCCGAAGACCTCGAGTCCGACGAGCTCGACGGTCATGCTCACCCTAGGACCGCCTGCGCAGTCGCCAGCGCCTCGACGTGCTCGCGGACGTCATGGACACGCAGGATCGTGGCCCCTCGCTCGTATGCGGCCACGGCCGCAGCCAGGCTCGCCGAGAGCGGCCCCGTCTTCGCCTCTGGGTCGCCGAGGATCCGCCCGAGTGAGCTCTTGCGGGAGAACCCGACCACGAGTGGCCGGCCGATCGCCACGAGCTCATCCAGTCGTCTGATCAGCTCGAAGTTGTGCTCGACCGTCTTGCCGAACCCGATTCCCGGGTCGAGGAGGATGCGCTCCTCGCGGACCCCCGCCGCAATCGCGAACCCGAGCCGCTCCTCCAGGAACGCCCGCACCTCCGACACGACGTCGTCGTAGCGCGGATCCGCCTGCATCGTTCTCGGCTTGCCCTGCATGTGCATGAGGCAGAGGTAGGCGCCGGAGTCGGCGACCGTGTCGGCCATCCCAGGATCGCCGCGCAACGCGGTCACGTCGTTCACGAGCTCTGCCCCGAGCTCGACCGCCTGACGGGCCACTTCCGCCTTCGCCGTGTCGATCGAGATCGGAAGCTCCCCGCCCACCGCCTCGAGGATCGGAACCACGCGCCGCAGCTCCTCGCGGAGCGACACGGGCTCGGCTCCTGGACGGGTCGACTCGCCGCCGACATCCACGATCGCCGCCCCCTCCTCGACCATGCGGCGGGCGGTTGCAATCGCGGCGTCGGGGCTGAGGTTCACGCCGCCGTCGGAGAACGAGTCGGGAGTCACGTTCACGACCCCCATGACGGATGGGCGGGGGAACCGCTCAGTCATGGGCGAGCGTCCAGTCGGAGAGCTGTGCGAACCGCTCGGGCCCAGGTCGGAACTGGACGTGTTCTGCGATCTCGGTACCCACGAGCCGGCCGAGCCTGGCGCCCGCCTCATTCGGATTCGCGCACGCGATCTCAAGGCGCTCGATGCGGAGGGCAGTGCGCTGCTCCTCGCCGTAGGAGTACCGCCGCGCATCCGACACCTCGAGCTGGAGCTGGCGGTCGAGCTCGACGAAGCTCCGGACCTCATGCGGCTTCGACCGCAGTCCGAGCTCGGCCGCCCGCTCGAGCACGGCGGCGTGCTCGTCCGGTTCGGCCGTGACGCCAAAGTGGCCTAGTCGCCGCTCGGGGAAGCGCGACGGCATCAGGACGACATTCACGGCGCCCTGCTCGAGCTCGGACAGACGGAGCCGCGCGCCGTCCAGCGGCTCGTCCGGCTCGAAGCGTCTGGCCTCGCGGCCGACATACGCGAAGCGCGCTCGCAGCTCGAAGCCTTCGCGCTCGAGCTCGGCCTCGACGGCCCGAACATCGCTTACCTCGAAGTGCACGTGGAAGAGCAGCAACGCCCTTCCAAGGCTACTTCTGGATGGTTCCCCGGCCAGTGATACCGCCGCGGTTCTGGGTCGCGAGCACCAAGCGAGAGACCGCACTCCGACGAGCCAATGTCCAAAGACCTTGGTTAGGAGGAGGGTGGGCTCTCGCGCAGCGTGATCGCGGGCCAGAGGCCGGCATGTATTGCTGGTCGGGGAACTAAATGCCGCCCGTGAAGGTGTCGCAGACGGCGGGGCGCCCTTCTTCGTAGCCGCGAGAGAACCAGCGACGCCGCTGCTCGGAGGAGCCATGCGTCCAGCCCTCCGGGTTGACCTGCCCCTGCGTCTGCTCCTGGATCCGGTCGTCACCGATCGCGGACGCCGCATCGAGCCCCTCGTTGATGTCCGCCTGGGTCAGCTCTTCGATCACACCCGTCTCGACGGCGTTCGCCGCCCAGACCCCGGCGTAGCAATCCGCCTGAAGCTCCGCGCGGACGGCGCGGCTCTCGGGCCCCTGGCGGTCGTTTCCGATGCGCTCGAGGACGCCGAGCTGGTTCTGGACGTGGTGGCCGTACTCGTGCGCGAGGACGTAGGCCTGGGCGAAGGGCCCGCCACCGGCGCCGAAACGGGACTGGAGCTCGTCGAAGAAGCCGAGGTCGATGTAGACCTGCTGGTCGCGCGGGCAGTAGAACGGGCCGACCTGTGAGCTCGCGAATCCGCATTGCGTCTGCACCTGGTCGGTGAAGAACACGGTGTCTGCGTACGGGTACTGACGGCCGCTCTGCTGGAAGACGCTGTCCCAGAAGCGCTGGACGCTGTTCACGACCGCGACGATCCGGCAGTCCTGCCGCGTGTTGGCGTCCTCGCCGGTGCGGCACTCCTGGGAGACCTCGCTGGGCGTGTCCCCCTGCCCGACGACCTGTTCGTCGAGCGGCGCCAGCTGGCCGAGTCCCTCGCCGCCTCCGAGCAGCGCGATCGCGAGGTAGATCACAAGCGCGGCGAGGCCAAGACCGCCGCCACCCACGGCAAGGCCTCCGGTTCCCATCCGCCGACCGCGGACGTCGGTTACTTGATCGGGATCGAGTCGAGCCCCGCGTCGAAAGCGCATGACCGCCTTCTACCCGGCGCCCGCCACCCGAAAAACCCGGCCTGGGGTCAGACCCCAGCCGAAGTGCCGCTTCCGTTGCTGGTTCGAGCGTTCTCGCCGGGCCGCGTGGGGTCAGACCCCTTGATACGAGCAGACTCAACCGCCCGAAGCGGACATGGCCTCGCGGGGCGGTTCGGACCTAGCTCTTGGCGGGATCCGGCGGCGGCGGCTGCATCATCGCGCCGGGCACCGGGAACGGCTTCGGCTTCGGAGCCGGCCGCTTCTCCTTCGGCGTCTCCGCCTCTGGTGCCGCCGGTTGCGTCTCGTCGGCGAAGACCTCGTCCTCCGTTGCGCCCTCGAGCAGGCGGAGGAACTGATCCTTGTCGATCGTCTCGCGCTCGATCAGGATCGCCGAGAGCCGGTGGAGTTCGTCCATGTGCTCGGTGAGCACGTCGCGGGCGCGCTGGTGTGCCTCCTCGATGACGCGGCGGATCTCCTCGTCGATCTCGCGCGCGACCTCCTCCGAGTAGTCCGGCTCCGCGCTCATCTCGCGCCCGAGGAACGGCATGTCGTGGTTCCGGCCGAGGACGCGCGGGCCGAGCTTCTCGCTCATGCCGAAGCGCATGATCATCTGCTTCGCCGTGTGCGTGACCTTCTCGAGGTCATTGGCGGCACCCGTCGTCACCTCGTTGAAGACGAGCTCCTCCGCGGCGCGGCCGCCGAGCGTCGCCGCGAGCTGATCCATCAGCGTCGACTTGCGAGTGAGGTACCGGTCCTCGCGGGGCAGCGAGATCGTGTAGCCAAGCGCCTGGCCACGCGAGATCACCGAGATCTTGTGGACGTCGGTGTCCTGGTCGAGGTAATGGCCGACGAGGGCATGGCCCATCTCGTGATAGGCCGTGACCTTGCGCTCCTCCTCCGAGAGCAGGCGGGTCTTCTTCTCGGGGCCGGCGATCACGCGCATGATCCCCTCCTCGAGCTCCTCCTGGTCGATCGTCTTCTTGCCGCGGCGCGCCGCGAGCAGCGCGGCCTCGTTGACGAGGTTGGAGAGGTCGGCGCCGGTGAACCCGGGGGTTCCGGCGGCCAGCGTGTCGAGGTCGACCTCGGACGCGATCGGCTTGCCCTTCGCGTGGACCTCGAGGATCTTCTTGCGCCCGGTCCGGTCGGGCCGGTCGACGACGATCTGCCGGTCGAAGCGGCCGGGGCGCAGCAGCGCCGGGTCGAGGATGTCCGGCCGGTTCGTCGCGGCGATCAGGATGATGTTGTCCTTCAGCTCGAACCCGTCCATCTCGACGAGGAGCTGGTTCAGCGTCTGCTCGCGCTCGTCGTGGCCGCCGCCGAGACCCGCGCCGCGATGCCGGCCGACAGCGTCGATCTCGTCCATGAAGACGATGCACGGCGCCGCCTGCTTCGCCTGCTCGAAGAGGTCGCGCACGCGCGAGGCGCCGACGCCGACGAACATCTCGACGAAGTCCGAACCGGAGATCGAGAAGAACGGCACGCCTGCCTCACCGGCTACCGCGCGGGCGAGCAGCGTCTTCCCGGTGCCGGGCGGCCCGTACAGGAGCACGCCCTTCGGGATCCGCGCGCCGAGCGCCTGGAACTTCTTCGGGTTCTCGAGGAACTCCTTGATCTCGTGCAGCTCTTCGACGGCCTCGTCGACACCGGCGACGTCCTTGAAGCCGATCTTCGGCGAGTCGGGCGTCATGCGTTTGGCGCGGCTCTTGCCGAAGCTCATCACCTTCGAGCCGCCGCCCTGCACCTGGTTCATGAGGAAGATCCAGAAGCCGAACAGGAGCACGAACGGCAGCAGCGAGGTCAGCAGCGACCACCACGGAGAGCCGCCGATCGCCTTCGAGTCGAAGTTGATGTCCTGGGCGCGCAGGTTTCGTTCGAAGTCGCGCAGCGACTCCGGGCTCGGGTACGCGACCTTGAACTTTTCGCCCTTCTGCTCCCCGCCCGTCGGCTCGAGCTGAACCGTCAGCTCCTGCTTGTTCGGGTTCGCGACGATCGACTGGATCGTCGAGGACTGCTCGCTGACACGCTGCTGCAGCTGGGAGTAGGTCGTCTTCTCCTTCGGCTTGTCTCGCATCAGCGTCTGACTCGCCAAGTAGACGAGCAGCACGATGACGATCAGCGGAAAAAGAGCAGAGCGAAAGAATCGGTTCATACCGCGTCTATCGGTCAGGGTAGCAGTGTCATTACAGCTGGCACGTACCCCAAATGGGGCAAGGCGTCGACTTGGCGACGCCGACCAGGAACGGACGCGGCGGCTTCGCCGGCGCGTCCATTTAGCGGGCCTCGGCCGCAGCGTCGTCGGCGAGAACGCCGACGTACGGCAGATTGCGATAGCGCTCCGCGAAGTCGAGGCCGTAGCCGACGACGAAGCGGTTGGGAATGTCGAAGCCGATGTAGCGCACCGGGACGTCGATCTCGCGTCGCTCCGGCTTCGTCAGGAGGGCACAGATCTCGAGCGATGCGGGGTTTCGGGCCTTCAGGTTGCGCATCAGGTAGGAGAGGGTTAGCCCCGAGTCGATGATGTCCTCCACCACGAGGACATTGCGGCCTTCGATGCTCGTGTCGAGGTCCTTGAGGATCCGCACGACGCCCGACGAATCCGTCGCGGCGCCGTAGCTCGAGATCGCCATGAAGTCGACCTCGCAGTGGACGTCGATCGCGCGCATCAGGTCGGCCATAAAGAAGACGGCGCCCTTGAGGACGCCGATCAGGAGCAGATCACGTCCCGCGTAGTCCGCTGAGATCTCCGAACCGAGCTCCGCGACCCGCTCGCGCAGCGAGTCCTCCTCGATCAGGATCTCCGCTACGCCCTGCTCGACCTGTGTGTCAGTCACTCGACGCGCTCCGCCTTGACTCCAGCAGCCTCCACGATCCCCGGAACCGCAACGACGTCGTCGCCCCGGACGACGAGCGGCCACGCCTCACGTTCCGACCGGGGCACTTTCGCATCCACGAAGAGATCTTGAATCTTCTTCGAACGGTTCGCGAGCCGGTCTCCCGGACGCCAGCCGCGGACGTGGAGGCCTTGCACAGTCGAGCTGATGCGCCATGGCCCCCAACGGACCTCTCCCTCGAGCTGCACCGGTCCGGTTTCGAGCCACACGCGATCATATTCCCGAACCGCCTGCACGCCTCCACCGAGGTCGACGCGGCCCGAGCCCTGGGTGGTCGCGAGGAGCGCATCGAGGCGGCTCGGCCGGCCCTCCGCGAGAGCGAGGAGGTTCTGCTCGGCGCGCTCGTCGAGCTGCCGCAGGAGCGGGACGATCTGCTCGCGCAGCAGTCCCCGCTTGGTCTCCGGGTTCGACGAGTCGACGCGGAACGGGATACCCACAGCTCGGCAGTAGGCCTCGGTCTCCTCGCGCCAGACCGTCAAGAGCGGCCGCACGACGCCGTCCTCCCGCTTCGCCTTGATCCCGCCGGGCCGCCCGCTGGAGACGAGCCGATACAGCACCGTCTCGACCTGATCGGACGCGGTGTGCCCGGTAGCCCGCAGGCGATCGGTCGCGAACGAGTACCGCAGGTCGCGGAGCTCCGCCTCGGTCGTCCCCGGCGCGCGGACGATCTCGGCATGGAGCTCCTCGGCACAGAACCTCGCATCGGCTTCTGATTCGTCGCCACGCAGCTCATGGTTCACGTGCAGGGCGGACACCGAGTAGCCAAGCGAGCGAAGGACGTGCCAGAGGCACGTCGAGTCGGCCCCGCCCGAGACCAGGCAGACGACCTCGCCTCCGGCCGAAACGAGGTCGTGCCGGCGGATGTGCTGCTCGACGCGAGCCTGGAGCTCTGCGGGGTTCATGGCGTCATTTTGGCCTGCGTCGCTCGATCTCCGACGCGGCGAACAGGACGGCCCAGCGCGCGACCCACGCAATCGCGCCGAGCAGGAGCAGCCGCCGGATCACGAGTACACCGGGTCGCGCGTCCATGCTTCGAGCCGCTCGACGGCCTCGGCGAGGTCGCTCTCGTAGAGGACGTGCGGCTCGGCGTAGGTGATCATCGGCATCTTGGCGCTCGGGCTGCGGCCGTCGGCTGCGGCCACCGCAAACGCGATCGGCAGCGAGTGGCAGACGACGAGGATCGTCGCCTCGGGCCGCTCGAGAATCGTTCTGAAGCCACGCACGTACCGCGAAGCGATTGCGATGCGTGTCTCGCCGCCTCCCGGAGGAGCGTCCATGGGGCCGTGCGTCGCTGCCCAGGCACGGTACGCCGACAGCGGCCCGTCCTCGAACTGGCCGTAGAACGGATCGTTCAGGTCGGCGAGGACCAAACGCGGGACGTCACGGTCCCCGAGGATCAGGTCGGCGGTCTCGTGCGTCCTGCCGAACTCGGTGACCACGCAAAGCTCGATCGGTTCTCCGACGAGGCGCTCACCGAGCTGCTCGGCCTGCCGGCGACCGACCTGGGTCAGCGGACACGCCACCGACGGAACGCCGTTCACGAGCGCCTTCGCGCTGTACTCGCTCTCGCCGTGACGGACGAACAGCACGCGTTCCATCAGAACAGCAAGCTTCGGTAGGACCCGACGCGCTCCATGCCGACCGCCTCGTAGAGCCGGATCGCGGCCGGGTTGTCGGCACGTACGAACAGGCAGACACGGGGAACGCGCTCGAGCAGAAGCCGGATCAGATCGCGGAGGCCGCGCTGCCCGTAGCCGCGATTCCGCACCTGCGGATCGACCCACACCTGCTGAAGCTGCACCGCGTCGGGCGTCCACGCCGAAGCTTCCGCTTTGAACAGGATCGTGTCGCCGTCGATCCAGACCCACGAGCGGCCCTCGTCGATCTGCTGGCGGGTACGGCGACGGAATCCCTCGGCATCCGCGAGCATCGGATCGACGCCGATCTCGCCCTCGTGCGTCGCCGCCGACGCCGGCAGCAGGAGGTCGAAGTCGTCGTGTGCCGCGTCGCGTAGACCCGAGTCCCCCGGTTCCGGCGGCCGATCGATCGCGAACACGGGCTGGCCCGGGCGGTCCTCCCGCGGCCTCGGCATGTGAGGACGCGCCGCCTCCCAAAGAGCACTGACGGCCCGCTCCTGGCCGATGAACATCCGCGCTCGCGCGCGCGACGCGGCGTCGGCGAACGCCGCGGCATGATCGCCGGACGGGACGATGTTCGCGCCGAGATGGCACAGCGACGTGGCGCGACCGTCCTCGATCGTCGCGAGCAGCCGGCCGAAACCTCGGCGCGCGGCTTCGTGCAAGAAGACGCGCTCGATGGGATCGCCGGCGCAGTACTCGAGCGCCTGCTCGAGGGTGGGCTCTTGAACCTTTGGAATCGTTGACTCCAGCGTGTAGGTGACAGTGGTGTCGCGAGCAGCTAGCCTTGGCCCTACATGCTTCCAGATCCCGGCAACCGCCAACCAGCCCCCGAGCCGCTTCGCCTGGTGCAGGCGTTCGTCAACACGGTCGACATCGAGAACGGCATCGAGGAGCTGACGGACCCGGCTGCACTTCGCGACGTGCTGGTCCGCATCGGTCTCCTACCCCGGGCCGCCTCGCCGCTCTCGGAGGCCGACCTCCACAAAGCGCTCGAGATCCGGGAGGCGCTTCGCCGGCTGCTGCTCGTCAACGCCGGTGGCCACGTCGATCCTGAGGCGCTGGCCGTCCTCGAGCAGGGCTCCGGCGCGGCACGGCTGACGATCCGGTTCGAGCGTGACGCTCGCCCGACGCTCCTCCCGGGAGTCGGGGGCCTGGACGGCGCGATCGGGCGGATCCTCGCCGTCGTCTACTCGTCGATGACCGACGGCACCTGGACACGGCTGAAGGCGTGCCCGCGCGACGTCTGCGGCTGGGTCTTCTACGACCGCTCGCGGAACTCGTCCTCGCGCTGGTGCTCGATGTCCGTGTGCGGAAACCGGACGAAGATCCGGCGCTACCGCCGGAAGGTCGCAAAGGGTTGACACCACCAAGATGCATACGCTAGTTTCAGGATGAACATGGGGTCGATCATCGCGTCGCCGCGCCGCCGAAAGCGGCTCGTGTGCGGTGCCGGTCTCGGCGCACTGACGCTCGCTGTCCTCTTCGCGGTGAAGGCGATGCCGGGTGCGAAGGAGATGCCGCCCGAGACGTTCTCGAGAGAGCGGGCGTACGACGTGCTGGCGAACGAGAAGCTGGTCAAAGTGACACCGCGCGACCGGTCCGCGATCAACAAGACCCTCGACCGGTTCGTCCCGGCGGCAGTCGCCCGGAAGGACCCAGCCGCTGCCTACGAAATGTCCACACCCAACCTCCGGAGCCAGGCAACCGAGAAGCAGTGGCGCACGGGCGACATCCCCGTGCATCCGTTCCCGGCTCGCGGCAAGACGTTCCACGGCTGGACCGTGAACTACGCCATGCGCAATCACGTCAACCTCGACTTGCTCGTCATGCCGGATCTGAAGAAGGAGCTGCGCCCGATCGCCTTCACGATCGATGTGGAGAAGGTTCGAGGCCAGTGGCTCGTCGATGCCGTTCTCCCCATCGCCGTCTTCGCACCCCTGCCGCCGCAGGGCAATCGCGGGCCGGTCATCTCGACGTACGACCTCGTCCCGTCGGGCGTCCGAGGCGGAGCCGCTTCGAAGAGCCGGCTCAGCCACGCGTGGTTCCTCCTGCCGGTCGTGCTCGTCGGCGGCGGCATCCTCTTCGTACTGGGGCTGGTCGCCCGCGCGTGGCTTCGCGACCGCCGCGTGCGGCACCGCCCGCTTCCCCCGCTCCGCGCCGAATAAGGTCCCCCCATGCCGATCCACGTCCGGGCCGAGCCCGGTGACTACGCCGACGCCTGCCTGCTGCCCGGGGATCCGCTGCGGGCGAAGTACATCGCCGAGACGTTCTTCGACGATCCCGTCCAGCGGAACACCGAGCGCGGCATGCTCGGCTACACCGGGACGTTCGAGGGCAAGCCGGTCTCGGTGCAGGCGACGGGGATGGGCTGTCCATCCGCGGCGATCGTTTTCGAAGAGCTCGTCCAGCTCGGCGTGAAGCGTCTTCTTCGCGTCGGCACTTGTGGCGGCCTTCAGCCCGACATGAGCCTGGGCGACCTGATCGTCGCCGTTTCCGCCGTTCCCTCCGACCGCACCGTCGAGAAGCTCGTCAAGTTCGAGCCGCACGTCCCGACCGCGGACTTCGGGCTCGTCCACGGCGCCGTGCACGCGGCGAAGGAGCTCGGCAAGCCGGTGCGCGTCGGCCCGATCGTCTCCAGCGACCTCTTCTACAACCCCGACGACGGCCAGTACGCACGCTGGTCGGAACGGGGAATCCTGGCCGTGGAAATGGAGGCGTCGGTCCTGTTCACGCTCGGCGCGCTCAGGAAGGTTCAAGCGGGCTGCCTGCTGACGGTCAGCGACGTGGTCGTAGAGGGTGAGTTCGTGCGGATCTCGGACGAGGAGATGCGCGCCGCCGTCGACCAGATGACCGAGCTCGCGCTGCGAACCATTACGTCGGAGAAGTAACCCTGCCGGACAAGACCGTCTTCCTCGTGAACCCAGCGTCGGCGAACGGGAAGACGGGAAAACGCTGGCCGGAGATCGCGCGAGCCGCCCACGCAGCGGGTCTCCGCGGCGAAGCCGTCTTCTCGAGCGGCCCCGGGCAGCTCGGGGAGCTCGCACGCGAAGCGGCGGACGAGGGCGCGACGCTTCTGGTCGTCGTCGGTGGTGACGGGACGGTCCACGAGGTAGTTCAGGGGATCGCCGGCCGCGACGGAGTCGAGCTCGCCCTGATCCCGCGTGGCACCGGCTGGGACTTCGCCCGCACCCACGAGGTCCCGAAGCGCCTCGACCGCGCGCTCCACATCGCGCTGGAGGGCCGGGCGCGCGCGTTCGACCTGGGCCGTGCCGCCTATGCGGCTGACGGCTCCGAGCATTCGGCCTGGTTCGCCAACATGGCGAGCGTCGGCATGAGCGGCGCCGTGGCGGCGAAAGCGAACGCGACGACGAAGGCGCTCGGCGCCAAGACCTCTTACCTGCTAGCCCTCGGCGCCACCTTCGCCCGCTGGCAGAACGTCCACCTCCGGGTGCGCGTGGACAGCGAGGAGCGCGACGCGCTGATGGAAGACGTCATCGTCGCCGTCGGTCGCTACCTCGCGGGCGGGATGAAGATCACGCCCGACGCCGAGCCCGACGACGGCCTCTTCGACGTGCTCCTGATCGGTGACGTCACGAAGACAGAGCTCGTCCGCGTGATGCCGAAGATCTACCGCGGTACGCATCTGCCGCACCCGAAGGGGGAGGTGTTGCGCGGATCGGAAGTCGTCATCGAGACGGACGAGCCGCTGCCGATTCAGCTGGACGGCGAGCAACCGGGCACGACGCCCACACGGTTCGAGATCGTTCCGGCCGCGATCCGCTTGAGGGTGCCGACCTAGCTCGTCGGCTTCTTGCGCGGCGTCGACCGGCGTGTGGTTCCGGTCGTCTTGCGTGCCGTCGACGCACGACTGC
>Ga0081538_10004383_pt1 | contig 13036 bp, 13 predicted proteins | sample TabmetS5T2R1_FD_71022 | JGI IMG/M metagenome (GOLD analysis project Ga0081538, IMG submission 71022) | Tabebuia heterophylla rhizosphere microbial communities from the University of Puerto Rico - S5T2R1 | ecosystem: Host-associated > Plants > Roots > Rhizosphere ...
ATTTTTTCGTCATATTTTATCCAATTTCCGTTGGCGGCTTTATCAATCCATATCTCTTGTTTTGATATCAAATTGCCATCAAAAAGCACATTGTTGTAGACTACAAACTTGTATCCTATCCACTTGCCTTGTAGGCTCCCAATGTCTGTGCTCTTTGACGAGGTTGACACGTACCCCGACGGATGCCATTGTTCTTTCACTAGCACAGTTCTGCCATCGAAGCTTATATCTCCCTTTAGAGATGTTCCTTCGCATCCATCAGGATCACTGGCGTCGCCGTGCCTTCCTCCCCTTGCATACCATTCGATCGTGTCCAAGCTGGCATAAGAATTCAACTTGATGTAGCCTGTCATTTCCACATTTTTCCAGTCGTCCGGGTCCTGCATGTATCCCTTTGCGGCAAGCTCTGTCTGGTCAAATGTTGTCATTCGCTCCGGATGATAGCCGTTGGTTGTTACGACATGCAGCCTCATCTCATATGGCGAAGAGTTCGGGTTTGACATTACGGCCTTCCAAGAGCCGTCGCTGTTTCTTGATAATTTTGTATAATTGCTACCGCTGTCGAACTGACCGTCGCTGTATGGATCTGACATATCCAAGTACCATTGCTGGCCTCCGGTCTTTGTTGGATAGAGCATCTGTATTCCAAATTTGTCAGTCATCGAAGTATTAGACAAATAGCCGAATATGTCAACTTCTGTGATGGCTGCCCAATTATTTTCTGTATTGCCGTTGACAATTATCTTGACATATCTTGCCGGTACATCGGCAAAATCATACCTTTCTAATGAGGTCTTTATTCCACTACTTTTACCAGAGTACACTTGTTCAAAGTTGATGCCATCGCTTGAAACAGAAATGACAAATGTGTTTATTCTTTGGTCTCCCTTATACCATGCGATATCCATATGACATACTGTCTTCTTTGATCCTAGGTCAAATGTGAACCATGATCCAATCCCATTAGTTGACCGCATAGTGCTCAGATTGTTATCGAGCATGTTTTCGGGCAACTCGCCATCATCATCACTGGCCTTTAGTTCAGTGATAGTTAGATTCTCGCACGCAACCGCTGTCGCCTGGTATTCCCTAGTATGCATTCCAACGAACAACACGGTTACTGACAATGTTACAACTAAAAACAGTGTGAGGGATTTTTCCCAATTGGGATTTCGTAGAATGTGCAATACTCCTTTCGAATTTTAAGGTAGCATTATATAAGAATCTTTTAGGACCAACCTATACTGCCACTAATAGCCAACACTATGAAAAAAATTTTATAAGATAATTTGTGTAAAAAAAAGCGACAATTGCTCTAGTTTAATTTGAAAACTGCCTAAACGTCACTGATTCGTTGTTAGCATGGATAACGGATTGCATTCCAATCTTCTATTATCTGGCGCAAGTAGCATTCAAAAACGCTGTGAACGGAACTCTCAGTCGCCTCGGATCTCTGGGACGCTTAGGTTTTTGAGATTGAAGCTAGCATTATCTGCTCTAAATGTTACTAGGGCGCCTCTCCATGATATTGTTTCATCGATTTCTATCGGCTCATTAGTGAGAGGAATTTACGGCAAGTCGCATCAAGACCGACGTCCTTTGGCAAATGTCGCACCTTCCAATCACTATCATCAATTACGTCTGTTACTTTTTCCCAATCATTGTCGCCATTATCGTCTAACCATAATTCTATCTTTACAGATTTATCTATCATTATTCATGTTGTAGACGAGCATCTTCATGCCTACGCAGCTGTTCTGAAGAGGATCAGTAACTATCCCTTTTGGAACGGCGTACCCTGCTCCTCTGCTTTCATGCCACAGTTCCTTTGAAAAGTCTGCCTTGCTTCGGTTATACCGGAGCGACGCGTGGTATCGGGTGCCCCCGCATGTTTCGGTATGCGGATTTCCGGACCTAACGCGCCAAGAAAATCCCTCAAGGACGAATGGGAAATCAATCTTACATAGCCAGTCATTTCTATATCTTTTCATTTGGTTCCTTCTGGGCTTCGAACATTTATATCCTCACTCCTTCGTTTGCCGGCAAGTCTTGTCGGCTTGTATGTCAGCTGCCGTCCTCGTTCATAGCTGCGGAGCTAACCCGAGGCGAAAAGAAGATTTGAGAATCATTCAATAAATCTTTGTTGTTCATCATCTGCCATTGCATAGTGTTATCCTTGATGGGTAAATTTCTTGTGCTTCAAAAGTCGCAGGGCGATAGAAAGTACTTAGGCTTATAGCTAATGCTGTACCTAATAGTATGATTGCGATAAGAGGGGGACAGTCTCTTGAAAGCCCTCATCAATAGCAACTATTGTTTAGTTATTGCAAAAAACAGTTACTCCCATTGATCGCGTACTTGTGTTCTAGGTTGATCCTGGATTGACTAAACAGAAAAAATAATACGTGCAAAACACTATTTCAAGCTTACAATTTTTCCATAAGATAGACATTTCACGTTACGGATCAGGATTAATACGTCATCTTCTTGTGCCAAAATATTAAATAAATAGGGCCGCGTTTTTTATCGCGCTTGAGGATCGTTATCAAATTATTTTTTTCAGCGATCTTACTTCTATTAACTCCGTTAACCATGAGTTTGAGTTCTTATGGGCAGATGACAGAAAATTCATGCTACTGTGTGGCTTTTAGGCTCGAAAAAATAGAGGATGGTGAGTATGTAACAGAGAATGCATATGTACCTGCACAGATGGAAGTCATGGATCTATTTAAAAACAAGAATGCAAGTCTAACGATTGGGATCATTGGAAATAGTCTTAGCAGGAACGGAACTCTCGCAGACTATATCCAGAATCGAATAGATTCATCACAAAGCGGCGACAACTCTGGACCGGTCTCAATTGCCAACAATGGTTGGGAGTATGAGGATTTCGCCTCGTTGCCTAAGGCTAATCAGAGTCTACTGATGAAAAAGACAAACGATAAGATATTTGACCTCTTTGGGACAACACCGCTTACGTTCATTCCTCCACTTAATTCAGCAAACAATGATACACTGGTCGCTATGGTTGAAAACTTTATGACTTTTTTCAGCAGTACAATTGAAAGGGACCCTATGCCGTACTCTGGCGAATCCAACTCCACCGTCTATCACATCCCTGCAACAGCGGAGACAGCAGAATATAATGATACCGACAAGAATTGGCATGGCTTACCATATCAGGAAACGCTCAAAGAAATTCAAACCAGTATTCGTGAGCACGGGTATTCTGTGGTAAGGATGAACCCAGACGAATTCTCTATACAAACACCACCTGGCAATAATCAAGTCAACCAGACTATGATAGATAATCTCAGCCAACTCATCGACAGGTTACGCAGTATGGGAATAAGGATAGTCTTGATGGAACAGATACCAGATAATTTTGCACCAATATCAGAACTTATCGCTGAAATTCGTCTTCCTGACTTTGGTGGGCGAGGCAAATACAGTGCGCCTGAGTTTGAATGGGGACCACTACCAGTCGCTCCCACAGACCTTGTATTCTTAGATTCTGACAAATTAGGTAGTCAATACGAAAACGATCTCTTTGTTGCGGATGTAAACCTTGGCAACATTTACCATTTTGACCTTGACAGGAATAGAACTGGATTGGTCCTGAAAGGGCCTCTTGCAGATCATTCTGTAGACACTCCTACTGAAATGGAGGAGATTATATTTGCACGTGGTTTCGGCGGAATTACAGATTTGGAAGTTAGCCCTGATGGTTACTTATATATTCTGTCACGAGCCCAAGAGGCAATATTTAGAATAGTGCCCCAACAAGATTATACACTGGGCAACTCTTCTGCAGCCAGTGAAACCAACTCCACCTCTTCTCAAGTCGCAACTGTAACGGATCCTAACTTGCGAATAGAACCGGTGGCAAAAGGACTAGATTTTCCTACAAGCATGGCACTTCTTGGTCCAGACGATATACTCGTGCTAGAAAAGGAAAGTGGCACCATTAAGAGAATTGTAAATGGCAGTATCCTTCCAGAACCTGTGCTTGACGCCAATGTCGCAATAGACGAAGGAAGAGGAATGCTCGGTATTGCTCTTGCTAAAAGCGAGAATAATATTACTTATGCTTTCACGTATTACACACAATCAGGCGGGCGAAAAGATGGCGATGACTTGGACGGCATAGAGCCAGCAGGCAACCGGTTGTACAGATACGAATGGCAGGACGGCAAGCTTGTGAACCCTAAGCTTCTTTTGGATCTACCTGCCACCACTATGAAGAAAGATGGGCGACCGGCCCATATGGGTGGAAAGGTTGCAATTGCCCCCGATCAGAGCGTGTATGTTGTTATTGGAGATGCCGGGGCACTAGCTGCAGGTCACAAGACTCTTGCCCAGAATGTCAACCAAGGTCCACCTCCTGACGGGACTAGTGGGATCCTTAGAGTCAACTGGGATGGTCAAACAGTCGGGCGTGGCATACTTGGAGATGGCCACCCTCTAGACAAGTACTACGCCTACGGGATACGTAACAGCTTTGGCATAGCCTTTGACCCTGTGACTGGCAAGCTATGGGATACCGAAAATGGCCCTGAATTTGGAGATGAGATAAACCTTGTCGAACCTGGATTTAACAGTGGTTATCTTGTGGCACACGGCAATTCGCTAATGGTAGCATCAACAGCGTATGAGAATGATGAGACAGCAGATTCTGTTGCCGAAATCGCCATGGCCAATTTGGCTATTATAATCGGGAATCTTCAAAATAAATGCGATCTATGGCAATATCTTTTAAATAAATGCGATCTATGACAATACGATATGGAATACGCCGCATGTAATGGAAACAGTTGGCAGCAAAAGCGTGTAGATATCGCCATTGCACATGTGCAAAAGATGGCTTCCTCAAGAAGTTTCAATCTAACCTGTAAGCCATCTAAGGCCGGTATCCAATAATTCAAGGAACAATGCGATATATTTCGCCAAACCCTCCCAAACGTCAGCACATATAGATAACCGTCGGGTCTAACTTCCAAATCAGTGATCGGATTAAATCCTCTTGCAAAGATATAACCTGTTCATTCCCTGATGTAACAACGTTAAGCGTACTGTCTACAAGAGGCCGTTTCAGGACCAATCCAGTTCTATTCCTGTCAAGCTCAAAGTGGTAAATGTTTCCCTTCCTTTCGTTATGTCTGGCTGCCGCAAAGAGATTGTTTTCATATTCTGCTCCCGGCATAGACGAGTCAAGAAATACCAGTTCAGTAATATATGAGTATATATCGTCTGGACCAAGAAATGCTATGCTTGTGGAATATTCGATGCCACTGTATACTCTTTCCGCCTCAAGATCTTGATCCGCGAAGTAGATTCTATGATTATAGCCATCACAGCTGGTATATTCCATAACCAGCACAGTACTTGCATTCGCCAGATGATGCATAGCTGTAGAATTCTCTTTCTCTCTGAGGTAAACAATAGCTTGAGAAGACGCGTCGCCGCTCAAGTCTACCCTGCTGGGATTCATGCCCGGTACTTCCATCCTAGAATACGCTCTATCAGCGGCAAAAAATTCGGAGCAAGGCATCATAATCATTGCTTGCGTAAATTGATTTTGGTGATTTTTTTGCGCCAATAGGATTCCCTATTGGATGCCGGCGTAAATGAAGGAACTTATCATCTGGTAAGCCACTCGTTTTTCCTGATTCTCAAAATAGCAGGAAACAGGAGCCACGTAAAAATGAAAAATTGGGCGAGAAACATCAAAGTCGAGCAGCCCCAGTGTTTTGCGTTTCTATCCCTCAGCCTGTAATCCACTCCATACACAAAGCCAGCAATCAGAAAGCCTATGAAAAATTTAGCTGTTGCCAAATAGTCATGCAAAATGACCGGGTAATAAAAGGTAATGAGCACTATGACAACTGGACTAGTAAACGTGACCATGACGTCTGTATACAATAATATTTTCATAAAGATGCTTACGTTTTTTTTGAAAAACCACGGACTCACATAGAGGGTGTTCGTCCTAACTGATCCCTTTTTCCATCTAAGCAATTGCTTCATGAATTTCCTAAGGGTTTCTGGTGCTTCAGACCAGTGAAGGGCAGTTGGTAAGTATACCACCTTCCATTCTTTAAAAGAGCCGTCGCTAAGAGCATGCATGCTAGTTTGTGCTTTAATATCCATCGAGGCACTCTGCCTCAAGATTGGTAATTGAAGGAATGACGATTGTGAAGACGAAGCAGCTCCCCAATGCTGCAAAAACCACCTTTGCTTGGCGTAAGGAGGCGCCAGTACATAGCTTGTAAGCATCCTATCGTCACTGAACTGTATCTTTGACTCCTCCCAATAAGGGACATAATCACAGATGGCCTCGCGTCTATACGCGCTGAAGCTGCCGGGACAACACAACACACTTCCAAATGTGCTTTCCGTGGCTCTTCTAAGGTTATATCCATAGTCATACCAAGCGTCCTGAAACTTTGTTAGAAATGTTCTGTTATGGTTCCATACCTTGCAGTGCCCCCCGATGGCTCCAACATCAGGGTTTGAGTGAAAAGTTCTGATACTCTCTTCAATTGCGTGTGGCTCCATAGCGCTGTCTGAATCTATTATTATTATATATTTTCCACGAGATCGGTAAAAACCAGCTGCAACTGCTGTTCTTTTGCCGCCGTTCTTCTTATGAATATTGTTGAGGCGTGGATAGTGGGCTTGGAGCGAATCGAGTATTTCCTTTGTACCATCAGTGCTACCATCGTTAACCGCAAATACTTCGATATTTCTATATGTAGAACGGAAAATAGTCTCAATTACAATTCTAATTAGCGGTGCGTCATTATATATTGGGACGATTATAGAAACAAGTTCATTTCCATCAGGTGCTGGTCCCCGTGCAGGGCTTTTGTACATAAACCAGGCGACACACATTATTGTTAGGGCGTGCGTGAGCATTAACGTTCCATATAGCACAAGCATATCGCCATGGATTATCCCATAGTAAATGTTGCTTGCAGTAATATACGTCAAAGCTGTAAGCGCAACTATCCTTATTATTGTCGCCCAGACTCCTACTTTTATCTTTCCCTCCTCTGTGTATCTCTGGCAGGATTTCTTGAAGTTATTGTAGAGAAGCTCAGGTTTTTCGACTATTGATTTCATTTGCATCTGCCTTGAAATTGTGATATTAACTCATCTGAGCCTTCTTGGATGCTGGAAGAGAAATTCGAAACAGAGTTTCCTAGCGAGCATCTTATTTCATGAAACCCACGATAAAAGGTTGAGTTGCCATCTAGAAGTTGAGATCTTATTTCATGAAACCCACGATAAAAGGTTGAGTTGCCATCTAGAAGTTGAGTAGTGTTAACTCCATACACAGAATCCAGCTCTTCAGTGTCAAAGGCAAGCGGTTTTTGGGGCCTCGTGAAGGTCAAAGCAAGGATTGCAAAACCTATGGCTACAACAACTGCAGTGACCCCAACGCCGGAATAAAGACCTTGTCCCACAGCAATTATGTCACCGCGTCGATATATTTTGATAGGCCATTTCTTTATTCATAAGCTTGGGGAGATGCGCGTGTTTATAATACTGATCCGTTATTTTAGCAGCTTCCATTATACTTAAATTCAAGAAATTCGTCGCCACGTTTAGATACATTTGGGTATCCTTAGGAAGGCAGTGTCCGCCGATTCCGTCCCTCACCTCTAGGAGTTTAATGTTCCACTTTGTGTTCACAGCTTGCCTCAGCTCTTCAAAAGCTACTCCGAGTTGATCGCACATTATTTTGAGTTCTTCTGCAAAGGCTATCTCAAGGAACCTGTACGAGTTCTCCACTATTTTTGAAAGTTCTGCAATTTCTATTGTACTTGTCTTATAGACTGGAATTTCAAGGATGTTTTGATAAAAGTCCTCCGCTTTCTGGACGCAACAAGGTTTGCATCCTCCAAGAACGCGGGTTTGTCTAATCCCGTGTGCAGATTTATCACTGATCCAGAACCGGTGTGGAACGTGGCACACGTGCAGTCTGTGTTTGAGTATCTCTTCAATTCTGGTAGATGTGCCATGTGCTAAGGTGCTGTCCAAGCAAACAAGAGCATCCGTCTTACCCTCAGAGGAGATCCTATCCACAACATCGAAAAGCCCCTCAAGAGAAGGAACAAACATGTTGTCGGGTTTATGCGTTGAAACGCATATTACATAGTAATCATAACCCCTAAAGTTCACTGCAGATTTACTTATTACTCTGCTATCGAGGGCCCTCTTTATCGCGGAAGGCGATATATCGTATCCATCGACCGTTAATCCCATTGAAGTAAAATATTCCGCATTATGATAGCCAATTTGGCCAAGGCCAATTACGAGAACTTTGCGGTTACTAGCAATGTTGCTGTTGTTGTTGCTGTGCTTCTTCATGGTCACAAATAATCACAATCAAAATGCGGGGAGATCAGGTTAAATGCATTTCACCTCTTAATGTCGAATATGATATTCAGCATTATTACATTAATACCAGATATAAGAAGTCTGTACTATTTTTTAGATGATCAATATGACTTCCCAGATCTGGAAAAAAAACATGAGACAGTCCATCGATAGACAATGCAGTAATAGCATTTCCGGATCTGGCACACAAATATCATAGACGAGCAGACAGCGATAACAAAATGAAGAAGGTCGGCAACGATGGTTCAGTCAGCAACCTCATAGGCCAGTCTTTGGGGCAGAATGCAGCAAATGTCCCGAAAGATAACGACTTCTACAAATTCAAATGATAAGGAAAGAAAAAAGGTGGGCAGATATTTGCCACTGTGGGAACGGGAGGCCAAAGCGTACATTCGTTTCGGGGAGAGAGACCTTTCATGCTAAACCAGTTCGAAGGATTGGCTTTTTCTTGATATAACTATAACAGATGATGGCAGAGAAAAAAGGCTTGTAGGAACATTCTATGATAATGATGACGGATCGATAGTAGACCAGTTCACGCTGATAAAGGAGGAGAACTGAGGAGTAGATGAACAAGTGCAGCAAGAGGATGGTGTTGATATAGTGCCTTTAGTTCGCCGCCCTATTGATGGATCCTAAGGGTTAAAATAAATATTGTAGAGACAGCAATTACGGTGTATACAAGAGGGCGTCAGCAATTTGGTTCAAAGGTCAATGACATTCCATGTTATAATACCACCTTCTCCACCTCCGCCCCCAACTGGAACTGTTGTTGACTTCTTTGGTATAAGGAAGCTATATGCCGACTCTGCGACGAGTCCAAAAGTGGCCTATATGAGCCTGCCAGCCCCTTGGACAACCTGTGATAACCTTACTCCGAGCCAGTATCAGGGTGTAGCTAATGGCATCTGGAGAGTAGGGGTACAAAAAGAAGATATACGTTTAGAGATGTGGTCACCAAACGGCAGCCCATGGTTAAATGCAGAGGTGACAGCTTATGTCTATGTGGAGGATGTTACCGACTGTGATGCTACTGCCCCCAGCCACAAGGGCTACCCAGCTCTACGTGAGTGCTGATAGGTGTTAGATCCCTGTCCGTCATAACACACACAAATCCTCAAGTCGGCCACGACATATATAGCTATTTCTCAAAAGCTATTTCTCAAAATTCTTCTAGATTCCTGACACATCTTTAATATATTACATTCTGGTAGCTTGACCTTATGAAAAATGCAAAAAAATATATTATATATAAATCAGAGTCACGACAAATAAAATGCTGTTTGTTGGAAGGAGGAGTTGATGATGAAGCCCGATCAGGAGCAAGAGATTCTCTCACGCCTTGAGCTAATTATAGCCCTTCTGAGAGAGAATAATGAAATCCTAGGGGCACTGCTTACTAACATACGCGACGATCACAAGACAAATAGTATTCAAATCCTCGACGAGTTTAGAAAACTGCGGTGGAATTCACTAAATAATAGTAACAGCAGCTCAGCTACCAAAGAACTTCGACAAGAACAATTAATTCAAATAAGAGACGAGGTGAAATACGCATATTCAGAAGGAAAGATAAGTGAGAAGCATTATGATTTATTAAATAAAGCTATTTCAAACTTGGAAAGTAAAGAAGAATGATGACAAATATTGAAGCTGTGTTACCTTTGGTGAGTCTTCTTCTTCGGGCCCTATCTAAATATTGGTTCATCTATTATTGTCGCATTGACTACTGCTGCTGATGTTTTAGTTTCATTGTCATTGTACTCCTGCTGCTGAAGTGAGGCTGTTGTTGTTGCAGTTCCTCTTCTTGTTCTTCTTCAACAAATGCACCGATAGTAGAAATGCACTAGAAAGAAGAAGGAATTTCGTCGCCACCAGAATACATCTCGTCGTCCATTTCTACCTGTGATATCTCATCGAGCGAATGCTCATCGAACTTAACATTGTAAAGTATATTGCCAGAGAGAACTCTTCCTTTCGTTCCACCTTCAGAAGCAAAACCGGCGAGCTCATCGTATAGGTCAATGTTCCTCTTGAGCTTCTCAATAAATGCGTCCACTTCTACTTTACTATGTTTCCTGTATATGTACTGCGCAAACGGCCTGGGGCACGTCCCATATGTTGTGGTGCTACCGCGGCTTGCCATTGCCTTTCTCTCAGAGTATTCCGCTATCGCTCGAGAGCGGCTAAAATGCGCCCGCTCTTCTGGTCTGTGTGTGTGTATATAGCCGGCTGAACCCTCTGTCGCAAAAAAGACTGTTTTTTGTGCTGTCGCCATCCCACCAGAGCTTCCCTCTTCCAAGCTGTACGCTTTTTGTTTTGTCCCGTATGATGCTAGGTAAACCAATTAATTTGACTGTACAAGCATGTATAATGTGTGCCTTTGGCCGGCAAGATCTGTGTATCGATAGCAACAACCGGAGATGTCTCTTTACTAAAAGAGCAGGCGGACAGGGCATTTTCGCTTGGGGCGGATTTTGCAGAGATCCGGTTTGACTTTGTCAGCCCTAACAGGATGCAGGCTGCCGTCGACGCAGTCAGGGGAATAAGGAACAAAGCCGTCTTCACCCTCCGCTCGAAAGACCAGGGAGGCAAGTTTGCTGGAAGCGAGCAGGAGCGCATTATGTGGCTCAAAAAGCTGGCAGAGCAAAAGCCGATGCTCCTTGATGTTGAGCTTGACACGATCAAAGAAAATGACGAGCTGGCGGACTTTCTCGAAAAGACACCAATACTCGTTTCCTGGCACGACTTTCAACAGACGCCGCCAAGCGACGAGCTTGCAGAAATACTGTCGGAGATGAGGATCTATAGCAACTACGTCAAGGTGGTAACGACCGCGAAAAGCGTCGAGGACTCGCTGAGGCTTTTGGAGCTGTATGAAAGCACCACCGGCTTGCACCCGGTAATCTTTGGGATGGGTGATGCCGGGATAGTCTCAAGGATCCTGTGCACAATTGTCGGGAACGCGCCATTCACCTATACAAGCCTTGAGAAGGCAGTCGCTCCAGGGCAGCTCACGGTAAAGCAGATGCGAAAGTTGTACGATAGGATTGCGAGCGGGACGTAAAGTTTGGTTTTGGACATACACACGCGTCATTATACGTAAACCTTACACAACGGCTACAATAAGAAGGGAAGTTACGATCATTCCTCCTAGAGCAGAGGTTTGGCAATTCTCGCTAGCGTCGTTATTGCCGTCACGTTCTGGCTCTGGTGGGCCACTACAGTCCTTACTGTACAACAAGCCTTGGCGAAAGCGAGCGGCCGGCAATCATGTGTGAAAAAGATGCACTGGCAATTTTCCTGATTGAGCAAAAGACCTGGCCCTATCATGATATGCCTTTTGCGGGGTACTGGGACAACTACGACAACAAGCTTGTCTCAATTGTTGCAGAGCCGTAATTGCGTCTCGCGCTTACAATAGCCATGACGTACCTGGTCTGGTTCGGGGTTGTTATTTATGTCAGGAAAAGATATGGTCGGGAACAGACAGTGACGCCAAAGCAAGAACAGCGGCAATGATGCGGCGAATAACATAACCTTTTCTCTCATGACATGGCTTTCGTGTTAAATAACATATAAGACAGGACGTCGGGTATTCGCACCTGATGCAAGGCTCCATCAGGACGTACTGCATCATCGGCGACCCGATCCACTACTCGCTCTCGCCGGGCATGCAAAACGCAGCCTTTGCGGCGCTTGGACTCAACTGCACCTATATTGCGTTCCGGGTGGCGCCAAGCGAGCTAAAGGAGTCTATAGAGTCGCTGCGAAGCATCAACATCGCCGGCTTTAATGTCACGGTGCCACACAAGGTAGAGGTGATGAAGCACCTTGACGAGCTTGATGTGACTGCGAAAAAAGCAGCCGCAGTCAACACCGTAAACAACATCGAAGGGATATTTAGGGGGTACAACACCGACATTCACGGCTTTATCGAGCCATTGCGCCGGCGCATGATAGACTTCCGCAGCATGAACGTGCTTGTTCTTGGAGCCGGAGGCGCGGCGCGGGCCGTTGTCGCCGGGCTTGCGGAGGAAAGCCGCAGCATATCCAAGGTGGTTATTGCAAACCGAGATGTCGAGCGGGCAAAAGAGCTTGCCAAGATAGGATCCGGCCTTGGTCTGAAATGCGAAACGATATCACTGGATAAGGCGCAGAGCGTTTCGCCAGATTCGGACCTGGTAGTAAACGCGACAACCCTTGGCATCAACAATGAGCCGAGTGTAATTGATTACGATCACATCAAGAAGGGTAGCATAGTCTACGAGATCGTGTATCGGCCTGTGACGACCAGCCTGATCGAAAACGCCAAATATGCAGAGGCGAACGTTGTTTACGGCTATGAAATGCTGGTAGAGCAGGGGGCAAAGGCGTTTGAGATATGGACAGGGATACAGGCGCCAAGGGACCTCATGAAAAAGAACCTGCTCGGGATGTTTGGTGAGCCTGCATGATTACAAGAAAGACAAGGGCGACGATGCACGGGGCCGTCTCAATAGTGAATGCCATAGCGACAGGCAACGGTTCGTCGCTAGGGATTTCGCTCAGGGTGAATGCCGAGGTCGAGCTTGCAAGAGGCCATGGCGTGAGGTTCCTGACAGGCAAGAACGATGACAGGCTGGTAAAC
>Ga0081538_10004384_pt1 | contig 13031 bp, 14 predicted proteins | sample TabmetS5T2R1_FD_71022 | JGI IMG/M metagenome (GOLD analysis project Ga0081538, IMG submission 71022) | Tabebuia heterophylla rhizosphere microbial communities from the University of Puerto Rico - S5T2R1 | ecosystem: Host-associated > Plants > Roots > Rhizosphere ...
GCCACGACGAGGGCTGGCGCTTCTTCCTCGACAACCTGGAGCGCTACCTCACCGGCGGCGAGGACCAGAGAGGCGGTCCGATGCGAATGGAAGGTTTCTAGCGCAGGAGCTTCGACAGGCGCCGGTCCTTGAGGATCCGGCCGCCGGTCTGGCACGTGGGGCAGTAAAAGATCGTGTGCTCCTCGAAGTCGACCTGCGCGATCGGCGTGCCGCAGACGTAACAGGGCTCCGCGAGCTTTCGGTGGACGCGGTACGTCCGCTGGTCGTTCGCCCCACGCTCGCGGAGCTCTAGACCCCGTTCAAGCTCGGCGTCGATCGCCTCGGCCAGGCGCTCGACCTCGGCCTCGTCGAGCTCCTTCGAGAGCGCGTAGGGAGACAGCTGCGCGCGGTGGAGGATCTCGTTCGCCCAGGCGCGGCCGATCCCGGCAAGCACGCGCTGGTCGCGGAGCAGCGAGTGGAGTCGCCGTGACTCACCGGCGCAGATCTCCGCGAGCCGCTCGGCTCCGATCCCGTACGCCTCCGGCCCGAGATGCTCGAGCTCCTCCTCGATCTGCTCGGGAGCGAGCAGCCAGACGCCGGCTCGCTTCTTCGCGCCCGCCTCGGTCAGGACGAGCTGCGAGCCGCCCTGGAACTCGAGCCGGAAGGCCGGCGTCTTCGGGCCGTCCTTTCCGGCCTGGAGGTAGCGCAGGCGCCCCGCGGTCATCAGGTGGACGAGCAGAACGAGCTCGCCGTCGTCGGTCGGAAAGAGGAGCCGCTTCGCTCGTCGCTCGACGCCGGAGAACCTCCGGCCCTCGAGCACCTGGATCGGTGGGTCATACGTCTTGAGGGTCGCGATGTGCGCCGGTCCCGCCTTGACGATCGGAAACGCGCTCACCGGATCGTTCAGCTCCCGGCGCCACGCCTCCATCTCGGGAAACTCAGGCATCTACTCTCACGCAGCTCATGGCCGATCAGATCACGGTAGCCGTCCGGCGGGGGCGGACGGTGGAGTCGCGCCACCGCGTCCACGCCGTCGCCGTGCAGGACGGGACGGTTGTCGCCGAGTCCGGCGACGGCGGCCTCGTCACCTTCATGCGCTCGTCGGCGAAGCCGATCCAGGCGCTGCCGCTCAGCCGGGCGCTCCCGGAGCTCGACGAGCAGGAAGTGGCGATCGCGTGCGCCTCCCACCAGGCGCTCCCGGAGCAGCTTGCCGCGGTCCGTTCGCTACTCGCACGCGCTCCGGCCGGCGAAGACGAGCTCGAGTGCGGCCCTGCCGGCGACCCGCCCGAGCCGATCAAGCACAACTGCTCCGGCAAGCACGCCGGGATGCTTGCCTTATGCCGAGCGCACGGTTGGGACTCGCGCGGCTACCGCCTGCCCGAGCACCAGTGCCAGCGGGCGATGCTCACTGAGGTCGCGCGCGCCGCCGACGTGGCCGAGACCGAGCTCGAGACCGCGGTCGACGGCTGCGGCGTCGTCACCTTCGGGCTCCCGCTCGAACGGATGGCGCTGGCCTTCGCACGGCTCGAGCGCCTCGACGGCGGCGACCGCATCGCCGCCGCGATGCGCGCCCATCCCGGGCTGATCCGCGGCCCGGGCGGAATCGACACCGCGCTGATGCGCGCCCGCGAAGGCTGGATCGCGAAAGGCGGCGCCGAGGGGCTGATGTGCGCCGCCGGGCCGAGCAGCCTCGGGCTCGCGCTCAAGATCGAGGACGGCGCCGGACGGGCTGTGGGTCCAGCCCTCGCCGCCTTCCTGGATCGCCTCGGCTACCCCGTGGAAAAGCTCGAGGCTGCTCCGCTCGTCAACAGTCGCAATGAGGTCGTGGGCGAAATTCGCGCCGAATGACACGTGTGGAAAAAAGTGTTGGCCCTCTGTGGATCGCGTTGTAGTATCGGGCGCGCCGGAGGGCAGTCGGGGCGGTCACCGGCTCTCTTCGTGTATTGAGGTCGAACCTCCCCCCGTCCCAGCACGAGAGAAAGCGAGGCCCCCTTTGCTCACGGTCGACATCTCGCTCCCGGACGTCGAAGAGCTCCACAAACTCGTTCAGGAGGGACAGGAGAAAGGGTTCCTCACCTATGACGAGATCGTCTCGGCGCTCGAGGAGGTCGAGCTGTCCAAAGAGCAGATCGAGGACTTCTACACCTACCTGATCGACCACTCGGTCGAGCTCCACGAGGGCGAGCAGCACAAGCATCCGCCGCACGAGCAGCCGGCGCTCGCCGAGGAGGAATCGAACGCGAAGACCGCCAAGCTCGACCTCACCGTCGAGCCGTCGCTCGACTCGCTGCGCCTGTATCTGCGCGAGATCGGCAAGGTGCCGCTTTTGACCGCCGACCAGGAGGTGTATCTCGCGAAGCGGATCGAGCGCGGCGACATGATCGCGAAGACGCAGATGATCGAGGCCAACCTGCGCCTCGTCGTCTCGATCGCGAAGGGCTACCTCGGACGCGGCCTCTCGTTCCTCGACCTGATCCAGGAGGGGTCGTTGGGCCTGATCCGCGCCGTCGAGAAGTTCGACTACCGCAAGGGCTACAAGTTCTCCACCTACGCCACGTGGTGGATCCGGCAGGCGGTGACGCGGGCGATTGCAGACAAAGCCCGCACGATCCGCATCCCCGTGCACATGGTCGAGAAGCTGAACAAGGTCGTGCACATCGAGCGCCAGCTCGTTCAGCGGCTCGGGCGCGAGCCCCAGCCGGACGAGATCGCCGCCGAGCTGGAGATGACGACCGAGGAAGTGCGCGAGATCCTGCGCATGTCGCAGCTACCTGTCTCGCTGGAGAAGCCGATCGGCGAGGAGGAGGAGTCGGAGCTCGGCGACTTCGTCGAGGACGACTCGGCCGAGTCGCCGTTCGACACCGCCTCGCTGACCCTGCGCCGCGAAGACGTCCAGCGTGCGCTTGATTCGCTGCCCGACCGCGAGCGGAAGGTGATCGAGCTCCGCTTCGGGCTCCTGGGCACTCAACCGTTCACGCTCGAGGAGGTCGGCCGCGCCTTCGGGGTGACGCGCGAGCGCATCCGGCAGATCGAGAACAACACGCTCAAGCGCCTCGAGACGTTGCCCGAAGCGCAGGGCCTCAAGGACTGCGTCAGCTAGGCCGTGGCGTCCGCCGGGGTGACCGTGCCGGCGGCGTCGGTCTCTGCCCGCTCGAGCGGCATGTAGAGCCGGCAGTGCGGGCATTTGAAGCCCGCCTGCTCGGTATTGGGCGCGAGGATCTCCGATCGGAACGGCTTTCGGCAGTGGGCGCAGACCACGTCCAGTTCCTCATGTTCGGCGGCGGCCATGGAGCGACCGTAGCCCGCGCCGAACGAGCTCCGCGGCTCTGTGAGCGAAGCTAAATCGCATCGATACGCGTAAGAAACCGTAGGTTCGTCGACACCTAGGTCAAGATCCATGACCAGGAGGCGCATGTGAAGAAATTCGATGTCGCGATCGTCGGCGGCGGGCTCTCCTCGGCCCGCGCGATCAAGTCGTTCCGCGAGGCAGGTGGCGAGGGGTCGATCGTGCTCCTCTCCAAGGACTCCACGTTGCCGTACCACCGGCCGCCGCTGTCGAAGCGGTTCCTGCGCGGCGAGACCAACGAGGAGCCGCTTGTCGAGGACGAGGCGTTCTACGCGGAGAACGGCGTCGAGGTGATGCTCGAGACCACGGTCGACTCAGTAGACACGCGAGAGCGCGCTCTCGTCCTCGACGGCGACCGCATCGGCTACGCGAAGCTTCTGATCGCCTCCGGCGCGTGGCCCCGACGGCTGCACGTGCCCGGCGACGACCTCGACGGCGTCTTCACGCTCCGGACCTTCGAGAACTCCAAGACGATTCGCGAGGCGGCTGCCGAGTCGCAGCGGGCAGTGGTCATCGGCGCAGGCTTCATCGGCATGGAGGTGGCGTCTTCGCTGCGGCACCTCGGCAAAGACGTCTCGCTCATCCACCTCGGCCGGTGGCTCTTCGACCAGCTCGGCGTCGAGCAGCTGAGCGACCAGCTGGCCGCGCTGTACAAGCAAAACGGCGTGGAGCTCGTCCTCGGCAACGAAGTCGCGTCGTTCGAAGGCGATGGGCGCCTCGAGGCCGTGACGACGAAGAACGGGCGGCGGGTGGATGCGGATTTCGCGGTCGAGGGGGTCGGCGTCGCGCCCGTCACGGACTTCCTCGAGGGGAGCGGGATCGAGCTCGACGACGGCGTCGTCGTCAATCAGGGCTTCGAGACGAACTTCTCGGACGTCTACGCCGTGGGCGACGTGGCGCGTTTCTACGATCCGCTCTTCGGCAGGCACCGCCGGATCGAGCACTGGTCCAACGCGAACTACCAGGGCACCGAGGTCGGCAAGGTCCTGGCCGGCACCGGCCAGGGCTACGACCGAGTCTCGACGTTCTTCACCGAGGTCTTCGGCATCACGATCAACGTCTTTGGCGACGCGCGGCCCGACTCGCAGGTCGTCGTTCACGGCTCTTTGCTGGAGGACGACATGTACGCGCTCTACGGGGACGAGAAGGAAGAGGTGATCGGCGCTCTCAGCGTCGGACAGTCCGAGGAGATCGACGAGCTGCTCAAGCGCCAGATCGCGGCGCATGCGCCGCTGCGCGAGGAGCTTGCAACCTAGCCGACCTTGACAAATCGATAAGCGTCGATATATTGACGCTCGTGAATACGACGGAGCTCGCACCGATTGCCTGTTGCGCTCCGCTCGGAACGCCGGTGCTCTCCGACGAGGAGGCCGAGGCCACGGCCGAGCTCTTTGGTGCGCTCGCCGACCCGGCCCGAGTTCGAGTCCTCAACCTCCTCGCGACGACCGCGGACCCCGTCTGCGTCTGCAACCTGATCGAGCCGCTCGGGCTCTCGCAGCCGACGGTGTCACACCATCTGAAGAAGCTCGTCGACGCCGGCCTGCTCGAGCGTGAGAAGCGGGGCAAGTGGGCGTATTTCTCGATCCGGCCCGACGCCGTCGAGCGGCTCGCGGGCGTCGCCGACCTGACCAAGGAGGTTTTCGCGTGAACACGACTGCCGATGCGCTTCGCGAGGAGGTCCGGCGCCGCTACGCCGAGTCGGCGCTGACCGGGTCGTCGTGCTGTGCCGACGGAGACGTCGACGCCGCGTTCGGTCAAGGCCTCTACGAGGCCGAGCAGCGCCACCAGCTGCCCGATGCGGCCGTGCTGGCGTCGTTGGGCTGCGGCAACCCGACGGTTGTTGCGGAGCTTCGCGACGGCGAGACGGTCCTCGATCTCGGATCCGGCGGGGGCATCGACGTGATCCTCTCGGCCAAGCGGGTCGGCCCGAACGGGCTGGCCTACGGATTGGACATGACCGACGAGATGCTGGCGCTCGCCCAGCGCAACGCTGACGAGGCCGGCGTGCGGAACGCGATCTTCCTCAAGGGCGTGATCGAAGAGGTACCGCTGCCGGCCGAGTCGGTCGACGTCGTGATCTCGAACTGCGTGATCAACCTGTCCGTGGACAAGGCAGCCGTTCTCACCGAGATCGCACGCGTGCTCAAGCCCGGTGGGCGGATCGGCGTCGCGGACGTCGTCGCCGAGGATCACCTGTCGGCCGAGCAGCGCGGCGAGCGGGGCTCGTACTGCGGCTGCATCGCCGGCGCCCTGTCCAAGGCCGAGTACGAGGCCGGCCTCCGGGCGGCCGGCTTCGAAAACGTGTCGGTCGAGTTCACGCACGAGGTCGCCGACGGGATGCACGGCGCGATCGTGAAGGCGGTCAGGGGCGCGGCCAGGGCGAAGCCAAAGCAGCTGCCGCTCGTCAGCGCCGCCGAAGGCTGCTGCTAGGCGACGAACTCGTCGGCGACGGCGAGTGCTTCGTCGAGGAGCGAGATGCCCTCGTCGAGCTCGTCCGTGGTGATGTTGAGCGGCGGGCAGACCATGACGACGTTCCAGTGCGTCATCAGGTAGAGCCCGCGCTCGAGCGCGGCCTTCGCCATCCGCGCCACCGGCGCGAAGTCCTCGCCGGTCGCGTTGAAGGGGACGAGCGGCTCGCGTGTCTCGCGGTTGCGCACGAGCTCGATCCCCCAGAAGCAGCCGAGACCACGCACGTCGCCGATCGAAGGGTGACGCTCTTGCAGGCCCCGTAGGCGCTCCTCGAACTGCGGCGCCATCTCGGCCGCATGCTCGACGATGCCCTCCTCCCGGTAGGCCTCGATCGACGCCACTGCCGCGGCGCAGGCGAGCGGGTGGCCGCTGTAGGTGAGTCCCCCCGCGAAGTATTTGTCGCGCACCCACTCGGCGATCTTTTCCGACACAATCATCGCGCCGAGCGGGACGTAGCCCGAGTTGATGCCCTTCGCGACGGTGAGGATGTCGGGCACGACGTCCCAGTTCTCGCACGCGAACCACTTGCCCGTCCTGCCGAAGCCGGCCATGACCTCGTCGCAGATCAGCAGCACGTCGTGGCGGTCGCAGACCTCGCGGATCGACTGGAGGTAGCCGTCCGGCGGCGGAATGATTCCGTTGGTGCCGACGACTGTCTCGAGGATTACGGCCGCGACCTTGTCGGGCCCCTCGTACATCAGGAGCTCCTCGAGGTGGGGGCCGCCGGTGCAGACCGGGCATGGATCGGGATGGCCGGCCGGACAGCGGTAGGTGTAGGGGTCGAGCATGCGGACGACGCCGGGGATTCCCGGCTCTGCGGGCCAGCGGCGCGGGTCGCCGGTCAGCGTGATGGCGCCGGCCGTCGCTCCGTGGTAGGAGCGGTAGCGCGCGATGACCTTGTGCCGGCCCGTGTACCAGCGGGCGAGCTTGATCGCGTTCTCGTTCGCCTCGGCGCCGCCGTTCGTGAAGAACGACATCGTCAGGTCGCCGGGGGTGACTTCCGCAAGCAGCCGGCCGAGCTTCGAGCGTGACTCGCTCGCCATCGGCGGGCCGATCGTGCAGAGCTGCTCGGCCTGCTCCTTGATCGCGGACACAACCTTCGGGTGCTGGTGCCCGAGCGAGAGGTTGACGAGCTGGGAGGCGAAGTCGAGGTAGCGCTTGCCGTCGTAGTCCCAGAAGTAGCGGCCCTCGCCGCCGGCGACGGCGATCGGCGCTACGGCGTCCTGGACCGACCAGGAGTAGAGGACGTAGCGCTTCGCGTCGTCGACGATCTGCTCGCCCAGCTGCGGATTGGCCTCGACGATGGCCACGGGCCGATCCTAGCGCCCGTCGGAAAACTCGTCTGCGAGCAGGTCCATCAGCAGGCCGTCGTGCCACTCGCCGCCGGGAAGGCGCTCGTACCGGCGCATCACGCCGACGGGGCGGAACCCGACCTTCTCGTACGTGCGGATGGCGGCGGCGTTGTCAGCAGCGGGGTCGATCACCAGGCGATGGTGGCCGCGCTCGCGGATCAGGTAGCGCGCAAGGGTGCGAACGGCGTCGGTTCCGAGCCCTCGACCATGCACTTGCTCGGACAGGAAGAGATCGATTCCGGCGTGCCGGTACATCGGATCCTCTTCCTCGTGGTACTGGGCGAGCCCGACGACCGCGCCCTCGAGCTCGATCGCGAACGCGGTCACTCCTTCCTCGCCGTCGACCTTCCGGCGCAGCTCCGCCTCCTCGGGCGGTCCCCACCGTCGCGCGACCTCAGGCTGCGCCTGGATGGCGGCGACGGTGGGCGCGTCGGCGGCGGTCAGTGGGCGCAGCAGCACGCGTTCGCCTCGCAGCTCCACCATCGCGCTAGTCTGGCCGAGACCGCGAAGGAGGGAGCGATGACCGAGGTTCTCGAGCAGCAGCAGGAGCGACCGACGGAGCTGGGCCGGGTCAGCCACTGGATCGGCGGGCAGACCGTCGCGGGTGAGTCAGGCCGTTCAGGCCCTATCTACAACCCGGCTCTCGGCGTCCAGACCAAGGAGGTCGACTTCGCCTCGCCCGAGGAGGTCGATCGCGCCGTCCAGACCGCGAAGGAGGCGTTCGCGACGTGGCGCGCAGTCTCTCTCTCGAAGCGACAGGAGCTCTTCTTCGCGATCAGGGAGCTCGTCCACCAGCGGCGAGACGACATCGCGGCGATCCTCACCGAGGAGCACGGCAAGGTCCTCTCGGACGCCAAGGGTGAGGTCCAGCGCGGTCTCGAGGTGATCGAGTACGCCTGCGGGATCCCGACGCTGCTCAAGGGTGGCTTCTCCGAGCAGGCGTCGAGCGGCATCGACGTCTACTCGATCAGGCAGCCGCTCGGCGTCGTCGCCGGAATCACTCCGTTCAACTTCCCGGCGATGGTGCCCATGTGGATGTGGGCGCCTGCCATCGCCTGCGGCAACACCTTCGTGCTCAAGCCCTCCGAGAAGGATCCCTCGGCGGCAAACTTCGTCGGCCAGCTGCTGCAGGAGGTCGGCCTCCCCGACGGCGTGTTCAACGTCGTCCACGGGGACAAGGTCGCCGTCGACTCGATCCTCGAGCATCCTGACATCGCCGCGGTGAGCTTCGTCGGCTCGACGCCGATCGCCCGCTACATCTACGAGACCGGCACCAAGCACGGCAAGCGCGTGCAGGCGCTCGGCGGGGCGAAGAACCACATGATCGTCCTGCCCGACGCGGACATCGACATGGCCGCCGACGCCGCGGTCTCGGCCGCCTACGGCTCGGCCGGGGAGCGCTGCATGGCGATCTCCCATGTCGTCGCAGTCGGCGAGGCCGGCGACAAGCTGGTCGAGGCGATCAAGGAGCGCCTCCCGAAGATCAAGGTCGGAAACGGGATGGAGCCGGATGCGGAGATGGGCCCGCTCGTGACCCGCGAGCATCGCGACAAGGTCGCCTCGTACCTCGAGTCGGGGCCGGCGCAGGGCGCGAAGCTCGTCGCGGACGGACGTGAGTCCGCGCCTGACGGCAACGGCTTCTTCCTCGGGGTGTCTCTCCTGGACGAGGTCACGCCGGAGATGGACGCCTACAAGGACGAGATCTTCGGGCCGGTGCTCGGCGTGACCCGGGTGGACACCTACGACGAGGCGATCCGGATGGTGAACGAGAACCCCTACGGCAACGGGACGGCAATCTTCACCCGCGACGGCGGCGTCGCCCGGCAGTTCGAGTTCGACGTGCAGGCCGGGATGGTCGGAGTAAACGTCCCGATCCCTGTTCCGGTCGCCTACTACTCGTTCGGCGGTTGGAAGCAGTCGCTCTTCGGCGACCGGCACATCTACGGCCCGGAAGGGATCGATTTCTACACGCGCGGCAAGGTCGTTACCTCCCGCTGGCCGGATCCGGCAACGAGTAAGGTTGACCTCGGCTTTCCCCAGACACGGTGATGCAGGTCTCCGTCTACAACTCACGTCTTCCGCTTCGCCGGTCGCGCACGGCGCGGCTCCGGCGGTCCTTGTCCTCGTTGCCCTCCTCGCTGCCCTCGGTGCCGACGCGCCGGCGCCAGCGGCCCCCGTGGCAGCTGGTCGGCGCCGTCGTCCTGCCGATCGCCGCGCTTGCGGCTGTCGGCTACGTAGCGCGACGCCGGTTCTACCTCGGCGTTGCGGTGTTCGCGAAGGCAGTCGAAGAGGTCGCGGACGCGGTCGAGGACGCTGCCGAGGATCTCGGCGACGCCGCCAAAACCCGGGCCGACCAGGACGAAGCGAAGAAGTAGCCGCTTAGGCCTGCGGGCCTGCGGTCGTACGATCTGCCTGTGAGGCTGGTCGAGCGACGCGCGCAGCTGGAGGCCCTCGAGGAGCATCTGGCCGCGGCGCGGTCCGGTGACGGTCGGCTGGTCGTCGTCGGCGGCGAGGCGGGGGTGGGCAAGACCTCGCTCGTCCGCCGCTTCACGGAGGAGAAAAGCGACGTACGTCTTCTCTGGGCCGCCTGCGACGGCCTCTTCACGCCACAGCCGCTCGCACCGCTGCACGACCTCGGCCTGAGCCCCGAGGGGCCTCGGCGCGAGGTCTTCGCCGTGACGCTCGAGTTCCTCACACGCGAGCCGAGCCTCGTCGTCGTCGAGGACGTCCACTGGGCCGACGAAGCGACCCTTGACCTGCTCATCCACGTTGGACGTCGGCTCGAGGGCACGCCGACGTTGCTCATCACGACGTACCGCAACGACGAGGTTGGCGCGCGGCACCCATTGCGGGTCGTCCTGGCCGAGGTCGAGGGGGCCCGGCGGATTTCACTGCCGCCGCTCAGCGTCGAGGGGGTGCGGACGCTAGCCGCCGGGTCCGACGTCGATCCTGTCGAGCTGCACAGGCTCACCGGCGGAAACCCGTTCTTCGTCACGGAGGCGCTGGCCGGCGGCGGTGAACGGGTGCCTCCGAGCATCCGCGATGCGGTGCTCGCGCGCGTGTCTCGTCTGACCCCGGAGGCGAGGGATCTTGTCGACGTGGTCGCGGTCGCCGGCGGCGACCTTCGCCTGCTCGAGCAGATTCTCGGCGCGACGCCGTCGGGGCTCGACGAGTGCCTGGCATCGGGAGTGCTCAGATCGCACGGTGGCGGCGTCCAGTTCCGTCATGAGCTCGCGCGTCAGGCACTCGAGGATGCGATCGATCCCGCCAAGCGGGTCGATCTGCACGCTCGCGCGCTGGCGGCACTTAGGCGTAGCCCAGAGGTCGATCGGCTAGCGCATCACGCCGAGGGAGCCGGCGACCGCGGTGCCGTCCAGGAATACGCTCCCGCAGCAGCGAAGCGGGCCGCGAAGCTCGGTGCGCATCGAGAGGCCGCAGAGCAATACGCGAGAGCGCTTCGCTTCCCGGATGGGCTGCCGCCGGAGTCGCTCGCCGAGCTGCTGGCGCGCCGAGCGTACGAGTGCTACCTGACCGAGCGAATCGACGACGCCCTCGCGGCCCAGCGTGAGGCACTCGCGCTCTACAGGGCGACTGGGAATCGGCTCAAGGAAGGCGACACACTGCGCTGGATCTCGCGGCTCGCGTACCTTGCCGCGAGGATCGACGAGGCGAGAGACACGGCGACAGAGGCGGTCGCCGTACTGGAGCAGCTTCCGCCGAGCCGTGAGCTCGCGTGCGCATACGCGCAAATGGCGCATCAGGCGCAGATCGACCTCGACTACGACTCGGCGGTTGCGTGGGGAGAGCGCACGATTGCGATCGGCGGCCAGGTCGGCGTTCCGAACTTCGAGATCGACGCGCTCCTCACGATGGGGATTGCGGAGGCGATCGCCGGGCGGGGCACCGCCCGACTTGAGCGCGGCTTGGAGCTCGCACTCGACCATGGGACAGAGGATTGCGTCGCCCGGGCCTACGGTGCGCTCGGCTTTGCGGCCACGCGACGCAGGGACTTGGCCACAGCCAGGCGCTGGCTGGACACAGGGATCGGTTACGCGAAGGATCGCGATCTCGACGGGAGGCTGCTGTACCTGCTCGGATGGCGGGCGGCGGTCTCCGCCCAGGAGGCTCGTTGGGACGACGCGGCTGCCGACGCCGATACCGTCTTGCGGCACCCGTCAGCGCGGCTCAGTCGAGTGTGGGCCCTAATCGTCCTTGGGCTGGTCCGGGCCCGGATCGGGGATCCCGGCGTGGGGACGCTCCTTGACGAGGTTGAGGAGCTGATACGCGGGGAGTCGCCCCAGAAGCTCGCCGCGACGGCAGTGGTTCGTGCGGAGGCGGCGTACCTCGGCGGAGATGTCGACCGCGCATTGGCAGAGACCGGAGCGATCCCGGTGTCGGAGCTGCTCGACCGCTGGGTCGCCGGATCGCTCGCCGTGTGGCGGCGACGCACGGGTGGCGCGGCCGAAGAGACGGGGGCGATTCCCGAGCCCTTCGCGCTCGAGCTCGCTGGCGAATACCGCGCCGCGAACGATTGGTGGTCGGAGCGTGGCTGTCCCCATGACGCCGCGATGGCGCTCGCCGCAAGCGGCGACGAGGCCGATCTCAGACGCAGCCACGAGGCGTTCTTGGCGATCGGCGCACGACCTGGAGCCGCGATCGTCGCCCGGAAGCTCCACGAGCTCGGCGCCCGCGGCGTGACGCGTGGCCCGCGGGCGACGACTCGGGACGATCCAGCCGGGTTGACCCGCCGCGAGCGGGAGGTGCTCGAGCTGCTCGGGGAAGGTCTGACGAACGCCGAAATCGCCGCACGTCTCGTGATCAGCGAAAAGACGGTTGGTCATCACGTCTCCGCGATCCTCACGAAGCTCGGCGTCCGCTCGCGCTACGACGCGGCCAAGCGCGCGGCGCAAGATAGGGAGCTCGCCCAGCCAACATAGGGAGTGCGACCGATGCGGGCGAGGGTGCCCGGCTCCTAGCGTCGTGGTCAAGCGACGAAAGGAGCGACATGCCCCGCTATCTGGTCGAGCGCACCTTCAGTGAAGGGCTCGGCATCCCGACGACGGACGACGGCGCCCGGTCCTGCCTCTCGGTGGTCGACAACAACGCCGAGAAGGGCGTCACCTGGCTCCACTCGTATGTGACCGAAGACCGTCGCAAGACCTTCTGCGTCTACGACGGTCCGAATCCCGAGGCGATCAGGGAGACCGCCTCGCGCAACGGGCTTCCGGTCGACTCGATCACGCCGATCCGGGTGCTCGATCCGTACTTCTACGTCTACGCGGCGTAGGGAGGCGCGATGCGAAGAGTTCTCCTCACCGCCATCACGCTCACCGCACTGGCCGTCGCCGGGCTTGCGCTTGCGGCCGGCGGCTTCGACGGCGCCAAGCCGGCTACGGCGAGGTTCCACGACCTCGACAAGGCGAAGGCGGCCGGATACACGGTCACGGTCGCGGACATCAACGGCAACACCTGCATTGCCGAGCCGGGCCAGGGTGCGATGGGCGTGCACATGCTCAACCCGTCTCTACTCGACGGCTCGATCGATGCGGAAAAGCCGGAACTGCTCGTCTACGAGCCGACGGCGAACGGCAAGCTGAAGCTCGTTGCCCTGGAGTACCTCGTGCTCCAGAGCGAGTGGCGAGGAGCCCAGCCACCGAGGCTCTTCGGACGGCAGTTCGACTTCACGGGTCGGCCGAACCGATTCGACCTCAACCCGTTCTACTCACTCCACGCATGGATCTGGAAGCCGAATCCAAGCGGCATCCTCACGCCGTGGAACCCCCGCGTGAGCTGCTGACGCAGCGCCGCGACTTTCCCCAGCGGCCGTGTCCGGTGCCTGGCACCGGACACGGCCCCGGCGGTCACGGTCGGCCATCGTCGAGGGG
>Ga0081538_10004385_pt1 | contig 13031 bp, 10 predicted proteins | sample TabmetS5T2R1_FD_71022 | JGI IMG/M metagenome (GOLD analysis project Ga0081538, IMG submission 71022) | Tabebuia heterophylla rhizosphere microbial communities from the University of Puerto Rico - S5T2R1 | ecosystem: Host-associated > Plants > Roots > Rhizosphere ...
CGCCTCGCCGGCGGCGTAGACGTCCGTGACGGCCAGCAGGTCGGCGTCGCGGAAGGCGTGCGCGAAGTCCTGCCACAGCGACTCGGTGCGGCTGTAGCGGTGCGGCTGGAACACGGCCACGACGCGCCGCCAGGGGCCGGTCGCCGCGGCTGCCAGTGCCGCCGCCACCTCTGTGGGCAGGTGGGCGTAGTCGTCCACCACGGTCACGCCCTTGGCCTCGCCACGGTGCTCGAAGCGCCGGGCCACGCCCCGGAACCCCCCCAGCGCCGTCGATCCCTCGGCCAGGGACACCCCGAGACGGTGGGCGGCGGCCAGCGCCCCCGAGGCGTTGACGGCGTTGTGTGTGCCCGGTGTCGCCGGCACGACGACGTCGACGGTCTCGCCGGTCGGTGCGTGGTGGAGCGCGAAGCGGACGCCCGACCCCTCGGGCCCCACCCGGCCCACCCGGTACTCGGCGTCGGCCGAGGTGCCGTACGTGACGGGGTCCCTGGCGTGAGGGACGAGTGCCGCAGCGCCCGGGTCGTCGATGCCGAGCACGGCCGGGCCCTCGAGGCCCGCCACGAACCGCTCGAAGCCGTGCCGAAGCGCAAGCTCGCCGCCCCAGTTCTCCAGGTGGTCGGGCTCGACGTTGCTCACGATCCCGGCGTAGGCACCGAGGGCGAGGAAGGTGCCGTCGCTCTCGTCGGCCTCGACCACGAGCGGGCCCCCGCCCCCCCAGGCTGCGCTCCGGCCGAACTGTGGCATCGTCGCGCCCACCACGAAGCCCGGCTCCCGTCCCGCGCCGGCGAGGATCGCGGCCAGCAGGGCGGAGGTCGTGGTCTTGCCGTGCGTGCCGGCCACCGCGACGGTGGTCCGCTGGGCGCAGATGGCGCCGAGGGCCGCCGAGCGGTGGAGAACCGGGACGCCCCGGGCCCGGGCGGCGACGACGTCGGCGTCGTCGGGTGGCGTGGCGGTGGACACGATCACCGCCTCGACGTCGTCGCCCAGTGCTCCGGGTGGTCGCGGCCCGGTGGACACGTCGACGCCCCGCTCGAGCAGCATCGGCATGAACGGCGTCGTCGCCACCGGATCGTGGCCGCTCACCCGGTGTCCCATCTCGGCGAGGAGCGTGGCGACGGCGCTCATTCCCGCACCGCCGACGTTGCAGACGTGGATGCGGCGGGGCCGGGTGAGGTCGAGCTCGGGGCGGTCCGAGGAGCCCCGGGCCGGTTGCCGGTCAGCCATGGGCGTGCTGCTCCACCAGCTCGGCGATCGCGTCGGCGGCGTGACGGTGTGCGGCCGCCCGTCCTGCCGACGCCATGTCCGCCAGGCGGTGGGGATCGGACAGCAGCGCGTCGACCTCGGCCACCATCCGGTCGCCGTCGAGCTCGGGGTCGGGCACCACCACCGCTGCGCCCGCCCGCTCGATGTGGCGGGCGTTGGCGGTCTGGTGGTCGGCGGTCACGTGCGGGGACGGGACCAGCACGGCGGGCAGGCCGACGGCCAGCAGCTCGAAGCTGGTGCTCGCGCCCGAGCGGCAGACCGCGATGTCGGCGGCCGCCAGCGAGGTGGGCATGTCGTCGTCGTACTCCACGGCCTGATACCGGAGCGGCGCGTCCGCCGGCACCGGCGGGCCGCCGGCGGTGATCTCGGCCCAGTCGCGCGACCCGACCACGTGCCGCAAATGCAGGTCGCGGCGTGCAACCCAGCGCCTCGCGGCGTCGAGCGCGGCGCGGTTGATCCGCAGGGCCCCCAGCGACCCACCGAAGACCAGCACCACGCGCCGGCCGTGCTCGACGTCGAGCTTGGTCCGGGCGGACGGCGCATCGCGCTCCCGGTCGATGGCGAGGACCTCGGGCCGCACGGGGTTGCCGGTCACGACCGCCCGGGGCAGGGGCGTCCCCTCGAACGCCACCGCACATGCCTTGGCGAACCGACCCACGAGCCGGTTGGCCGCACCCGGGGCCGCGTTCTGCTCGGTGACGACGATCGGCACGCGCCGCAGCACGGCGGCGAGCGCGCACGGCACGCTGGCGTAGCCGCCGACCGACACCACCACGCGGGGCCTGCGGCGGCCGACCAGCCGCCACGCCCGGCCGCAGGCCACGAGCAGGGCGAGGGCGGAGCGCACGTTCCGCAGGCTCGGGCGGCGCTCGAAGCCGCGCCCGGGGAGCGTGGTCAGCTCGAACCCCGCCGCCGGCACGAGCCGGGTCTCGATGCCGCGCTCGCTGCCCACGAGCTCGATCGACGCCGCCGCGTGCCCCCGGTCGGCCAGCGCCCGGGCGATGGCGATGGCGGGCTGCACGTGCCCCGCAGTGCCGCCTCCGGCGATCAGCGCGAAGCACCCCCGCACATGGCGACCGCGTGGCATCAGCGCCGCCCCGAGGCCGGGGCCCGCGGCGGCAGGCTCGTGGCCCGCGCCTGGCGTGCGACCGAGAGCAGCAGTCCGCCGGCGGCCATCGTGAACAGGAGCGACGAACCTCCGGCGCTCACGAACGGGAGCGGGACCCCGGTGATGGGGAGGATGCCGATCACGGCCCCGATGTTGACGAACGCCTGCACACCGAACCAAGCCGTCACCCCGATCGCGAGCAACAGGCCGAAGCGGTCGGGCGCGTGCAGGGCCACCCGCACGCCGATGATCACCAGCAGCACGAACAACCCCACGACCACCGCGGCGCCCACCAGCCCCAGCTCCTCGCCGATGATGGCGAAGATGAAGTCGGTGTGGGCGAAGGGCAGGAAGCCCCACTTGGCGCGGCTCGCGCCGAGCCCCCGCCCGAACAGGCCGCCCGAGGCCACGCCCACCAGCGCCTGGATGTTCTGGTAGCCCTTGTCGATGGGGTCGGCCCAGGGGTCGAGGAACGTGAAGACCCGGTTGCGGCGGTAGGGCGCGGCGAGGGCGAGCGCGGTGGCGGCGCTGATGCCGATCGTCGCCCACGCCGCCAGGGGCCCGAGCGGCGCACCGGCGGCAAAGCACAGCGTCAGCGCGATGGCCGCCAGCACGATGGTGGTGCCGAGGTTGGGCTGGAGCATGAGCAGCGTCGCCATGGCGGCCAGGATCACGACGACCGGGCGCAGCGTGGCCCGGGAGTTGTGCATGAACGCCGCGCGGCGCGCCAGCAGGTCGGCGACCCAAACCAGGACGGCGAACTTGGCCAGCTCGGCGGGCTGGAAGGTGAGCGAGCCGACACCGATCCACCGGGTGGCACCGTTGGCACCGACCCCGATGCCGGGGACCAGGACCAGGAGCAGGAGCCCGAGCGAAACCAGCAGCAGCGGCGTGGCGTGCTGGCGCCAGCGGTGGTAGTCGACGCGGGCCACGGCCACGAGCGCCACCGCGCCCACGCCGGCCCACGCGGCCTGGCGAGTCACGAAGTACCACGACGACCCGTGCTCGTCGAGGGCGACGACCGACGAGGCCGACATCACCATGACGAGGCCCAACAGGTTGAAGACGGCGATGAGGAACGCCAGGGCCACGAACATCCCCGAGCCGGTGGCGCTGACCCGCGGCGGCTGGGACGTGGGGTGACGGCGCCGCGCGCCCGCCGCCCGCCCCCGGTCACGTACGGCGGTGCTCACGGTCCTCCCCGCCGTGCCGCTGCGGCCCCGGTCGCCTCGCCCACGGCGCGGGCGAAGTCGTCACCCCGCTCGCCGTACGAGCCATACCAGTCGAAGCTGGCGCAGCCGGGCGACAGCAGCACCGCGTCGCCGGGCCGGGCGAGGTCGACCGCGGCCCGGACCGCCTCGTCCATCGAGCCCGCGCGCGTCACCGGGCGAACCCCGTCGAAGGCGGCCGCCACCTCGGGCGCCGCCTCGCCGATCGCCACCACCGCCCGGATCGGGCCCGCGGACTCCGCCAGCACCCCGAGGTCGAGGCCCTTGTTGCGGCCGCCGGCGATCAGCACGACCGACTCGAAGCCGGCGACCGCCGTCGCCGCGGCGTGCGGGGTCGTCGCCTTCGAGTCGTCGTAGAACCGCACGCCACCAGCCTCGCCGACCAGCGCCACTCGGTGGGGGAGGCCCTGGAAGTCCAGCAGGCCCCGGCGTACGCCGTCGATGCTGGCGCCACCCGCCAGCGCCGTCGCCGCCGCCGCCAGCCCGTTGGCGATGTCGTGCGGCAGCGCCCGCCGGAGCTCCTCGACGCGCGCGATCTCGACGGGGCCGGCGCCGCCCTCCGCCGGGCCGGTGAGGCGCCCGCCGGGCGCAGCGCCCCCGACGAGGCGGAAGTCGGCCTCGCCGGACAGCCCGAACGTCAGGTGCCTCGCGGGGGCGTCGGCCAGGTGCCTCGCCACCACCGGGTCGTCGGCGTTGCCCACTGCGACCTGCTCCGCCGACTGGTCCCGCCAGATGCGCGCCTTGGCCGCCTCGTAGGAGGCCAGGTCGGGGTGGCTGTCGAGGTGGTCGGGGGCGAAGTTCAGCCACGTTCCCACGGCGGGGGCGAAGCGCTGGGAGTGCTCCAGGCGAAACGACGACGCCTCGACGACGAACACGTCGGTGGCGGGATCGTCGATCGCGGCCACCAGCGGCACGGGCGTGTTGCCGACGGCGACCGCCGCCAGCCCGGACGCCAGCAACATGTCGCGGACGAGCGTCGTGACCGTGGTCTTGCCGTCGGTGCCGGTGATCGCCAGCAGCGGCCGGTCGTCCCACCACGAGGCCAGGTCGAACTCCGACAGGACCGGCACACCTGCGGCCCTCGCCGCCGCGAACACGGGGTGCCGGGCCGGAAGCCCGGGGGCGGGCAGCACGGCGTCAGCCCCGGCCACCAGCGCTGCGAGGTCGTCGGCTAGCGGCGCCTCCACCAGGTCCAGCCCCAGGTCGGCCGCAGCCGCCCGGGCCGCGGTCCCGGCGGCGTCGTCGGCGACGACCACGTCGTGGCCGTGCGCCATCAACGCCCGCGCCACCGCCGCCCCGGTGATACCCAGCCCCACGACCAACGCCTTCACCGAAGAACCTCGTAACCAAGGAGGTCCTGTACGGCTGAGGTTGGGCGGGTGCGCCGGCGGGGGGTGTAGGGGGCAGAGCCTCCTGGCGGAGCCCCCCACCGTCGCTCGAGCCGGCTCCGCCGGTCGAGCGACAGGAAATCGACGCCGCCGAAAGGCGGCGGCCCCACCCTCGTTTCGCAACCTCTGGTTGCGGAACGAAGCGCCATTAGTCCGGAACTCCTATCGAGACGAAGTCGGCGTAGTAGATGCCCAGGGCCACGGCCATCGACATGATCGCCAGGATCCAGAACCGCACGATCACGGTGGTCTCGGGCCACCCGCCGAGCTCGAAGTGATGGTGCACCGGCGCCATGCGGAACACCCGGCGGCCGAAGTAGCGGAAGCTGCCGACCTGCACGATCACCGACAGGGTCTCGAAGACGAACAACGCGCCGACGATCGGCAGCAGCAGCTGCACGTTGAGCGTGAGGGCGAGCACGGCCAGGCCGGCGCCGATGGCGAGCGCTCCCGTGTCGCCCATGAACACCTGCGCCGGCGGGGCGTTCCACCACAGGAACCCGGTGATGCCGCCCACCATGGCGGCGGCGGCGACCGCGAGGTCGAGGGCGTGGTTGATCCCGTAGACCTCCGGATGGCGGAAGGCCCAGAACGCCACCACCGTCATCGTCAGGAAGGCGTAGATGGACGAGCCGGCCGCCAGGCCGTCGAGCCCGTCGGTGAGGTTGACGGCGTTCGTGGTGCCGAGGATCAGCAACACCGCCAGCACCACCCAGCCCCCCTCGTGGAGCTGCCAGCCGGGCTCGGTGGCCCGCGTGAAGCTGAGCGTGGTCTCCACGTCGGTCCACCTCACGCACGCGATCGCGAACCCGATCGCCACCACGAGGAGGCCGCCCATCTTGGCCCGCATCGACAGGCCGAGGTTGCGCTCGTTGCTGACCTTGATCCAGTCGTCGATCGCCCCCACGACGGCGGCGCCGGAGATGGCCAACATGACCAGCACCCCGCTGCGGGTGAAGGCCAGCCCGCCGCGGACGTGGGCGATCCCGTAGCCGAGCACGGCGGTGACGACGATGGCGACGCCCCCCATCGTCGGGGTGCCGGCCTTGGTCGTGTGCCCGTCGGGCACGTCGGCGTGGATGGGCTGGCCGACCTGGTGGGCGCGCAGCCAGTCGATCAGGTACCGGGTCCCGAGGAGCGACAGCGCCAGGGCGATTCCCCCAGCCAGCAGGAGTGAGATCACCGCGCACCGCCGCCGGCCGGCGGTCCCAGCGCCGCCAGGGTGGCGCGCGCCACCTGCCGGTCGTCGAACGGGCGCACCGTGTCACCGATCGTCTGGGTGGTCTCGTGCCCCTTGCCGGCGATCACGACCACGTCGCCCGGCCGGGCCTCGGCCACGGCGCGCTCGATGGCGCGGCCCCGATCGACCTCGACCGCGACGGTGGCGGCCGCGCCGGCAGGGATCCCGGCGCGGATGTCGTCGATGATCGCCAGCGGGTCCTCGGACCGGGGGTTGTCCGAGGTGAGGATCACGTCGTCGGCCAGACGGGTCGCCACCTCGCCCATGAGCGGCCGCTTGGCCACGTCGCGGTCGCCCCCGCAGCCGAACACGACCACCAGCCGCGGCCGGCGCGAGACATCCTGTCCGCCACCCGAGCGGCGGTGGGAGGGGGGAACGGGGTCGGCCACCAGCTCGCGGGCGGCCCGCAGGGCCTGATCGAGGGCATCGGGCTTGTGCGCGTAGTCCACGATGACCGTGAAGCGCTGGCCACCGTCGATCGCCTCGAACCGGCCCGGCACGGGTGTCGCCGCCGACAGGCCGCGCGCCACGACGCCGGGCTCGATGCCCAGCGCCTCCGCCGCCGCGCCGGCCGCGACGGCGTTCGTCACGTTGAAGCGGCCCGCCAGCGCCAGCTCGACCGGTTCGCCCCGCCAGCGGAACGACGCTCCCGCCGGCGAAAGCCTCAGCTCCTCGGCGTCGGTCAGCGAGTAGGCGGTGGCCGTCACGCCCGATCCCGCGGCTCGCAACTGCGCCAGCAGCTCCCGGCCCCGCGGGTCGTCGGAGCAGACGACCGCCCGATCGGTGAACTCGGGCGTGAAGAGCGCGGCCTTGGCTGCGAAGTAGTCGTCCATCGTGTGGTGAAAGTCGAGATGATCCTGTGACAAGTTGGTGAACACTGCGACGGCGAAGCGGGTGCCGTCGACCCGGTGCAGCGCCAGGCCGTGCGATGACACCTCCATTGCCACGGCTCCCCGGCCTGCTCCGACCCCCCGGCCGACCCCAGCTCCCGAGCCCCCCCGATCCCGCTGGACGGCCAGCATGGCCTGCAGGTCGGTGGCCTCGGGCGTCGTCCGAGCACCCGACAGCGTGCCAATGATCGCGCACGGCGCGCGGCCGGATGCCTCCAGCACCGGACACAGCAGGTGGGTCACGGTCGTCTTGCCGGACGTCCCGGTCACGCCCACCACGACGAGGTCATGCGAGGGGTTGCCCCAGAACGCGGCCGACAGCGGGCCCATCGCCCGGCGGACGTCGGGCACGACGACCTGCGGCACGTCCAGCGGCAACACGTGATCGACCACCAGCGCCACGGCGCCCGCCGCCACGGCGGCGCCGGCGAGGTCGTGGCCGTCCACCCGTGCGCCGCGCACGCAAAAGAACAACGACCCCGGGCCGGCGCCAGCCGTGTCGTGCACCACGGCGCGCACATCCGGGTCGCCGTCGGCGCCGCCACGCCGCGCGCCGGGGTAGGCGGCGATCAGTTGCCCGAGCAACACGGGGTAGTGCCTAGCCGCCGCGGGCGGCAGCGGGCGCGGTGGTCGTGGGCGCCGTCGGCGGCGCCGTCCCCGGTAGCGCGGCCGAGACGGTCGTAGTCGCCGGAGCGGTCGTGGTCGTCGTGGGGGTGGTCGTGGTGGTCGGCGGCAACGCGGGCTGAGCCCGCACCTTCGGCTCCTCCAGCGGCGGCAGCGTGCCGACCGCCCTCGCGGCCGAGGGCGGCGCGATCCGCATGGTCCGCAGCGCTTGGCGGCCGACACGGGCGAAGGCGGGCGCGGCGACGTCGCTGGCGTAAGGCGACGTGGTCGGCTCGTCGATGACGATGATGATCGACACCTGCGGGTCGTCGGCGGGGATGAACCCGGCGAAGCTGGCGACGTAGTGGTAGTTGCCCTGAGCGTCCCGGTAGCCCCCGTCCGGCTGGGGCTTGCGCGCCGTACCGGTCTTGCCGGCGGCGTGGTAGCCGTCGATGGCGGCGGCCTGACCGGTCCCCGACGTGACCGCCTGGGCCAGCATCTCCCGCACCTGCGCCGCCGTGGTCGGTGACACGACTCGCCTCCCCCCGGCAGGCGCGGCGGGGTGCCGCTCGCCCTCGGCGTCGAACGTGGCCCGCAGCAACGTGGGGGGCACGTAGACCCCGTCGTTGGCGATCGCGTTGTAGGCAAGGAGCATCTGCATGGCGGTGACGGAGATCTCGTAGCCGATCGGGATCGACCCGATCGACGTTCCGGACCAGTTGTCGGGATCGACCAGGATCCCCGGCTCCTCGTGAGGCAGGCCGAGGGCGGTCCGCTGCCCGAACCCGAAGCGACGAAGGTACTCGTCCAGTCGGGGCATCCCTAGTCGCTGGGCGATCTGGATCGTCCCGATGTTGGAGGACCGGGACAGGATCTGGCTCGCGGTCATCCGTGGCGGCAGCGAGTGGGCGTCGGTGTAGACGTGGTCGGCGACGTGCAGGGTGTCGGGCACCTGGAGCTCCGTGTCGGACGTGACCAGTCCCTCCTCCAGCGCCCCCGCCATGGTGATGACCTTGTTGACCGACCCCGGCTCGAAGTTCTGCGTCACCGCCAGGTTGTTCGCCGTGTTGCTGACCACGTGCGTCTTCGGGTCGGTCTCGACGTTCGCCAGCGCCATCACCTCGCCGCTCCGGGGATCCATCACGGCCGCCCAGCCCGCCTTGGCGCCGGTGCTCCGGACCTGCTCGGCGAGGATCCCCTCGGTGGCGTACTGGAGGCTGCGGTCGATCGTGAGGACGATGTCGTCGCCGGGCTCGGCGGGGTCGATCAGGTCGCGCCCACCGGGGATGGTCCGGCCCTCGAGGTCCCGCTCGACCATGTACTCGCCGGGGTCGCCGGCGAGCTGGTCGTCGTAGCGCAGCTCGAGCCCCGCCACCCCGACGTTGTCGAGATCGACGCTGCCGAGCAGCGAGCGGGCCACGTCGCCCGCCGGCAGCAGCCGTGCCGATTCGTCGAAGATCAGCACGCCGGGGATGTCGAGCTTCTCGACGCGCTCGGCCACCTCGTCCTCGACCTGCCGGGCCAGGTAGACGAAGTGGGTGTCGCTGGCGAGCTTGCTCGCCACCTCGTGCCCCGGGATCCTCAGCACCCGCGCCAGGCTCCGGGCCGCGGCCGCGCGGTCGCGGATCACGCTGGGATCGGCTCCCACGCTCTTCGCCGGCGTCGACAGCGCCAGGTCCTTGCCGTTGCGATCGAAGATCGTCCCCCTGGCCGCCGGCAGGGCGATGGGCTCGAGCCGCTGCTCCTCGCCGTACGCCACGTACTGGTGGGCCCCGACGGTCTGGACATAGCCGAGGCGCGCCACCACGACCCCGAACAGGAGCCCGAACGCGAGCAGAAGGCTCAGCGAGCGATAGCGGGGATCGCCGGGCCGGAGCAGGCGAGGCCCGCGGCTGGCTCGCCTGGTCCGACCCGGAGGAGGGGTCCGCGATCGCGACCCGGTGGTCGCGGTGCGGTCACGTGCCGCAGGACCACGACCGGTACGCGTGCGGGTACCACTCGGACTCAACCCGTCGGCTCCAGGTAGCGCTTGACACGGGCGGCGCTCGTGTCGGGCGACTCGGACGGCGGATCGTCGGGAAGATCGTCGGTGGGCGCCGGCTCGTCGGGCGAGAGCCACACGGGGTCCCCGGCCGGCACCATGCCCAGCGTGCCGGTGGCCTCGCCCAGGATCCGCTGGGGAGCCTCCAGCTCGGCGACCTCGCGCCGCAGCTCCTCGTAGCGTGCCTGCTCGGCGGCGACCTGTTGATCCAGGTCGTCGACCTTGGCCTGGCCCTCGATGAGCAGGGCGTGGCTCACGGCCACCCCGAACAGCGCGACGAAGAGCAGGATCGTGAGCAGCACGCCGGTGCGGGGGCTGAGCCGGAGCGCCGGGCGGGCCCGCCGGTTGGCCGGTACGACCCGGAGGTGCCGGTCGCGGCGGCCTCGGTCCGGGCCGGGTCGGGCGCTGGGGAGCTGGGCGACGCGGGCGATGGCCATCACGCCACCTCCAAGAGCGCGAGCTTCTCTACGGCTCGCAGGCGGGCGGCCTCGGCCCGGGGGTTCGCGGCGACCTCCTCGGCGCCGGGCCGCCAGGCGCCCCGGCGTAGGAGCTTCACCGCGGGCCGGACCTCGGGGGGCGCGGGCAGGTGCGACGGGCCCGTCCAGCCGCCGGCGGCCGCCAGCCGGAACCGGTCCTTGACGATGCGGTCCTCGCCCGAGTGGTACGCCAACGCCACGCAGCGGCCGCCGGGGACCAACAGGTCGATGGCGTCGTCGAGGCTGGCGGGCAGGATGGCCAGCTCGTCGTTGACGGCGATGCGAATGGCCTGGAACGTGCGCCGGGCCGGGTGCCCGCCACGGCGGCGTGCCGGCGCGGGCACGGCGTCGCGCACCACCTCGGCCAGTTGCTCGGTGGACGTGATCGGGCGCGCCGCCACGATCGCGGCCGATATCCGGCGTGCGTAGCGCTCGTCGCCGTACGCGTGCAGCAGGCGGGCCAGCTCCCGTTCGGACGCGCCGTTGACCAGGTCGGCGGCGTTCACCGGCCGCGCGGGGTCCATGCGCATGTCGAGCGGGCCGGCGGCCCGGTAGCTGAAGCCCCGCTCGGGGCGGTCGAACTGCGGGGAGCTGACGCCGAGGTCGAACAGGGCGCCGCTGGCGGCGGGGTGGCCGAGCTCGCCGAGCACCGCCCGCAGCTGGTCGAATCGGCGGTGGCGCACGGTCGCTCGGGCGCCGAAGCGCTGCAGGCGCTCGGTGGCGGCGTCGATCGCCTGGGGGTCCTGGTCGAGCCCGACGAGCGACAGGTGGGGATGGGCGTCGAGCAACGCCTCGGCGTGGCCCCCGCCGCCCACGGTGGCGTCGACCACAACCCCGGAGGGGACGGGGGCGAACAGCTCGACCACCAGGTCCACCAGGACGGGGCGGTGGACGAATCCGTCGCCCTGGGGTGCCGCCCCGCTCACCGGCATCCCCGGTCGACGGCGCTCACCGGGATGTCTCCCCGGGACGGGCTCGATGGGAAGCAAGCGGAGAAGGGCCTTCCACCGCGCCGGCCGGGGGCCGCTGGGCGCGCGGGGCGGCACCGAGAGACAGCTCGACTCGTCCGCAGGCCGAGGTGAGCGGGAGCGGGCTCACAGCTTGAGGTCCCGCGCCGCCTGGCGAAGGGCCGTGTCGGGCCCTTCGGGGATGGAGTCCATGCGTCGGTCCCAGTGGTCCCGCGCCCACACCGCGATCCGCTGGCGGGCGCCGACCACCATGACGGGCCCGGCCAGGTCGGCGAAGCTCCGCAGCGAGCGGGGCACGACGATGCGGCCCTGGGCATCGGGCTGGACCTCGAAGGTCGCGGCGGAGAAGGCGTCGTAGGCCTCCTCCGAGACGATGCCCAGCCCGATGCCGTCCTCCCAACGCTGGATGACGGCCCCGAAACCCTCGGCCGGCCACAGGCCGAGGAAGGCGTCGAGCGGTCCGAGGTAGGCGCCGTCGGCGAGCCGGCCGCGGTAGGTCGCCGGGAGCACCAGCCGGTTCTTGTCGTCGACCGAGTGCTCGTAGGAGCCCATGAACCAGCGGGCGCCCTCGGGGCGCGCCGGAGCGGCGGCTGCGGCCTCGACTTGCGGTCCCGGTCCACCAGGGTTCTCCACTTCGTGGGAAATTACCCCACTGCACCCCACAAGACAAGGCGCGGCCGCACTTCCGGCGGCCGACGGTTCCTGTGTGGCGAGCGCCGATGGCGCTCGGGGCTAGGCCGGGAGCTGGCGCAGGAACGCGTCGACAAGGGTGGCGGGGTCCCGCCCGGTGCCGATCGCGGCCTCGGCGATGGCCCTACGGCCCTCGGGGTCGAGGCGCAGCAGCCGGGCCAGCGGGTCCGGGTCCCACCGGCGGTAGGCCGCGCACTGGAAGCGCGCCGCGGCCCGCGTGCGCCGCTGGCTGACGCCCACCACCTTGCGCGGCCCGCCGCGGCCGGGGACGGTCACCTCGCCGGCCCCGACGGCCGCGAAGCACACGAGGCGGCCCAGCGGGCCGCACGCCAGCCGCCCCTCGTGGACCTCCGTCCCCTCGACGCCGAGCTCCGCCATGGACGACTGCCAGGCGCGGCCCAACCAGTGGGCGGCGCTGGCGATGTCGTCGTCCCACAGCGGGTCGGAGGCGGGCAGGATCACGTCGACCCAGGCCGTCTCGCCCGGGACCACCAACACCGCACCTCCACCCGACCGGCGGCGCGCCACGTCGATCCCGGCTGCGGCCGCCGCCTCGCCGTCGACGATCTCCTTCGACTGGGTGGAGCCGAGGACCAGCGCCGGCGCGGTCGCGTCCAGCACCCACACCGCCCGGCCGGGCGCCTCCGGGAGCGGCTCGGCGTGGAGGTCGGCGGCCCGGCCGGTGAGCCGCCGGAGCTCCCAACCCGAAGGCGGCCCCGTCACCGTCCTAGGCGGCGGCGTTGAGGAGGTAGGGCGTCCACGTGTCCGGCACCACGCCGAGCGCGAACGTCAGCCAGCTCGAGCCCCGCGGAACGCTCGGCAGGCGCAGCAGCCGCATCGACGTCTCGTGCAGCATGCGGTCGCGCTTGCGCACGTTGCAGGGCCGGCAGGCGGCGACGACGTTCTCCCAGGTGTGGTCGCCGCCGCGGCTGCGCGGCACGACGTGGTCGATGCTCTCGGCGGGCCCGCCGCAGTACTGGCAGCGATGGTCGTCGCGGGCGAACACCGAGCGGCGATTGAGCGGCGTGTTCCAGCGGTACGGCACCCGCACGAACCGCCGCAGGCGCACCACGGACGGCACCGCGACCGCGAACCGGGGCGAGTGCATGACGGCGTCGCTGGCGTGGAGCATCTC
>Ga0081538_10004386_pt1 | contig 13028 bp, 7 predicted proteins | sample TabmetS5T2R1_FD_71022 | JGI IMG/M metagenome (GOLD analysis project Ga0081538, IMG submission 71022) | Tabebuia heterophylla rhizosphere microbial communities from the University of Puerto Rico - S5T2R1 | ecosystem: Host-associated > Plants > Roots > Rhizosphere ...
GAACACCGCCAGCGTGCACAACCTGGTCGTGTGCACGTTGTGCTCGTGCTACCCGGTGCCGGTGCTGGGGCTGCCGCCGGTGTGGTACAAGTCGGCGCCCTACCGCTCGCGCGCGGTTGCCGACCCGCGTGGTGTCCTCCACGACTTCGGGGTGGAGCTGCCGGCGGACACCGAGGTCCGTGTGTGGGATTCCACCGCGGAGGTGCGCTATCTGGTCCTGCCGATGCGCCCGGCGGGTACCGACGGCTGGGAGGAAGCGGAGCTCGCCCGTCTGGTCACACGGGACTCGATGATCGGGGCCGGGCTGCCCAAGCGCCCACGGGACGCGCGGCGATGAACGGGGCACACGACATGGGCGGCGCGCACGGGTTCGGCGCGGTGGTGCCCGAGCCGGACGAGCCGGTGTTTCACGCCGACTGGGAGCGGCGCGTGCTTGCGCTGACGCTGGCGATGGGCGCCACCGGCGAATGGACCCTGGACGCCGGGCGCTCTGCCCGCGAGAACCGCCCGCCGGCGGAGTACCTCTCCAAGAGCTATTACCAGCTCTGGCTCGCTGGACTTGAGCAGCTGCTGGTGGAGCGTGGGCTGGTCACGCCGGCTGAGCTGGCGGCGGGTCGATCCCTGCGGCCGGCGACGCCGCTGAGGCGGACGCTCGCCGCCGGGGACGCAACCGGGTTGCTCATGCGTGGTCGCCCGACCAACCGGGAGGCGCCTCGCTCGGCCCGCTTCCAGGTCGGCGACCAGGTGCGAGCGAAGAACATGCACCCGCTGACCCATACGAGGTTGCCCCGCTATGTCCGCGGCCACACCGGGACCGTCACCCGCGCGCACGGCTGCCATGTGTTTCCCGACAGCAACGCGCACGGACACGGCGAGGACCCGCAATGGCTGTACACGGTGTCCTTCCCGGGGCGGGAGTTGTGGGGCGCTGGGGCCGATCCGACGGTGACGGTCTCGGTAGACGCGTTCGAGCCGTATCTGGAGTCCGCGCCGTGACCTCCGGTGAGCCCACGCCCGCGGAGGGCGCACCCGAGGCCGTCCCCGAGATGCCCTCCGACTCCGGCGGGCCGGTGTTTGGCGAGCCGTGGGAGGCGCAGGCGTTCGCGATCGCCGTGGCGCTGCACCGGCGTGGCCTGTTCACGTGGACCGAGTGGTCCACCAGGCTCGCGGCCGAGATCCAGCGCGCGCCGGCTAACGGTGACCCCGACTCCGGGGCGACCTATTATCGCCATTGGCTGGCCGCGCTGGAGCGCCTGGTCGCCGATAGGCGCCTGAGCGACCAGGCGGAGCTGGCGCGTTACCGCGACGCCTGGAAGCGCGCCGCCGACCGCACGCCCCACGGCACCCCCATCGAACTGGAGCCACAGGATTTCGGCTAGCAGCCCGCTGGACGGGGCGTGCTGCTGAACGCGATGAGAGCACGTACGTTTCTCACAGTTCGTTGAAGGGATACCAGGGCGACGCCCAGTTGGCGTTCGGGTCCGTGGTGAGCTTCCAGGTTGTGAACAGTCCTCCCTGGGTGTCGGTGACCCAGAAATGCAGCCGTCCGTCGGGCAGTGGCGCGACCGCGGCCTGCCGTGCGGCTGTGGGCAGTCCGCCGACCTCGCCGAGGAAGTCCGACCATGGCGTCTGCCAGTTGCCGTTGGGGTCGGCGTCAATCTTCCAGGTGGTGAAGAGTCCACCCTGTGGATCAGCGACCCAGAGCTCTAGGCGCCCGTCGGAAAGCGGCGCCACAGCGAGATATCGCGCAGCGGACAGCCCTGTCACCTCACTGAGGAAGTCCCACCATGGGGCCGCCCAGGCCGCGTTGGGGTCGGCGGTCAGCTTCCAGGTGGTGAACAGCCCGCCGTTCGCGTCGGTCACCCACAGGTGGAGACGTCCGTCCTGCAGAGGCGCCACGGCGATATCGTGCACCGGGGCGGGGAGGCCTCCAACCTCGGCCAGGAAATTGGACCACGGCGCCCAGTTGGCGTCCGGATGCGGATCGACCTTCCAGGTCGTGAACAGCCCGCCCTGCGCGTCAGCCGCCCACAGCTCCAACCGGCCGTCGGGTAACGGGGCGACCGCGACTGACCGGGCGCCCCCCGGCAGGCTGCCCACCTCCGCCTGGAAGTTCCACCACGGCATCCAGGTGGCGTTGGGGTCGGTGCTGGTCTTCCAGGTGGTGAACAGGTTGCCGGATGTGTCGGTCACCCACAGATGCAGCCGTCCATCGGGAAGCGGCGCCACGGCGACTTCGCGAGCGCCGGTCGGAAGGCTTCCGACCTCGGTGAGAAAGTTGGACCATTGCGCCCAGTCGGCATCGGGATCGGCCGTGACCTTCCAGGTGCTGAAGAGACCGCCATGCGCGTCACCCGCCCAGACCTCCAACCGACGGTCAGACAACGGAGCGACCGCCACCTCAACGACCGGTCCAACCGCATGGCGGTCCGGCACGGCATGGGGGAGGTCGCGACGCCATAACGTGCCGTCAAGCGTTGCGGCGAAGATGGCGCTCTCTGTAATGGCCATGGCGGTGAGCTCGGGAACGCTGTCGCCGAGTCGCTGCCAGTCCCCGCCGGCGTTGAGGTCGCGCCGCCAAAGCGCGCCGTCGTTGTCGCAGGCAACGAGAGAGCGGTACTGCGCCGCAAGGAAGCGAATCCCGATGCCAGTGGAACCCACGGGAGCCCAGCTGGGGGTGCGGTTCCGGTCCCAGGACCAAAGCGTCGACGCATCTGAGGCGTAGACGACGCCGGAGTTGGCGACAGCGAGTGCCGTGCAGCCATTGCCGGAGTCCGCTACGGACCAAGCGCCGCCCGGGTTCGGAGAGCGTGACAGGAGCGTATTGCCGGCACTGAGCGCGTAGAGTGGCTGCTGCTGGGTCCACTTCGCGTACCCGTTGGCGGCAAGCACGACGACGTCGGGCGCGGCGCCGATGACGGTCCAGCGCATGTTCTGTGCGGTCGCCTCGCGCTCCCAGAGGCGTCCGTCCTCTGTTGCCGCGAAGAGGCGGCCTCCCTCTGCCGCCATCGCCACGACATTGATCGCCTCGCCCACACGCTCCCACTCGCCGCTCGTCATGGGCGTGGCGAGCCGCATCACGACATTCCGCGTGATCGCATCAAGCGCTGGGTCACCTGCCGCGAGGCCGAGACCCCAGTCAGTTGATGCTCCGGTGAAAACCGTGCCGCCCCGCCTGTAGAGTCCCATGGTGCCGTAGCCGGGCGCCGGTGCGCCGAGAGCGGAATAGTCAGCCGTGGCCAGAATGACAAATGAGGGCGGGGTTCCGTCACGGCCCGTGGCCCGCGGCCGTCCGCAGATCTCGACGAAGTCGCACGCGTCGACTTCGTACCCGACGAACCCAGCCGCGAAGGTCTCCCCTTCGGCCAGTTCGAGGCCGTCGAACACCCAGTGCTCCGGAAAGCGGCACACATAGCCGGGTTGCGGCCCTACCTGCGCGCCTAGACGCCATCCCACTCCGGTGAGCGAGTTCTCGGGCCGATAGACGGGAGCATCCGCCCAGTTGACCGTTACACGGCTGTTGTCCGTGCCGGTCAGCGGGTCTGCGGCGGCGTCCTTGTAGCAGACCATTATCCGGTTGTCGGCCTCAAACCGGATCTGCCACCAGCACGTGTTCCCGCTGAAAAAGGCCGCGTTTCCTCCAGCAGTCACAAATGCCTCTACCGCGTCGCGCATCTCCCGTGACCAATACTCGTCATGGCCCATACTCACGACCAGCCGGTACGCCGCGAGCAGTTCCGGCGATGCATGAAGATCGAGGCTCGTGCACGCCTCCGTCGCGATGCCGGCACCGTCAAACCAACGCGCAAACGGCTGCTCCCGGAAGTAGTCAAGTCCATCCGGGCGGTCGAAGCTCACCTGGTTGGCGGGAATCCCGCCGGGGCTGTTGAATTCGTAGAGACTGGGGCTGGTGTCTTGATTGTTATTGTAGGCTTGCCCGGTCGTCGCCGGATACATCAGCAGGATCGAAGAGTATGCGCCGGGCAAGGCGGCGCGGACGACGAAATGGAACGCGGTATTGCCAACGGTGACGCGGTAGAGACCGCTCAGCCACGTCGAGGGAATGGTGATCGAGGTGGTCTCAGACCAGCCGAAGCCGATCTGGGCACCCCCAGAGGGCACCGGTTGCGGCATTACGGTGACCATGTCGGAGTAGACGAGCTCATCGACGGCCCCGACGCGGTGCACGCTCAGCTCGACCGGTCCCGTGGCGTCGGACGATAAATGAAGCCCGATCGCCTCTCCCTGGAGCACTGAGGTTTGGGAAGGATAACCAGTAACCGCCATGGCAACATCCTTTGTTTGGGTGTTTTAAGGGCGGCCGGCCCGGAGCGTCCTGCTCACTGCTAGTTGCGTTGATTTGATTCTGCCTTGCGTGACACACCTTGGTGACACATCGTTATCCCTACCTTCGGCCCCGACCGTCGGAGCGACCTGCGGAAACGGCCGTCCGCACAGAGGTACCGGCCGACCCGGTCGCCTTCACCAGGGCCAAGCACGACTCGATGGCCGCCACCCTGACCTGGCTCGGCCTGGCCGACGAGCGGCCGCGCCGCCTCTGCAGGTCCATGACCACGACATCGGGCCGGTGGAGCACAGCCTCGCGGATCGCGGCTCAGCTGCTGCCGAAGGACGCCGCTCGGCGGATCCCCGCCGACGCTCCCAGCGGCTGTCCCTCCCGAACGGTGGGAGGATGGCATCTGCCCACCTGCTCGAAGCCTGTAGGCGCGCAGGTAGGGATTGAGAGGAAGAGCAGGCGCCATCGAAGGAGGTTGACCGGCACATGAGCGGCTCTGAGGCCGGCGCCGCGCCGGCGGAGCGAACAGCGTGGCTGCGGGACCTCCGCCGGGTCGACGAGCGACAAGAGGACGACCTGGCCGGCGACTTCGACGCCCACTGGGGCGAGATCGAGCCGATGCACCACAGCTTCGTGGGGCGGTTCCTGTCCAGGCTGCCGCCCGACGGCCGGGTGCTGGACGCGGCCTGCGGCACCGGCAAGTACTTCCCGATGGTGCTGGCCAGCGGCCGCGGGCTGCTCGGGGTCGACCACGCTGGGGCGCTGCTGGCCAAGGCCGCCGCCAAATTCCCCCAGGTACCAACCGAGCAGCATGACCTGCAGGAGCTGCCCTACCAAGGGGAGTTCGCTGGCGTGCTGTGCGTGGACGCCATGGAGTTCGTCCCACCCGAGGACTGGCCGGTGGTGCTGGAGCGGTTCCGCCGAGCCCTGCGCCTGGGGGGCTGGCTGTATCTGACGGTCGAGCTCGCCCCCGACGATCGGGTGCGGGCGGCCAACGAGGCGGCCCGCCGGCGAGGTCTTCCGGTGGTGGACGGCGAGGTCGTCTGGGAGGGGCCCGACGGTTACTACCATCACTACCCGAGCACGGCCCAGGTCCGGTCCTGGCTCGCCGATGCCGGGTTCGCCATCGTTGAGGAGGCCGAGGGGCCTTGGCACGAGGAGGGCTACGCCTACCACCACGTGCTGGCCAGCCTGGCGGCCGCGCCAGGCTGATGATCTCCGCCTCACGTGTTCCGGTCGGGTGTGGCCGTTTCGTACTGCGGGCGGCCGGTGGGCCGGTAGACCTGGATCGTCACCCCCTTCGGGGTGGACCGCGACGCCACCAGCTCCAGCGCCATGTCCGGGCCGGTGTCGGGGAACAGCCGCGTGCCCTGGCCGACGACCACGGGACAGACGAGCAGGGTGAGCTCGTCGACCAGCCGGTTGCCGAGCAGCCAGCGGATCAGCGCGCCGCTGCCGTGCACCTGCAGCTCCCCTCCCCGCTTGGCTTTCAGCTCGCCGACGGCGGCCGCGAGGTCGCCGGTGAGCACGGTCGTGTTCGCCCACCGCGGTGCGGTGAGGGTGGTCGATGCCACGTACTTGGGCTTGGTGTTCAACGCCGTCCAGATGGGGTTGCCGCCCGGATCCGGCCAGGTTCCCCAGGAGCCGGCGAAGAGCTCGTAGGTCCGCCGGCCGAACAAGAACGCCTCGGCGCGCTCATAGACCTGGTTCAGAAACGTCCCGGCCTGGCTGTCGAAGACCGGCGTGACCCATCCGCCGCGCTCGAATCCGCCGCTGCGGTCCTCGTCCGGCCCGCCCAGTCCCTGCATCACGCCGTCCACGGTGACCATCGTGGTGGTCGTGAGCTTCATGATCGCGGTCCCTTCTCGTTGGATGGGGTCTGACCTCCGAGTGCCGCGTCGGCCTCAGCCAGTAGTGGCCGGGCATCGAGCGTCGCCAAGAGGCTGCGAGCGGACTGGAGCCGGACCTGGCCCTCCGGCCGGCCGACCGCGAGGAGGCATCGGCCGGCGCCCAGCAGGGCCCGGGCCCGCTCCAGCTGGTGGCCGTAGCCGGCCCAGCGGACCGCCGCCTCGTCATAGCCCTGCGCCGCCTCCTCCAGCGCCCCGTCGGCCTCGGCCAGGGCAGCGCGCACGGTGAGGAGCCCATGCTGGTTGCGAGCCACGCCGTCGTGTGCCCGCGCGGCCAGCGCCTCGGCGGCGGCGCGCTGGCCAACGGCCACGCACACGCGCACGAGGTCGGCGATGTGCTGGCCCAGGTACCAGCGGCCCCCGCCCCGGTCGCCGACCACCCGCTGCACCTCCCCGACCAGCGCACGCGCGGCCGTGTGCTCGCCGGCCGCCTGCTCGACGGCGGCGGCGGTGACCAGCGCCGGCACCAGCAGCTGCAGGTCGTCGATCTCGCGGGCTCGGGGCAGGAACGCCCGGGCCAGGCCGTGGGCGGCCTCCAGCTGGCCACGCCAGAGCAGGACCCTGGCCTTGACCTGGTGGGCCATCTCCGACAGGTACTGGCCCCCGTGGTCGCGCTCCCAGGCGACGACGGCGTCGGCGGTGCCCACCGCTTCGTCCCAGCGGCCCAGGTCCAGCAGGGGCACCAGGGTCGCCGACCAGATCCAGGCGGTTCCCTCGCCCAGCCCGCGCCGCTCGGTGAACGCGATCGCCTCCTGGCAGGTCTCCAGGGCCGCGACCGGGCCTTCACTGAGCCACAGCGGCTCGATCAGGTTGTTGTAGACCACCCACGTGTCGACGCCGGCGCCCACCTCCAGGGCCAGCTCGAGGGCGGCGCGCAGGTCGTCCATGCCGCCCATGTCGCCGAGGTCGCCACGCGCGACCCCGCGGGAGTCGAGGGCCCGCAGCCGCTCCTCGGGCAGCCCCCCGAGCTCATCGGCCAGGGCCAGGGCCTTGTCCGCCCAGCCCAGCGCCTCCCGTGGGTGCCCAGACATCACCCGGTCCATGGCCATCTGCGCGTACGCCGAGCACAGCGCCGGGCCTGGCGGGGCCTGTTCCAGCAGCTCGACGGCGCGGAGCAGGGCGTCGCGGGCGCGGCGGGCCTCGCCCTGGTTCCACAGCACCGACGACAGCCGGTTCAGCGCCTCACCCTGTCCCTCCACCTCGCCCTCGGCGGCGAAGGCGTCGATCGCCTCCTGGTAGGCGGCAGCCGCCTCGGCCACCCGGCCCGCCTGGAACGCCGCCCGGGCGGCCCTTGCCACCACCCGGGCACGCCCCGGCGCGCCCGCCGGGCACAGCTCCAGCGCCTGCCGGTAGTACGCCTCGGCCCTGGCCACATCCAGCCCCATGGTGGAGTCGCCGGCCAGGACCAGCGCATGACGGGCCGACCCCTCCAGCTGGGCCAGGTCGGGCTCCCGCGCCGCCCGCGCATGGACCAGCGCCTGGGTGAAGTGGTAGGCGACCAGCTCGGCACGGTCGGCGACGCGGTCGCCGGCGAGGTCCTGGATCCACACGGCGGCCGCCCGGTGGCGGCGGGAACGGCTGGTCCTGGGGATCTGCGCATAGGCCACGTCCCGGATCAGCGCATGCCAGAAGCTGTACTCGAGCTCGCCCTCCACCGCCGACAGCCGCACGGCGCGGATCAGCTCCTTGCGTTCGAGCTGGGCCAGACCGCGGCGGAGCTCCTCCTCGCCGACGCCATCCATGGCGGCGAGCGCTCCCAGCCAGAACACCTTGCCGAACACCGCGGCGCACTGGAGCAGGGTCTTGTGCTCCGGCGCGAGGGTGTCGAGGCGCGCCGCGATCACGGCCTGCACCGACTCCGGCAGCGGCAGGTCGGACCCGCGCGTCAGGCGGCCGTGCCGGGTCAGCAGCCCCCGGTCGGTGAGCAGGCGCGCGAACTCCTCGGCATACAGCGGGTTGCCGCCGGCCCGCTCCAGGAGCAGCGACTGCACCTCCGCGGGCAGCATCGACTGGCCGAGCAGGGCGGCGAGCAGCATCGCCGTCTGCTCATCGTCGAGGGGGGCCAGCGAGATGGTGGCCGCATTCGGCCGTCCCTCGCCCCAGCCGGGGCGCCGGTCGAGCAACTCCGGCCTCGCTGTCACCACCACGAGCAGACCGGCCGCGCCCACCTGATCGAGCAGCTGCTCGAGGAAATCGAGCAGGGCCGGGTCGGCCCAGTGCAGATCCTCGATCACCAGGATCAAGGGGCCCTGCCCCGCGACCAGGTGGAGGAACCGCCGCCAGGCCACGAAGGACTCGTCCCGACCGGCCGGCGCCTCACCGACGGTCGCCAGCCCCACCAGCGGGGACAGCCGCGCCTTCAGCCACTCGCGCTCCGAGGCATCGCCGGCGACGGCCCCGACCGCCGTGGCCAGCTTGGCGGCGACCTCTCGCGGATCGTCGGACTCCATGATGCCGGCCTGGGCCTTGACGATCTCGCCCAGGGCCCAGAAGCTGACGGCCTCGCCGTAGGACAGGCAGTGGCCCCGGCGCCAGACCACCAGCTCGGGCTGGGCGTCGACGAAGCTGGCGAACTCGCGCACCAGCCGGCTCTTGCCCACCCCGGGCTCGCCCAGCAAGGTGACCAGCTGCCCGCGATGCTCGCCGAACGCCTGCCGGTAGCGGTGTTGCAGCGCCGCCAGCTCCTCATCCCGACCGATCAGCGGGGTCAGGGGCCGCTCGCTCACATCCACGCCCGGCCGGCCACGGACCCCGAGCACCCGCCAGATCGGCACCGGGTCGGCCTTGCCCTTGACCTCGACGGGGGCGAGCCGCTCGTACTCGAAGACTGCCTGGGTGGCCCGCCAGGTCGCCTCCCCGACGACCACCCCGTTGACCGGAGCCACTCCCTGGAGCCGCGCGGCGGTGTTGACCACATCGCCGACCACGCCCTCGCTGTCGGCGCCGCGCTCAAGGGCGACCAGGGCCTCGCCGGTATTGACCCCGATCCGCACCGCCAGCCCGAGGGCGGGATGGACCCGGTTCAGCTCGGCGATGGCGTCCAGCATGCGCAGCGCGCACCGTACCGCCCGCTCCGGGTCGTCCTCATGGACCGCCGGGACGCCGAACACGGCCATGACCGCATCCCCGATGAGCTTGTCCAGGGTGCCTCCGACGCGCTCGATCTCGTGTCGCAGCCGGGCGTGAAAAGGACGCAGCATGGCCCCGACGTCCTCCGGATCGGCCCGGTCAGAGCGCGCCGTGAACCCAACCAGGTCACAGAACACCACCGTGACGACCTTGCGCTCCTCGCCCGCCGGGTGCCGCGGCGCATCGACCAGTGGCGACCCGCACGCCCCGCAGAACCGGAACCCCTCCGGGTTGTCCTGCCCGCAGTTCAAGCACCCGCGCATGGGGGCAGTCTACGAGCAACCCGACCCAGGGCGGTGGACGGCCGAAAGGGTCCTTGAAGTGCTGCCCTCGCCAGAGATGCGCCCGTCAGGTAGCGGTCGCGCCCTTCGACTTTTATGCTGCCTATGACGGTGATGGGGCTATCTGATGGCGGAGGGTTCGCCGGCTGGGTGATGCCCATTCGTTGACCGTCTGCGCGGTGGGACCTGACCTTGGCGTTGTTGTGAGCGGCGGAAGGCGGGCGGGAGGCGGTCAGGTGGCGACACCGTTCGTCGGCCGCGAGGCCGAGCTGGCCGCGCTCGCCGTCGACCTGGACGCCGCCGCGGGCGGCCGCGGCGGGATGGTGCTGCTGGCCGGGGAGCCCGGCATCGGCAAGACCCGGCTGGCCGAGGAGCTGGCCGCCCAGGCGACCGCGCAGGGCGCCTTGGTGCTGTGGGGCCGCTGCTGGGAGGGGGAGGGCGCGCCGGCGTTCTGGCCCTGGGTCCAGATCGTCCGTGCCTATGTCGAGGCTGCAGACCCGACGGTGCTGCGCCAGGACATGGGCGCCGGTGGAGCCGACATCGCCCAGATGGTCCCCGCTGTCCGCGAGCGCCTACCTGAGCTGCCGGCGCCGCCGCCGGTCGAGCCGGAGGCGGCCCGCTTTCGGTTGTTCGACAGCCTGGCAGGCTTCTTGCGGGCGGCGGCCGCCCGCCGGCCGCTGCTGCTGGTCCTGGACGACCTGCACTGGGCGGATGCGCCGTCGCTGGCCCTGCTGCGCTTTCTCGGCCGGGAACTGGAGGGCGCCGGGCTGCTGGTGGTGGGCATCTACCGGCACACCGAGGTGGACCGGGGCCACCCACTGCTGGCGACCCTGGCCGACCTGACCCGCGGCCGCGGTCGCCGGCTGATGCTTAGCGGCCTGGACGAGCGGGAGGTGGCCAGCTTCGTCGCCCTGGTCGCCGGGGTGGAGCCGTCCCCCGAACTGGCATCAGCGGTGCACCGGCAGACCGACGGCAACCCGTTCTTCGTCACCGAGGTGGTCCGCCTGCTGGCCGGCCACGGCCGGCTCAACCACGCCGAGGCGGACCTGCCGGTGCTGGCAGCGGGGCTGCCGGAGGGGGTGCGGGCGGTGGTGGCCGAACGGCTGGGCCGGCTCTCCGACGGCTGCCAAGTGGTACTGGAGGTCGCCGCCGTCCTTGGCCGCGACTTCCAGCTGCCGGCCCTGGAGCCGGCCACCGGTCTGAACCCGGCGAGGCTGTTGGAGCTGGTGGAGGAGGCCGAGGCGGCCCGGGTGGTCGCTGCGGTCCCCGGCGGGCTGGGCTGCTGGCGGTTCGCGCATGCGCTGGTCCGGGAGGTGCTGTACGAGGGCCTTCCCGCCGCTCGCCGGATCCGGCTGCACGGGCAGGTCGGGGAGGCGCTGGAGGCGGTCTATGTGGCCGATCCGGGGCCGCACCTGGCCGAGCTGGCCCACCACTTCGTGGCCGCCGCCCCCGGCGGCCAGGAGCTGGCGGGCCGGGCGGTGCGAGTGGCCACCGCCGCCGGTCGGCGTGCCCTGGAGCTGCTGGCCTGGGAGGAGGCGGCCGGGCTCTTCGAGCGGGCTTTGGCTGCCCTGGAGCTGGCCGAGCGACCCGACCAGCACCAGCGCTGCCAGCTGCTGCTCGCTCTTGGGGAGGCCAGGATGGCGGCCGGTGACGTCGCCGCCGCCCGACGGGCCTACCAGCAGGCCGGCGAGGTGGCCAGCCGCATCGGCGCACCGGAGCTGCTGGCCAGGGCCGGTCTTGGCCTAGGGGTGGAGTTCACCAGCGGGATGGTCGACCCCGTCGAGGTCGGGCTGCTGGAGGAGGTGCTGACGGCGACTCCTGGGGTCGTCGACCCGGTCGAGGTCGGGCTGCTGGAGGAGGCGCTGGTCGCCCTCGGTGACACCGACAGCCGGCTGCGGGCGCGGTTACTGGCCCGGCTGGCCAGGGCGATGCTGTCCACACCGCGGGTGGACCGCCGGCTGGAGCTCAGCCAGGAGGCGGTCGCCCTGGCCAGGCGCCTTGGCGACCCGGCGACGCTGGCCGCGGTGCTGTATGACCGGCACCTGGCCATCTGGGGCGCCGACCGGCCGGCGTTGGCCGGCGAGCGGCTGGCCATGGCCACCGAAGTGGTCGACCTGGCCGAGCGAACCGGGGACTGGGCGATGGCGCTGCGGGGCCGCGGCCTGCGCCGCACCGACCTGCTGGAGGTAGGGGACCTGGCCGGATTCGACGCCGACCTGGCCGCCGCCGAGCGGACCGCCGAGCGGCTCCGTCAGCTCCATCATCGCTGGCAGCTACCGCTGGCCCACGCCGCCAGGGCCATGCTGGCCGGCCGGTTCGCCGAGGCCGAGGAGCTGGCCGCCCAAGGCCTGGCCCTCGGCCGGCGCGCCGGCGACAAGGGGGTGGGGCTCCGGTACACGGCGGTGATTGTGACCCTTCGATGGTGGGATGGTCGCTTCGGTGAGACCGTCCAGCTGTTCCAGAGACTGTCGGCCCGCGTCCCGGCGCTCCTGGTGTACCGGGTGGGCCTGGCCGAGGCGCTCATCGAGGCCGGCCGCGCCGACGAGGCTGAGGCGGAACTCGAGCGGCTGGCCGCCGAGGACCTGGCCGCACTACCCCGCGACCCAGCGTGGAGCTGGACCCTGGCCGCGTTGGCGTTTATCTGTCACCAGCTCGGCGACACCACCCGCGCCGCCACAGTGCGCGAACTGCTGGAGCCCTACGCCGACCGCAACATCGTCATCCCCGGCGCCATCTGTCTGGGCCCGGCAGCCCTCCACCTGGGGTGGCTGGACCTCACCCTCGGCCAGCCTGACCTGGCTGTGCGCCGCTTCCAGCACGCGGCCACCCTCGCCGCCCGACTCCAGGCCCCCCCGATAGTCGCCATGAGTTGCGAGGGGCAGGCGCGGGCGCTGCTGGCCCGGGACCGGCCGGACGACCGCCCCGAGGCTCGGGTCCTGCTCGGCGAGGTCGTCGCCACCGCCCAGGAACTCGGCATCCACGGGCTCGGGGAGCGGGCCAGCGCCCTGCTCAAGGAACTCGGGCCGCCACCGCCGGCGGCGCCGGCCTGGCCGGCCGGCCTGAGCGGCCGCGAGGTCGAGGTCCTGCGGCTGATCGCCGCCGGCCACAGCAACCGGGCCATCGCCCAGGCGCTCTACATCAGCCCCAACACTGTCCTGCACCACGTCAGCAGCATCTTTGCCAAGACCGGGGTGGCCAACCGGGCTGAGGCCGCCGCCTACGCCACCCGCCACGGCCTGACCGAATAGCAGCATCCTGCCATCCCCACCGCCTCGAACCAGCGCTCAGCGGGTCGGAAAACCACAGCATCGCGCGATGCGTCCGGCCGCCCCTCCGCGGATCCTCGAGTGCAGAGATCGGCGGGGGCCGCCCCCAAAGGGGGGGGGGGACCCCAAACAACCCAAACCCCCCCCC
>Ga0081538_10004387_pt1 | contig 13028 bp, 12 predicted proteins | sample TabmetS5T2R1_FD_71022 | JGI IMG/M metagenome (GOLD analysis project Ga0081538, IMG submission 71022) | Tabebuia heterophylla rhizosphere microbial communities from the University of Puerto Rico - S5T2R1 | ecosystem: Host-associated > Plants > Roots > Rhizosphere ...
CGGGGGGAAGCCGCCGCAGCGCAAGGGAAAACTTACCACTCGAAGGCAAGTTGGGTCGGCAACCTGCCTCCGATGCTGGAGGCGCCATTCGGGAGAAAGCTATGGAGCCGTGGAAGGGTACCCCCAAGCCCGCCATGATCGGCAACAAGCCCGCGACGTCCGGCAACAAGCCCGGCACCAGCTCGGCCAAGCCGGCTCAATCGTCGTGCTGCAATCCTTCGTCGAGCGCCAAGAAGCCGACGACCAAGAAGTAGGGCGGGCCGTCTCGGCCGGCATTCCTCTGCTAGCGCCGCAGTTTGTGGCGTCATCGACGGGCAGGCGCAGCACCGCTGCGTCTGCCCGCACGTCCGGCCGCCGGGGGACCCGCAACCGCCGTGCTCAAGGGCGGTCGCTGGGCGGGTCTCTCGTCCCCGCGAAGCAGAACTACCGGCGGATTGACCCGGATCAGCCCGCCCCTGGGCGGCTCACTGACGCACCGTGCCGTGGCCCGTCGTCAGATCCAACGCCCGGCTCATGAAGCCACGTTTGATCAGGCTGCTCAGAATCGCTTCCAGATAGAGTTCCTGGAGCGAGGCAAAGGCGCGTTCCCGCTTGAGGTGTCGCGCCTGCTCGCGCACTGAAGCCGGGATATGCGTCGAGATCGCGCGGCCCAGGCGCGGGTACTTGCGTCGGCAGGCCTCGAGGAGCTTTGGCGCATTCCGACTGGCCTGGGAGAGGAGCGCGATCCCCTCCGCGATGAGAACTGCACCGGCTTTGGGCAGCGATTGTGGCTGATTGGCTGCCCAATAGTGGCGACATGCCGTGGCTACGGCGCCGGGTACAGGGCAATGGGCCTTTTTCGCTTGGGGCACTTTGCGGATCCCTTCGACACAGCCGCGGGCCTCCGATCTGCCCGGCCCGAGCGGCGGCAACGCGCCTCCGCTCGTGATTGGGTCAACCAAGAGCGCTGCCGAGGCTCGCGACGAGCTAAAGCACCGGAGCTGAAGAAACCGTTGAGAAGCAGGGCCAGGCGCCCTGGGCCTTGTCCTGCAGACGTGGTTTAGAAGATCGGCAACGGGGCTATTGCCAGGCGGTCGTGCAATGTCTGCGAGGGGCCGCGCCGCGTCCGCGCTCGAACGAACCCGACGGTCTCAAGCAACTCTGAACACCGGTGAGCGCCTACAGCAGACCACCGCTGCGCCCCGAGCTCGACCACCTCTGCCGTGCGACCGCCCTCTCCGCCTGATCCAACGAAGGGCTGCGCGCAGCGATCTCGGGAGCCAGCGATCAAGGAACCGGCTGAGGCGGGACGTCTTGGCCGGCGCCGCGGACAGCCCACATAACAGCCAGCCCAAAGCATTCGATGGATTCCACGAGCGGATGATCAACGCGATTCCAGCCGCCCGCCTTCTCGCTCCATGAAGCGACCGGCGAGTTCGACGCTCGACTGGCGGCGCGTCCGCTCGGTCATCCTGCCGTTCCTGTGGCCGCGCGAGAGCGGCGGGCTGCGCGTGCGCGTGGTCATCGCGCTCGTCCTCCTGATCGCCGCCAAGGTGATCACGGTCCAGGTGCCGTTCTTCTTCAAGGCCGTGGTCGATCGTCTGAGCGAGCCCGAGAGCGCGGCGCTCGCCCTGCCGCTCGCGGCGCTGCTCGCCTACGGACTCGCCCGCCTGTGCGCCTCGGGGTTCAGCGAGCTGCGCGATGCGATCTTCGCCAAGGTCGCCGAGACCGCCGGGCGCCTGGTATCGCTGCGCGTGTTCAGCCACCTGTTCAGCCTGTCGCTCCGGTACCACCTGGAGCGGCGCACGGGCGAGCTCGCGCGCATGATCGAGCGTGGCGTCGAGGCGATCACCTTCCTGCTCGGCATCGTCCTGTTCAACATCGGCCCGACCCTGTTCGAGTTCGCGCTCGTGATCGGCATCCTGCTGGTCAAGTATTCCTGGCCGTTCGCCTTCGTCGCGTTCGTCACCATCGTCGCCTACGCCACGTTCACCTTCCTCGCCTCGGAGTGGCGGATCGCCATCCGGCGCGAGATGAACCAGCGCGACAACGAGGTCAGCGCCCAGAGCGTCGACAGCCTGCTCAACTACGAGACGGTCAAGGCGTTCACCAACGAGGGCTTCGAGCGCGACCGCCTCGATCGCACGCTCGTCCTCTATCAGCAGGCCGCGATCCGCTCGAGCACATCGCTCGCCGCGCTCAACTTCGGCCAGGCGGCGATCATCGCGATCGGCGTCACGGCGATCATGATCATGGCCGCGCAGGGCGTGGTCGCCGGCACCATGACCGTGGGCGACGTGGTCCTGGTCAACACCTTCCTCCTGCAGCTGTACCAGCCGCTCAACTTCTTAGGAGTGGTCTACCGCCAGGTCAGGCAGTCGCTGACCGACCTCGAGAACCTGATGGGCCTGCTCGAGCTGGAGCCCGAGGTCAAGGATCGGCCGGGCGCGCGCCCGCTCGCGCTGGCCGGCGCCGCGGTGCGCTTCGAGGCGGTGAGCTTCGGCTACGATCCCAGGCGGCCGGTGCTGCGCGAGCTCGACTTCGCCATTCCCGCCGGCCACACGCTCGCCCTGGTCGGCAGCTCGGGCGCCGGCAAGTCCACGGTGGTGCGCCTGCTGTTCCGCTTCTACGACGTCGATGAGGGCGCGATCCTGATCGATGGCCAGGACCTGCGCGACGTCACCCAGGAGTCCTTGCGCGCGGCGCTCGGTCTGGTGCCCCAGGACACCGTGCTGTTCAACGACACCATCCGGGCGAACATCGCCTACGGTCGCACCGGCGCCGTGCAGGGCGAGATCGAGGCGGCGGCGCGCGCCGCGCAGATCCACGAGTTCATCAGCCTGCTGCCGGACGGCTACGACACCGTGGTCGGCGAGCGCGGGCTGAAGCTGTCGGGCGGCGAGAAGCAGCGCGTCGCGATCGCGCGCATGGTGCTGAAGGACCCGCCGATCCTGATCTTCGACGAGGCGACCTCGGCGCTCGACAGCCGCACCGAGCGCATGATCCAGGCGGCGCTGCGCCGCCTGTCGTCCGGCCGCACGACGCTGATCATCGCGCACCGCCTGTCGACCGTGGTCGACGCCGACCGGATCCTGGTGCTCGAGCATGGCCGCGTGATCGAGGAGGGTCGCCACCAGCAGCTCCTGGCGCGCCACGGCACCTACGCCCAGATGTGGGCGCGCCAGCAGGAAGCGCCGGCCGCGTGAACCATGGCCGTGGCCGGGATCGCGCGGCGCTCGACGCAACCGGGTCTGATCGGCAACCGGGCGTTTCGTATGTCTTAACACTTGATAGTAGAATGGCAGTGAACTTTTGTGACCCATACGGGTGGCGAAGCGGCAACCTCGATACCATCTATGCAGCACCAAAGACGGCGGCGAGCGTCGCGAGGCGGCAGGCGCCGGGTTAGGTGAGGTGAAAACGGTAGGAGCACGGCATGACCAAAGTGGCCAGCTTCGAGATTCACTACAGCCAGTTTCTCGATGCCTCGGGGACCGTTATCGGCGAGCTGCCGGCATCTGCGCGCGATCCCTCGGCGTTGATTCCGCTCTATCGCGCGATGGTGTTGACCCGTCGCTTCGATGCCAAGGCGATCGCGCTGCAGCGCACCGGCCGGCTCGGCACCTATGCCTCCTCGCTCGGCCAGGAAGCGGTCACGGTCGGCCTCGCCGCGGCGATGCTGCCCGAGGACGTCCTCCTGCCGACCTACCGCGAGGCCGGCGCGCAGCTGTGGCGTGGCGTGCGCATGGACGAGCTTTTGCTCTATTGGGGCGGCGATGAGCGCGGCAGCGACTTCCAGGGGCCGCGCAACGATTTTCCGATCTGCGTGCCCATCGCGAGCCAATGCCTGCATGCGGTGGGCGTCGCCTACGCCAAGAAGCTGAAGCGCGAGCCGGGTGCCGCGGTCTGCGTCTGCGGCGACGGCGCCACCTCGAACGGCGCCTTCTACGAGGCGATCAACTATGCCGGGGTCTGGCGCGTCCCCGCGGTGTTCGTGATCAACAACAATCAGTGGGCGATCTCGATGCCGCGCTCGGCGCAGACCGCCGCCGGCACGCTGGCGCAGAAGGCGATCGCCGCCGGCATTCCCGGCATGCAGGTCGACGGCGACGACGTGATCGCGGTGCGCGAGGCGGTCGCCCAGGCGCTTGCCCGCGCGCGCGGCGGCGAAGGCTCGAGCGTGGTCGAGGCCCTGACCTACCGCATGACCGATCACACCACCGCCGACGATGCCGGGCGCTACCGTGACGCCAAGGAGGTCAGCAGCCAGTGGGCCAACGACCCGATCGCCCGCCTGCGCAACTACCTCAGCGCCGCCGGTGTCTGGAACAAGAATGCCGAGGAGCGGCTGATCGACGAGATCAACGGCGAGATCGACGCGGCGGTCGAGCGCTATCTGGCGACGCCGCCGATGCCGCCGCAAGCGATGTTCGACCATCTCTACGCGGTCCTGCCGGCGGCCTATACCGAGCAGCAGATCGCCGCCAGCCGGGGAGCCGACCATGCCTGAGACCACGCTGATCGGCGCCATCACCATGGCGCTCGCCCGGGCGATGAGCGAGGACGAGAGCGTCGTGGTGCTCGGCGAGGACGTCGCCGCGAACGGCGGCGTGTTCCGTGCGACCCAGGGTCTGCTGGAAAGATTCGGCCAGGAGCGGGTGATCGACGCACCGCTCGCCGAGCTCGCGATCGGGGGGATCTCGGTCGGCATGGCCGCGGCCGGGCTGCGACCGGTCGCCGAGATCCAGTTCATGGGCTTCATCTACCCCGCGATCGACCAGATCGTGAATCACGCGGCGCGGCTGCGCAATCGGACGCGCGGCCGCCTGTCCTGCCCGATGGTGCTGCGCGCGCCGATGGGTGCCGGCATCCACGCACCCGAGCATCATTGCGAAAGCACCGAGGCGATGTTCGCCCACATCCCCGGCCTGCGCGTGGTGATCCCGTCCTCGCCGCAGCGCGCCTATGGCCTGCTGCTCGCGGCGATCCGCGATCCGGACCCGGTGATCTTCCTCGAGCCGACGCGGATCTATCGCGCGGTCAAGCAGACGGTCGAGGACGATGGCGTCGCGATGCCGCTCGACGACTGCTTCATCCTGCGCGAGGGCAGCGACCTCACCCTGGTGACCTGGGGGGCCATGGTCAAGGAGACCCTGGCGGCGGCGGACCGGCTGCGCGCGGAGCGGATCTCGGCCGAGGTGATCGACGTCGCGACCCTGAAGCCCCTGGATTTCGAGACGATCCTCAGCTCGGTCGAGAAGACCGGGCGCTGCGTGATCGTGCACGAGGCGGCGCTGACCGGCGGCTTCGGCGCCGAGATCGCCGCACGTCTGGCGGAGAAGGGTCTCCTGTCGCTGCAGGCGCCGGTCGAGCGGGTGACCGGCTACGACGCGGTCATACCGCTGTTCCGCAACGAGCATCACTACATGCCGAGCGAGGCGCGCATCCTGGCAGCCGCGCGGCGTGTGGTGGCGTTCGCCTGAGCAGTCGCCCGGATCTGGCGAAGGGGATCGAAGCGCATGAAGACGTTCAATCTGCCCGATCTCGGCGAGGGGCTGCAGGAGGCGGAGATCGTCAGCTGGCACGTCAACCCTGGCGACCGGGTGGTCGCTGACCAGCCCTTGGTGTCGGTCGAGACCGACAAGGCGGTGGTCGAGGTGCCGTCGCCCTACGCCGGCCAGATCGCCGAGCTGTTTGGCGCCGAGGGCGACCTCGTCAAGGTCGGCGCGCCGCTGGTGGCGTTCGCGGAGGCCGCCCGGAGCGACGCCGGCACGGTGGTCGGCGAGATCGCCGCCGGGCAGGAGGTCGCCCAGGAGGTCACCACCGGCGAGCGCGGCGGCAGGACCGTGAGCGTCAGGGCGACGCCTGCGGTGCGCGCGCTGGCAAGGCGCAAGGGCGTCGATCTGGCACTGGTCTCAGGCTCGGGCGCGGAAGGGCTGATCACCGCCGCCGACGTCGAGCGGGCCGCGACCACGCTGTCCGAGGCGGGCCCGCTCGAGCCGATGCGCGGCGTCCGGCGGGCGATGGCCTCGCGCATGGCGCACGCCCACGCCGAGGTCGTGCCGGCCACGGTCAGCGACGACGCGGATGTCGGCTCCTGGCGCGACCGCGACGTCACCGTGCGGGTGGTCCGCGCCATCGTCGCCGGCTGCGCGCGCGAGCCGGCGCTGAACGTCTGGTACGATTCGCAAAGCCAGGGCCGGCGGCTGCATCGCAAGATCGACCTCGGCATCGCGGTCGACACCGAGGACGGGCTGTTCGTGCCGGTGCTGCGCGACGTCGCCAACCGCGACGCCGCCGATCTGCGCCGCGGCCTGGAGCGGATGAAGGCGGACATCAGGGCGCGCACCATTCCGCCGGAGGAGCTGCGCGGCGCCACGATCACGCTGTCCAACTTCGGCTCGCTCGCCGGCCGCTATGCCGCACCCGTGGTGGTGCCGCCGCAGGTCGCGATCCTCAGCACCGGCAGGGTCACGGCCCGGCCGGTGGCGGTCGGCGACAAGGTCGAGGTGCGGCGGATCATGCCGTTGTCCCTGACGTTCGACCACCGGGTGGTGACCGGCGGCGAGGCGGCGCGCTTTCTGGCGGCGGTGATCGCCGATCTCGAGCTGCCCGAGTAAGGGCGCCACGGCGGAGGGGCAAGCCCCGCGCGTGAGTTGGCGAGTCGTGCGGGTGCGCCGATGTGAGCCGTGGGCGCGCGCCGATGTGCTAGGCCAGGGTTGCGAGGACCTCGTCGAGATGGTCGAGCACCCAGAGATGGCCGGCGTTCGGCAGGAACCGGGCGCGGCACTCGGGCAGCGCCGCGGCCAGGCGGCGCCCGATCGCGACCGGCACCTGCGCGTCCGCCTCGCCGTGCCATAAACGCACCGGCATGCGGATCTGATCGAGGCGGACGTCCCACGGCTGGCTGAGCAGGCTCAGCTCCAGCGCCGCGCCGCGCGGCCCCTGGCGCAGCGCTTCCCTGGCGTCGTCGAGCAACAGCGCCTGCACCCGCGGCCGCGCCAAGATCGCGCGGTCCACATCAGGCAGCGAGGCCGCGATGCTCGCCAGCACGCAGCCGGGCGCGCGGCGCAGGCCGAGCATGCCGAGGCCGAATGCCGCTCGCGCCGCCCCGGGCACCCGGCGGACCAGGGCGAAGCCGGTCCGATAGTGGCGCGGCAGAGCAGCCGCCAGGGCGGGATCGTCGATCGGGCCCATGCCGCTGATGATGCCGGCATGGCTCAGCCGGTCCGCGAGCCGCCAGGCGCAGGCGGCGACGTAGGGACCACCGCCCGAGACGCCGGCCACGGCGAACCGCTCGAGGAAAAGCGCATCCGCGAGCTCGACCACGTCCCTGGGCCACGCGCCGAGCGTGCGGCCAGGCTGGAAGTCGGAGAGACCGAAGCCCGGGCGGTCGGGCGCGATCAGCCGGATGCCGCGGCGCCGGGCGACGAGGTCCGCCCAGCGCGCCACCCGCCGCGAGCCCGGCGTGCCGTGAAAGAACAGCAAGGGCGTGCCATGGCGGTCGCCATAGTCGGCGTAACCGAGCCGGCGGCCGTCGGACAGCCGCAGCACCTCGGCGGTGCGGCTAGCCGGCATCGCGGTCTACCCAAGCGCGCATGCCCGCCTCTACCCTTCGGCGCCGGGATGGAACCCGCACGCTCCTACGCCGTTTGTTGTACCGAGGCGACGCAGTGCCGGCGCCGCGAAGGATGCTGCGCGGGCAGGTTGCGCCGAGTCAAGAAACCGGAGGTGGCAATGGACGATCCAGCCGGCGAGCTCTTATCGGTGGTTGACAATTTCGCCAAAATATCGCCTAATGGTAGTAGGGAGGCAAGAACGTTCGATCACCGGAGCGCTACGGAAGCCGGAGACGCCGCCAGTCCATGGCGAGCGAAGGGGGACAGATGAGCAAGCTCACCGGGATCGAGCTCAAGTGCGCTCAGCTGGTGCCGAGCGCGATGTTCGCAAGTCCGGATGCCGTGGTTCGTTCGCAGGCGCTGAGCCTGGCGCAGAAGATCGCGATCCTGCGGCGCTGGGAGTTCGACGCGCGGCAGATCGCCGAGGCCGGCCGGACGCTCAGGGTCAGCGACGAGCATCTCCTGGAGCAGGTGCGCAGCGCGCTCGCCCGCCTCGATGCCGCGGGGACCACGCCCGAGATCCGGCGCCCGCCGGTCGCCGCGCACTGAGCCGGAGCCACGCCGGCGCAGCCTGGCGGCGTCGGCCTGGAGCATGACCTCGGGCCGGCTGCCGCCCTAACGCGGGTCGAGGGTGGCGGCGCCGTAGTAGTACCAGAGGAACAGAGCGCCGCAGCCACGATAGGGCCGCCAGGGCTCGGCCAGCGCGTCCATGCGCCTGCGGTCGGGGCGGGCCGGCAGACCTTTGAGGCGCTGCATGCCGATCTGCACCGCCAGATCGTCGCCCGGAAAGCTGTCGGTCCGGCCCAGCGCGAACAAGAGGTAGATCTCGGCACTCCAGCGGCCGAAGCCGCGTAGCGCCGAGATCGCGGCAATCGCCGCCTCCTCGGCCTGATCGGCCAGGGCGTCCAGATCGAGCACCCGGCCAGCGACCGCCTCGGCGAGGCCCCGGCCATACTCCATCTTGCGCCGGCTCAGGCCGATCGCGCGCAACGCGGCATCGTCCAGCGCGAGAAAGCGCTCGGCGCTGACCAGCGGCGCGCAGGCCAGCTCGAGCCGGTCCCAGATCGCCGCCGCGGCGCGGGTCGAGACCTGCTGCGCCACCATGATGCGCAGCAGCGTGGCAAAGCCCGGCTCGCGCAGGCGCGGGAGCGGGTAGCCGATGCGCTCGACCGCGGCCGCGATGTCGGGGTCAACGCCGGCCAACCGATCGATCGCAGCGGCCAGCGTGGGCCCGTCGAGCCTTGGCCGGGCGATCGGCAGAGGCATCCTGGCGTGTGGCTGATCCATAGCTGCCGCGACCGCTCCGCTCAGTCTTTGTCGCGCAGCAGGCGCTGCTTGTCGCGCTGCCAGTCGCGCTCCTTGATGCTGGCGCGCTTGTCGTACAGCTTCTTGCCGCGGGCGAGGCCGATCTCGATCTTGGCCAGACCGCGCGGATTGAAGTAGAGCGCCAGCGGCACCACGGTCTGGCCCTGCTTGCGCACGGCCCCGACCAGCTTGTTGAGCTCGCGCTTGTGCAGCAGGAGCTTGCGCGGCCGGCGCGGCTCGTGATTGAAGCGGTTGCCGCCGTGATATTCCGGGATCGTGGCGTTGACCAGATAGAGCTGGCCGGCCTGCTCCGAGGCATAGGCCTCGTTGATGTTGGCCTTGCCCTCGCGCAGCGACTTGACCTCGGTGCCCTGCAGCACGACGCCGGCCTCGAAGCGCTCGTCGATGAAGTAGTCGTGGCTCGCGCGGCGATTGCGCGCCACGATCTTGCGGCTGTCCTGCTGCTTGGCCGCCAAGGTCAGTTCATCAGGCCGGCCGAGACCAGCGCCGCGTCGATCACCGGCCGCGACGGCTCGCCCGGCTCGACCAGCGGCAGGCGGATCTCGGCCGAGCAGCGGCCAAGCCGTGCCAGCGCATATTTCGCCGGCCCCGGATTGGCCTCGATGAACAGCGCGCGATGCAGCGGGGTCAGACGCGTGTGGATGGCGAGCGCCGCACGCGCGTCGCCGCGCTGCCAGGCTTCGTGCATCTCGGCGCACTGGCGCGGTGCCACATTCGCGGTCACCGAGATGCAGCCGTCGCCGCCGTGCGCCAGGAACGCGAGCGTCGTGATGTCCTCGCCCGACAGCTGGCAGAAGTCCTCGCCGCAGGCGGCGCGCGTCAGCAGCGGCCGCGCCAGGTCGCAGGTGGCATCCTTGACCCCGACGATGTTCGGCAGCCTGGCCAGCGCCGCCATGGTCTCGACCGTCATGTCGACCACCGAGCGGCCGGGGATGTTGTAGACGAAGATCGGCAGATCGACGGCGTCGTGGATCGCCTTGAAGTGGGCATAGAGCCCCGCCTGGGTGGGCTTGTTGTAATAGGGCGTCACCACCAGCAGCGCATCCGCGCCGGCGCGCTTGGCGTGCCGGCCGAGGTCGATCGCCTCGGCCGTGGCGTTCGAGCCGGCGCCGGCAATCACCGGCAGCCGCCTGGCCGCCGCCTCGATCACCAGCTCGACCACCCGGTGGTGCTCGGCATGGCTCAGCGTCGGCGATTCGCCGGTGGTGCCGACCGGGACCAGCCCATGGCTGCCCTGCTCGATGTGCCACTCAACTAGGGATTGCAAGGCGTCGTCGTCGATGGCACCGTTGCGGAACGGTGTGATCAACGCCACAAAGGAGCCGCGAAACATGGCCGAACCCTTCTCCCCGAGCGCCTGGCCCGATCATCGGGACGTTTAGCCCTGGTTAACGCTGCTGCACCATAAGAGCAGGTGCGAGGGGCGGCAAGCAGAGTGCGAAGTCCCAAGGACCTCCGATCAAAGGAGCGACGGTCATCGAGCGCATTCTCCAGGCCCGGCCGTTGTGCGGCATCCGCGCGCTGGGCGGCATGAGCACAGCTGCGCGAGCGTTACGCCGCCTGGCGGCTCACCTTGTGCTGGCGGCCGCGGCGCTGGCCTCGACGAGCTCAGCGGCGCCGGCGCTCGGTCCCGAGGACCGCCTCGCGGTCGCCCAGGCGTTTCGCGAGGCCGAGCGCGGCGAGTGGCAGCGCGCCTGGCGCCTGCTTGGCCAGGTGCCCGATCCCCTGCCGGCCAAGACCCTGCGCTGGCTGCGCATGTTCGAGGGCGGCCAGGCGTCCGACTTCGCGACCATGGCCACCTTCCTGACGGCCAACCCGCACTGGCCGAATCCCGACCAGCTCCAGGTGCTGGCCGAGGAGGCGATTCGCGACCCGGCCGACCATGAATTGATCCGCGCGTTCTTCGCCGAGCGGGTGCCGCTGACCACGCGCGGCCGGATCCGCTATGCCCAGGCGCTGTTCCAGATCGGCGCCGAGGACGAGGCGGTCGCGCTGATCCGTAAGGCCTGGATCGAGGGCGATTTCTCGGCCCGCGAGGACAAGCGCTTCGTCGCCCAGTATGGCCGCCATCTGCGCCAGGAAGACCACATCGCCCGGCTCGACAGCCTGCTCTGGGACCTGCGCCGCAGCGCGGCGAAGCGGATGCTCAACCGCGTGCCGGCAGGCCACCGCAGGCTCGCCGAGGCGAGGATCGCGCTGCAAGGCCGCAGCGGCAGCGTCGATCGCGCGATCGAGGCGGTCCCCGCGGCGCTGCAGGACGATCCCGGCCTCCTCTATGACCGGCTGCGCTGGCGCCGGCAGCACCACCTGTATGATGGCGTCCAGGCGATCCTGCTCGATCCCCCGGCCGAGCTCGACCGGCCGGACCGCTGGTGGTTCGAGCGCTTGCTCGAGATCAGGCGTTTGCTGCGCCGGGGCGACTTCGGCCTTGCCTGGCGCCTCGCCGCCAACCATGGCCAGACCGAGGGCGAGGACTTTGCCGAGGCGACCTGGCTTGCCGGCTGGCTTGCCTTGCGCCACGGCCAGGATCCGAGCGAGGCGTTCCGCCGCTTCATCGTGATGCACGAGGCGGTCACGGCGCCGACCGAGCGGTCACGGGCCGCCTACTGGGCCGGCCGCGGCGCCGCGGCGCTCGGCGACCAGGCGCTCGCCCGCTACTGGTATCAGGCCGCGGCGCGCCACCGGATCGCCTACTATGGTCAATTGGCCGCGCTCGAGCTCGGCGAGCCGGCGCCCGTCGAACCCGTCCCGCCGCCCGACCTGGGCGAGATCACCGCGTTCGAGGCAAGCGAGATCACCCGCGTCGTGCGCATGCTGATCGAGGTCGGCGCCGACGACCAGTTGCGGCCGTTCGCCATGCATCTGATCGGTCAGGCGGCAAGCCCGAGCGAGGTCGGCTTGGCGGCCGAGCTGATCGCGCAGACCGGTCGGGTCGATCTGGTGACCCAGGGCAGCCGGGCCGCCGCCTACCGCGGCCAGGTCAACGAGGCGGCGGCGTTCCCGATCCCCGACCTCGCCAGTCTGGTCGACGGGCCCGAAGGCCAGCCGGAGACGGCGCTGCTGCTCGGCGTCGCCCGGCAGGAGAGCACGTTCAACACCTTCGGGGTCAGCCATGCCGGCGCGCGGGGCCTGCTCCAGCTGATGCCACAGACCGCCAAGCTCATGGCGCGTGCGGTGCGCGTGCCCTACGACCACGCGCGCCTCACCGCCGATCCGGATTACAACGTCCAGCTCGGGCGCCACTATCTGCGCACCCTGCTCGAGCGGTACGACGGCGAGGCGGTGCTCGCCATGGCCGCGTACAACGCCGGTCCCCGGCGGGTCCAGGAGTGGCTCGAGCTGAACGGCGACCCGCGCCGCGGCACGCTGCACGACCTGGTCGACTGGGTCGAGCTGATCCCGTTCGACGAAACCCGCGCCTATGTCCAGCGGGTGATCGAGGCGCGCAACATGTACCGCCAGCGGCTCGCCGACGGGCAGGTCGCGAGGATCCATTTTCCGCCGGCCACGGGCCCGCTTCGCCCGATCCCGACGCCGATCCTCAAGCCGCTCGAGGCAGCGCAGGCAGCACGGCGCCAGGACCCCGACCCGATCGCGCCCCCTGGCCAAACCGGCGTCGCCCTGGCTAGGATACCGGAGGCGCGTCCGGCGCTGGCGAGCCTCGATGCGGGCGAGGCCGAGGTCGCACTGATCGCGGTCTGGCCCGAGCTGAAGCCGGATGACCTGTTCGCGATCAAGCAGGCGGCAGCACCGCCGCAGCCGGAGCTCAAGCCCGCGGCTCCCTGACGCCGGAGCCCGCTTGTCCGCTTGAGCCCTGGGGTGAGGGTTCGATGGAGGGCATCCGGGCCTGCGTGTTCGACGCCTACGGCACCCTGTTCGACGTCCACGCCGCGGTCGGCCGCCTGCGGCCGCGCCTCGGCGCGCAGGCCGACGCGCTCTCGCAGCTTTGGCGGGCCAAGCAGCTGGAATACACCTGGCTGCGCGCGCTGATGGGCCGGCATGTCGATTTCTGGCAGGTCACCGGCGATGCGCTGGACTATGCGCTGGCGCGCACGGGCATCGAGCCCGCGCCGGTGCGCGAGCCGCTGATGCAGGCTTACCTCG